>Ga0126381_100003446_pt1 | contig 17168 bp, 14 predicted proteins | sample PanSoiMetPlot_28_FD_96465 | JGI IMG/M metagenome (GOLD analysis project Ga0126381, IMG submission 96465) | Tropical forest soil microbial communities from Panama - MetaG Plot_28 | ecosystem: Environmental > Terrestrial > Soil > Tropical forest > Bulk soil | place: Panama | collected 2016-02-17 | reverse complement strand
TGCATCTCGCTGCAGCCCAACGCCTTGACCTGTTGCAGCTGCTGGTCGGTCTCGACGCCTTCGGCGGTCGTTGCCATTCCCAGATTCCTGGCCAGGCCTGCAATTGCCAGAACGATCGCGACCGAGTCGTCGCCGGCTACAAGGCCGCTGATGAAGCAGCGGTCGATCTTGATCTTGTCGAAGGGAAAGCTTCGCAGATAGCTCAGCGACGAGTAGCCGGTTCCGAAGTCGTCCATCGAGATGCTTACGCCAAGCTCGCGCAGCTGATGCAAAGTTGCGAGCGTGGCTTCCGAATTCTGCATCAGGACCGATTCCGTGATCTCGATCTCGAGCCGGTTCGCCGACAATCCTGCGGCCGCGAGAGCGCCGACGACCACGCCCACCAGATTGGGATGCATGACCTGGATCGGCGAAAGATTGACCGCAACCTTGGTGTCGGCGGGCCAGCTCGTCGCATCCGCGCAGGCTCGCCTCAGCACCCATTCGCCCAAAGGCACGATGAGCCCGATCTCCTCGGCGATCGGAATGAACTCCGCGGGCGGCACAAGGCCCCGCTCGGGATGCTGCCAGCGCAGCAGGGCCTCGCAACAGGTGATCCGGCGATGGTCCAGGCTCACCAACGGCTGGTAATGCAGCTCGAACTCGCCGTTCGCAAGCGCCTTGCGCAGCGCGAGCTCGAGCGAGCGGCGCAATTTCATGCGGGCGTCCATCTCCGGCTCGAAAAACCGGTAGGTGCCGCGTCCGTCCGCCTTGGCGCGATAGAGCGCCATGTCGGCGTTCTTGAGCAGCTCGATCGGATCGGCTCCGTCGCCAGGCGCGAGCGCGATGCCGATGCTGGTATCGGCGATGACGGCGTGGCCGTGCAGGTCGCACTGCTCCTTGAGGGTCTCGCAGATGCTGCGCGCCAGGAGCGCGGTGTCGGTGGGCTGTGCAACGCCGGTCTGAATGATGGCGAACTCGTCGCCGCCCACGCGCGCAACCGTATCGACGTCGCGAACGCAATTGCGAAGGCGCTCCGCAACGGTCTTGAGAAGCTCGTCGCCGATCTGGTGGCCGAGCGTATCGTTGACGCTCTTGAAGTGATCGAGGTCGAGGTAGAGGACTGCCAGTCGCTCGCCCTCGGCGAGGTCATCGAGCGCCTGTGCCAGGCGCTCGCGCATCAGGGTGCGGTTGGGAAGATCAGTGAGCGCGTCGTGCCGCGCCATGTGGGCGATCTGCTTCTCGGCGCGCCGGCGCTCGGTGATGTCCTCATGGGTCGCAACCCATCCGCCTCCGGCCATCGGATGATTGACGACCACGACGGTGCGCCCGTCGGGCAGCTCGGAGAGCTGGCTCCAGGCCTTCCCCTGGGCGATGGTCGACATCAGCTTGTCGACGTATTCGCCGGGATCGTCCGCGAAGGTACCGTTCGCCCGCCGCTGCTCCAACAGCTCCTGCAGCGAGACGCTGGGCCCGGCGAGCCCGGGCGAGAGCCCATACATCTCATGATAGCGGTCGTTGCAGATCACCAGCCGCGCCGCCGAATCGAACATCAGCAGCGCCTGTGACATGTTGTTGAGCGCCGCGTCGAACCGCAGGTTCTGGGCGCTGAGCTCCTCCTCGCGCTCCTTGAGAGCGGCGGTGCGCTCCTCGACCAGGCGCTCCAGGCCGCGGTTGAGCTCGTCGAGCTCCTCGATCATGAGCGAGATCGAGCGGTCGGTGCGCCGGCGGTCCTGATCGGCCTGTTCGTAGGCGCCCGACACCAGCTCGACCAGCAGATCGAGGTCCACCGGGCCGGAACTGCTGCTCGCCTTGGCCAGCTGCCTTGTAACAAGCTTGTGCACGGGAATTATCCGGCGCCTTCGGAGATCGTGGTGACGGTCATGGTTTGATTGTGCAGCTCGCAGACGCCCGAGGAGCTGTGCGGCGAGATCTCGCCGTAGGAGTAGAAGCCGAGCCGCGGCACCTCGGCCCCGATCTCGGCTCCCGCGGCCTCGACCTCGTCCATGGTGTGCTGACCCATGAGCAGCCGCCGGCCGATGCAGCTCACCAGCAGCGCGATCTGAGCGTTGTGGCCGCCGCAGGCCTCGCGGGCAGCTTTTGCAGCGCCCGCCGCCAGGCGGTCGAAGTTGCCGCGCATCAGCTGGCCGACCCAGCCTTGCGGCATGTCGCCCGCAAACGTCATCGAGCGCGCCGCGCGATCGACCGACAGCACCGTGCGGACGACGTCGTGGGCGGGACGGCTCGGATCATGAATGCGCAGCGGAAAGAGCAGCGCGGTTCCGGGCAGGCCTTTGCTGTCCTCCGCCCCGAGGTAGCGCTCGTAAAGATCGAGCGCCGGTTCGCCGTCCAGCTCGAACAGTACATTGCCGTGCGAGCGGGTGATCCGCCGGCGCGGGCCGAACTCGTCCCAGCCGCCGGCGCTGCCATGTCCGATCCTGATCGCATCGCCATAAAAGCCGACCGCCGCCACAATTTGGTTCCGGGGCTCGCAATCGGCGCCCACCAGCGTTTCCTGAAATCGCGCGCCGTCGCCGGCGAGCCCGCCGGTGACCGGCACATTGCGCCCGATCGCGCCGGTCATCCCGGCGACCAGCTCGCTGCCGTTCACGTTGAGCCCGTCGGACAGCACGAAGATGCCGGCCAGATCGTCGGCCGCGAGCGTGCGCCCGATCGCTTCGCCGCAGGCGCGCGAATGCTGCGCCGCTGGCGCGCCTTCGCTCGCCAACCGCAGCTTGGTGCGTTCGAAGGAGAGCGCCGCCCCCGCGATCTCATCGTCGGTAACGTCGTCGTTGAGGATTTGGCCGCCGCTGCTGCATCCCAGGATGTGGGCTTTCGGAAAGCGCTCGCGCATCTGCTGGTAGCGGCTGCGGCCCTGCAGAGCGGGGCGCGAGCCGAAGAAGAGAACAAGATCGGCGTTCTCGGCGGCGCCGCCCTCCCAACCCTTCGCGTCGCTCCAAGACCACTGGTGCACCTGCATGGCCCGCCCTCCGCAAGCTTCGATGGAGTCAGGACAAGTGCCTACAAAACTGTTCTGAAAATTCAGTTAGCGATTGCATGCGCGGGACTTTACACCGCGTCAACGTATCGAAGGGGCCACGGTCGATCTGCGCAAAAGGTGTGCATCCAACCCGGCGCATGGGCGCATGAGCGCGCCATTCACTGCAATTCGCGCGACGCCATGAACCCTTCATCAACCAAGACTTTGACTTGTCGCACGGATTGCGTTAGGCGCCGCATCAATTTAGCCGCGCGCGATCATTCCCTGGATCCCCGGGGTCCTGCGTCGATGCGGGGCGCAACCGCGGTCCATCGAATGCGCGCATTGCCGAGCAACATATTTGCGGTCATGCTGGAGAAGGTGCATGCCGCCAACCGGGCGCTGGTTGCGGACGGCGTTCTCCCGCAGGACATCGATGAGAGCCGCGTCCAGGTGGAGCCGCCGCGGGAGGCCGCCCACGGCGACATGGCGACCAACGCCGCCATGGTGCTGGCCAAGGCCGCCGGCGCGCAACCGCGGGCGCTGGCCCAGGCTCTGGCGCAAAAGCTCGCCGGCGACGAGCTGGTGGCAAGCGCCGAGGTGGCGGGCCCGGGCTTCATCAATTTGACGCTGCGGCCGTCTGCGTGGGTGGGCGAGCTTCGCTCGGTGCTCGCCGCGGGAAGCGACTATGGACGCAGCGCGATCGGGCAGGGCGCGCCGGTGAATGTCGAATATGTCTCGGCCAATCCTACCGGTCCGATGCATGTCGGACATTGCCGCGGCGCGGTGTTCGGCGACGCGCTGGCCAAGCTTCTGGGCGCCGCTGGCTTCGAGGTCACGCGGGAATATTACGTCAATGATGCGGGCGCACAGGTCGACACCCTCGCGCGCTCGGCGTTCCTGCGCTACCGGGAGGCGCTGGGCGAAGACATTGGCGCCATTCCCGAAGGTCTCTATCCAGGCGACTATCTCAAGCCGGTCGGCGCCGCCCTCGTAGAAGACTACGGCCTGACCCTCCTGAATTTTCCCGAGGACCGCTGGCTGCCGCTCGTCCGCCGCAAGGCGATCGAAATGATGATGGCGGAGATCCACGACGATCTTGCCGCCCTCAATGTCAAGCATGACGTGTTCTATTCGGAGCGATCGTTGATCGAGGGCCCCCGGGACGAGGTGGCGGCGACGATCGAGGACCTGCGCCGACGCGGCGACGTCTACGAAGGCCGGCTGCCGCCGCCGAAGGGCGCGCCGGTCGAGGACTGGGAGGATCGGGAGCAGACGCTGTTTCGCGCCACCGCCTTCGGCGACGATGTCGACCGGCCGCTGAAGAAATCGGACGGCAGCTATACCTATTTCGCCTCCGATATCGCCTATCACAAAACCAAGCTCGATCGCGGCTTCCGCAACATGATCGACGTCTGGGGCGCCGACCACGGCGGCTACATCAAGCGCATGCAGGCGGCGGTCAAGGCCGTGAGCGGCGGGCAGGCCGAGCTCGACGTGAAGATCGTGCAGTTGGTCAAGCTCTTGCGCGGCGGCGTACCGGTCAAGATGTCGAAGCGCAGCGGGGAGCTCGTGACCTTGCGGGAGGTGGTGAACGAGGTCGGGTCCGACGCCGTCCGCTTCATGATGCTGTTTCGCAAGAACGATGCGGTGCTCGAGTTCGACCTGGCCAAGGTGATCGAGCAGTCCCGCGATAATCCGGTCTTCTATGTGCAATACGGCCATGCGCGCGGACAATCGATCTTCCGCAATGCGCGCGAGGTCGTTCCCGAGCTTCCGACCGAGCCGTCCGCCCGGGGGCGATTTCTTGAACAGGCCGCGCTCGATCGGCTCGATGACCCGGGCGAGCTTGCGCTGATGCGGCGGCTTGCGCTTTATCCACGGCTGATCGAGGCCGCCGCCAGCGCTCACGAGCCCCACCGGGTTGCGTTCTATCTATATGATCTGGCTAGCGAATTTCATGCGCAGTACAACAAGGGAAAAGATGCGCCACATTTACGCTTCATTATCCAGAATGATCCACAAATAACCATGGTACGCCTCGCCTTGGTGCAAGGGATTGTCACAGTTCTGGCCTCAGGGCTAGATTTGTTGGGGGTCGGGGCGCCAGTAGAGATGCGTTGATCTTGTTCGGTGGTCTTGGCCGCAATGGCCGCCTATCGGAGGGTCCTTAGTTCAGTGATCCGCGGGGGGAACCGGCCGAGCGCGACGCCAGTATCCGAAAAAGGATAGAGTATGGCGGACGAAAACATTGTGCGATCCTATCGTTCGATCGGACCGGGGCGGCGCCCAAGCGAGCCGATGCCCGCGAGGGACACGCGGGGTGTCGAAGCAAAAGACGAGTCGCCTCGCAGCGATCCCTTGGCGGAACTCGCCCGCCTGATCGGGCAGAGCGATCCATTTGCCGACCCGCCACCCGCGAGCCCGCGCGCCCGGGCGGCGAACTCGTCACAACCGCGCCCCGAGCCGGCGCCACCCTCGGATTGGCGCGCAACCGCGGCCGCGCTGGCGCGCGAATCCCTGCGCAACCCGCCCATGGACGATCCGCCCTATGAAGAGGCGGATCCTCAAGTAGACAGAATCAACTCTGCTATCGCGGAAATCGATTCCTATCGAACCGGATCCGACCTCGGCTACGCCGAGCCGGAGCATTCTGCGCTCGATGAAGAGCGTGACAGGGACGGCCAGTATGACGAGGCGCCCTATCACGCCATCGGCGATGCAAGCCCCTATGCGGAGGAGGCCACGGAGGATCAGCCGCAGGAGGCCCATGAGGAGGCGAATTACTTTTTTGACGGGGAGGTGGCGCCCCCGGACCCGGATCAGCGCTTTTACGACGACCCGCCTCGCGCCCGGCGGGGCAACGGCCTTGTCACCGCGGCCGTCCTCGTCGGCTGCGCGTTGCTCGGCACCGCCGGTGCCTATGGCTATCGCAGCTATTATGCGGGCGCACGCACGACCGATGCTCCCATCATCTCGGCCGATCCGACCCCCAGCAAGGTCGTGACGGCTTCGGCAAGCGCCGATTCCGGCAAGCCCGTCCAGGAACGTGTTGCCGAGAAGGCGCCGGACGAGCGGATCGTCAACCACGCGGAGGAACCGGTCACGCTCGGGGCTCCGAGCGCCGCTCCCCCGCGGGTCGTGCTGCCGGCACCGTTCGCACCAGCGCCGGGCGCCAAGCCGCCCGCACCACCAGTCTCGACTTCTGCTTCGCCCGCGCCCGCGCCCGCTCCTGCAAACGGCGGTCCGGAACCCAGGAAGGTCCGCACCGTCCCGATCAGGCCGGATGGGCCCGACGCCGGAATGCGGCCGCTGACCACCGCGTCGACAACACCTCCGGCCCAGACCTTGCCGGCACCGCCGGCGCCGGCACGCCCGGCCCCGTCCGCGAAGCCTGCGCCGCAGCCCCGCAGCAGTGGCGGCCCGCTCTCCCTTGAGCCGCAAGCACAAGCAAACGAGCCGGCTGCGCCCGCGCCGGCTGAGCGTACGACCAAGCTCGCTTCGGTTTCCAGCGGCAGCTATGTGGTCCAGCTTTCCTCGCAAAACACTGAGGCGGAGGCTCAAGCCTCGTTCCGCAGCCTGCAGGGCAAGTATCCGCGTGAGCTTGGGGACCGGGACGCGTTGATTCAGCGCGCGGACACCGGCGAAAAGGGAATCCGCTATCGCGCGATGGTGGGGCCGTTCGCCTCGATGGCCGATGCCCAGCAATTCTGCAGCAGGCTGAAAGCCGCGGGTGGCGACTGCTTCGCCCACAAGAACTGAGATCGGAAATCAGAAATCGGAAGCCGATGATCGGAAAGAGGTTGCGGACTGACCGCACCTTCTTTCTGATGACCGGCATCTGATCTCCGATTCCTGGTTCTCATGTCTCGCGCGTTCATCACCGGACTTTCGGGCACGGTTCTCACTCCCGAGGAGCGGTCGTATCTGCGCGAATCCGAGCCCTGGGGTCTCATCGTCTTCAAGCGCAATGTCGAGGCGCCCGAGCAGCTGCGCGCGTTGATTGCGAGCTTCCGGGACGCGGTTGGGAGAGAAGCGCCGGTTCTCGTCGACCAGGAGGGCGGCCGGGTGCAACGGCTTGGACCCCCGCTTTGGCCCAAGTATCCCGCGGGCGCGCACTATGGCCGGCTCTGGGACATCGATCGCGCGCGTGCGCTCGATGCTGCGCGGCTGGGCGGACGCCTGATCGCCGCCGATCTCCTGCCGCTTGGCATCGATGTCGACTGCCTTCCGCTCGCCGATGTGCCCACCGTGGACGCCGATCCGGTGATCGGCGACCGCGCCTATGGCGCGAGTGCCGCAAAGGTGTCCGCGATCGCGGCGGCCATGGCGGAAGGGCTCATGGACGGGGGGGTGCTGCCCGTCCTCAAGCATCTGCCCGGTCACGGCCGCGCCAATGCGGACAGCCACCTCGCCCTGCCCACCGTCATGGCCGATCGGGCAAGCCTGGAGGCGGTCGATTTTGCGGCCTTCCGCCCGCTCGCCCATCTCCCGCTCGGAATGACCGCACATGTGGTTTTTTCCGCCTTCGATCCCGACGCGCCGGCCACGACATCGCGCACAATGGTACAAGGGGTGATTCGTGATTCGATCGGATTCGAAGGAGCGTTGATGACCGACGACATTTCGATGGGGGCCTTGTCGGGGGCGATCGAGGCGCGCACCGCCGCCGCGCTCGCCGCCGGATGCGACATCGTCCTCCATTGCAACGGTCAGATCGGCGAGATGCGCGCGGTTGCCTCGGCGGTCCCGCCGCTCTCGGGCCGGGCAAATGTGCGAGCGGCGGCGGCGCTCGCGGCAAAAAGAGCGCCGCGCGAGATCGATGCGCAGGCCCGTGCGCGCTTTGCCGCCCTCTGCGCGGCGGCGGAGGGCCGCGACACGGTGCTCTCATGACCGCCCCCGACCTCCCATTCGAGCCTGAATCGGCCCCCATGGCCGCGCCCGATGAGCCGACGCTCGTCGTCGACGTCGAAGGCTTCGAAGGTCCGCTCGACGTTCTCCTCGCGCTCGCCCGCCAGCAGCGGGTCGATCTGGCGAAAATCTCGATACTGGCACTCGCTGATCAGTATCTCGCTTTCATCGAGGAAGCGCGCCGGCTGCGGCTCGAGCTTGCGGCGGACTATCTGGTCATGGCGGCGTGGCTTGCCTATCTCAAGTCGCGGCTGCTGCTGCCGGAGAGCCATGCCCCGGAAGGCCAGACGGCCGAGGACATGGCCAATGCATTGGCGCTGCGGCTGCGACGGCTCGAAGCGATCCGCGCCGCGGCCGAGCAGCTGTTCGGCCGCCCGCAGCTTGATCGCGATATCTTCAATCGCGGCCAACCGGAGCCGATCGCGCATATCAAGCGGCCGCAATGGTCGGCGACCCTGTACGACCTCCTGTCCGCCTATGCGTCTCAGCGCCAGCGGCAGGCCCTCTCGCATGTGCGTCTTGCCAAACGAACGGTGTGGTCGCTTGCCGAGGCGCGCGAGGCGCTCGAGCGGCTGATCGGCCGAACCTCGGATTGGGCGCGGCTCGACGAGTATCTCATGGCCTACGTGGTCGAGCCCTCGCATCTGCGCACTGCGCTCGCATCGAGCTTTGCGTCGGCGCTCGAGCTTGTGCGCGAGGGGTTCGCGGAGCTGCACCAGGGCGAGGCCTTCGCGCCCATCTATATGCGCAAACGCATAGCGTTGGTCGAGAGCAGCGGTTCCTCGGGACCGGCGACTGACTCCGAGCGCAGGGATTAGGAGATTTCCGGATGGGGAGACGATAACCATGTCGAGTTTGGCCAAGAGAATGATCATGCCGATGGACGAGCCGGACAGCTCCGGTGAGGTGCGCGCGGAGGAGCTCCGGCTCCTGGAGGCAATGCTGTTTGCGTCCGCCGAGCCCCTCGACGAGGCTTCACTGGCGGCCCGGCTGCCGGCCGGCGTCGACGTGCGCGCGGCGCTGGAGCGCCTGCGGCAGGACTATTCGGGGCGCGGCGTGAACCTCATGCAGGTGGGCGGCAAGTGGACCTTCCGGACCGCGAGCGATCTGTCCTGGCTGTTGAGCAAGGAGACGGTCGAAACCCGCAAGCTGTCGCGTGCCGCCATCGAGACGCTCGCCATCATCGCCTATCATCAGCCGGTCACGCGCGCCGAGATCGAGGAGATTCGCGGGGTTTCGACGTCCAAGGGCTCGGTCGATGTGCTCCTGCAGACCAGCTGGATCAGGCCGCGCGGCCGCCGCAAGGCGCCCGGCCGCCCGGTGACCTACGGCACGACCGACTTGTTTCTGTCACACTTCGGGCTCGACGCCCTCGACAGTCTGCCGGGGCTCGAGGAACTCAAGGGGTCCGGGCTGCTCGATGGCCGCCTTCCGCCCGGCTTCTCGGTACCGACCCCCTCCGACGATCCGGCGCTACGCGAGGACGAGGAGCCGCTCGATCCGGCCGATCTCGATCTTGGCCTTGCGCCACGGCCGGGGCCGACCGGCGAGGAGTGAAAGGCTCGCGCCGTTAAGAAATGCGACCAAAGGCCGCTTAACCATTGATCTGGCGCGGGGGCGGCTGTCCGGGATCGCCCGGCTGGCGGCGAAGTCCTTGTTTTTGCCGGCTCCGGGGCCTACTTTCGCGGTTGAAGCGAAGGCGGGTTCTGCATCCGGTCGGGGATTTGTCCCGAGCGGCTTCTAAGGGCGAAATCGACGGGTTCGGTTCGCCTTGCGGCCTCGTCGGTGCGGAGGAAAATCCGATGGGTACATTTTCATTTTGGCACTGGATCCTGGTGGCCGTGCTGGTTCTGCTGCTGTTTGGCGGCCGCGGAAAAATCTCGGAGCTGATGGGCGACTTCGCCCAGGGCATCAAGTCGTTCAAGAAGGGAATGGCGGACGACGAGACAGCCAAGAGCGATGATGCCAAGACCATCGATCATCAGCCCCCCGCCGGCGCGGCGCCCGACCTTAAGCGGCACGCCGAAGCTGAGCGCTCGACCTCGTAGGCGCTGACGAAGGGCGCCAGTCGGTCGCGGGTGGGTGGCCGCAGCCACATAACGGGCGGCATGAAGGGGTTTCCGCCGTCTTGCGACCGGCGATGCGCCACCCGTAGATATTTTGATCGCGCGCGGAGCTGGGATCTCCATGTTTGACTTCAGCTGGAGCGAGATCCTCGTCATCGCCATCGTGGCGCTGGTCGTCATCGGCCCGAAGGAACTTCCCGGCGTCCTGCGCACGCTTGGACAGTGGATGGGCAAGGTCCGTCGCATGGCCGGCGAGTTCCAGAACCAGTTTCAGGACGCAATACGCGAAGCCGAGCTTGCCGATCTCAAGAAGGAGGTCGACAACATGACCTCGCAAGCGTCCCGCTATGCGAATTTCGACCCGCTGGCGGAGGCGCGCAACGAGATGGACAAGGCGCAGCGGGAGGTCGAGAGCGCGCTCGCCGGCACGCCCGCGGCTGAGGCCAAGCCTGCGGACGCTCCCGCAGTCACGACGACCCCTGAGGGCGAGGCGGCAACCGGGGCGGCCGTGTCTCAGCCTCAGGGCGAAGGGAGCCCTCATGAGGCCGCGCCGGCGCCGCACGAGAGCGCGCCGGCCGTACCTGCGGACGAGCCCAAGACGGGGGCCGAGCATGCGGCGGGCGGGAGCGAGCGCGGATGACCCACGAGGACATCGAGGCCACCAAAGCCCCCTTGATGGAGCATCTAATCGAGCTGCGCTCGCGCTTGATCAAGGCGCTGGCGGCCTTTTTCGTGATGCTGATCGCCAGCTTCTTCTTCGCCAAGCAGATCTTCAACGTGCTGACCTGGCCCTATGTCTGGGTGGCCGGACCCGAGAACGCAAAGTTCATCTATACCGGGCTGCTTGAATACTTCGTCGTGCAGCTCAAGCTCGCCATGTTCGGCGCAGCCTTCCTGTCGTTCCCGATTGTCGCCGCCCAGCTCTACATGTTCGTCGCGCCGGGGCTCTATCGCAACGAGCGCCGCGCCTTTCTGCCCTATCTCATCTGGACCCCGATCCTGTTCCTGATCGGCTCGCTCGTGGTGTACGGGGTGGTGTGGCCGCTGCTCGCCCGCTTCTCGCTCAGCATGCAGCAGCTGGGCGGCGAGGGCCGCGCGACCATCGAGCTCCTGCCCAAGGTCGACGATTATCTCGGCCTGATGATGCGCCTCATCTTCGCCTTCGGCATCGCGTTCCAGCTGCCGATCGTGCTGACGCTGCTCGGCCGGGTCGGGATCATCACCTCGGAGCAGCTCATCTCCAAGTGGCGGTATTTCACGGTCGCCGCCTTTGTGGTCGCGGCGGTGCTCACCCCTCCTGACGTGATCAGCATGTGCTCGCTTGCGGTCCCGCTGATGCTTCTTTATGGAGCTTCGATCTTCTCGGTGAAGCTCGTGGAAAGACGGCTGGCCGCCGAAAGGGCTAGCGCGGCCGCCTCCGCCTCCGCCAAGCCGGCGGAGTAGGCATCGCCTATATTCGATGATTAGTGATTCGCTGGGCCGGGGACCTGCCTCGGCCGTCGGACCCTCGCCATGCACGACATCAAATGGATTCGCGACAATCCGGGCGCCTTCGACCATGCGCTCAAGCGGCGCGGCCTGCCCCCGCAGGCGCAAAGCCTCACTGCGCTCGACGAGCGCCGCCGCGAGGCGATCCAACGCGTGGAGACGGCGCAGGCGCGGCGCAATGCCGTCTCCCGGGAGATCGGCGCGGCCAAGAAGAGCAACGAGCCGGAAGCGGCGGATAAACTCTTGGCGGAGATATCCGACCTCAAGGCCTCGATCCCCCGCCTGGAGGGCGAGGAGAAGCAGGCCTCAAAAGAGCTCGATGATGCGCTGGCGCAAATTCCCAACATGCCCGCGGATGACGTGCCGGACGGCGCCGATGCCGGCGGCAACGTGGAGCATCACCATTTCGGGGCCAAGCGCAATTACGGCTTCGCGCCCAAGCAGCATTTCGATCTTGGCGAGGCGCTCGGCCAGATGGATTTTGCAACCGCCGCGACGCTTTCGGGCGCGCGCTTTGTCGTGCTCCAGCGCGGGCTTGCCCGGCTTGAGCGCGCGCTTGGCCAGTTCATGCTCGACCTGCATACGGGCGAGCACGGCTACACTGAGGTCAACCCGCCTCTGCTGGTGCGCGACGAGGTGATGTTCGGCACCGCGCAGCTGCCGAAATTCGAGGAGGACCAGTTCTGGGCCTTCAACGGCGAGAAGCTCAAGCATGGCGGCGACGGCGAGCTGCTGCGAGCAAGCCGGCTCGGCCTCATTCCCACCGCCGAGGTGCCGCTCACCAATCTGGTGCGCGAATCGATCCTCGATGAGAACGCGCTGCCCATGCGGTTGACCGCGCTTACGCCCTGTTTCCGCGCCGAGGCCGGCGCTGCCGGCAAGGACACGCGCGGCATGATCCGCCAGCATCAGTTCACCAAGGTGGAGCTTGTCTCGATCACCACGCCCGAGCAGAGCAGGGATGAGCATGAGCGCATGCTCGCCTGCGCCGAGGAGGTCTTGCGGCGGCTCGAGCTGCATTACCGGGTGGTGACGCTGTGCAGCGGCGACATGGGTTTTGCGGCCCGCAAGACCTATGACATCGAGGACTGGCTGCCGGGGCAGGGGGCCTATCGCGAGATTTCCTCCTGCTCGGTCTGCGGCGAGTTCCAGGCGCGGCGCATGGGCGCGCGCTACCGCACCCGGGAGGGGCGGCAGGTGCGCCATGTGCACACGCTCAACGGCTCCGGCGTGGCGGTTGGGCGCGCGCTGATCGCCGTGATGGAGAGCTATCAGCAGCAGGACGGCTCGATTGCGGTTCCCGATGCTCTGGCGCCCTACATGGGCGGGCTCAAGACGATCGCGCCCGTTGGCTGACCGCCCGTGCGCATCCTGATCACCAACGACGACGGCATTCACGCGGAAGGCCTTGGCGTCTGCGAGCAGATCGGGCGCGCGCTCTCGCAGGACATCTGGGTGATCGCTCCGGAATATGATCAGTCCGGCGTCTCGCATTCGCTGTCGCTCAACGATCCGCTGCGCCTGCGCGAGATCGGCGAGCGTCATTTCGCCGTCAAGGGCACGCCGACGGACTGCGTGATCATGGGCGCCCGCCACATCCTCAAGGACCGTCCGCCCGACCTCGTGCTCTCCGGGGTCAATCGGGGTCGCAACGCGGGCGAGGACGTGATCTATTCGGGTACCGTCGCGGGTGCCGTCGAGGGCACGATCCTGGGCATTCCCTCGCTAGCGCTCTCGCAGGCCTATCTGTCACGCAGCAAAGAGACGCCGCACTGGGACACCGCGATCCGGTTCGCCCCCGACATCATCCGGCGCCTGCTCGCCAACGGCATACCGCGCGACGTGCTGATCAACGTCAATTTTCCCAATTGCGCGCCTGCCGAGGTGAAGGGCGTCGCCGTCGCCACGCAGGGCCGGCGCCGGCAGGAACGGCTCCAGGTCGAAGCGCGCGAGGACGGGCGCGGCAACGCTTATTACTGGATAGGCTATGTTCGCTCGCGGGGCCTGCCGCCGAATGACGGCACGGACATCTCCGCCCTCGCCGCCAACCGCATCGCGGTGACGCCTTTGCGCCTCGACATGACCGACGAGCCGTTCATGACCAAGCTTGCAGACGTGTTTGGCTAGGAGGCTTAATCTTTCCGCGGAACGGGAGCGCGCTGTGGCAAAGCAACCCTCGGGTGACGACAGCGTCGGCCGCATGCAATTCCTGCTCACCCTGCGGCGGCGGGGGATCGGTGAAGCCGCGGTGCTGCGCGCCATGGATGAGGTGCCGCGCGAATACTTCGTCGAGAGTCGGTTTCACGAGGCGGCCTATGCGGACCGGGCATTGCCGATCGCGTGCGGACAGACCATCAGCCAACCCTACGTGGTGGCCTACATGACCGAGCAGCTCGGCGTGCGGGGGAACCACCGCGTGCTCGAGGTCGGCACCGGGTCAGGTTACCAGGCCGCGGTCCTGTCGCGCCTTGCCCAGGAGGTGGTCACCATCGAGCGCTTCCGCACGCTGGCGGATGCGGCGCGGGCGCGCATCGAGACGCTCGGGTACCGCAACGTGGAGGTACGCCTTGGGGACGGTTACGAGGGCGCTCCCGACCGCGCCCCGTTCGATCGGATCGTGATCACCGCCGCCTCCGAGGAGGTGCCGGAAGCCCTGACGCGGCAGCTTGCGGAGGATGGCGTGATGGTGCTGCCGCTGGGGCCGCACGCGGGCGCGCAAAGTCTCGTTCGGTTAACCAAGTCCGCAGGCCAGATCCGGCGGGAGCAGCTGATCCCCGTCCGTTTCGTGCCGCTGCTGCCGGGACAAGCCCGCGAATTATAAGCATCTTTTTTGGAAATTCGTTGAGGTTGACACAGGATTACCGCTTAAACGCTTGTTTACCTGCAACCTGTTAACTCGCCGCCGGTGTGGGGTAGCGTGCGAGTAACCAAGCCATGTATTGCGCCGTCGCGTTGATCCGCCCGTTGCGGCAGGCGGTTTGTCTTGCCGTGATCAGTGCCGGCCTTGCCGCCTGCAGCGCCGAGTCGACCCGCTTCGGCGACAACGCCTACGGGCCGCGCAACCCGCAAAACGAGGCGACCGGCTCGGTCGCGCCCGCTCCCGCTGCTCCAACCACTCACGTCGAGGCGCGGCCGCTGCCCCACGCTGCCGTAGGGCCCGAGACGGCGCCCGCCGCCCCGGCCTACGTTGCCGGTGGCGGCAGGGGCATGGCCTCCTACAATCCGGACAGCGCCGCACCCGCGATGTCGTCCTACAGCGCGTCACCGACACCGGTGGCGTATAATCCGCCGGCGGTGGCGCCGGCCCCTCGGCCCGCGCCCACCCCCGAGGTGACCGGATCGGTTTCGGCGCACAAGCCTGCCGCCGGCGGCCATTGGAGCTGGGACGGCGGCACTGCCGTCACTGTCGCGCGAGGCGAGACCGTCGACAGCATCGCGCGCCGCCATGGCGTGCCGGTCGCCGCCATCATGGAAGCCAACAACCTTGCATCGCCACAGGCGATACAGGCAGGACAGCGCCTGGTCATTCCTCGGTACATTCCCTCGCTCACCGCCTCGGCGACGACTGTAGTGCTGCCCGCTCGCCCGGCGCCGTCGGCGGCGAAAGCTGCGTCAGCGCCGCCTCCGGCCGCGCCCGTGCCGACCACGGCTGCACATTCCGCCGCTGCGTCCGGCTCCGAGGTGCATGTGGTGGCGGCCGGCGATACGTTGAGCAAAATCGCGCGGAAGTACGGCAAGCCGCTGCCCGAGATCGCCAAGGCCAACAACATTCAGCCGAACGCCAAGCTCAATGTCGGCGACCGCATCCTGATTCCCGGCGGGCGCACCAGCCACGCTCAAATCGAAGGCGAGCCGGCGACCGCGATTGCCGCAAAGCCGCAAAGCATGGAAGTAGCTGCCGTGGTGACGCCGTCCGCGGAGGCGCCAAATCCCGTGGTCTCCAGCAAGCCTGCTGCGGAGGCCACGCCGAGCCTGCGCTGGCCGGTGCATGGCCGGGTGATTGCGGCATTTGGCAGCAAATCGAACGGCCAGGCCAATGACGGCATCGACGTGGCAGTGCCCGAGAATACCCCCGTCAAGGCAGCCGACGACGGCGTAGTGGCCTATGCGGGCAACGAGCTCAAGGGCTATGGCAATCTGGTGCTGGTGCGCCATCCAAGCGGCTATGTCACCGCCTATGCGCACGCCAAGGAGCTCTTGGTCAAGAAGGGTGATCCGATCAAGCGCGGCCAGGTCATTGCGAAATCCGGCCAGACCGGCAATGTCGAGGTCCCGGAGCTGCATTTCGAGGTGCGCAAGGGCACAGCGCCGATCGATCCGATGCAGTTCCTGGGCGGCGCGTAGGCGCGTAAAGGTCTCTCAGCCCGCCTCTGACATCCGAACGCCAAGCCTTCCGGCCAGATCCTGCACGAATTGCCAGGCGACGCGGCCTGAGCGGGCGCCGCGAGTGGTCGCCCACTCCAGCGCCTCGCGGGCAAGCTCTTCCTCGCCGAATGTGATCCGGTAATGGGCGACATAGCCTTCGACCATGGCCAGATATTCCTCCTGGCTGCAGCGGTGAAAGCCGAGCCAAAGCCCGAAGCGGTCCGACAGCGAAATCTTCTCCTCGACCGCTTCGCCCGGGTTGATCGCGGTCGCGCGCTCGTTCTCCACCATCTCCCGCGGCATCAGGTGACGCCGGTTCGAGGTCGCATAAAACACGACGTTGTCGGGACGACCCTCGATGCCGCCTTCGAGCACCGCCTTGAGAGACTTGTAGCTCGTATCCTGCGCGTCGAAGGAAAGATCGTCGCAGAACACGATGAAGCGGTGGCGCACGCCGCGGATCGCCGCCATCAGCTCCGGCAGGCTCTCGATGTCCTCGCGGTGGATCTCCACGAGCTTGAGTGGCGAGCGGCCGCGCGCGGCGCCGCCCGCCTCGTTGACGCGCGCATGCACCGCCTTGACCAGCGAGGATTTGCCCATTCCACGCGCCCCCCACAGGAGCGCATTGTTGGCGGGCAATCCGCGCGCAAAGCGCTGCGTGTTCTCCAGAAGAAGATCGCGCACCCGCTCGATCCCCTTGAGCAGCGACATATCGACCCGATTGACGCGCGCAACCGGCGCCAGCCTTCGTCCGGCGGGATGCCACACGAAGGCCTCGGCCGCATCAAAGTCGGCGGCTCCCGCAACCGGAGGTGCCAGCCGCTCGAGCGCCGCCGCAATCCGCGCCGGGGGCTCCGCGGAGGCCGCCAAGGGGTTCTTCGGCGGCCGAGATTTGCGGTTGGAGGGGCGGCGCTTGGCCATGGCCTGTCGTCGGTTGTGGAGCAGGCTTAGCGGGGTGCCGCCGCCCTCGCAAGGCTCGCCCGGCCAAACGGCTGGCGGCGTTGCAATTGGGGTTGCGGCCGCTATATTCCGCGCCAAATTCAACCCTGAAGCCGGCGACCATCGCCTGGGCGAGGCTCGCGGGCTTGCGCAACGCTTTGGATGGGGTCTTGTCGATGTTTATTACGCCGGCCTACGCCCAGGGCGCGACCGATATTCTCTCCCCGTCATCGCCGATCTGGATGATGGTGATCGTGGTGGTGATCATGTATTTCCTGGTCCTGCGGCCGCAGCAGAAGCGGGCGAAGGAACATCAGGATCTGGTCAAGAACTTGCGCCGGGGCGATACGGTGGTTACCTCCGGAGGGCTGGTGGGAAAGGTGACCAAGGTGGTCGACGACGAGCAGGTCGAGGTCGAAATCTCCTCGGGCGTACGCGTG
>Ga0126381_100003445_pt1 | contig 17169 bp, 14 predicted proteins | sample PanSoiMetPlot_28_FD_96465 | JGI IMG/M metagenome (GOLD analysis project Ga0126381, IMG submission 96465) | Tropical forest soil microbial communities from Panama - MetaG Plot_28 | ecosystem: Environmental > Terrestrial > Soil > Tropical forest > Bulk soil | place: Panama | collected 2016-02-17 | reverse complement strand
GCTGATTAAGCGAAACCGGCCACCGGCAAGTGCGATCATCTTCGGTGCGGTTAGATTGAGACTATTGCCCTCGTGGATCACCAATCTTTCAACGTCCGCATGTCGTCGCATGTTGGCGAGAAACGATGCCAAGTCGCCCTTGCCCGAGTGATCAATGTTCAGGTGTTGCTCGCTAAACAGATCAATGGCGAGCGCGCGCTCGTCCCACCTAGTGAGCAGATAGAGCAGGATCAACAGCCGCCCGTGGTGCACGCCTATTTCTGCAACGTTGCCGGTCACACCTAGCTTGCGTTGCAGCCGATCCACGGAGACGATCATTTCCGTCGCACCGGGTTCTAGCCAACCCTCAACGCATTTATGACCTCGGCGCAAATAGGAATGGAGCCGGGGATCTGCTGACACGGACTGGACCTTTGCCATTCCCAAACGAAAATTTCGCCCGCTGAGCTGACTTCGCTCTACGCTGCACCTACCTGGCGAACTCAGCATCGCGATCCTCTCACCTCTCAGGTTAGGGGCGAAATCCGCACCAATGCTGCCTGGCTTGGTGCGCCTAAAAGTAACAGCATTTCTACAAGTTGTCTATCTCAGTGTGTCAAGCTTTGTCAAATAGTTAGCTGTCAAATAATTAGAGCGTGACCCTTTTCATATACGGATAAGTTATGACAACGGGAGCGCGGTCGCAGCGTTTGGTATAGCTAGTCTATATGCTTGTGACGCAGGTCGTAGAACATGTTGCACGTTTCTGCGCGTTTCCCACAATTTCATCCTACGGATCCGCCGAGGCTGGGGTTATTGTAAGCGAACACACCTCAAGAACAGGTTATTACCATCCTCACAGCGGCAACAACGTTTAATTCCATCGTAATCTACTTTTGTTCAATACGCAGACACTCGAGGCGTGCGCTCTCGATTGTTCTGTTTTCTTGCGAGCGATATGGAGCGTTGCCCGATGGTAGGGCGTGCCCTGGTGATTGCTGTGGTTTTATCTTTAGCGGAGATGCTGAGCCGGAAGCGGCCCTGACCTTGTTCGATGGTCTGCCCTCTCACGATCTTCGGCCTCCGTTTTTTAATTGTAGCGTCGTTACCACGAATGGCATAAAGTTAAATCAACTAGTGAAAGACGATTTACCCTCTATCTCAGCTCTTGCTCGATACTGAGAGTTTTTGGCCGGACCTGTAAAATAAAATCCACTCATCCCTTTAATTCTATGAGTGTCTACGTCAGACCCGGCTGGCCTCCGCGAGCCGGCCGCCGTCGCGTCCGGTGGCGAAACAAACCGTTTCAGTTTGGTGCCAAGGACATCGCCGATGTCATACAGAGGCAGCATTGCGTATTCGATCTTATTGGAAGTTGTGAGTACGTAACCATTTTCGATGAATACTGCCGTGAGGCATTCACTTGTTGCGGAAAGTCAATCTAGGTAGTTTGAAGCCCTCATCAATCCGGCGATGCGGGGAATGGTCTGTCCCGATTTCCAAAAACCTGCGTTCCGCTCACCGTGCGCGACATCCTGGATGAGCAGATCGCTCAAGAGTTGGCCTAAAATTGATGTTGTAAAGTTTTATTCCTGCGCTCATGGAAAGTATCGCGCCCTTTGCGACCTATTTGGATTACGAGGTGATGCCGATGTAAGTGAGGGCGCACCAGCGCTTAATCGCGCATTCGCCTGGCGAGATACGGTCCGGTGAGTCGGATGCCCGGACGCTGAGCATCTCGCCTAAGCTTGCACCTTGTACGCGTCAACGTTCAGGGATGACCGGGTGGCCTCCGCCAGGACACCTCAGGATGGAACGCCCTCAGGCTCAAACTAGAACCGCCCTTTCTAGTCAGCACTCATTCCTCCTTCGAGTCATCCGCATCGAGGTGGAAGCCGTGCATGAAGCGATGGAAGATCGGCGCGAACAGAACGCCGGCGGCGCTGATAATCGCCATCCCGCTGTATAGCGCATAAAACGACGCGAACAGCTTGCCGCCCGTGGTCTTGATCGGATCGACCGGACCCATCCCGCCGGCGATCATCGAGGCGTTGAGTAGCGAATCAAGCCACGATAGCCCCTCAAAGTAGTGATAGCCCCAGACGCCCACGGCCAGAGATCCCAGCAAAATGATACCCGCCAGGGCGGTCCAACGCGCCACCCGGAGCAAAAAAAGATAGGGCGGCAAAAGGGGGTCGTGACGTTGTTCAAAAGCCATTTTGTGCGTTGGCCATAAAATAGCGGAACTGAAGCGGGATAGCGAAGTGAAACGGCAGGCCAGCTACTTTCGCACCTTTGTACAGTTTGAACCGGCCGGCGCGGCACGTCATTATCGATCAATGGCCAGGCGTGGCGCGCTACTTCTGTTTCTTGCCGCGGGTATCAGCTCTTGCTCGCTCTTTCATCGTCCAACTCCTCAACAGAAGATGTTTGACGCGCTCAACCGCGGCGACGGAGCGCAAGCCAGCGAAATGTGGCTTGCGATGAGCCAGAAGGACCGCATGAAGTTCAATCGCGGCGAGGGCATCGCTCCCACCGTTCCTTCGCAAGAAGACGTGATGAAGAAGCTGAGTGACATGTCGCCCGACGACATGGAAGGCCAGGTCACGATCAAGCCGCCCGGTACGGGTGCCAGCCTGCTCGACCTGCCCAAATACGCGGGACCACAAGGAGGAGCGGCGCCTCCCGCCGCCGCCCCGGAAACCTCGGGAGAGTCTGAAGAACAGCCCTGAAGCGTGGGCGTCGCCTTGATCTGGCGCGTCGAAAATCGCAACGATAGGAACGATGCGTGCGAGGACCCTTAATTGGATTGCGGCAGCGATCGCGATCGGCGCGATCGGAATGCTGTTGTCCAACCTCGAGTTGCCGCCCCGATGTACGCCGCTCAGCGGCGCGGATGCGATCAATATCGAACTGAGCCGGCTTACCCGCGGTCAGGCGCAGCTTTTCTGCTACCACGGCGACACCGGCCAGAAGATCCGTTTCATCCTGGCGCGCGGCAGCGACGGCGCGGTGCATTCTGTATTCGACGCCTGCCGCCAATGCTACAGCTTCCGCAAAGGCTACCGCCTCAGCCCCGACGGCACCCTGATTTGCCGTCTGTGCGGCAATCGCTATTCGGTCGATCACATGATGACCGGGAAGGCGTCGTGCGTTCCGGTCGTTCTGCCGCATCAGCAAGTCGGCTCGACCGTCCGCATCAGCTCCGCCGACATGCGCACAGGGCGAGGGCTGTTCTGACCATGCAGGTGGACCTGCTCGACACCGGCTACGGGGGAGTGGAAGGCCCGCGGGTCGATGAACACAACCGGCTCTACTTCAGCGACGTCATCGACGGCGGCGTCTTTCGGCGCAATGCCGACGGGTCGGTCGAAACGCTGATCCCGCGTCGCATGCCGGTCGGCGGTATCGCCTTCAATATCGGCAACAACCTGCTCGTAACCGGTCCCAGCGTGGCGCTATGGAACGAGACCACACGCCAGTTGCGCGACGTGTTTACAGGCATCCCCGGCAGAGCGAGCGACAATTTCAATGACTTGACAGTGGACGATCGCGGCAGCGTGTGGATCGGCACGGTCAATGGTCATTCGGTGGGTCCGCTTGACGCGCCACGTCCGCCTGGCGACCTGTATCGGCTCGACCCCGACGGGAGCGCGACCGTAGTGTGGGAAGGGGTCGGGACCAGCAACGGTCTCGGTTTCAGCCCCGACGGAAAACTGCTCTATCACTGCGACACGCAGCCCGGGCACGTGATGGTTTACGACGTCACTGCGGATCGGCAACTGCGCGACCGCCGGCTTTTTGCGAAAGTAGAGGGCGGCATGACTGACGGGATGACGGTCGACGCCGAAGGCGGAGTATGGGTCGCCGCCCTGCTGGTTGGCGAGGTGCAGCGTTTTCGCCCCGACGGCACTCTGGATCGCAAGGTCGCAATACCTCAGAAAAAAGTCCTTAGCGTGGCTTTCGGTGGCCCCGACCTGCGCGACCTGTACGTCGCAACCGCGCTAAGCCGGCGAATGCGCGGCTCCATTTACCGCGCGCGCTGCGACATTCCGGGCCTGCCCCTGCCGATGGGGCGTCTCAGTGCCGGCGGCGGTCAATAGCAGCGCGTATTCGGCAGCGCCGGCCTCCGTGCCCCGGCAATTTTTCCTGCCGATCTCACACCATGAAGCCCCCGCCGTTGGCATGCAGCGTCTGCCCGGTCAGTACGTGACTCGGATGCGTCGCCGCATACACGACGACCTGGGCGACCTCGGCCGGATCCAGGGCGCGGCCCCATAACATCTTGAAGCGATCGTACTGTCCTTCGACGGGACCGGTTTCCTCGCCCTGGTTGGTCGCCATGATGCCGGGTGCAACGATCGTCACCACAATATTATCGCGCGCCACCTCCTTGGCCATCACCTTGCTGAACGCAATCACGCCAGCCTTGGTCGCCGAATAAATCGCCAGCTTGCGCAGCGGCTCGAATACGCCGCCCGACGCGATATTGACCACGCGCCCGCCGCCGACCTTGCGCATGTAAGGAATCACCGCCTGGCAGCACAGAGCGGTTCCCTTCAGATTGACGCCAATCTGGCTTTCCATCCCTTCGTCGCTCAGACCCTCGACCCATTCGTTGACCACGATACCGGCGTTGTTCACCAGCGCGTCGATGCGTCCCAATTCAGCGGCGACGCGATCGGCCATCGCGGACACGTCGGCGCGCCGGGTGATATCGGTTTTGACGAAGACGGCGCGCCGGCCGGTCTCGCGTTTGAGGTCGGCGGCCGCCTGCGCGCCCCAATCCTCGCGCACGTCGACCACCGCGATATCCAGTCCCGCGCGCGCCAGACCCATCGCAATCTGGTAGCCCATCCCCCACGGCCGCGCCGCTCCGGTGACGATTCCAACTTTTTGTTCGCTCATTTTTCCGGCTCCGCTGGCGAGTGTGTAGCGCATCATACTACCGGCTAACACGGCTGGCACGCTTTTATGGAGAACGTCCGTATTCGGGAACTCGATGCGCGAATAGTCGAAAAACCACTTCGAAAAAAGGAGGCTCCTGCTCAGCCAGTAGCGCCGGCCTCGGTGCCGGTCGTATCGAGACCGCATTAAGCGGCGGCAACGGACGCATAATGGAACGATTGTTTGGACCATCTGCAGCCGCTAATGTTGGTCGCGAATCCCCGCAGTCGCGCCAGGAGGACCTCGACCATTGGATCTCAACTTTTCACCCAGCGAGGATGCGTTTCGCCAAGAGGTGAGGAGCTGGCTTAAGCAGAACCTGCCCGTCGAATGGACGGTGGACCGGCTTGAGGAGCTCAAGCAGGAAGACGCCGTTGCCTGCGCGCGCAAATGGCAGGAGCGTCTCGGCGCGGCAGGATGGCTGGGATTGGCATGGCCCAAAGAGTACGGCGGGCGGGGCGCCAGCTTGATGGAACAGGCCATCTATATCATGGAAGCTATCGCCGCCCGCGCACCGATGCCGGCGGACAAGATCGGCCTGCAACTGGTCGGCCCGGCGCTGACGGAAATCGGCACTCCGGAGCAGAAGGCGCGCTTCCTGGGAAAAATCCTCCGTGGCCAGATGCTGTGGTGTCAGGGATTTTCTGAGCCCAACGCCGGCTCCGACCTTGCCAGCGTTCAGACCAAGGCGGTGCTCGAAGGCGACGAGTGGGTGATCAACGGCCAGAAGATCTGGAGCTCGGACGCGCCCTTCGCCGATTGGTGCACTTTGTTGGCACGGACCAACCCCGAGGCCCCCAAGCACAAGGGGCTCACGATGCTGGCGGTGCCGATGAACAGCCCCGGCGTCACCGTAAGGCCCATCAAGCAAATCAACACGCGGCTTGAATTCGCCGAGATCTTTTTCGATAACGTCCGTGTGCCGCGCGACGCCTTGATTGGTGAACTCGGCACGGGTTGGAACGTGACCATGCGGATGCTCACCTACGAGCGTGGGCTTTACACGCTGGTCGAAATACCGCGGTTCGAGAAGGCCTGGCGCCAGGAAGTCGAGTACGCCAGGAACAACCGGCGCAACGGCCACCCGCTAATCGATGATCCCACGGTAAGAGAGCGCCTTGCGCAGTGCTACGCGAACATACAGATGATGCGGCTTACCAACTTGCGTTACATCAGCCGTTATCTGCGCGGCGCAGCCCCGGGCGAGGAATCCTCGCTGATGAAGCTGCATTGGGCCACCACCGACCAGGGACTGTACGACCTCGGGATGGCGCTGGGCGGCCCGGCCGCGCTGATGATGCTGGGTGCGCCGCGCGCGATCTGCAGCGGGCAATGGACGGCGGATTACTTCTACTCGCGCGCCTGCACAATTTATGGCGGCACCCAGGACATTCATCGCAACCTGGTGGCAGAGCGCATCTTCGGCCTGCCGCGCTGACCGCTGGATCGGCTGTCGCCGTGAAAACGCCAATTCTTTCTCTCATCTCCCAATTTTTATTTTCTCCATCACACCAGGAATAGGGTCAGAATGAGGGCGGCAACTTTCCAAAACAATCGCATCCTCACAACGAAGGCACCAACATGAAACTCGACATGACTCTCCACACCCCAATCCTGCGCGAAATCCCCGACGCCGCGCGCTCGGCCGAAACCGCGGGCTTCGCCGGACTATGGTCGCAGGAAACCGGCAACGACGGACTCCTGCCGCTGGTGCTGGCGGCCGAACACACCAACAAGATCAAGCTCGGCACCGCGATTGCCGTAGCATTTCCGCGCAGCCCGATGACGATGGCGTATATCGCGTGGGATTTGGCCGGCCTGTCGAAAGGCAGGTTCAGCCTGGGGCTGGGCACCCAGGTCAAGGGCCATAACGAGCGGCGCTTCAGCGTGAAATGGGATGCGCCGGTGCCGCGCCTGCGCGAGTATATCGAATCGCTGCGCGCGATTTTCAAATCCTGGTCCGAAGGCGGCAAACGGCTCAACTACCAAGGCAAGTTTTACAACTTCTCGCTGATGACGCCGTTCTTCACTCCGCCCCCTCATGAATGGCCCGACATTCCGATCTACGTCGCCGGTGTGAACAAGCAGATTTGCCGTCTCGCGGGCGAGCTGTGCGAAGGCTTCCACGCACATCCCTTCCACAGCGCCAAGTACCTGCGCGAAAGCGTGATGCCCAACATCAAAGCCGGCCTTGAGAAAGCCGGGCGCCGGCGCGAGGACTTCACCGTTTTTACCTCGGTGTTCGCCGCGGTCGGACGCAACGACGAGCAGATTGACAAGGCGCGCGAGATGGCGCGCAGCCAGATCGCGTTTTACGGCTCAACCCGCAGCTATCAGCCGGTCCTCGACGTCCATGGCTGGGGCGATCTGTGCGCGCGGCTGGGCGAAAAGGCGGCCAAGGGAAAGTGGGACGAGATGGCCAAGGAGGTGAGCGACGACATGCTGGAGGTATATTCGGTGAGCGGCACCTTCGACAATATCGCCGCGCGCATCAAGCAGCGCTACGAAGGTCTGTTGGACCGCTTCGCATTCTATTTCCCCTATCGCCCGGGCACCGACGACGAGCAGTGGCGGGCGATAATCAAGGAGTTCAACGGCTGAAATTCTGTTCCTTTTTCCAACTGCTGGGAGAGAGCTGCCATGGCGCGAATTGAATTTGGCCTGAGCCTCGGCTCGATGAGCACCATCCCCTCCTTCGCGCGCAACGCCGAGGTGATGGGCTTCGACTACCTGACTTGCGGCGAGCACCTGATGTTTCACGGACCGATCGGCAACTCGCTGATAGCGTTGGCCGGCGCCGCCACCGTGACACAGAAGATCAAGCTGATGAGCACGATCGTGCTGGTGCCGCTATACGGCGGCGCCGCGATGCTGGCCAAGATGACCGCCGTGCTGGACGTGGTCTCGGGCGGGCGCTACCACTTCGGAATCGGAGTCGGCGGCGAATTCCCGCGCGAGTTCGAAGCCGCCGGCGTTCCGGTCAAAGAACGCGGTCCGCGCACCAACGAAGCGCTCGAGGTGATCACGCGACTGTGGACTGAGAAGAAGGTCACGTTCAGCGGCAGGTTCCACAACTTCAGGGAGGTAACGATCGACCCGCCACCGGTGCAAAAACCCCATCCGCCGATCTGGGTCGCCGGCCGGCAGGAATCTGCCATGAAGCGGGCGGCAAAGTTCGCGCAGGGATGGCTGCCCTATATGTACACGCCCGAGCAGTTATCGAACAGTATCGAGAAGATAAAGGAGTTCGGCAGCCGCAATGGCCGCGACATGAGTGCATTCCACAACGGCCTCTTCATCTTCACCTCGGTTTACAAGGATCGCGACAAGGCCCGCGAAGTGGCCGCGCGCCAGGTGGGCAGCAACTACGCGCAGGACTTCTCGCAAAAGGCCGGCCGCTACCTGCTGTTCGGAACCCCTGAGGATTGCGTGAAGCGCCTGAAGGAATACGTCAGCGCCGGCGCTCGCACGGTGGTTATCGCAAATGCCTGTCCGCGTGAGGATTTGGACAGCAACCTGAAGCTGATCTCCGAGGAGATACTGCCCGCGTTCCGTTAGGAAGGACTGTGCGTCGCCGGACGCGCCGCACCGTCTTGCAGCCTGCGGCTGTGCCTTCCAGCGGCGGGAGCGTCACTTGAACTTCGGCGTGCGCTTCTCCCTGATCCCTGCCAATCCCTCTTTGGCATCCTCGCCGTAGAATCCCAGCATCTCCAGAGCCAGCGACGTGTCGAACGCCGGGCCCGCCATCCGCAGCCAGTTGTTCAGCGACCGCTTGGTCCATCGCAGTGCCTGTTGCGGACCGGCGCCCAGCTTACGGGCCACTTCCATCGCCTTTTCCATCAGCTTGTCGGCCGGAACACAAAGGCTCACCAGCCCGATACGCTCAGCCTCCTTGCCGTCGATAAAATCGGAGGTCAACAGGTAGTACTTCGCCTTGGCCATCCCGCACATCAGCGGCCAGGCGATTACGGCATGGTCGCCCGCCGCGACGCCGATACGCAGATGGCCGTCGGTAAAGCGCATGTTGTCCGCCGCGATACTGATATCGGCGAGCAGCGCCACCGCCAGTCCAGCGCCGACCGCCACGCCGTTAATTGCGGAGATAACCGGCTTGTCCAGATTGATCATGTTGTAGACAATGTCGCCTGCCTCACGCCAGCTCTGCGCCACCGCCTGCGGGCTGCGCGTCATCTCCTCGATCATCTCGATGTCGCCGCCGGCGGAAAAAGCGCGCCCCGCGCCGGTAATCAGTATGACGCGGGCTTGTGGGTCCTCGTCGGCGTCCTTCCATACCTGGGTCAGTTCCCAATGCAGGCGGCGATTGGTGGCGTTAAGCACCTCGGGCCGGTTGATCGTCACCAGCAGCACGCCGTCTTCTTTGTGCTCAAAAAGCAGATGCTGATATTCGCTGTATTTCACTGGATCTCCTCACAGCGCGCGCGTCTGCCTGCATGTAAGCCGAAACCCGCAAGACGGTAAAGCGGGCGGATGCGCTGGTCTCGGAATTGCCCAATCGCTAGGTTAAGCTCATCGCAAGAAGTGCATCAGGAGGGCCGAATGGCGACCGCATCTAACGGCAAATCCGCGGCGATACGCGCCAGATTGAATCATCCCGTAATCGACTCCGACGGGCATTGGATCGACTACGCGCCGGCCTTCATGGAGTACCTGCGCGAAAGTGCCGGACCCGCGCTGATCGAGCGGTTCAAGAAGTCGGTCCCGTTCGGCGATACCTCCCTGATGTCACGCGACATCCGGCTCGATCGCCGCTACCCGCAGCCGCCATGGTGGGGACTCACCACCAGCACGCCGGACCGGGCGACGGCGATGCTGCCGCGGATGCTCTACGAGCGGATGCCCGAACTGGGCCTGGACTTCGCGGTGCTCTATCCAAGCGGACCGGGGCTGTTCGCCGCTTACTTCAGCGACGAAGAGGTGCGGCGCGCCGCCTGCCATGCCTTCAACGCGTTCATCGCCGACACCTTCAGAGACTTGCGCGACAAGCTCACGCCCGCCGCCGCAATCCCGATGCATACGCCCGGCGAGGCGATCGCCGAGCTGGAGCACGTAAAGAGCCTGGGACTTAAGGCCGTAATGGTGGCCAGCCTAGTGCGGCGGCGCGTTCCCTATGTGATGCGCGAGATGCCGCAGGCGGCGCGTCTGGCGACCTGGTTCGACGTGCTCGGGATGGACAGCGAGTACGATTACGATCCGTTTTGGGCCAAATGCCAGGAACTGGGCTTCTCGCCCACCTTTCACACCGGCAGCCAGGGCCTCGGGTTCCGCGCCTCGGTCAGCAACTGGGTTTACAACCACGTCGGCCATTTCGCGGAGGCCAACGACGCGCTGTGCAAGGCGCTTTTCCTGGGGGGCGTCACGCGCCGCTTCCCCAAGCTGCGCTTCGCCTTTTTGGAGGGCGGCGTGGGCTACGGCTTCAAGCTGCTCAACGACCTGATCGGTCATTTCAAAACCCGTAACCCGGATGCGCTCAAGTACTGCAACCCGTCCAACCTCGACGTCGAGTACCTGGTCAACATGTTCGAGAAGTACGGCACCGACACGATGAAGCGCACGCTCGACGTTGAAACCCTGCGGATCGGAATGGAGCGCGTAGGACCGCCCGAGCAGATCAACGAATTCGCGGCATGCGGCGCCCAAAGCCCGGAGGATGTCTGCAAGCTTTTCGTGCCAAGCTTCTATTTCGGCTGCGAGGCGGAGGATCACGCCAACGCATGGGCGTTTAACACCAAGGTGACGCCGGGACATCATCGGCTGCACGCAATTCTCGGCACCGATATTGGTCACTTCGACGTGACCGACATGTCGATGGTGCTAAACGAGGCGTGGGAGCTGGTGGAAGACGGGATGATTACCGAAGAGGATTTCCGCGATTTCACCTTCGCCAATCCGGTCGGGCTGTGGGCCGCCAACAATCCGGATTTCTTCAAAGGCACGTCGGTCGAGCAGGCCGCAGCGGCTTCGATGCGTTGAGCAGCCCTTTGTGCAACCGCCCCATTCCCTCTCTCACAATTATCTAGTGGGAGGGGGAATGGGGTGAGGGTGACTGATAGATCTCAAGCACCCGATTTTCCTTCAGGACGCGTGAACGCCAACATGACCGACCAAACGACGACCACGGCGAAAGCCGGACTGGTGCGGTGGATTGTTCGTCTCGCCGCGATTGTCTGGATCCAGGTGGGAATAACGATCCTGCTCTTCGCGCTGCTTAGCACCGCGGCAGGCGCAATCGTGAAATCCGTCCGCCACGCGCGCGAACGGCGCATGCCGCATGAAACCCAGGCCTACCCGGTCAGCGCGGCATGGGTCCCGGCTTACTTCAAGGCGATGAACAGCGTGCAGGTGCGGTGGTACCCCTACGTTTACTGGAAGACCGCCCCGATGAGCAGCCCCTACCTCAACATCGACCAGCACTCCAATCGCGTCAACTGGAACGCGCCGCGCCGCCCGGATAGCGTCAAACCGCTGCTGCGCGTGTTCACATTCGGCGGTTCCACTACCTGGGGCGCCGGCGCGCGCGACGATTACACAATCCCCTCGCTGCTGGCAAAAACGCTGGCCGCCAATCCACAGTACGACGTCGAGGTAAGCAACTTCGGTCAGATGGGCTGGGTCACCAGCCAGGAAGTGATCTACCTGTATGAACTGTTAAGAAGGGGCCAACGCCCGGACCTGGTGGTCTTTTACGACGGCGTCAACGACACGTTCCTCGGCTATCAGCAGGGGATGGCGGGGCTCACGCAGAACGAATTCCTGCGCGCCGGAGAATTCGGCATTCTGGCGTCGTCCTCGGGGCGCAAGCGGCTGTACCGGACCGCGCTGCGAACGTTCCTGATGAATACCGGCATGGCCGACCTGATCAAACTGCTGACCGGCAAGGATGAGGCCGTTTACGAGCGCACCGAAACCACGCCGATGGCTTCCATCGCCTACCTGGCGCCGCCCACCGATTTCGAGGGGACCGAGGCGGTCGAGCAGGACGTGGTCGATATCTACCTGTTCAACAACCAGATAGTGCGGACGCTGGGTGAGCACTTTGGCTTTCGAGCGCTCTTCTATTGGCAGCCGGTCATTTACAGCAAGCATCCCCTGACGCGCTACGAACAGGCGTTCGTAAGCGGCCGCAGCCGCGAGGCATTCTTCGCCGGAACGTACAAGCGCGTGGCCGCAGTGGCGCAAAGCGAGGACGTGCACGATCTCAGCGGGCTGCTGGATCACGACGGCGACAAAACCTACTTCGTCGACCCGTGGCACATCACCGAGGAGGGCAACGCCGTGGTGGCGCGCCGGATGGCCGCCGATGCCGCGCCGCTCCTGGCCGCAGCCGCTCGGAACCGCCGCCAGCCCGCGCCCCCCGCGGCTTCCCAATCGTCCACTCAGCCGTCGAAGTAGCCGTGCCACGCCCATTGAAGGTCGCCACGGCGCGGGCGCGGTTTGACTTCGCCGCGGAAGGTTACTAATCCAGAAAGTAAGCTGCCCATAGACCAAGCGGCGGCGGAGGTGGATTATGCCGGTCCAGAAATTTGCGCCGATGAGCAAGGATTATCCGACCTTCGACTGTGACGCTCACGTTACCGAGCCCACCATAATCTGGGAGCGCGCGAAGGAACATCTGACCAACGATGAATTGCAGGCGCTCAAAGCCACCGACTGGTACGACCCGGAGACCAAACAGTACTTCATCAATGGGAAGACCGGCGGCCATCTGCTGGGACTGCGTGGGAACGCACGCTTCCTGCCCTTTGTTTCGCTGGCCGGCCCCGGGATCAAGCACAATGTCCAGCGCGCGCTGAACGTGCGCAACACCCGCGCATCCACCGCGCTTACCAAGGAGCAGTCCGACTACCTCGATCACGGCGGCTCTTACGAGCCCAAGCCGCGCCTGCGCGACATGGACGTTCAGGGAATCGACCAGGTAATGATCATCCCCACCGACATCGATACCTATCCGTGGCTGCAGAACGCGCTGGGCGCCCGGGCCATGTGCAAGGCCTACAACGAATGGGCCTATGAATACACTTTGGAGAACCCGGAGCGGCTGTACTTCGCCGCGCTGATCCCGATGCAGGACCCACGGTTCGCGGTCGAGGAGCTGTACCGCGTGGCCGCCAAGGGATGCCGCGTCGCGCTCATCCGGCCCACCGACGCGATGGGCAACTACCCGATGCAGAACAAGTACGAGTTCCTGTGGCATGCGATGGAGGAGACGGGCGTCGTCTACGGGATGCATCCGTTCCCCGCGATCGGCGCCCATCAGCCGCCGGGCTACAGCGAGCAATACTCGAGCGCGGAACTGATTCAACGCACCATAAGCACCTCGCACCTGCCCCATACTTTCCTGGGCAACATGCAGGCGTTCATGTCCGAGGCGTCGGTTTGGGTCACCGCGACCCTGATGTCGGGTTTCTTCGAGCGCCATCCGAAAATCAAAGCGGCGGTGTTCGAGTCAGACTCCACCTGGCTGAGTTTTGTGCTCGACGAATGCAACAAAGCGTTCAAACTCTACCGCAACCGGCGTCAGATGCCGGCTCTGAAACAACTGCCCAGCGAGACCTTCATGCAGCACTGCTTCAGCGGATTTGAGGGCGACGAATCCTTCCCCTCGCATCTGCCGGATTTCTACCGCGATATCTGCGCGTGGTCCTCCGACGTTTATCATCACGACGGCGACGATGCGTGGCGCGCGATCGAGACCATGCGCAAGTGCGAGCTGCCGGTCGCCGACCAGGCCAAGATGCTCGGCGCCAACGCGCGCCGGCTCTACAACATCAAGGCGCCGGGCAAGTTTATCCGCGACCGCGTGACCGAGATCGAGCGGCCGGAGTGGTGGCCCACCGATGACGAAATCAAGGAGGCGCTCAAACCCGACGCCGGCCTTATCTTTCGTCAAATGGAAACCGTTCAAAGCGCGAAATAGATGCGTATCGGGGGCAGCTCATGACGGCGTCTAAAAAGAGCTTTGCGGTCTTCGACGGCGACTCTCACGTCATTGAACCGCGCGAGGTCTGGGAGAAGTACCTGGAGCCGGAATATCGCGTACCAGGCAAGCTCGCGCTGTGGCGCGAGGAAGGCAAGTACGGTTCCTACCTCAAGGTCAATGGCGAGATGTTCCGCGACGTCGACAATTGCAACATCCCCAGCTACGGCGTCTGGCGTCCTGGCATGACCTGGGAGGCGGTGGGCGAGCTCGACCCGAACGTGCGCCATCCGGTAAACGAGGGCGCCTCGAACCCGCAGGCGCGGCTGCGCGACATGGACGCAATCGGAGTGGACCAGGCGTTCCTTTATCCGACCTGGTTCGCCGAGGGCTTCCCGCTGGTCAAGGACCCCGACGTCGCCTATGCGCTGGCGCGGGCCTACAACAACTGGATCGCGGACTTCTGCAAGGCCGCACCCGACCGGCTGTTCGCCGCCGCGATGCTGCCGCTGCAAAACATGGATTTCGCGCTGGAAGAGCTGCGGCGGGTGGCCAGGATTTCGTGCTTTCGCGGAGCGTTCATCCGGCCGGCGTTCGTGGAAGAGCGCTACCTGAATCATCCTTTTTACGAACCGATGTGGGCGGAGCTTGAATCCTCTGGGATGGCGGCCGCGATCCACTCGACGCCGGGATTGTGGAATCCGGAATGGACCTCGCATGGACCGTTTATCGAGAAGGTAAAGGGCCGGCTCGCGCAAAGCGGCGGCTTTTTCGGCGCGGGCGGCGGCCCGACATCGGGGGGCGGCAGCACGCTGTTCCAGGTCTATGGCATTCCGCTGGGGCATGCGATGTCGCCCATCCTAGCGTACTGGCTGGACAACTACATGTTCGTCGGTTCGACGCTGCTGGGATTCTCCGTGATGCAGCGCTACCCGAAGATGAAGATGGTGGTGGCGCACGGCAAGGCCACCTGGATGGAGGAAGTCCTGGAGAAGATGGAGGCGTCCACCAGGACCATCCCGCTGCTGCACTTCTACCCGGTGCGGACCGACCCGGAGGAGATGTGGAAGGAAGGCCACGTGATGCTCGGCTTTGACGCTGAGGAGCGGGGAATCCAGCGCCTGCCCCATCGCTATGCCGATAAGGTCGTGTGGGGCTCGCGTTATCCGCATCAGGACACCACCAGCGCATGGGATGCGATCAAAGCGCTGAGCGAAGCGCGCGTCGCCGAATCCACCATCGCTCAAATGATGGGGACGAATGCCGCGAAGCAATTCGGAGTCAAGCTGGTGCAGAAGGTCGGCGCGTAGAACCTGTTACTTCGTAATCCCGAAACGCAGCGAACGATCTCGCGCGGTCCTCCGTGCATAGCTCCTCGATTTTGGCGTTCCCAATGCAGCGGTCGGAGAGTCTCTGCAGCGACGATCGTTTGACTTCCCTCACTGCGGACGCAAAGCTTAGTCTTAGGCTGCCCAAATACAACGGCCGACGGAGGTGTGCGATGCGCGTTCAGAAATTTGCGCCGATGAGCAAGGACTATCCAACCTTCGACTGCGACGCGCACGTCACCGAACCCACCATTATCTGGGAACGCGCCAAGGACCATCTCACGAAAGATGAGTTGGAGGCCCTCAAAGCCACTAACTGGTACGATCCCGACTCAAAACAGTATCTGATCAACGGCAAGACCGGCGGCCATTTACTTGGCCTCCGAGGCCATGCTGGTGGCCTTCCCGGCGTCTCGCTGGCGGGGCCAGGAATAAAGCACGACATCCAGCGCACATTAAACGTACGCAACCTCCGCCGCTCCACCGCGTTGACCAAGGACCAGTCGGACTACCTCGATCACGCCGGCTCCTACGAGCCCCGCCCGCGCCTGCACGACATGGACGTCCAGGGAATCGACCAGGTAATGATCATCCCGACCGATATCGATACCTATCCCTGGCTGCAGAACGCGCTCGGCGCTCGCGCCATGTGCAAGGCCTACAACGAATGGGCGTATGAATACACTTTGGAGGACCCGCAGCGGTTGTACTTCGCCGCGCTGATTCCCATGCAGGATCCCCGGTTCGCGGTCGAGGAGCTGTATCGCGTGGCCGCCAAGGGATGCCGCGTCGCGCTGATCCGCCCTACCGACGCGATGGGCAACTATCCCGTCCAGCCCAAGTACGAGTTCCTCTGGCATGCGATGGAGGAGACCGGCATCGTTTACGGGATGCATCCGTTTCCTGCGTTGAGCGAGCATGTGCCGCCGGGCTACACCGAGCAATGTTCCCCCGCGCAGTTGATCCAGCTGCCGATGCCCAGTTCGCGTCTTCCCCATGTGTACCTGGGCAATATGCAGGCGTTCATGGCCGAGGCGTCGGTTTGGGTCACGGCGACCTTGATGTCGGGTTTTTTCGAGCGCCATCCGAAGATCAAGGCGGCGGTATTCGAGTCCGACTCGACCTGGCTCAGTTTCCTCCTCGACGAATGCGACAAGGCGTTCAAGCTTTATCGCAACCGCCGCCAGATGCTGGCGCTAAAACGTCTCCCCAGCGAGACCTTCTTCCAGCACTGCTTCAGCGGTTTTGAGGGCGACGAATCCTTCCCCTCGCATCTGCCGGAGTTCTACCGCGACATTTGCGCGTGGTCCTCCGACGTTTACCATCACGACGGCGACGACGCCTGGCGCGCGATCGAGACGATGCGCAAGTGCGAGCTGCCGGTTGCCGATCAGTCGAAGATGATGGGCGGGAATGCGCGCCGCCTCTACAAGATAGACACGCCGGACAGGTTCATCCGCGACCGTGTGACGGAGATCGAGCGGCCCGACTGGTGGCCGATGGAAGACGAGATCAAGGAAGCGCTCAAGGCGGACGCAGGCCTGATCTCACGCCGGACCGAAGCCGTTCCGAGCGCAAAATAATCGCGCTCACTTATTCATTCGCTTACCCGAATGCCGTGAGTCAAACCCATCGGCACACATGCTTTCTTGTTCGCTCTTCCTCTCATGGAAGGGTGAGGGAGAGGGTCTGACGCCGCGAACCTTGATACGCGCTTGGCTTTCGTCCAGTGCATTTCGCACAGGGTCGGCCGAGAGAGATTCCAGATTTCAGGGCTCCACGGCAACGCCAGCCAGCAGTTGATCCAACACGCGTGGTTCCACCGGCTTGGGAACGACCGCGTCCACCCATCGCCGGCGCGGGTCGTCGGCGCGGATCTCCTGCGCCCAGCCCGTGAACAGGTAGAACACGGGCGGCGCCTCGCGCGACTTCACCTGGCGTGCGATGTCCCAGCCATTGATCTCCGGCATTCCGAGATCG
>Ga0126381_100003444_pt1 | contig 17173 bp, 12 predicted proteins | sample PanSoiMetPlot_28_FD_96465 | JGI IMG/M metagenome (GOLD analysis project Ga0126381, IMG submission 96465) | Tropical forest soil microbial communities from Panama - MetaG Plot_28 | ecosystem: Environmental > Terrestrial > Soil > Tropical forest > Bulk soil | place: Panama | collected 2016-02-17 | reverse complement strand
GGCGTGAACTGCAAGTTCTGCGCGGTTTCAGAGAAAGAGGCAAACCAAATGGCTGAACAGCGCGACCCACCCGGCTTGCCGTGGGGTCGCTGCACCAGCAGGTCAGCTGTCGCCGGAAATTATGTGCCAATTTGTCGGTTGGTGCTTTGGGCTAGAGCGTTGCTCGGACTCAGAAGACCGCATGCCAAAGCGCAGTACCTTACGAAACGCGCTGCCGTTGATCTCACATGCAGCTTCGGGGGCCAAGAGCCCTTACCTAATTTGGGTTTCTCGCCCGGCCCCGCGAATTATCGCCCTCTGAAGGAGTAGTGCCAAGGGAACGTGATTGAATTGGCGTTTAAACGATCAACAACGCAAATTATGCAATTCAAATTATAAATTAGTACATACCGGGAAGAGATCACGGCAGCGGCCTGGGTTCAGCCACGCAACCCCTCTCCCGCGGCGCGCAGATTGGCAAGACGCATCTCGGAATATTTTCGGGAGAGGATCACTCCTTGCGCGCCTGCGCTCATGGCGGCACGGACGGCTTGGTGAACATCCTCGGGCTCGGTCCGTTTTTCGTCTGGCGCGGTGGGAATATCGATATCAATTCCGGGCCAAATTTTGGGTACCTGAGAATTATTTTCGGCACCCGCTGATTCCGCCGGCGCCAAAGAAACCCCAGCCAGTGCGCGTTTGGTTTCTTCCTCGACGTAAGCCGCGGAAAGCCCGCTTCGTGGAAGCTCCGCCAGACTGGCCTCGTGGTAGTTTTCGAGTTTATAGGTGAGATCGAGCACGCTTGCCGGGGCCAGGTCGGCGAAAATTGTGCGGCTGACGCTATTGACGTAGCTAGCCAGCCGAGGGCCTCCGCAGTTGTTGTACATGACCACTTTCAGGAAATCCGAGTATTTTCGAAATTCCGCGTAGTCCTGCTCGGCGCGATAAAACGGGCTAAACGAATTGTTGTGCCAAATGTGCCAGCCCACGGCGATATCCGGGCGAATGGATTTTGCCAGCGTGTAGATGTTGCTGTAGGTGCCGTGCTGGCCGTCATTCCAAAGTTTTTGCCACCCCAGTATCTCCGGATACTGCACCAGCAGACGCCAGAAAGAAACGAAGTAGCCGTCGCTTGGGCGCTTGGCCGCCCGCGCATCTTCGACCAGCGCAGCCAGCTTGCGATAGCCTTCGAGAGTGCGCTCGACGCCAATGCCGCGAGACTTGGCTTCCTGCTTGCAAAAATCACAAAAGCAGGTCACCTCCAGAGGATTCCTTCGCGCCCCGCCGTGCGAGGCGCCAATGGCGTTAGCGAAAGGGCCCTGACGCTCGCTTCCCCACATCAATCCATCGATCGGATAGCTGCGCACATAGTCTTCGCTGAGAGCCCGCCAAAATGCCTGAACTTCGGGATTATGAAAACAGAGTGTGTCGGCTTTCTTGCCGGACAGCGTGATCTCTTGCAAACCTTCAATGCCTTCCACATCGCGGCGGAAGGAGTCCTCGTACCAACAGAAGACCTTCATGCGTCGTGACTGGGCCTCGGGCAGAACACTGGCGAGAACGTCAAACCCAGGGTGGTCTGGCGCCTGGATATTTTTCAAAGAAGTGTGCGTGTAGTACTGCTGGTGGGTGCGGGCAAAGTTGCCGCCGTGAAACTCGGTATCATATTCTTGCTTGCCGTGATCGGGTAAGGGCTGACCGGGAATCTGCCGGCCGGCTATGCCCCGGCCATAACTAAAAGTGGCAAGGAACAAGGCGTTTACGTCGGCGTCCTGCTGGAAGCGATCCAAAACCGGCGCCACACCTTCGTCGACAAAGGACACGGCTCCCACTTGAATGCCGATGGTCCGGACACCTGCCGTCGATCGTGGCAAGGCCGGTGCCACCGTGGCAGCCGCCATCAATTTCGCAAATTCTCGCCGGGAAAGTTCAGTCATGTCGCGACCCGCCCACGGAGCGGCCTTGAACCGAGCACCGCGAGGGCCGGCTCCCGCTCGTCTTGTTGGTTCGAACCGATACAGCGGAAAAGTCTACATCATAGGTTCGAGAGCGGGAATGTAACATCCGGGAAAACACGACTCATTGCCGCTGGTCTGGATAGTTCCCGACTGGGTCGTTGACGAGCTAAGGTTTCTTGCCGGCTCCTGCGGCGGGCTTGTTTTCGCACTCTTCGAGCGCCTTTTGTGTCATGCTGCTCTGCTTTCGTGCTGCCATGAGATCGCGCGCCTCCTTTACAAAGGCAATAAAACGGTGTGCCAATTCTCGCACCCGATCGGCTTGGCGTCGCTCAATGGCTTCGGGCGGAATCAGATCCTTGCCCACGCCGATCGCACTGGCTCCCGCCAGAATAAAACCACGCGCTGTCTGTTGGTTTACCCCTCCCGCAGCGATCAGTGGTATCTCCGGTAGTGCGGTATTCAGGGCTTTGATGTAAGCTTCGCCGCCGACCGGTGCGCAGGGAAACACTTTGACAAAATGAGAACCTGCCTCAGAGGCCGCAATTACCTCGCTGGGGGTCAAAGCGCCGGCCAATACGGCGACGTTCTGCTGGGCGGCGAACTCTACGATTTTTTGATTGAATCCGGGCGCCGTAATAAAGCTCGCGCCGGCATCCACGCAGTGCTGAGCTGTCTCGATGTTCAAAACGGTTCCAGCGCCTACCAAGACCTTGGTATGGTACTTCACCACGTGCGAGATCATCTCAATCGCACCCGGACAGGTCATGGTTATTTCGACGATCGGTATTCCGCCGCGAGCAACTGCCTCAATGGCGAAATGCGCGTCATCACTAGAGTAAACTCGGATGGCGGGAATGATCCCGACTTGCAGAATACGTTTGCAGACTTCTTCTTTGTTCACCGCTCAGTTCCTTGGGCTCTCGCCAGTTCTATGTCTGCCGACCTAATTACACCGGTTCCTCTACTTCTGCCGCTGGGAGTTCGTCCTGAGGTCGGGCGAACCAAACGTATAGGGTCGGCAATAAAAAGATGCTCAGGATCAAATCGGAAAGCAAACCGCCCACGATGACAATTGCGAAGGGACGCTGGGAGTCGGATCCGATTCCATGAGAGGTTGCCGCCGGCAGCAGACCCAAGGTCGCGACCAGCATGGTCATCAATATCGGGCGCAGCCTGAGTACGGCGCCCTCGATCGACGCGTGTTCGATGGAATACCCCCGCGCCCGCAGCTGATTGATGTACTCCACCATGATTACGCCGGTCTGCACCGAAACCCCAAACAGGGCGAGAAAACCCACCCCCGAGGAGACACTGAAGTTGGTACCGGTAACCAGCAGCGCGATCAGCCCTCCAACCGGCGTCATGGCGATATTGGTCAGGATGAGAAACGCCCATTTTGTCGAATTGAACATCAAGTAGAGGATGATGAAGATCAGCAGGATAGTAAGGGGTAAAACCAGCTCCAGCCGCCTCTGCGAGCGCTTCTGACTCTCATATTCCCCTGCCCAATCGAGGGTATATCCGGTTGGCAGCTTTACCTGAGAACTCACTTTCCTGATGGCTTCTTCCACCGTGCTGCCCAAATCTCTTCCCCGCACACTAAACTTAACCGCAACATATCGGGAATTAGCCTCGCGGTAGATCTCTGATCCTCCGTCGGTCTCTTTCATCTTTGTGAGCTGGGCCAGAGAAACCCTTTCACTCGATGGAGCTAACAAGCGGATGCGCTCGATGGCTTCCTTGGTGTCGCGGTACTGCGGTAAGTAACGCACCACCAGATCGTAACGCTGCTCTCCGATCAGCACCTGACTGAGCGCGTTGCCGCCGACCGCGGTCTGAATAGCGTCCTGGACGTCAGAAACATTGATGCCGTAACGAGCGGCTTGGTCGCGGTCCACTGCAAAATCAAGATTGGGTTGGCCGATGACACGGAATACTCCCAGGTCTTCGATTCCGGCAATGTTCTTCATGACCTCGGTAATTTCATCAGCTTTGGCCTCGAGCGTTTTCAAATCGTCCCCGTAAATTTTTACCGCCAGCGCTCCCTTGACCCCGCTTACCGCCTCTTCGAGGTTGTCGGATATGGGTTGCGAGAAACCCCATGTCGCACCCGGAATTTTCTCTAGTTCGCGGTCCATGGCCGCGATCAGCCGCTCTTTATCCTGGTGGAATACTGGACGCCACTTCTCCTTGGGCAAAAGATCGACGAAATATTCGGTGTCGAAGAAGCCGGTAGTATCGGTTCCATCATCGGGCCGCCCGATCTGATTGACCACCTGAGGAACTTCCGGAAAGGAGCAAAGTACTTCCCGGGCGCGATCGGCGATGCGTGCGCTTTCGCTCGGACCAGTGCTGGGCGCCAGAGTGCCACGAACCCAAATCGCACCTTCGTCCAGATGGGGCAAGAATTCAGACCCGATTACGCCGCTGAAGGCGAGAAACATGGACACGAAAACGATGCACAGTGCAATTCCTACCGTGACTTGGCGTCTGCGAATTGCCCAGGTCACCGCCCAGCGATAGCGGTCGCGCAAGTACTCCATTACCGGGTTCCGCCACTCGGTGACGCCTCTACGAAATGCAAAGCTGGACAAGGCTGGAGCGATCACGACGGAGAAGATCAAAGCTCCGAGCAGGGCATAGGCCACGGTCCACGCCATGGGCCGGAACAACTTTCCTTCGACGCGCTGTAGAGTGAAGATGGGTAAGTAAGCCGTGATGATGATGGCAATGGCATAGAACACGGGGCGCTGCACTTCGTGTGCGGCGGCACGGATTTTTTCAAGCGGGGTGCGGGGAACGTCCTCCTGCTTCAAATGGCGCACGATGTTTTCCACCATCACGACCGCGCCATCCACAATCATCCCGAAATCCAGCGCGCCTAAAGACAGCAGATTCGCCGAGATGTGACGCCCTTCCAAGCAAATCGAGGCAAACAGCAATGAAAAGGGAATGGTCAGAGAAACAATAAACGCGCCCCGGGCGTTCCCCAAGAAAATAAAGAGAACGATGACCACCAGCATCATGCCTTCGGCGAGATTGTGCAGAACCGTATGAGTGGTGTAATGGACCAGATCATCTCGATCGAGATACGGAACGATTCTCACCCCTTTAGGAAGTATCTGCTCATTCAGGCGTTTGATCATGGCGTGCAGGGATTCGAGCATTGCCGCCGTATCCGCCCCCTTCCGCAAGAAAACGATGCCTTCAACTACATCGCTATCATCGACAACCGCTCCGTCGTTACGGTGAATGGCCTTTCCGATTTGACCCAGCCGAATCTTCGGCCCCTGGGAGACGACGGCGATGTCCTTGACGCGCAACGCAGTCCCGTTTTGGGTTTTCAGCACGGTTTGTTCAATGTCCCTTATGCTCTTTATCAGACCGACAGCCCGCACGTTGACCTGCTGTGAGCCCTGCTCGATGAAGCTTCCGCCGGCATTGGCGTTGCTGTTGGTAAGCTGTAACTCGACTTGCGCCAGGCTCAATCCATAGGAGATCAACTTTTCCGGGTCCACGCGAACCTGATACTCACGAGTGGTCCCGCCAAAAGAAGAATCGTCCACCACGTCGGGCACGGAGCGAATGTACTTGGCGATGACCCAGTCTTGCAGCGACTTAAGCTCCATCAGGTCGTAGGCCGGGTTCAGGCTCTCCAGGGTGTACCAGTACACGGAGCCAATGGGGCTGAAGTCAGGGCCGATTCCGCCCGCGACTCCGGGTGGCAGACTGACTTGGGCAAGACGTTCGAGCGTTTTTTGACGATCCCAGTCGTTGTCGGAGTCGTCGTCGAAGATCAAATTCACCACCGACAAGCCCGCCAACGAAGCTGAGCGAACGTGGAGGAGGTGGGGAATGCCATTCATCTGAACTTCGACGGGAATGGTGACCTGCTGCTCTACTTCCTCGGCCGCGCGGCCCGGCCATTGCGTGATTACCTGCACCCAGGTATTGGCCACATCCGGATAGGCTTCGACGGGCAGGCGATGGAAAGAAATCATGCCCCAGACGAAGAGAAGAAAAGCGATACACAGAACCACGAAGCGATTCTTTAGGGCGAAATTGACGAGCGCGTTGATCATTACTGTTCAACCGTATTTTCGAATTCGAGCGCGTTCGCCACCAGCTTCTGCCCAGGAGATAATCCCGATTTGATCTCCTGCATGCCGCCGGCAAGCATGTCGCCGCTGACCACCTCAGTACGCCGGAACTGGTTGCCCTCGAGCGGCATGTACACCCACTCCCGATCGTGCAAGTGCAGAATGGCGGCGGAGGGAACAGCAGCTCGTTTCATCATCTGCTTTCCATGAAAGGTGGCACTCACGAACATGCCTGGGCGCATCAGTCCCGGATTACGCATCTCGATCCGCACTTTTACGGTGCGAATGTTTGGATCAAGCACCGGACCGATGTTGTTGATGGTTCCATAAAAGACTTTGTCCGGGTAGGCATTCAGCCGGATCTCAGCCTTCTCTCCCAGGCGAACGTTTCCCAGATCGTTTTCATAGACATCGCACAGGATCCAGACATAGGTTAGGTCGGAAATGGTGAACGGATTGGGTGAGGAGAGCCCGGCTAATCCCGCCGCATTCGTGACCTGCTGATCGGTGATGACGCCCGAAATTGGAGCACGAATCTCGACCACGCCCGACGGCCGATTGAGGGTGGGACTGCCCAGCACGCGAAGCTTTTCCGCGGTGTTCGAGATGTCCACTTTGGCCTTATCCTCGGCGTTCGCGGCGATCTGGAGATCATTCTCGGAAATCGCCCCCTTGTCGTATAGCAGCTTGGCTCTTTCGAGCTGAGTGCGGGCCAGTTGCTCGTCCGCAACCGCCTTCTGATAATCGGAGAACGCGCCGGAAATGTCGGAGCTCTGTACCTTCAGTAAGACCTGGCCTTTCTTCACCGTATCACCCAAGCGGGCTTCGACCTCGACAACCCGCCCTATGGCAAGCGATATGACCGGCTGGGCTCGCAAAATGTCGGGATTCACCGTACCTGTAACTTTCAGCTCCGGCGCGGCCAAGTGCTCGAGGGCAGTCGTCAGTTGAAACCGCTGAGGACGCTCAACCGCAAATATATTGCGATCTTCGACCCGTTCCACCTTCACCGGCGGCGGAGCTTCGGCTTGCGGGTCGCTCTTGCTGGCGCAGCCGGCTGCGTACCACAGCGAAGCCAAGCATACGACGATGGGGAAATAGTTTCGCTTCATGGGATCACCTCGCGACCTACCGCAAGATTCAGCTGCGCGGCAGCATTCAGATACGAGGCGATTAGGTTCAAATAGTTGACCTGAACACTGCGGTACTCGGCCTGGGCATTGAGAAAGTCCAAAAGCGACGCCGCGCCATGCTGATACGAAAAGGCGATCGTGTCTCGCACACTGGAAGCCTCTTCCAGGTATTCATCCTTGTATGGTTTGAGGAGAGTTATCGTGCTCCTGACCGTGGCGTGAGCCGAATCCACATCGCTGAAGACACCTGCTCGCGTGGCTTCGACCAGTTGGTCGTTACGACCTATGTCGAGCTGCGTGCGTCGCTTTTCGCCCTGATTGCGATCAAAGATCCGCAGCGGGATGCTTACACTTACTCCGAAATACGTGTCAATAGGCGGGTTGCGGCCGACGTCAAAACCGAATATGGGATCTGTCGAGCCGTTTGAAACCGCCAAGCGATGGTCGGTCTTGGCCTTCTCGAGCGACTGCACTGCGGCTCTGAGGTCTGGCCGTTCGTCTAAAGCGGCTTGGCGGACCTGGTCGCGGGAAAGAAGTTCCTCGGAGAAATCGAAACCCCCGCTAACGTCAAACTGATCCACCGGCGTACGATCATCGAGCAGCATCAGCAGCTGAATTTTCGCGGTACGCAGGCTCACCTCAGCATTTTGCAAATCCGATAGATACTGCACTCTTTGCAATTGCAGCCGTTTCAAGTCGACCTGCGCTATCCCGCCCGCTCGGTACCGCTCCCGGTTAATGTCCAACACGTGATCGTAGTACGCAAGGTTTTCCTTAGCCAGATCGAAAAGCGCCTTTTGCTGCAGAATTTCGACGAAGGCCATTCGCAGGTTGAACAGTAGCGAGCGTTCCAGATCGGCCTGATCGGACTCGACAATCTTGGTCGCATCCTGGGCGCTTTCCTGGCGCAGTTCCCGCTTGTGGCTACGCTCGTGCAAATAGCTGACGGTTGCCAAGGGGAGGAAATATGCGAAGGGGCCGTGAGATGGTCCGTTGGGAAAGGGATCGATTTGGTCAGCGGTCAGCGTAAGAGTGGGATTCGGACGTAAGTAGGCGGTGATTTCCTGAGCGCGTGATTCGTCGATTCCGATACGCCCGGCCCGAAGGGTGGGATTTCCCGCCTCGAACTTTGCGCGAACCTCTTGCCACGTCAACGGCCTCTGCGCAAAGGCGCTCGGTCCGAGGACCGCCATCAACAGCCCGCAGCACAACTGTCTGAACCTCCCCTGCATGAAGCCTCCTTCCCTTTCCCCGAATCAGCAAAACTGTCAGCTTGGCACGGCCAGACCCGTTCCAAAATTAATCTTCTGTAAATGCGAGAAGGCGGTTGCCCGAGCCGAAGGCCCGGCCATGGCGTCTCCGGTGTCTGTTTCTCCCCAAACCCGGCGTCGCCCCCGGTCATCGTTCCCTTGCCAGGCTGCCCCGCGGGGACGCGGTGTACTCCAAAGCGAGTTCGGAGTGAGCGTCTTCGGCGACAATAGCCCAGCTTACAGCGCTCGCAATTTCCAACCAACAGGACTGTTCCGAAGTGCTGCGGCTGATTACCTCTGCACGTGGCGGCATGAACGGGATCATGGCGGAAGTATTGGAGGACCACCTCGGAACCGACTCCGGGCGGCAGAAGAGCTTATCGAAATCGTTCAGTCCTATTTGAATTAAACGAAAGAACCAGTGCTCCCCGAGGTTGGGAATGAAGGAAATCGGTGCCGAGGAGAATCTCGATTCAGATTCCCACACTGGCTCTGGCTTTCGTTTTAGAGGCATTCGCCCGCTCGCACCAGATAAGCGGAAGGTTAGTCGCTGCAGAAGACCATTTCGACCACGGTGCAGTCATCGCTGAGCGGGACCGGTCCACAAAACTCCGCAACCGCGGCCAGGATTTCACGCATGCTGCCTGTTTTGGCGACGGCTTCGAGGCGCTCATTATCGAAGAACTCGCCGTGCTCGTTCTCCGCCTCGGTGACGCCATCGGTCACCAGTACCAGACGATCTCCGGGATGCAGGCTATAGCGGTCGCTCGAGTAGGTCACATCCGGCAGGAGACCGACCGGCAGGTTTCCATGCGAGGGACGAATGACTTCGTTGCCGCAGACCAAAAGCGGCGGCACATGTCCGCAGTTGACGTATTCCAAGTCGCCGTCGCGTCGCAGACGGGCGATGATCACGGTCGCGTACTTTTCGCCGATGTGTTTGCTGGTAAGGTAGCGATTGGTCGAGGCCACAATCTCGGTCAATGGCGTGTGGGCCACCAATTGTGCATAGATCATGCCCTGCAAGGTCGACGCCAGCAGCGCAGCCGACACCCCCTTGCCGGCAACATCGGCCAGCACTACCGCTAAACCGTCTTCGGTATTGACGAATTCGTAGAAGTCTCCCCCAATGTCTTTGCAGGGGATGTTTTTCGGATTGATGCGGGCAAATGGCACTTCGGGAATGGTCACCGCCATCAGACGCTGCTGGATCGAGGCGGCAATGGCAAGTTCCTGCTGATAACGACGGGCTTCCTCTTCCGTCTGAACCAGGCGGGCGTTTTCAATCAGCGACGCCGCCTCGGTTGCCACCACATGCAGAATGTCACCGCTGACCTTAGAGATGTCGCGCGAGGCGAAGCGGGAATCGACGTACAGCGCGCCCATGACCTCGCCCGTCGCGGATGCGTCCCGAGCGCTGCGGCCCCGGGTTTGTACTTGCGGCTTGCGCAGGGGTATGCAGATAACTGTCCGCAAATCGTAGGCTACGATGCTCTGCCGTCCCGAGAGATCCAGAGACTGACTGGTATCGGTGAGCAAGAATTCCGAGTTCGAACGCAGGGCATCATCCAAGATGGAATGCGAAATGGTCTTATCGTCCAGCAGCGGTTCTCCCTTCGAGTTCCGCCCCGCCGCCAAATGCAAATTTCCATCGGTCATCTTGAGGAATACATACCCTCGTTCCGCCCCGGTCAATTTCAGGGTCACGTCGAGCAGGGTGAGAAGGATTTCATCCAGCACGCCGCTGGTGTTCAGCTTGCGCGCGGCTTCGAGGAAAATTTTCAGTTTTTCCAGATCCGTAACTTCATTCGTGATCTGGATTCCGGAGATTTGGCTAAGAAACTCGCGCGCCGTGTTGGTGGTTTTTTCTTGCGGGTGAAAGACGGCATAAATCGTATCGCGAGCGCCAAATTCCAAACGATCGTTACGTTCCAGGGCCTTGCGTTCGACTCGCTCCCCGTTGACGAATGTCCCGTGTTTGCTCCCCTGGTCCTCAACAAAAAAGGTTCCATTCTCCGCCACGATCAGGGCGTGGTCGCGTGAGACCCGGGGATCGGCAATGGCAAGATCCTTTTCCATCTTGCGCCCGATCGTGAATGGCGAGTGGTCAAGATACAGCGTGCGCTGTTCGCTGCCATGCACAAAGATCAGACTGGGAAAGACACCGGATCCTGCGCTAGGCAGCGGGCCGATTGCGCTTTGGGAGGCCATAGCGAGTTGCCCCGTACAGCATAATGCCAGAAAGGTTGCGCTTACGGGAAGAGCCGTTCCTCGGCCCTCAAGCGCAATTTATGGTCCGAAAATGGTACACAATGCCATGGAATGGGATAAAAATTCAAACCGCCAGGACCTCTAGAAGAGGTTTTGAGGTCAAACAAGTGCTTGCGCCTCTGTACGTTACAGAAAAGAAGATGCCTCCTAGAATCGCGTCTCAGGAGGCATGTGCCATTGCGAATTTAGAAATCCCGTATCTATGTATCTATACCGGGTATCTATACCGCTTTTCGCTCTTGGGCAACCGACTCCGAGGATCGGTCCGAAGCCGGTCCGACGGCGCAAGTATTGCAGTCCCGGGTGAGGTCGTGCCGACGCTGCCGCAGCCGTGGTTCGAAGGTCAGCCAGCGGGAGCCAATGCCGGTTCCGCTCGATTGAATGGTGACCGCGTTTGGCCGCAGCCGGAATGATGCGCGAAGTTACCACCGCTCACTCGGAGTGAGCTGCGTGCCTAGCGGTTCGGGAGGGAATTCCTCGGGCGTCGGCGTCACATCATGATCCGAGCCTTCGCGATGCTCGACCGGTCCCGCGTGCCAAGCCCGATCGGTTGCTTCTCAACGCCTGCCATTTTTCTGGTGATTCAGGATCGGATTCCTTGTCACTCGGGGAGGCTTTGGATTTGTTCTTTATCCAAATTCACCACAAAATGGTTCTCGGTGGGCTCGGGACCAAATGTCCTTCTGACCCCGTTATGGATTGAATACGTCCGGCTGAGACAAGCATACCTTCGTCTATAATCGAGTTCTGGCAATTCCCCAAAAACAATGCATTTGTATTCTTTCCCTGCTGTTTTTATCGGCGGCGAGATCGTAGATCTGGTTCGCGAGACAGGCCCAGTGGCGCAGGCCGTGTTGTTGCTGCTTTTGGTATTTAGCCTGATTTCCTGGGCCATCATTCTCTCCAAATGGAGCGTGCTGCGCCGCGCCCGTGTCCAAAGTGGCCGTTTTTTGCGGGCCTTTCGTCGCGCCCAGCGCTTGCAGGACATCAACGCGGTTTCTGACCAGTTTCGCCCCTCCCCCCTTATTGGAGTGTTCCATTCCGGGTTTCGCGAGTTTGAACGCCAGCTGAGTTCGAGCGGAGGGTTGCGCAACCCGCTGGCGGTGCAGCGCTCGATGCAAATTGCCTCTTCCGAAGAAATGACTCGCTTTGAGCGGAACCTGCCGTGGCTGGCCATTACCGGCGCGGTAACCCCGTTCGTCGGTCTATTTGGGACGGTTTGGGGCATCATTGACGCGTTTCATGGGCTGGGTACCAGCGGAGCCGCCACCTTGCGGGCAGTTGCTCCGGGTATTTCCGAAGCTCTGATCACTACGGCTGCGGGTTTGGCGGCGGCCATCCCCGCCGTGATCGCCTACAACTTGATTGGCGGCTCCATCCGTGAGTTCGCCGCCCGTTGCGACGATTTTTCGCTCGAGATGCTGAACGCCGTTGAGCGCCAGCCTACCGTCTCCCGAGTCGGTGAAGAGGTGCGCCGGTAATGGCCTTCACCGCAGCCAACGGACGCACGCAAGTAGCTTTAGCTGACATCAATATCACTCCCCTGGTGGATGTGGTCTTAGTGCTGCTGATCATCTTCATGGTTACCGCCCCGGTGTTACAGTCGGGCATTGAAGTGTCGGTTCCGAAAACTCGCACCGTAAAAGAGATCACCGAAGAGCGGCTGGTGATTTCTATCGACAAGCAGCAGCGCGTATTTCTCGGCAGCGATCCCGTCAACATCAATGTGATCGCGGTCAAGCTGCGACAGAAGGTGCGAGATCCGCAGCACCAATCAATTTTTCTGCGGGCCGATGAGGACGTACCCTTCGGAGCCTTCGCCACGGTCATGGACGCGGTGAAGCAAAGTGGAATCACCAACGTCAGCATCGTCACCCAACCGCTAGAAACACATGGCAAGCGGTGAAATTTTTTTTGAACACGAGCGCTGGGGACGCAACCTGGCGTGGTCGGCCGGCTTGCATGTCGGTTTCGCCTTGGCGGTGGTGGGTTACGCCTGGCTGGCCGGGCAATCGCACGGATCCAATTGGGGAGCGGGCGGAGGTGGCAGCGCCATGGGCGTAAGCCTGGTCAGCAATATCCCGCTGCCGGCGAACCCGGTTCAGACCACCAACGTGCTAGCCAACGAGTCGAAGGGGGTGGCAACCTCCAAACCCGAGCCCCAGGTTGAAGAGCCCAATGCCATTCCCATTGCGGACAAGAACACAAAAAAGAAACCCACACCGCAACCGACGGCCACCAAGCGGAAACCCACACCGACGCCGGTCGAGGAGGCCACGAATGTGGTTCCCTTTGGCGAAGGCGGCCCGGTCAGCGGACCTTACGCCATGTTCAGCACCGGCGCGGCCAAAGGTGGTTTCGGGTTTAATGGGGGAGGAGGTGATTTCGGCTCGCGCTTCGCCTGGTATGTGCGGGTGGTGAACCAAAAGGTATCGGAAAACTGGTTGAAGTACGAAGTCGATCCCCGCATTCACGAGGCCAACCGCGTGTATCTCACTTTTGATATCGATCGTGGTGGTCGAGCCAGTCATGTGCAAATCGAGCAGTCCAGTGGAGTGCCGTCGCTCGATCAGTCCGCCGTCCGTGCCCTGGAGCGGATTGACACGTTTGGCCCCCTGCCGGCCGACTACCCCGGAAACCATGTCAGCGTGGAGTTCTGGTTCGACTATAAACGATGATGGCTTTCGGGAGAGGCAAAGCAGCGGAATCAAATTCTACACAGGAGAGTTTCTTGAATCAGCGGTTCTGTCGTAATACGATACATTCTACTCACGCTATGGCGGGCAGTTTTTTCCCTCGGGCAATCGCCTTTGGCCTATGGCTGCTGCTGGTGGGCTCGAGCCAAAGCGGGTTCGCTCAGGACTGGATCAAGACCGGCACCGGCCTAGGGGTGGAGAGGATACGCATCGCCGTTCCCGAGTTCAAAGCTTCCAATCAGGATCCCCGCAATGGCGAGTTGCTGAAGACCTTCAACGATACCTTGTGGAGCGATCTCAACAACGCCGGCATCTTCGACATGGTTTCCAAGAGTTTTTATCCCTTGGGCCAGATCGGGGCGCCGAGCGACGTAAAGTTCGAAGTTTGGAACTCGCCTCCCCCGAACGCCGCCATGTTGGTGTTCGGTAATGTCGGCGCCAGCGCCAATACGCAGACCGTGCAAGGCTGGCTCTACGACGTGAAAAACACGCAGTCCCCGCAAGTATTGGGCAAGCAGTACACCGACGCCGCCAACACTCAGGCGGCGCGAACCATCGCCCATAAGTTTGCCGATGAAATCATTTTTCGCCTGGGTGGTGGAATCAATGGGGTAGCGGAAACCCAAATCTTTTATGTGAGCTCGCGCGGCGGCCGCAAAGAAATCTGGGCTATGGACTATGACGGCGCCAATCAGCATCCGGTGACGACTTTGGGCACGATTTCTTTGTCGCCGCATATCTCGCCCGACGGCTCCCGGCTGGCGTTCAGCTCGTTCACCGGTTCCGGATGGGAAATCCGCATGTTCTCTTTCGATCTGAACCGTCTGGTGCAATTTCCCCGCTTCGGAAGCACCAATCTTTCTCCTTCTTGGTCCCCGGACGGCTCGCGACTGGCGTTCTCCTCTTCCCGGTCGGGGGATCCGGAAATCTACACCGTCGATCAGTCGGGAGGGAATCTTCATCGCATTACCAATTCTCACGGGCCCGATGTCTCCCCGGTGTGGAATCGCAAGACCGGGACCGAGATTGCCTGGGTCAGCGGACGAACCGGTCTGCCGCGGATTTACACCATGGGAATCGATGGCACCAATGTGCAAGAACTAACCGATCAAGGTTATGCCGTCTCGCCGGCTTGGTCGCCCAATGGACAGTTCCTGGTGTTCTCCTGGATGCGCCACTATGGCCCCGGAGCTCCCGGATCGCAGGATATTTACATCATGGATGTGGCCAGCAAACAGTGGGCACAGCTCACGCATGACGGTGGACGTAACGATTTTCCTGCCTGGTCACCCGATGGCCGCCATATTGTTTTTCAGTCCAATCGCTCCGGCTCCTTACAGATTTGGAGCATGTTGGCCGACGGCAGCAACCCGCAACAGCTGACTTCATCGGGAAGTAATTCAGAGCCGGACTGGAGCTGGAAATAGTTTTGTTGTTGTAGTTGGACGTGAGTTCTTGATATTTCTGGGAGGAGAAACGATCCCCACCAGGATGAGACGTGCGTGTTTCGCAGAAAGGATTGGGAGGAGGAAATTGAAGCAGCTAACCTTGAGATGTTCCGTTCTCGTAATCGCGCTGGGTGCGATCCTGTTCCTCGGCGCTTGCCACAAGAAACAGCCACCCCCGCCGCCGCCACCGCCACCGCCGCCGGCCGCGCCCACGGCCTCGCTGGCCGCCAGCCCGGAGAGTATTGATAAGGGACAATCGTCGACTCTGAGTTGGCAGACCTCGAATGCCACCGACGTCAACATTGAAGGAATCGGTCCGGTGCAGCCGAACGGCTCGCAACCAGTAAGCCCGGCTGAGTCCACCACCTACACTCTAACCGCCAAGGGCGCAGGTGGAACCCAGACCGCGACCGCGCGGGTAACGGTGAACGCCCCTCCTCCGCCTCCGCCCCCGCAGCGTTCGCTAACCGACGAACAGTTGTTCGCGCAGAACGTCAAAGATATCTACTTTGATTACGACAAGGCCGATGTCCGGCCCGATCAGCAGTCCTCGATTCAGAGCGACATAGGGTTCTTGCAGCAACATCCGAACATCAGCTTCACCATCGAGGGCCACTGTGACGAACGTGGATCGACCGAATACAACCTGGCTTTAGGCGATAGCCGGGCCAGCGCCGTCAAAAACGCGCTGGTAGCCGGAGGAATCGGGACCGATCGCATCAAGACCGTCAGCTACGGCAAGGAGAAGCCATTCTGCACCGAGTCCAACGAAGCCTGTTGGCAGCTGAACCGGACCGGGCATTTCCTGTACGGAAAATAACGCCCTGAATTTCGCCGCAGCCCTGACTTCACGAGGCAGCCGCATAGGCTGCCTCTATTGTCTGGCTGACGCTTCCTAGCTCCGGCCGGCCCTGGCGCGGGTTTCCCGGCCGCCATTTTTCCCCTTTGGTCCGGTGAGAGGCCACAGTAAAATCAAGACACCTGAATGCCACAATTCGTTCACCTCCACCTCCATAGTGACTATTCCATGCTCGACGGCGCCTGTGACGTCGAGAAGCTCTGCCAACGGGTTCAGAAGTTGGGAATGCCGGCTGTAGCCATGACCGATCACGGCAATATCTTTGGCGCCGTCCACTTTGTGAACGCCGCCAAAGCGGCCGGTATTAAGCCCATCGTAGGTTGTGAACTCTATGTCTGCAAAAAGACCGACCATCGCATTGAGCGCACGCCTCCGGAGGGTGACACTTACAACCACCTGCTGGTGTTGGCAGAAAATGAGGAAGGCTATCGCAACCTGGTGAAGATCACCTCCGAGGCTTCGCTCCACGGTTTCTATTACAAGCCGCGAGTGAGCAAAAGCTTTCTGGCCGAGCACGCGAAAGGGCTCATTGCGCTTTCCGGCTGTCTCAAGGGTGAGGTCGCCGAAGCGCTGACGGAGACGAAATACGAGGCTGCCCGCCAAGCCGCCGCAACCTATTCCGACATCTTTGGGCGCCAGAATTTCTTTTTAGAGATTCAGGACCAGGGCCTCCCCCTCGAGCATCGCATCCACCCCGATCTTTTCCGCCTGGAAAAAGACCTCGGCCTACCTTTGGTTGCCACCAACGACAGTCATTACCTGTGCGAGGATGACGCCCATGCTCAAGATGTCATGGTGTGCATTCAGACGGCCAAGAGCCTGCAAGATCCGAACCGCATGAAGTTTCAAGGCAGCGGATTTTATGTCAAGAGCGGGGAGGAAATGTACCAGGTGTTTCGCGATGCTCCGCAACTATTGTCGCGAACTCTGGAGATCGCCGAACGCTGTCACCTACGCCTGGAGAAGATTAGCAATCCTTTCCCTCATTTCGATGTCCCCCCGGGCTACACCTTAGACAGCTATTTTGAGCAGGTTACCCGGGTAGGATTTGCCCGACGAAGGGCCGCCATCGACCAAGCCGCCTGGTCGGGAGAATTGAAACACAACGTCTTCGAGTATGAGGAGCGTCTGAAGCGGGAAATCTCCATCATCCAACAGATGAAGTTCTCCGGCTACTTCCTCATCGTGTGGGATTTTATTCGCTATGCCAAGGAGCGCTCGATTCCTGTGGGTCCGGGACGCGGCTCGGCCGCCGGCTCGCTGGTCTCCTATTCGCTGGGCATCACCGACATCGATCCTCTCGAGCACGAGCTTCTGTTTGAGCGCTTTTTGAATCCCGAGCGCATCTCCATGCCAGACATTGACATTGACTTCTGCATGAATCGCCGCGGCGAAGTCATCGACTACGTGACGGGAAAATATGGTCGCGCCAATGTGGCTCAGATCATCACCTTCGGAACCATGGCCGCCAAGGCGGCG
>Ga0126381_100003443_pt1 | contig 17175 bp, 19 predicted proteins | sample PanSoiMetPlot_28_FD_96465 | JGI IMG/M metagenome (GOLD analysis project Ga0126381, IMG submission 96465) | Tropical forest soil microbial communities from Panama - MetaG Plot_28 | ecosystem: Environmental > Terrestrial > Soil > Tropical forest > Bulk soil | place: Panama | collected 2016-02-17 | reverse complement strand
CGTCGGAATCCTCCACGGCTGCCTCAAGACCGGCACCCTTTACGACGAGAACACCGCCTGGAGCCACCGCCAGCAAACTCGGCACGCCGCTTGACACGCTAAGCCCCTGGGATGTCTAACCGCTCGCGACGCACGCGTTTCGCGGCCAGCCGGCCACCTCGCGGTCCCTGCCGGTGGACGGCAACATGCGTGCTTTTGACTTGCACGTGCCCGGCTGCCGCCACCACCACAGAGTCAAGCAAGCCCCAGGCTGGCACCTGGCCCAGCCCCAGCCCGGCATCATGCGCTGGACCACACCCTCCGGCCGCACCTACACCACCCGGCCCACTGTCTACGACACCTAAGTTCGCGTGGCTGCCGAGCAGCGAGTCCGTGAGTGACGCCTCGATCCACCTGGCAGGCTTTTACGTGATATGAATATGCCTCTATGTCCGCCACCGAGGCGCCGCTGAGCCCGCGTCCCCGGCCGTCTCGAAGGTCGCGCCTGCCCTCGCCCCGCGCGTGGTTTCTTTCCCGGCCACAGGTGCAGGCGGTCGTCTCGCACCCGAAGGTCCAGTGGGCGATGACTAGCCTCGGCATCCGCCGCTGGCGCACCATCCGCCGTTGGCCCCCGCTACTTCTTGCGAACACATTCATCAGGGTGATTACAGACCCCATGAGTGGCCCACGCTGGCAGCAGAACCTGGTCGCGTCGGCCCTTGGCATCACCGTCATCGTCACCGCGCTGTCCACCGACGCCTACCTGACCCGGCGTGCCCTGCGCGTGGTCAACTTGCGGTCTCGCCCAACCTACCTGGGGATGGGGAGCAGCCTGCTGACGCTCGCCGTCGCCTGCTTCACCGCGGTCGCGTCGCTTGACGCACGCAACCCCTTGCTGTCGAACGTATTCCTGCTCATCGGGTCGCTGGCCAGTTGGGCCGCGCTGCTTGCCCTCGGCCGCGCCCTCACCTGGGGCCGGCTGCGTCGCCTTTGCTGGGTCTACCCTCCGGCCGGCAGGCCGCCAGAGCATCCCCCGACGTTACTTGCGGCTCCGGCCTCCGCTAAGCCGCTCCGAGCGACCATACCTGTGTAGTTATGCCAAGGGAATTGCGGCAGCGACCTCGATGGCATCAACGCCTAGCCCGCCAGCGTCCGCGGCCTCCCAGAACCGGTCAAGCGCGGCGTCCAGTCCCACCGCACAACGGTACTGGCGTTCCGGCCACACGGGGGCGTAGGCAGGTTGACAGATCTCACCGCTCCCCGAGCGCATCGCGGAGGGTGGCAAGGGCAACCTCGAAGTCCTCCTGCGAATGTTCGAGGGCGGCCCTGCGGGTGGTGTCCACGTCTGAGGCGGCGAGGCATCTGATCACTGAGGCAAGGGCCGTCATCGCGCGGTAGGAGACATTGGCGATTGGGTTGACGTGGGCGGGCGCGCAGTCCTGCGGGGCGCTCCACAGCTGGTGCTGTGCGGCCTGGAGCTGGATGCATGCCATTTCGAGGCATGAGTAGGGACTGGGCACGCGGACGCCCTCGCTTTCATGGGCCACGGCCTGAGTGTGCGCGACGACTGTCCTGCTGAACTTCATGAGGTCCCCCGATATGGCTGACAGGCGGCGTACCAGCGGGTAGCCGCGCTTATCCGATGCCGCAACCATCGCGTCCGCTGCTGTTCCGCCGCTGTGCTGGCGATGTTCTCGCAGGTCAGACCGGGCGTCGAGACCCCTCGGAGGGTGCGGGCGGCTTACGCGTAGGTGTTGATGAGTTCCCGGATCGAGCCGACGATAGTCGGGATGGGGATGCCTGCAGCGAGCATCGCGAGTAGCTGCCGAAGGTTGAGGATGCGTACGTGCTCGCGCCAGTCGGTGTGCAGGGGCCGGATCTCGGCGTAGGCGGTGAAGAAAGCGTCGGGGATGCCGCCGGAACACAGCATGTGGGCGATGTCGACTTCGGCCCAGATGTAGCTCACGGCAGGGTCGAGGAACGCGGGCTGGCCGGATCGGTCTGCGATGACGTTGTTGCGCCACATGTCGCCGTGGGTGAGGCAGGCGCCGGTGTCGGGGATGAGCTCCGGAAGCCGCGCGCAGAGCCGTTCGATGCCGGCGCGGTCGGCGGCTTCGAACGCGGCTTCCACGCGCGGCTCGCCGAGGTAGCGCAGCACCCGGTTCTCGGCGAAGAAGCGGTGCCCGTCCGCATCCCACGTGTTGGGCTGCGGGAAGAGCCCGAGCCAGCCGTCCTGGTCCCAGCCGAAGCGGTCGTGCGAGGTGGTGGCGTGCATGCGCGCGGCGATGCGGCCCGCGGCCTGCCAGAACTCGTCCGTGTCCGGCAACTCGGGGTCGAGGGCTTCGAGCACGATCGAGCGCGGGCCGACCGCGAGCACGCGCGGGGTCGTGAGGCCGCCCAGCCCGGCGAGGATTTCCAGCCCGGCGGCCTCGGTGGCGAACATGTCCGCGCGGTCCTCGATGGATGCTTTGACGACGACGTCCTCGCCGTCATCGAGCTCGCATAGCCAGACGGGGTTGGCGAACCCGCCGGGCAGGTGGCGGATGCGCCGGGTGTTGCGGCCGTGGGGCAGGAAATCCTGAGACCATCCATCGTTTTTCACGAAGCAGCGTGGGCGATCAGGCGAGGTTCGGATGCGGTCCTGGCCTCATAGTCATCGGGTGTGGCCGTCCACGTCGCGCGACATCCGGCTTTCCCGCATTCACATCCAAACGGATATGCGGGCAGCACGGTAAGCCCCGCGTCCCGCGTCCAGAGCCTGCCCTGACGGGCAGCTGTCTTGTTCTCGTAGCGCCGCTGCCGGCTCAGTTCCCTGCCCGGGGACAGGCGAGGTGCGGCTGCCAGGGCCGGGGCTAGCGCGGACTCGATGGCCGCCGCGATCGCCGTCCAGTCAGGGACCGGCGGCACTTCGATGACCGGCCTGCCAGCCAGGACTGCACCTTCCCGGATGCGGCTGGTGAGAATCGCGTCACGCTGCGAGACCAGAGCGGCTCGGGAGCGGCTGGCCACCGGGCGGCCCGCGAGCGTTTCCTGGTTAGCCAGGCGTTCCTCCCGCACGATGCCTGTCCGTGCCGGATCGGGTAGCAGCCACACGCACCATCCCGGGGGAAGCTGAGCCGCGAATCCGGGCATAAGCTGCGGGCCCTCGACGATCGCGGGAACCGTGCCCAGGTCACGTGCCGACATGTCGTCTAGGACGAGTTCAAGCCGGAGCCGGCTGTGGGACTCGAAGGCATCTGCGGCAGCCTCGGCTCCCCTGGCCAGCTGCTCATCAAGTGAGTCACCGGCAGGCATCCGTGCCTGGTGATCGTAGGCCCACAAGTCGACCTGGTGCAGCGGCAGGTCATTCGCCCGCGACAGGCGCCACGACAGTGTGGTCTTCCCCACGCCCTGCCCGCCGCCGATCCACAACATCGGCGGCCACGTTCCTCGCCCCGGCAGGCTCACCTGCCCGGACCGACTCGCGGGAGGGCGAAATGCTCGATTACGCGCTCGGCGACCTCATCGGGCGTCAAGAGCGTGTTGTCGATGCGCAGGTAGTCTTCGCGCTCGTCGAACTTCCCGCCAGAGTTGAGCTGGTACCGGGTGTCGGCTGCAATCAGGCGGTCCCGCGACGCTTCCAGGTCACGCTTCGAAGGCTTCTCGGCTAGGCGCGATACGCACTCATTGCGCTTCAGCCGCTCGGCCTGGGTCGCTTCGAGCTCGACGAACAGCACGCGCGCCCCGCGATCGCGGAACGGTTTCGCGTACCCGTCTATGCACGCCTGTTCCGCGGGCAGGTCGAACGCCCAGACAAACGTGAAGACCAGGCCAGGCAGGTCGCTGGCCGCGACCTCCTCGACAACAAGCCGTCGGATCTCGCCGTCAATGCGGTGGAACGCCGGGGTGCCATGGTCGAAGTAGCGTAGCGCCAGCTCAATGGAGATGTGGTTATGAAATAGCCGCAGGCCGGTGCGCTCGGTGATGGCCTGACCGACGGACATTTTGCCGACGGCGGGCGGGCCGACAACGAAGACAATCATGGGTGGAGCGGCATCAGCCATGCTGGTCAGTAGGCCAGCTAGACCGCTGATCGTCAACGATATTTGGGTAGAGTCGGGGCGGTGCCTGAGTTGCAGCGGCTGCATGCCGGAAATGCCGCGGCGGTCCTGGCCTTCGAGCTGGCGAACCGCGCGTATTTCGCCGCCTTTATCTCTGACCGCGGCGATGAGTTCTTCGACCAGTTCACCGTGCGGTACAACGCCTTGCTGGCCGATCAGGATGCCGGCGTCGGTGCCTTCTACGTCCTCGTCGCTGAAGACGGCTCGGTCCTGGGTCGATTCAACCTGCTGTTCGCCGGGGACGGCACCGCCGAACTCGGCTACCGGGTCGCGCAGCACGTCGCCGGGCGCGGCGTGGCGACCGCGACCGTGCGGGAGTTGTGCCAACTGGCGGCGACGCGGCACGGGCTGCGCACACTCAGGGCCGCCACCTCCCACGAGAACGTCGCCTCACAAAAGGTGCTGGCCAAGGCCGGCTTCGTGCCGGCTGGCCCGGCCGACCCGGCGCACATCGGCGGTAAGCAAGGCACCTGGTATCAGCGTGACCTAGCCGCTGGCGACGTCGAGCCGTAGAAAAGGCCATTGCCGGGGAAAGGTCAATAACCGCCATTGGCAACGTCGAAGTTGTAAGCCACGCACGGGTTTCCGTAATTGGTCTTGATATACCCAAGACCCCAGGTTATCTGCGTGGCCGGATTGGTTAGCCAGTCCGCGCCCGCGGACGCCATCTTGTAGCCGGGGAAGGCTTGCGGGATACCGTACGCGCCTGACGTCGGGTTTTCCGCGTCGTAAATCCAGTTACTCTCCAGGGTCCAAATGTTGAGCAGGCAGGTCCACTGGGTCTTCTGGCTGAAGCCGAACGACGGCATCATGTTGTACGCGATCTTCTGCGCGGCCGCGGGGTCGGGCGGCGGAAAGACAACGGACGGGGTGCCGGTCGAGCTGGCCGAGGAGTTCGCCGCGGCGGCGACCTGCGAGGGATCCACCGTCACTGGCTTGGACGCGACCGAGAGAGTCTTCACGGCCGCGTTCATGACGATCAGTTGCTCGCGTTCTTTCTCGAGCAGGGCGACCGAGCTGCTCCGCGGCAGCGCGGCGATGGCTTGCGCGAGGCTGTTGGCACCGCTGCCGTTAGGGCTCATCACCTTGGAGACGATGGTGACCACCCCGACAAGAACCACGGTCAAGAAGAACGCTGGAAGCGCAATTCTGTTACGGCGGCGCTTGTGCACTGAACTCCGCGACCGACTTGTCGAACTCCGATACTCGTTAGTCGGGCGCGTCGAGGCTGGCCTGTGCGTCTCCAGCATCGCTGTCCGCTTTCGTGACAACGCCGTCCCTTCGGTCCGTGCCCGCCGCATCTAGCGCTGCCGAACAACGATGCCAGAAAGGGAGTTCACTTGCGCGCAACTCGGCAAAGAAACCATCGAATGGTAACAAGTCAATCCGTAACGCTAATCACAGTCTTATAACACGATCTGTGACGATTTTCCGGTAGATCTGGCGGGATCCGCCCTCAGGGCCGGGTGCGGCCGACTCGGCCGGGGTGAACCCGAGCCGCTGATAGAAGGCGCGGGCGCCGCTCGCTGAGGCCCCGGGGTGGTCAGCGCCGAAGGTTACGACCTCGACTATGCCCTGGTCAGTAACGAAACGACGCATCGCGTCGGCCATCAGCGCGCGGCCGATGCCCGTACCGCGGGCATGCTCGGAGACGACCAGCCAGCGCACGTGGTACGCCGGGGGTTTGGCGCTGAAGAGCAAGCCGCCGAGCGTGTCCGTCTCTTCGGCGGTCGTCGCGACGAGAGCGGTCCCCCGGCGGATGTGCTTCGCGACCGCCGTCAGGAATGCCGGCTCACCGACCATCGGGCCGAACCAGTGCTCGACTTGTCCCGCGAGCCCGATGAAGCCGGGAGTGTCCTGCTCCCTTGCGAGTCTGACTATCACCGGAACAGTCTGACGCAAGACCGCGATGCAAGACATGGGGATACTTGGGGCATGCTGCGCGTAGGAACCGTCGTCCTCAACGTGAAAGACACAAGGCGTGCGTCGCACTTCTGGAGCCAGGCACTCGGGTACGCCTACCAGGGCGGCGGCTACAGCGAGGACGCCACGACCGTACTGGTGCCGCCGGCCGCGACACCGGTCGCCATGGCGCTGGACGAGGACGACCGGACGCATCTTGACCTCCACACCGACAGCGCCCGCGAACAGCAGGCAGAGGTCGAGCGGCTGATCTCCCTCGGGGCCACCCGGGTCGACTGGACCTATCCCGAAGGCGCCCGCTTCGTCGTCCTGGCCGACCCGGAGGGCAACCACTTCTGCGTCATCAACACCGCTGGCTAACAGCCGACCCGCCGTCGCGCGCGCTGGCCATGGGGCGGACTCCCAAAAGTGTCCGGGTCAGGCTGGACACCCCCCCATAAGTGTCCTACGGTGCTGCTATGGCCTCAGCACCGATGCCTGCGGCTACCAGTGACCCCGAAGTCAGCCGGCTGTTCGAGAAGCGCGACGACCCCGCCCGCGACCTCGCACGGCAGGCGGACGCGGTGGCCGACGCTTGCCATGCCATGGCGGTGCGTTTTCACCAGGGCGGCAAGCTCGTCGTGTTCGGCGCCGGGGGTCCGAGCACCGACGCCCAGCACGTGGCGGTGGAGTTCGTCCATCCAGTGATCGTCGGCAAGCGCGCGCTGCCGGCCATCTCGCTGACGACCGATGTGGCGACCGTCACCGCGATAGCCGAACGCGACGGCGTGGACGCCATCTTCGCCCATCAGATCCAGTTCCTCGCCGACCCCGCCGACATCGCGCTGGGAATCTCCTCCGACGGCGAGAGCGGCAGCGTGCTGGCGGGCCTGCAGACGGCTAAGCGGCTTGGCCTGCTGACGATCGCCCTCGGCGGGGGCGGTGGCCGGATAGCGGCGAGCACCGCCGTCGACCACCTGCTGACGGTGGCATCGGATGATCCGCGGGTGGTCAAGGAAATGCACGTCACCGCCTACCACATTCTGTGGGAGCTGGTACACGTGTTCTTCGAGCAACCCGGGGTGCTCGATCCGGGGGTCGTTTCGTGAGCACTGGACCCGAATGCCATGACGACACGTGCATCACGTGCTCGGACTCCGCGGTCGAGGTGCGGGTAGTGCGGCTGCTGCCGCAGGCCCTGGCGGTGGTCGACACCGGCAAGGGTGAGGAGCAGGTCAGCGTCGCGCTAGTCGCGGCCGCCGTCGGCGACACGATCCTGGTCCACGCCGGCGAGGCGATCGCCCTCGTGAGAAGGTGATCTGGTGGCAGACAGCGACGACGCCCGGGGGACGATGCAGTCGCTCTATCCGTTCCTCTACGCCGACACGGGCGACCTGTCCGGCGTGCTCGAGCAGGTTCGCGCCTCGACAGTCGCCAAGGCCGAAGAAATCCTCGAACTGCGGCGGGTGATCGCCGCCGCCGACGGGGCGCGGCTGGCGGCGTGCGCGCGGCAGGCCGCCGCCCGGTTCGCCGCCGGCGGGCGTCTTTTCGCCTTCGGCAACGGCGGCAGCGCCACCGATGCGCAGCAGCTTGCCACCCTGTTCCTGCACCCGCCGGACGGGGACACGCGGCCGCTGCCGGCCTTCGGGCTGGCCAACGACACGTCGGTGGTGACCGCGCTCTGCAACGACATCGGCGTCGACGTGGTGTTCGCGAGGCAGCTAGCCGCGTTCGGCGGCCGGGACGACATCGCGGTCGGCCTGTCCACGAGTGGTAACTCGGCCAACCTGCTGCGTGCGTTCGACGAGGCGAGCAGGCGCGGCATGCTCACCATCGGGCTGGCAGGCTACTCAGGGGGGAAGATGGCCGAACTGACGAGCATCGATTACCTGTTCATCGCGCCTTCGGTCTCCATCCACCGGATCCAGGAAGCGCAGACCACGATCTATCAGGTGTTCTGGGAGCTCACGAGCGCGGAGGTGTCGCGATGTGCCTCGGCATACCAGGAGAGATAGTCGAACTGCACCCCGAGCAGCCCGACCTCGCGAAGGTGAACGTCAGTGGCGTGCGGCGGCTGATCAACATCGGCTTGCTGTCCGACGACCCGCCGAAGCCGGGGGAGTGGGTGCTGATCCACGTCGGCTTCGCCCTGTCCAAGATCGACGAGGCCGAGGCGGCCGCCGCGATGGAGTTCCTTGAGGGCATCGGGCAGGCCTACGAGGACGAGATCGCCGCGCTGCGGGACTCACTAATCGAGTAGGAGGGCTCGACGATGCGGTTCGTGGACGAATTCCGCGACGCGGACAAGGCGCACGCGCTCGCCGCCAAGATCGCGGCGCTGTGCGAGCCCGGCCGGCAGTACAAGCTCATGGAGGTGTGCGGCGGGCACACCCACACCATCTATAAGCACGGTCTCGAGGACTACCTGCCCGAGTCGATCACCTTGGTGCACGGCCCCGGATGCCCGGTGTGCGTGATACCGATGGGCCGCGTCGACGACGCCATCCACCTGGCCTCGCGCCCCGAAGTGATCATGACGTCGTTTGGCGACATGATGCGAGTGCCTGGGAGCAACGGCTCGTTCTTCGACGCCAAGGCGAACGGCACCGACATTCGCATGGTCTACTCGCCGCTCGACTCACTCAAGATCGCACGACAGAACCCCGACCGCCAGGTCGTGTTCATGGCGATCGGGTTCGAGACGACCGCGCCGTCTACCGCCATGACCATGCTGCGGGCCGCGGCCGAGGGCCTGACGAACTTCTCGGTGTTCTGCAACCACGTCACGATCATCCCGGCGATCAAGGCCATCCTGGACTCGCCCGACCTGCGGCTCGACGGCTTCATCGGGCCGGGCCACGTGTCCACCATCATCGGCTGCAGGCCATATGAGTTCATCGCGCGCGACTACGGCAAGCCCGTCGTGGTGGCCGGGTTCGAGCCGCTCGACATCCTGCAGTCCATCTACATGCTCATGCTGCAGCTATCCCAGGGGCGGTCGGAGGTCGAGAACCAGTACTCGCGGGTGGTCCCGTGGGACGGCAACCTGGTGGCGCTGAAGGCCATCGGGCAGACCATGGAGCTGCGGCCCTACTTCGAATGGCGCGGCCTCGGCTTCATCTCGCACTCCGCGCTGAAAGTGCGCGAGACATACGCGGCGATGGACGCGGAGCTGCTATTCGAGGTGCCCGGGGTGCGGGTCGCCGACCCCAAGGCCTGCCAGTGCGGTGAGGTGCTCAAAGGCGTGCTCAAGCCGTGGGAATGCAAGGTCTTCGGCACCGCCTGCACACCGGAGACGCCGATCGGAACCTGCATGGTGTCGCCGGAAGGGGCCTGCGCCGCGTACTACAACTACGGCCGGATGCACCGCAGCCGTGTCCCCGAGGTGGTCCAGCTGGGGCGGCGGCCATGACCGCCGGCCAGGTGGACGCGAGCCATCGCGACCCGCCCATCGCCGACCGCGAGCAGCAGGTGCTCGACCGCATCGACCGGGCTCGCCGCCGGGTTCCCCGGGTCAGGGAAGAGCGGATCACGATGTCGCACGGGTCCGGCGGCAAGGCCACGCAGACGCTGGTCGAAGCGATCTTCCTCGATGCCTTCCGCAATCCGCTGCTGGAACCCCTCGAAGATTCGGCGCAGCTTGTTCTCGGCGGGTCACGGGTGGCGCTGACAACCGACTCCTATGTGGTGTCGCCGTTGTTCTTTCCCGGCGGCTGCATCGGAGACCTCGCGGTCAACGGGACCGTCAACGACCTGGCGGTGTCCGGGGTCACGCCGCTGTACCTGTCCGCGGGCTTCATCCTGGAGGAGGGCTTCCCCGTCGCCGACCTGACCCGCGTCGCGCAGTCCATGCGGGACGCCGCGGCGGCGGCCGGAGTCAGCGTCGTCACCGGGGACACGAAGGTCGTGCAGCGGGGCAAGGCGGACGGCTGCTACATCAACACGGCCGGAGTGGGCCTGAACTCGCGCGGCGTGACGCTCGGCGTGGCGACGGCACGGCCGGGCGACGCCATCATCGTGTCCGGCCCCATCGGCGACCACGGCGTCACGATCATGCTGGCCCGCGGCGAGCTCGATATCGAGGCGGACGTGGTTTCTGACACGGCCCCCCTGAACGGCCTTGTGTCCGCCCTGCTCGACGCGGTGCCCGATGTTCGCGCGATGCGCGACGCGACCCGGGGCGGTGTGGCGACGATACTCAACGAGATCGCCAGGGCGGCGCAGGCCGGCGTCCTGGTCAGCGAGGCGGATATCCCGGTGCGAGAGGAGGTACGCGGTGCCTGCGAGCTGCTCGGGATCGACCCCATGTACGTGGCGTGCGAGGGGCGGCTGGTGGCTGTGGTGCCGGGCGACAGCGCGGACCGCGCGGTCGCGACGCTGCGCGCGCACCCGCTGGGGTCCGCGGCGGCGGTGATCGGCCACGTCACCGGCGAGCAGCCGGGGATCGTCGCGCTCAAGACCGCGTTTGGCGGGACGCGGATCGTTGACTTGCTGGTCGGTGACCCGCTGCCGAGAATCTGCTGACTGAACCCGAAAATCCGAAAATCCCTATCCGGAACGGAATCGGGCTTTCTGCTGACTATCATCCCGCTAGTCACGCAGGCCATCCTGATACGTGATAACCACATTTGCCTATGCACTTACCGTATTTTCGCGCCGCATGTTCATATGCACGTTCATATGATTGCCGGAGGCCGACTGAGGCATGCGTTCTATCGCTGAAACTCGAGCGATACAACAAATGTCGTGATATGACGAACTACATAACGAGAGAGCGCTTGGGTAGCGCTGGTATTGCCAGCCATGTTTTGCGCGGGTCTCGCCTCCTGCCACCGCACCGACAGGTCCTGCCGAGTCCACCGCTGACACCGCCGACTGCCGGTCCCGCATGGGACCAGCGCGTACAGGAGGGGACGTTACGGTGATTCGCACGTTGGTCGCGGAGCCGACAACGCTCACTAGGGAGGGCCTTGTCGCCCTTCTGAACAGAGAAAGAGACATCGAATGCATCGCCGCCGTTCAACGCGCGGACGACGCTCTGACAGCCGCCAGCGCGTTGCGGCCGGACGTCGCGGTGCTCGCTGCCGCGTTTCCCGATATGGACGGGATAGCTGTGGCACAAGCGATGCACGACGAACTCCCCGGGTGCCGCTGCGCGATCTTGAGTCAGGAGCCGCGGCCTGGTGATCTTCAGCGCGTTATCGAGGCCCATCTACACGGATTTCTCGCCCATGACTGCCCAGCGGAATTCATCGCCGAGGCTGTGCGTCAGCTAGCCACGGGCAATAAGGTCATCGACCCGCGACTCACTTTCAGCGTGCTCGACGCCCTGGCATGCCCGCTGACGATCCGGGAGGGGGAGACCCTCAAGCTGGCCGCCCAGGGTTTAACGACGGCGGAGATCGCGGCGGGCCTCTGCCTCAGCACAGGCACCGTACGTAACTACCTGTCCCGCGCGATCGCGAAGACCGGCGGGCGCAACCGCGTCGACGCCATCCGGATAGCCGGCCAGGAGGGGTGGTTGTGATCGGTGGCTGATCCCGGCTCGAAATGATGAGTATCGCATCACGAAATGGTGACAGTCGTCACTAGCGGTTTCCCGCTCCGCGATGCCAGGATTGGCTATCGATCAATTTCGGGGAGATTTGCCCGTGAACAAGCAGTATGAACGGTATTGCTTCACCGACCCTTTCTTCTATGATTCTCCGTACCGCGGTAACGTCATGGAGAAAGGCTTTGCGATCTCGCATGAACCGTTGCCTTCCGGCTGGCGGCGCGAGTATCTCGGTGACTGGCTGATCGTCATCCCGCCGTCCACCGCTATCCCGCCGCAGGGGTGGAAGATCCACGTGTCAGCGTGTCTCGACAACGCTTCCGAAATAGTGACCCAGGTGTGGGAGTACTGTGTTCCAAGGGCGATATCTTTCAAATTCCTGCCGAGCCGCGCGGCTGTTCTCATGCGCAACGCTAAATACGCGCCGCGCGGCTCGAGCGGGAAGGTCGTCACGATATACCCGGCGGATGAGGAGGCCTGCGAGCGCATTCTGCGCGAACTCGACGCGGAGCTCGGCGGCGCACCGGGACCCTACATCCTCACCGATCTGAGGTACGGCGAGGGGCCGCTCTATGTCCGCTACGGCGGCTTTACGCAGCGCCATTGCCTCGATGACCGCGGCGACATGGTCCCGGCGATCGAGGACGCGGCGGGCAAACTCGTGCCAGACGACAAGTCACCGGTGTTCACCGTGCCGCCGTGGGTGCGACTGCCGCATTTCCTTGAAAGGCACCTCGCCGCCCGCAACGCGGCCACGATCGAGGTTCTTCCCTGCACCGTCGAGCAGGTGCTGCATTTCTCCAACGGCGGTGGCGTCTACTCCGGTCCGCACAAGACGACCGGAAAGCGCGTCATACTCAAGGAAGCCCGCCCGCATGCCGGCCTGGCCGCCGACGGCTCCGACGCCGTCGCCAGGCTCCGCCGTGAACACGACTTCCTGCAACGCCTTTCGGGCCTGCGGATCGCGCCGGAGCCACACGGCTTCTTCCAGGCGGGCGGCCACTACTTTCTCGTCGAGGAGTTCATCGAGGGAACGCCGCTCAACTCCTGCTACGCCGACCGCTACCCGCTTGCCGTGGCTGACCCCGACCCGGCGGCCATCGCCGCCTACACGTCCTGGGCGCTGCGGATCTGCGCCGAGGTCGAACGCGCGGCGCAGGCGATGCACGAGCGCGGCGTGGTCTTCAACGACCTGCACATGTTCAACATCATGGTCAGGCCCGACGACACGATCATGTTCATCGACTTCGAGGCGGCCAGCGACATCGATGAGGGACGGCGGATAACCGTCGGCAACCCGGGTTTCGCGGCGCCGCGCGACCGCGTCGGCTTCGACGTCGACGCCTACAGCCTGGCGTGCATCCGGCTCGCCATGTTCATGCCGCTGACGACCCTGTTCGCGCTGGACCGGAGCAAGGCGGCGCAGATCGCGGCGGTGATCGCGGAACACTTCCCCGTCCCTGGCGAATTTCTCGATCACGCGGTACGGGAGATCGTCCGTGCCGCGCCCGCCGCCGGCCTGGTGCGGCGTGCCGCGGACGCGGGAGCCACGCACCGTTCCGAATATGAATGGTTTGACGGCGGAAGCGATGACGTGTGGCATCGGCTCCGTGCGGCCATGACCAGCGCCATCCGTGCCAGTGCCACGCCGGCACGCGAGGACAGGCTTTTCCCCGGCGACGTCGAACAGTTCGCCGCCCCGGGCGGCGGGCTCGGGATCGCGCACGGGGCGGCCGGCGTCCTTTACGCGCTGTCCGAGGCGGCGGGCCTGCGGGTGCCGGAATACGAGGAGTGGCTCATCACGCGGGCTGCTGACCCCGCCAAGGGCAGTCGGCTCGGGCTGTTCGACGGGCTGGCCGGGGTGGCGTTCGTACTGTCACGGCTCGGCCATGCCGACGCTGCCGCGCGGACCGCGGACATGTGCCTTGGCGACCGCTGGGAACGGCTCGGGTCCGATCTGCACGGCGGCCTGGCGGGCTTCTCGCTGGCCATGCTCGCCCTGGGCGATGCCTGCGCGGAGCCGGCGCTGTGCGCGGCAGGGCTGCAGGCGGCGCAGATCGTCGCGGACAGGATGACCTCGCGCGAGGATGCGCCGGATCGGGCCGCTGGCCTGCTGCGGGGCGCTTGCGGGCCGGCGCTGCTGTTCGTCCGGCTGTACGAGCGCACCGCTGACCCGGCCTACCTGGACGCGGCGGAGGCGGCCCTGGCCGCCGACCTGGACCGGTGCGTCACGGACCGCAAGGGGTCCCTGCAGGTCGACGAAGGCTGGCGGGTGCTGCCCTATCTCAACGGCGGCAGCGCCGGCATCGGTATCGTGCTCGACCGCTTCCTCGCGCACCGGCAGCCGGCCGCGTTCGCCGAGGCCGCCGCGAAGATCCGGATCGCCGCGCAGTCCAGTTACTACGCTCAGGCCGGCCTGTTCAACGGCCGCGCCGGGATGATCTTGTACCTGGCCGGTCATGACCGCGCGGACGCCCATGCCGGCGCGCATGTCCGCAGGCTGGCCTGGCATGCCGTGCCCTACGCGGGCGGCCTGGCGTTCGCCGGTGACCAGTTGTTCCGGCTGTCGATGGACCTGGGCACGGGAACCGCCGGCGTCCTGCTGAGCGTGGCCGCGGCTCGTGCGTCCTGTGACGCCACGCTGCCGTTTCTCGGCCCGCCCGCAAGCGTCCGGGCGGAACACCCCCAAAGCGTCCCCGTGAGCGGGCCTACAAGGCCTTCACGGGGATCCCATGAAGAACGACTCGCAGGCAGGAGGTGAATACGAATGGCTCTCCTTGACATGCAGGGCATGGCTCCAGAGCGCAACGGTCACGGCCACGGCGGCAGCGACCTGAGCGTGGCACTGTGCGACAGCTTCGCCAGCATCACCCTGTGCCTGTAGAGGCACCTAGTTGCGGTGCCGCGGAGAGCACCGGGGCGACCCGGCTCTCCGCCGCACCGCCGCTTTGCCGTGTACGCGGGACTGGAGTACCGATGGCCGACGTGGACGCCGACACCAGCCGCGGCGCCGCCGACCGGCTGCTGCTGCGCATCGGACGGCACAGCGGCTGGTCCCTGGCGCTGCTCGGCTTCGCATCGCTGACCGGGGCCCTCGCGCAGGTGCTGCTGCCCGCCGCGGTCGGCCGCGCCGTCGATGACGTCTTCGCGCCGGCGCGTGCGCACACGGCGCAGGCATGGCTCGCCTGGTGCGCCGTGCTGGTCGCCGTCATCGCGGCGACCGGGGCCGCGACGACCCTGGCGACGGGTACGGCCAGCGCGACGGCCACCGCCTGGCTGCGCCGGTCCCTGGCCGGGCACGTCCTCGGCTGCGGTCCCGGGTTGCTGTGGCGGCTGGGCACCGGGGACGCCGTGAGCCGCATCGTCGGCGGAACCGCCGACGCCGGCGCCGCGCCGGCGAGCGTGGTCATGGCCGTCACCGCCGTCGTCACGCCGATCGGCAGCGTGGTCGCGCTCGCGCTGATCAGCCCCTGGCTTGTCGTCGCCTTCGCGGCGGGTTTCCCCGCGCTCGCCCTGGTCCTGCGCAGGCTCGTCCGTGACTCCTCCGACGTCAGCGCCGACTACCAGCGCGCTCAGGGAGCGATCGCGACCCGCCTGTTCGACGCGCTCGCCGGAGCGCGTTCCATCGCCGCGGCGCGGACACAGCGCACGGAACAGAAGCGGATCCTCGCACCGCTCGCCACGCTGCGCTCAAGCGGCGAGGCCTCATGGCGAGTCCAGGCGCGGGCGGCCGCGCAGGGCACAATCCTCGTCCCAGGCCTGCAGATCATCGTGCTCGCCGCGGCGGGCATCCTGCTCGCGCGGCACCGGATCACGCCTGGCGCGCTCGTCGCCGCGGGCCAGTACGCGGTGCTCGCCGTGGGCATCGGGGCGAGCATCGGGCAACTGAACCGGCTTGGCCGCGCGCGGGGCGGGGCCAGGCGCGCCGCCGGGCTGCTCGCCCAGCCGCTCCTGCGCTATGGCACCGACAGCCTCGCCCCCGGCCCCGGGGACCTGCGGCTGAGCCGCGTGCGTGTCCGGCGCGGCGACACGGAGGTGCTGCGCGATCTGGACCTGCGCGTTCCCGGTGGCTGCGCGGTCGCCGTGGTGGGCCGGTCGGGAACAGGCAAGTCGACGCTCGCCAGCCTCGCCGGACGGCTCATCGATCCCGACGAAGGCGAGGTCACCCTCGACGGTCTTGCCCTGCCCCGGCTCACCCGCCAGGCGCTACGCGACGCTGTCGTCTACGCGTTCGAGCGGCCCGTGCTGTTCGGACAGACGCCCTTGGAGGCGATCAGCTTCGGGGCCTTCGCGCCGTCAGCGGAGCAAGTGCGGCGCGCGGCCCGCGACAGCCGGGCCGCGGCGTTCCTCGACCGCCTGCCCGCGGGAATGCGGACGCCGCTCGCCGACGCGCCCATGTCCGGCGGCGAGCTGCAGCGCCTCGGCCTTGCCCGCGCGTTCGCGCACGCCGCAAGTGCCAGGCTGCTCATACTCGACGACGCCACCTCGAGCCTCGACACCGCAACGGAGATGCTTGTCAGCCAGGCGCTCACCGGCCAGATGAGCGACCGCACCCGGCTGATCGTGGCCCACCGGGTAACCACCGCCGCCCGGGCCGATCTTGTCGCCTGGCTGGACGGCGGCCGGGTTCGCGCGCTGGCTCCGCACACCGAGCTGTGGGCCGACGAAGACTACCGCGCGATCTTCGGGCAGGGGCCGTGCTGATCGCGAGCCTGCGGCGTCGGCCGGGGGATTGCGCCTGGTTCGCCGCCTGGTCGCTTGTGCAGGCGATTCCGGTGATCGCCGCTGGCTGGACGATCGCGCTGGCGGTCAGCCAGTTCCTGGCCGGGCGGCCGGCGCGCGGGCTCGGCTGGCTCGGGGTGCTCGCCGTCGCGGCGGTGGCCGGGGCCTACGGCACCAGGCAGGCGTACCTGCGGCTCGGCGCGATCGTCGAGCCCGCGCGCGACGAACTGGTCGAGCTTGTCGTGGCCGGTGCGCTGGCGCGCTCCACGGATACGGCGAGGCCGCCAGACACGCACGCGCTAGCCCGTATGACCCATCAGGTGGAGATCGTCAGGGACGCGTACGCCGGCCTGCTGACCGTGGCGTCGACGTTCGTGTTCACGGCGGGCAGCACGCTCGTCGGCCTGACCACCCTCGTCCCGGCGACGCTGCCCTATGTCGTCCCGCCCCTGCTGGTTTCGGCGATAGTGCTGCGGCTGCTGCTGCGCCCGTTCACCGCGCGCCAGCGCGCGTCCGTCATCGGCGAGGAGGCGGTGGCCGAATCCGCCGCGGGGGCGGTATCCGGGCTGCGCGACGTCACCGCGTGCGGTGCGCAGGACATCGTGACGGCCGGGCTCATCGCCCGGATTGAGCAGCAGGCCGCCGCGGCCCGGGCGGTCGCCGCGATCAGCTCGGCACGCGTCCTGTGCATGGCGGCCGGCGGCTGGCTGCCGCTGCTCCTGGTCCTCGCCGCCGCGCCGTCGATGCTGCGCGCCGGCGTCTCCCCGGCACACATCATCGGCGCCGTCACGTACGTCGGCGCCAGCCTGCGCAACGCTCTGTACACGCTTTCCCAGGGTGTCGGGGCGGGCATGGTGCGGCTCACCGTGACGTTGCAGCGCATCGTCGAGGCCAGCGCGCCGGCGGACACCCCGGCGG
>Ga0126381_100003442_pt1 | contig 17176 bp, 14 predicted proteins | sample PanSoiMetPlot_28_FD_96465 | JGI IMG/M metagenome (GOLD analysis project Ga0126381, IMG submission 96465) | Tropical forest soil microbial communities from Panama - MetaG Plot_28 | ecosystem: Environmental > Terrestrial > Soil > Tropical forest > Bulk soil | place: Panama | collected 2016-02-17 | reverse complement strand
GTCGAAGCAACCGAAAGCGGCCGCGTGGGCATCGCCGCAAAGATTGCGCGCTACGAATTCATCCCCGCGACCGCCACCGCGGCCTGAGCCCGAATCATTTCTCTTCCGTGCCTGGGCATGAGTACAATGGGATTTGTACCTTCCATCTGTCTGCCGCTGAGGGAACCATGTACCACTACGATCCTAACCTGGCCCTGGAAGAGCTTCAGGAAGACGCGCTGCTGCCGCACCCAGTAAAATTGCGCGACATGATTCTGCGAACAAAACTGGACGCCAACCAGGCACAACTGCTGAACCACGATTTCCAGGATTATTTAACGCGCTTCGGCGAATTGCAAAGGCTCGGCCGCGGCATCCTGGAACGGCTGGCGACGGGGCAGCGCAAGGCCTCTTGAGGCCGTCAGTAAGTCTGTTTAACTTCCTGTCCATGAACAACGGCAAACCGCGGGTGTTGTTGCTCTCGGCGACTTCCGGGGCAGGCCACGTGCGCGCCGCCGAAGCTCTCGAAAAGGCGTTTTTGGCGCGCGGCGACTCGACTGTGGAGCACATCGACGCGCTCGGGTATGTCAGCAAGCTTTTTGAGCGCGCCTACGACAAGGCTTATCTCGCGATGGTGCGGCGGGCGCCGGAACTGATGGGCGTGCTTTACGAGCGCACCGATCAGCCGTGGCGGCACTTTCGGCCGCGCTTGGCGCTCGACCGGCTGAACACGCGGCCGATGACCCGCTTGCTCGAGCGCGTCCAGCCAGATCTCTGCGTGGCCACGCACTTTCTGCCCGCGGAAATCATCGCGTGGCTTATTGCCAAGAAAAAGCTGCGGGCGCGCCACGCCATTGTGGTCACGGACTTTGACGTCCATGCGATGTGGTTGTGCCAAACCGTGGACCGCTACTACCTAGCCATGGAAGAAGCCGCGGAATACCTGGCGCACGTCGGCGTGGAGCGAGAGAAACTGCGCATCACCGGGATCCCCATCGATCCGCTCTTTGCCCTGCCCTTGCCTCGCACCCAGGCCCGGGAGCAGGTGGGGCTCGACCCGCAAGCAACGGCGGTGCTCATTTCCGCGGGCGGGTATGGGATCGGCCCGGTCGAGCAGCTGGTGAAGAGCTTGCTGGAGCTCGCGCGCCCGTGGCAGATTGTGGCGATCGCCGGAAAGGCGGAGATGATGCGAAAGCGCTTGGGAGCATGGGCCCAAGACGCGGGCCGGCTTCCTTCAGGCGCTCCCAGGCTCTCCTCGGTCGGATTCACCACCGAAATGGACAAATACATGGCTGCGGCCGACTTGATGGTGGGCAAGGCCGGCGGCCTGACCACCTCCGAGTGCCTGGCCCGCGGGTTGCCCATGGCCTTGATTGAGCCCATCCCCGGCCAGGAGGCACGCAATGCGGACCATTTGCTCGAAGCCGGGGCGGCGATTCGCTGCAACAATTTGCCCGCAGCGGCCTGGAAGATTGCTACTCTACTGGACGATCCAGCTCGTCTCGATCGTATGCGTGAAGCGGCAAGAAAGCTCGGCAAACCGGCGGCTGCGGCCGCCATCGCCGAAGACGCCCTCCGGCTGTTAGACTGAGGGGGCACAAACCAGGCTTGGGAGAACGGTCCGCGGCGCTGGCGCTGCGAATCGTCAGAGCGAATGCGACGGAACACACTGCTGATCGACGCCGACGATACCCTTTGGGAAAACAACGTCTTCTACGAGAAGCTGATTGAAGACTTCGTCAGCGTGGTCGAGCCTTACGGCTATACACGGGCTTATATCCGGCACATCCTCAACGAAACCGAACGCAAAAACATCCGGCAGTACGGCTACGGCGTGCGCAGCTTCGGGCGCTCGCTCGAGGAGACGTACTTGAAGCTGGCGAACCAGATGGCCCGCCGCGAGATTCTCGCGCAAATTCACAGCCGCGTGATGGAGTTGGAGCGCACCCCGCCGAAGATTCTGGATGGTGTGCCCGAAACGCTGGCGTATCTAACCGAGCGCCACCGCCTGATTCTCTTCACCAAGGGCGAGCCCGCGGAGCAGGCCGCCAAGGTCGAGCGCTCCGGGTTGCAAGGCTTTTTCGAGTTCATTGAGATCGTGCCGGAAAAAGATACCAAGACCTACGGCGGACTGGTGCACAAGCACAAGATTGTGAAGGCCCACGGTTGGATGGTTGGCAATAGCCCGCGCAGCGATATCAACCCCGCAATGCAAGTCGGCCTGAACGCCGTATACATTCCTCATCAGCACACTTGGGCACTCGAGCACGAACCAGTGGTAGCCGGGTCTGGCAAACTGGTGATCCTGCCGTCGTTCCGCGAGCTGCGCGGGCACTTCTAGAATGGCGCCCGGCGTCGATCCCCTTCGCGACCGGCTCACTTTGTCGATCCGGTTTTCTCTCTAGGGCGTCCACGTCAAAGTAGATTTTCTGGTGCAAGAAGCTGTTTTCGTGCCCGATGACCAGACGTGTTTCCGGATCATCTTCGGTGACCAGCAGCCGGAGGCGGCGCGCGTCGTTCGGCACGTCGAACACCAGATCGGTCGTATAGGACTCGCCCGGCCGCAAGGCTCGACTGAGCGGCGTCGAGCTTTGCCCGAGCCGAGCAAACGCGGCCTGGCCTTCGGCCGAAGGCGCATAGCTCTGTCCGGTCCCGTCCACCAGTAAAACCCTGCGGCGGTTCGGCGTGAGCGGCCCATTCCCGCGATGCGCGGAAATCGTGCGCTCGTCAAACCAGGTCTTCAAACGCAGGATCACGAATCTCCCCTTCGCCAAGGTTTGCTGCATCTCGGGTCCCAGCGCACTCGCGGTTTCGACGCCAACGAGCGAATAGGCGATATGACAGTCGATCTCGCAAAAATATTTCTTGCCGTCCGGCGGCAAGATCTCTTCGCTGCTAGCGAGCGAAACGCCGCTGAGCAAGAGAAAATAGCCGGCAGCAATGGTCGCGACCGTCCCCGCGCCCAGCTTCAGGATAAAAGCGGAGCGCCGCAGGGTGCCATAAAACAAAACGAGCAGACCGATGCCCAGCAGGAAAACCGTGCCGAGAAACAGCAGCACGACGACAGGGGCGAAATGCGGGGTCGACGCGGACATTCTCTCTTCTCCTTTTGGGGATCAGGTACCCGGAGTCGGCATGACCACCGGGGACCGGACCTTCAGGTCCGACTTAAAACGTGCGGCCTTGGATGCTCGAGGAACGGAGGTTCGGTTTTCACGGGAGTTTCCTAGCCAGCCAATGCGTCAGGCAGCGCGCCGCGCGTGCGTTCGCGATGGGTAAACTCCTCGAGCGCCGCTTCGAGGTCCGCCACGGTAAAGTCCGGCCAGGCTTTCCGCACGAACACAAATTCCGCGAAGGCGCATTCCCACAACAGAAAATCGGACAGCCTCTGCTCGCCGCCGGTGCGAATCAGCAGATCCACTTCCGTGGACCCCCCGCGGTACACTTCGGCGAGCACGCGGCTAAAGGATTCGGGCGAAAGCTCAGTGACTTTGTAGAAGCGGCAGGCAGCGTAAAAGATGGCATCACGCGCGGAGTAGTCTATCGCCAGCCGAAGATGCAGCCGGGTTCCGCGCGCCGTCGCGGCCTCGGAATCGGCGATGGCCTGCCGCAGCGTCGGGGGCAGGCGGTCGCGGCGGCCGATGATGCTGAGCCGGACGCCTTGTTGGATCGAGTGCTCGGTTTCGGTGAGCAGATATTCGTGGAGCAGGCGCAAGATGCCGGCGACTTCGGCCTCCGGCCGCTTCCAGTTCGCGGAAGAAAGCGCGAACAGCGTCAGCGTGTGGATGCCGAGGCGCGGCGCCGCCTCGATGATGTGGCGCGCGGTCTCCGCTCCGGCTCGGTGCCCCGCCGAGCGCGGCAGTCCGCGAGAGGTGGCCCACCGGCCGTTGCCATCGGAAATGATGGCCACGTGTAAGCCTGCGCTCGCGGAACTGCGGGGCTCCCCGTCCGGAGCCGCAGCCGGCGCCGGAGGCCGCGAAGCGGGCATGGACACAACCTGCGAAGTTCCGAGCGTCGCGCCTGGGGCACTCGCTGGGGATGTGCCTGGATGTTCTAGCTGGTTTCCTGATTCCATTCTGTGTCCCATCTCCGCCGCAAACAGGGGAAGGTCTAGCCGCGGCTTTACGCCGCGGCCGTCTCGCTACCCTTGAAGGTTCCACCACGCAAACTACTTTACATCGCAAAGCCAATTGCCAAAAAAAAGTTCTGTGCCGCCACTACCCTTCGCGGGTGGCGCGGATCAACGCTTCCATGTGATTGAGATACCGCTCGAGCGCCTTGCGTCCCGCGGCTGTCAGCCGATACTCGGTTTTGGGCGTGCGTCCGTCGAAGGACTTTTCGCAAACGATGTAGTCGGCTTCTTCCAGCTTTCGCGCGTGGACGCTCAAATTGCCGTCCGATGCCTTCAGCAGCGCCTTTAGCTCATTGAAGGTAAGCGCGCGGTTCACCGCCAGCGCGCTGACGATCCCCAGGCGCACGTGTTCGTGAATCAGCCGGTCCAGATCCGCGGGAGCCGCTTCGCGTGCAGGATTGCGCACCGATTGCAGGATAGTTTCGCGGGCGCGCGACCGTTGCACGCGCTCTTGACGCGCGGCGGATGACTTAGCCATAACCGATCTCCTTAGCCTCCGTAGTGCCGGGCGATCCACCAACCAAACCCGACATGCACAACCCCGAAGCCTGCCGCCATGAACCCGTCACCCCAGTTCGCCGGGGCAAACAGCGCCACGCCGCCAAGCAGCATCAGGCACAGACCCATCACCGGGACAACCCGCACGGAAAAGGCTCCGCCAGTGACGATGGCAGTCCCGTACAGCAAGAGCCACACCCCGGGGAGGGCGCTAAGCGCGCCGACGTGGTAGAGAGTGTAGGTCAGCAGCGCGCCGACAACAATGGGCGGAGCAAAACTCAGCAGAAATTTTCGTCCAGGCCCGGAGAAGAGCCGGGAATTGGCGCGATGCGCTTTGGTTGCCGCGGTGGGCGCGGCGATGGCCACGGCAACAAACGCTTCCACGAGCCAAACGACCAGCCAGGCACCCGCACTGGCCTGCCGCGAAGCGACGTACGCCGCGACCATTGCGGTGATGCCCATGGCCACGCCGCCCCATCCCGGCACGGCAGTAAACTCCGCGGCGCTCGCCATGGTTTCGCGGATGTAGCGTAGATGGTCGGCCGCGCGAGCATCGATGGGGATTGGCGCGCGGCGGGAAGAGCGCAGCGGACCCGGGGTGGTCACCATGGCCAGGAGTTTAAGGGCGCTGTTTACGTTTTGTCAAGTACTTTGTATCGCAAAGTACACAAGCAACTCCGCCGCGTCAACTGGCCCAGAGCCATCACCCCTCCGTGCCGTCTTGCGGGATCCCGGACTTTCGCGGATACCGCCCACGGAGGGCGTTCCAGCGGATTCTGAAAACGTCGAGGAACATTTGCATGCTGTCACGGAGCATGCTGACTTTCGTGGCCGGGGAGTGTCCCCAGCGCACGGGAATCTCGACGGCGCGCAAGCCATGGCGCCGGGCCAGGTACAGCAATTCCGGGTCGAAGCCGAACCGCTCGATGGTTTGCTGCTCGAAAACAATCCGGCATCGCTCGCGAAGGAAGGCTTTGAAGCCGCACTGGGTGTCGACAAAAGGCAGCCGCAAGGATATGCGAACGACTTTGTTGAACAGCACTCCAGCGAATTCGCGGAAGGGAGACTGGTGCACAGTAATCAAGCTGCGGTTGACGGCGCGTGAGCCAAAGGCCACGTCGAAGTGTTCGAGGGCATCGATGAGCTTGTCGGCTTCTTCAATCGGCGCGGAGAGATCGGCGTCGGTAAATAAGACCATGCGGCCACGTGATTGCTCGACGCCGTGGCGCACGCTGAAGCCCTTGCCGCGGTTGAGGACGTTCCGAACGACGCGCAGCGCGGGAATCTTGCCGCGGAAAGACTCGGCGACCGCGGCGGTGCGATCCGTCGACCCGTCGTCGACCACCAGGACTTCCACTTCCCGGTCAAACTGCTTCGCGTAGGCGGCGATTCGCTCAAGCGTTGTGGGGAGCCGCGATTCTTCGTTGTAGGCCGGAATGACGATGGAGAGTTCGGGGTCGCCGGTACTCATCGTTGCGGAGGTTTCTGCCGCGAGTAGTGTCCGACCAGGGGCACAAAGCGGCAACCTTCCAGAGTTTTCGTGGAAAACGCGCCAGCATGTTTTTCGATGAGCCGCAATTCTTGGTTGTCGGCATCGCCCACAGGAATGATCATGCGGCCGCCTTCGGACAGTTGCGCAAGGAGCGGGTCGGGAGCGGCCGGAGCCGCTGCCGCGACGAGGATGGCGTCGAAAGGCGCAACCTCCGGAAGGCCGAGAGTGCCGTCTCCACAATGAACGTGGACATTGTGGTAGCCGAGGCGAGAAAGTTTCTCCGACGCCGCGGAAGCCAGCTCGGACTGCCGCTCGATAGTGAAGACTTCTCTGGCCAAAAGCGCAAGGACAGCCGCTTGATAGCCGCATCCGGTCCCGACCTCGAGAGCGCGATCGGTCCTCTCCGGACGCAGGGCCAGGGTCATGGCCGCGACAATATAGGGCTGTGAAATGGTTTGACCGCCGCCGATCGGCAGGGGCACGTCCTCGTAGGCGCGCGAACGGAGCTCCTCCGGCACAAATTCGTGCCGCGGCACCGAGCCCATCGCGGCGAGAACCGAGGGGTCGTCGATGCCGCGCCGACGCAGCTGCTTTTCGACCATTTCCGCGCGTTCGGGCGAGTAGTCTTTGCCTTCAAGCATGGCTAACTGCCGCGGTGTGCTTCTCCCAGGCCCCGGTTTTCAGGATTTCTGCGATTTCGGCGAGGGCCAACTCGCATTCCTCCTCGCGATTGTAAAAATGGGGCGAGAGCCGCACACCCGCTTTGGGCCGGTAGTCCACCAGAATTTCGCGGGCAAGAAGTTCGCGGCAAACCTCGCGGGCGTGCGGACAACCGAGGGAGACGGTTCCGGCGCGCTCGGCGGGGTTTTCGGGCGTGTTGACTTGCCAACCGCGAGACTTGGCGCCTTCGACCAGACGCGTGGTCATGCGAACGGATTTCTCGCGAATCGCTTGGATGCCGATTTCATTGAGAATGTCCAGGCCGGGGCGGCAAGCGAAGAGCGCGGGAATGTGCGGAGTGCCGTTCAAATAGCGATAAGAATCTTCGCGCGGATCGATCGGGCCGGTTTCAAAGGCGAACGGGCGGCGATGGGCGCTCCAGCCGGTGAGTGCTGGCTTCAGTTTGGCGCGCAAATCCTCGCGGACGTAAAGGTAAGCGACTCCGGGCCCGCCGCAGAGCCACTTGAGCACGCCGCCGACGGCAAAATCTGTGCCGCAGGCGCGAACGTCGACGGGAATCGTTCCTGCCGCCTGGAAGGCATCGAGAACAACGTGGGCTCCGACGCGGTGGGCCCGTTCGATGATGGCGCGGGCGTTCACGATGAAAGAGCTGCGAAACAGCACGAGGGAAATCGGAACGAGCAGGGTAGTGTCGTCGATGGCGGCGAGGAACTTTTCCAAATCAAAACGGATGGGATTCTCCGAAGACACGACTTCCACACGCGCGCCGAGGCGGCGCTGCTCGTGGTAGAAATATTGGATCGAAGGAAACTCGAGATCAACCATCACGATTTTGTTGCGCGGGCCGCGAAAATCAAAACACGAAGAAATCACCGCTTGCGTGAGCGTGACGTTCTGATGCAGAGAAATCTCACCGCTCTTCGCGCCAACCAGCGGGGCGATTTGGTCGCCGACGCTGACGGCCATTTCCCACCAGCCTTCTTCCCAAGCGCGCACGCCGCGCTCGGCCCAGCTATCCGCATAGGCGCGCATGCTCTGGTATACGCCGCGCGGCATGGCACCGAGCGAATTGCTGATCATGTAGGTGGTGCGACCGAGAATCGGAAACTCCGCGCGCCATTTGAGAAGTTGATCCACGAGGTTATTCTCCAGGGCCAGAGCTGCGGGGATAATTCCTTCTCCAGACAAAGTAGCACACCGTAAGGAGGGCGAGCCAGGGGAGGCCCGCGGGCAGCATGATGCGAAAGCCCGGGACCCACCAGGTAGAGAGCATCACGGCGAGGACCGCAAGGAGTCCGGCAAGGGAGGCCCAGGGCCCCGCGGGTGCGAGCCGCAGGTAGGGCATCGCGTGGCGGTGATGGTAGCGGCGAAACGCGAGGTGCGTGAGGAGTGTCATCAGCCAGGCAAACAGCGCGCCAAAGGTACTGACCGCGATCATGGAAACGAATAGGGCCTCCCCTAAGTAGCTCGACAAGACCATCGCCGCGACCATGCCGACGGAGGAAACCAGCACGGCGATCATGGGCATGCCTTTTTTATTCAGCCGGCCGAGCGTTCGAGGCAGATAGCCGCCGCGGGCGAGCGAAAAGGCCAGCCGCGCGGCGAAATACAAATTGGCCACGGCGCTCGAGAGCGCGGCACTCAGCACCACGAAATTCATGATGTGGCTGGCGGCGGGAATGCCGACGACCTGGAACACACGGACAAAGGGGCTCGCGCCCATGTCGATTTGCTTCCAGGGAACAATTCCGACAACCAGCGCGAGTCCGGCAACGTAAAAAAGAATCAGCGCGCCCACGGTCGTGCGCAAAGCCTTGGGCACTGCCTGCTTGGGATTGGCGGCTTCGCCAGCGGTGCTTCCCACGACTTCGATTCCGAAAAAACTGAAGAGCCCGAGAATCACGCCCAGGCCGACGCCGGTCCAGCCCTTGGGAACAAATCCGCCACCGGAGGTGTAGTTCGAGAAGCCGATCTTCGGGAAACCGATGCCGAACAGCAAGGCTGAACCGAGAACCAGAAACGCCAGAATGGTGACAACCTTGACGAGCGAAAGCCAGTACTCGAAGGTTCCTAGATTTCCGATGTTGGTGGTGTTGACATAAGCAATCAGAACGGAGAACAAGCCGATCCAGATCCACGCGGGCGTTTTCTCCGACCAGAGCTTGCAGTAGATCGATGCGGCCACGACTTCGCTGCCCACCACGACCATCATGCAAAGCCAATAGGTGAGGCGAATAGCAAATCCCGCCCATGGATGCAGATACATCTCGGCATAAAGTCCAAACGATCCTGCGGTCGGATGCGCCGCGGCCATTTCCGCGAGCGCCCACATCATCGGCAAGGCGATCGACGCGGCAGCGACAAAGCTCAGAATCACCGCGGGACCTGCGAGCTTTACGGCGATGACGCTGCCCAGGAACAGCCCAGTACCGATGGTGCTGCCCAGACCGAGCATGGCCAGCTGCGCGGGTGTCAAGCTGCGCTCGAGGCCGGACTCGCGAGCCACGATGGTTGCCGGCCGGCTGTTTTCGACCGCCGGGATATCGCGAGGTGGTTCGCTCATGACGAGGCATCGTAACAGAAACGCGACCGATCTTCTCCTTGGGCCAGTTTGAACCCGTTTTAACTGTACGTTCGGACAGTGAACGACTGGAGCACAGCGATCCCTCGAAGCGCTCGCGCCGGTGGTCCCGCATTTCTAGAATCGGAAGCGTGGCTCGGGACCCACGGCGCGCCACGGAGGCGGTCATGAAGGCCCTGCTCGCTTTAATCTTCATTTACGTCGGCACGTTTTTCCTCGTGATTCAGGGATCGCCACAAAACCCCGTCGAAGCAGCGCGACAAGCCTCCTCTTCCGCACCAGGCGCCGCATCCTCGCAATTGAATTCCAATATCGATCCGATGAAAGAGGCGGACATTCGTTCGCTCATGGAGCTTGTCGGGGCGCGCGACACGATCGAAGAGGGAGCCAACAACGCCATTGAGCAGGCACGCGAAAAGGTATTCTCGACCGTGCCCACGAACGACAAGGGGCGGGCTTTCCTAAATGCCTTCGCGACCAATTACCGGAAGAAACTTAAGGCTGACCAGGTAGCCGACGAACTCGTCCTCATTTACGACAAGCACTTCACGAGTGATGAAATCAAAGGCCTCCTGCAGTTCTATGGTTCGCCACTCGGCCAGAAGGTGGCTACCGAGATGCCGAAGATCGCCCGGGAAACCCAAGCTACTGTCCGCGCCTCGTGCGGCAAAGCGGCCAGAGAGGCGTTGGCCGAAGCCAAGCAGGAAAACCCGGGAGTCAGCCAGTCGGCACGTCTCGCCAAGGGTCAGGGGCGCTGGCAGCAACGGCGGGCACAACAGAGCGAACCCGAGACAGCGCAACAACAAGATCCACGATAACCGCCAGCGGCATGGCTTGAGAGGGCGCTTCTAGGGACCTAGAAGCGCTTTTTGATTTTGATGTCGATGCCGAACGTGCCGTTCTGGTCGCGCAGACCGACGATCGAGACATTGCGCTCCACGTTGTACTCCACCTGAATGACCTGCTGTTGCGTGGAGCCGACGTTGGAAACGTAGGTGATGGTGAGATTGCGAGCGATTTGCTGCTCGACGGTGACGCGCGCCGCCGCATTTTGTTCCGATCCGGTCGAGCCGACTTCCGTGAGACCTGGATCCACGCGAAAACGAGTGATGCCAAACAGCCGCTCGAGCCGCCCGCCCAATTGGCTGGAGATGGCTTCTGAGAGGATTGCGGAGGCATTGGAAGTGCCACTCGGGGATGCGCTGCGCGCCATGGCCTCCGAGGTGGTTTGCCCCAAGGCCAACAAGGTAACGATATCGTCGGTGGGTAAGGGTGGATCCGAGCGATAGGCGAGCGTGAGCTTGCTTGCAGGCCCGTTGAAGTTCAAGGTGATCTCGTATTGCTGGATGGTGGTGGTAGCTTCGACATTCAGCACGGGGTCGAGACGGAAAGGATTGGCAAAGTGCAAGTCTCCCCGTGAGACGCGATAGCGATTACCAGCGAAATTCAAACTGCCGGCAAGAATATGGATGTGGCCGAGCAGGATGGGGTGCTCCCAGGTTCCGCGCACCCGGAGATTGGCCTCGGCCTGGAGTTGCGCGCCGGGCCATTCCATGCGGGCGTCGGGAGCGGAAAGCGCTTCCACGTCGAACTGCAAGTTGCGCAAAAAGGAGGAGCCGGTGGCCGGACCGTTGATGTCTTCCTTTGCCGAAACGAGCATGCCGGCGAGCTGCAGGCCCTGCGTGAGGGTGACCCGCTCGATCGTCACGCGCCCGGAAAGCACGGCGGCGGTGGGCGTCCCGATCAGGCGAAGGGTCCCGCCGGCGAGCCAGCTCAGGCCCTCGGGGTAGCGGATACGCACGCGATCGGAGCGAACATTGATGTCGTAGCGGAGAGGTTTCTCCGAGTAATTGACGCTACCGGCGAGGCGCAGGGTGCCGCCACCGGATTCGGCGCTCAAATTCTCGAAATGGAGCCGGGTGGCATCAAAGATCAAGTCGCCCTGCACGGCACTAAGCCCGGTGGGAAAATCCGCGGCGCGAGCCGACCCGTTGGCAATATGCACGCGCCCGGTAATGCGCGGCCGGTCGAGAGTTCCTTCGAAAGAAGCGTTGACCTGGGCCGTGCCGCGCGCGTCCAGTGCCGGCACGTAGCCGCCGAGCAGGCGGAGGTCGAGCCCCCCATTCAAACGCAGTCCGAGAGTGCGGCGCCCGGCAAATTGCACCGCGCCGGCAATCTGGAGGTTGGTGTCCTTACCTTGAAAAGTGACGGGTTCAACCTCGAGAGAGTCGCGCGACGTGCGGAAGTGCACCACCCCGGTGTTTTCCAGGTGGACGCCGGCGAAATCCATGGCCATGCGCGAGAAATTCGCGTCCGCGACGATGTTTTCCAAATGGCGAAGCGCGCCTTTCACGGTAATGTCGCCATCGGCATTCGCATGCCCGCCGAAACTCTCCAGGTGTAAAGCCGTGAGCAAAAGCGGGTCCAGATTAATGTTCTTGATGGTGAGCTTGCCACTCAGGTTGTAGGGTTCGGTGAGGACCAGAGTAGAGCCGCCGGATATCTCTCCGGAGGACATCGCCGAGCTCAGGTCCAGGTGCGCGGTGACGCCGTCCGATTTCAGATTGCCCTCGAAACTGCCAATCACGGATTGTCCGACCGTCAAATCAACGACACGGAGGGTTCCTTCGCCCTTGGGCGCCATAAGCGAGCCCTCCGCCTTCATCCGGAAACTCAACTGTCCGCCGACAGGCAAACGGCGCGACTGTAGTGTTTCAAAATTGGCTAGCGGTAAACCAGCGCCAACAAGATCTGAGGAAAAGGCTTGCACCCCGAACCGGTAGCTCGCCGATCCGGTAATGATTCCACTGCCGCGGCCACGCTCTTTCCCCGGCGGGAAGAATCGCAATTCCGCATTGGCAATGCGTGCCTCGTCCGAAGCAAGGTTAAGTTGTCCGCGGAGGCGGTTGAAAGAGAGGCCGTACACGCGTCCATCGGCAAGATCAAATAATCCGGTAACGTTTGGTGCCGCGCGCGTACCTCGTCCGTGAAACTGGCCCGTCACTGACCCTTCGACCGGGTAGGACATTTCCAGGATTTTCTGGAGGTCTTCCGCAGGAACTTTCTCGAAGCTGGCCTCGGCGCTCCACTCGTTCTGAGCCCGGAAATTCCATCTCGTTAGAGAAAGGTTCGCCTCGATCACCGCTTGCATCGGGCCGTGGCGGACGGTTCCATTTGCGAGAACCAGCTCGGTCGGCGAATAAGTCAGATCGCCCTCCAGTGAATCCGCGAAGACGCCGTCATAGCGGGCATTTTCGGCGCGGACCCGGCCCTGAAACGTGGCACCGGAAGATCGGCCGTAAATCTTGCCGTCCCATTTCACGCTGCCGGAAATCGCTTTGGCGTCCTCTGGCGACCCCAGGGCCACGTCTCGAATGGCATTGATGAAGTCCTTGTAGGCTCCGAGGGACTGGGTTGCAAACTTCACGTTCAGCAGGGAGTTCCGCGGGGCGAGAAGACCGTCCACAGTGCCCTGGGAAGAGGGCGTTTCGAATTGCCCGGCGCTGATAAAAAGAGTGTTGGGGTCATAGCGGTAGTGAAGTTGCCATGAGCCGCGAACGGGTTGATGTTGTGCGGCAAGCGGGTCGGGATAATCCCACACGCTTTTCGCCGAGACTTCGAAGTTGCGAAAAGGGCCGGTCCAGGTTTCCACCGAATCGGCCGAGATCCGGGCGTCCCAGTGCAATTCATTCACCGGGAAATTTCGGTGTTCGATCGAGGGCAAGACGGGCGCCAGTTGCACGTTGGCCACGTGCGTCTCGGCCCGGAACTTCCATCCCTCCCAGAGCATCTTCACGCGGCCCGATACCGTGCCTCGAAAGGCACCGGCAAAGAAATCGGGAATCTCTAGACCGGCCGGATCCATACGATAGCTGCCGCGGCTGGTCAATCCTTTGGCGTGGAAAATCTCATAGGACAAGGCGATGTCTTCGGTCGAATAAGTGCCGCTGCCTTTGACCTGGCCATCGGCAAGCCGCCCCTCGCCATGGAGGTCAACGCGTCCCACAGGAATCTTGGGATTGCGAAGGGTATCGCGGAAGTCGACGAGCTCGACCCACCCGCGGTAGCGATAATCCCACTTCGGAACCGCAAAATCGGTCATTTCTGCCTGGGCATCAATACGCGAATGGCCGGCATTGAGCACGCCTTGTTCGAGGGCAAAGCCGTTGCGCCAAATGGTGAACTTTGCGGTCACGCCAACGGGCAAGGGCAGATAGCGCTTGGAATCGAATTCAACGCTGTGCCATTCGAGATTGCCCAGATACAAGGGATGCTCCGCACTGCCACCCGCGTCCAGAGAAAAGTTCAGGTCACCGCCGTGGACCGTCAGGGGTTGCTTCACATTGTTGTAAAGAATCCACCCGTCCTCGAGCAAGAGCCGATGGATGCGCAGTTGAAACAGCGTCTCGTCCCATGACCGTTTGGCGGAACGAAGCCGTTTTGGTGTGGGCACGTTGCTCGAGCCATTTTGGGCGACCAGCACATGCACATGCGGCTGCCGCACCAAAAGCTCATCGAGCGAGATTCGCGTACCCCAGAGGGAGTCGATGCGCAGCGTTGCTTGAACTTCACCGGCAGTGAACAACGGCTCCGTGCCGGCGGGCTCGTTTCCGTGGATCACCAAGCCATGGAGGGTTACGCGCAGGGAGAGCCAGCGAACGGAAATCGATCGCAGTTCGGCGGTTCCGCCGGTCGCTCGGTCCAGGCGGTTTACGAGCACCCGCTCGAGCAGGGGATTGCCACTTCCGCTGCCGAAGAAGATCACCACGGCCAAGATGCCGAGCAGGGTCAGCACCCAAGGGGTGTGAATGACCCAACTCCAAATCGGGTGGCGGCGTCCCTGGTTCATCGGCCGACCTCAGCCAGGGATTTCTGGATGTGCAGACGCAGCCGGCTCTCTTTTAGCCATTGTTCGGCCTGCTGGTTGATGCCGTTCTGGACGAGTGCTTCCTGGATGGAATCCCGCGCCGCATCGAGGCTAGGCGGTTCTTGCCCGCGGGCCTTTGCGCGGGGCACAACCGCCGTCTGGTAAAAATCTTCAACCTCCTTGGGGTCGATGTGCACCGCGGCGCGAAAGCGGGAATCCAAATAGTTGCTGAGGTAGAGTTGCGAGACGACCATGGCCTGTACGTCCTGCTCGCTGAGCCCAGCTTGTTTCATTCTTGCTTGGTATTCCTCGTCCGATCGAAACGAATCCCGGACGCGGCTTAGGCCTCGATCGATGTCCGCGTCTGAGGGGCGCGGCGAACGGGAGGCCTCAGCCTCGGTCCGAACGATCCATTGGTCGATCAGGCGGTCAAGAATCTGATCATCGGTCTCTGGTTTGCCATCGAGGAATTGCTGGTAGCGGGCCAGGGCGCGAACGTCGCTCAACAGAATGACGTCATTTTCCACCCTAGCCACGATGCGATCCACGACTTCCTGCGCCGCAAGTGATCCCCGCGGAATGGCCATGACCGCGGCAAGGAGAATTCCGGGAATGGCAAGGGGGCGCATTAGAAAGTGGACCCCAGGTTGAAGAAGATTTGGAACCCCGACAGCCGCGTGCTCATCTGCCCGAGGGAGCCGGACACGCAGCTGGGGGTATTCGAGGGGCAAGGGATAGGGACGATAAACAAAGGCCGGTTGAGTTGGTAGCCGAGATCGATACGGATGGGCCCGACAGGAGTTTTATAACGGAACCCGAAACCCGCGGTGTGGGAAAAGTAGTTGAGCTCGTTCGAGCAATTCGTTACGCACATCGGCAAATTGGTCGAGCTCGGGGGCAAGGACGGATTTTGCAAGGCCAGAGTGGGAGCCGGCAGATAGGTCCGGAACGAGATCCGGCTCAGGCGGCTGTATACGTTGCCGCCGTCGTAGAAGAGCGCTCCGCCAAGCGATGTTCCGAGGAACGGCAATCGCATAGGGAAGCGAAATTCCTGGTTGAGCACCAGCAGGGCCTGGCCGCCGACGGGAAATCCGGTAATGGAGTCACGTGGACCGGCCTGGTTGAGGGCGAAGCCGCGCAAGGAAGTTCCGCCTCCGGCAAAGAAACGTTCGGGCAGGGGAATGACGGTTGGAAGCGGCGGCGTGGTCGGCGCGGGAAAGCTGAGCGAGACGGTATCGCGGTATGGCGCAAGAACCCCGATGCGAATCGAGCGCGCAAAACTGAACCGGCGCTTGATGGGGTGATAGCTCGAGTTCTGGTAGAAAAACCGCAGAAAGCTGGCGCCCGAGCCAATGTACGTGCTCGCCAGGTCAAAATCCGCGCTGTTAAAAGTGCCCTTGGAGGCGTCCGCCGGGTTATTGCGGGAGTCCCGGACCCAGGTCACGCCAAACTGGGAAACCAGGGTGGGTTGATTGAAGAGCGGAATCTCCTGAGGGGGGATCTTGAGGTCGGAGACTCGTACCTGGCGAAAGGAGTAGCGAAAAAAGAGCGTGCTCAGCGTGGTCACCTGAGCGGTCAACTGCACCGAGCCCTCGTAGCGCGTTTGGGTGAAGGTGTTGATGTCGCGAGTCTTTTCCGCAAAGGCGGTGGCTTGAGAACTAAGCCTGGAATTACCGAAAGTATTCGGCGCGGAGTATCCGAGCAAAGCGCGTCCCTGCAATGTGCTTCCGCGGATCTTGAAGGAGAGCGTATCGGCGCGGCCCGTCAGATTGAGTTTGCTGATTTCCAGAATGCCGCGGGGAGCGGCCTCGACCTGCCCGCCGGTCGGATTTGTGGTGCTGGCGAGGCGCTGCACTTCGAATCCTCCGCCGTAAGCCAGGGTGTAACGTTTGGCTTCCTCAACCAGCACGGCGATGTCCTTGTCCGTGCTGCTTCCGTTGGGGTTCTGCGGCTCGATGGTGACGCGGTTGAAGACCCCCAGATTATAAAGGCGGCGCTGCGACTCGACCACGTCGCCCTCGCGCAAGGGTTGCTGCGGCTTGATACGTACTTCACGGCGGATGACCCCCGGCCGGGTGTGTTCATACCCGCTGATCAACACGCGGCGCACGCGAGTCTGCGGACCTTCTTGGATGTGATAGACCAGTCGGACTTCGTCCGCTTGCTCGACCGGAGGCCTTGCCGCCTTTTTGGATTGTTCCTTTTTTTCCACCCCGGGAGGCGAGCCGTGCGGGGAAGTTACGGAGGCTTCGTCCTCCGCCGGGGTCGCCGGAGCGCGTTCCGCGGTCGCGGTGAAGGTGGCCTCGGGGAACCCTTCGTTAAAGTAAAGAGCCAGGATGTTGTCGCGGTCGGTGGTCACGCCGAAATCGGAATAGGGCTGACCGGGAGTGGAACCGATGACTCCCAGCAGCTCTTCCTCCTTGAAGGCATGAGTTCCCTCGATCGACAGCGAGGCTACTCGCGTCTGCCTGCCTTCCTCGACGGTGAAGCTGATGAACAAGTCCCCTTCTTTGCCCTTGTAATTATCCTCTACCCAGGGAATGACGCGGGCGTCCAGAAAGCCGTTGGCCTGATACAGGCTCTGCATGGATTGTGCATCTAGATCCACCAGCCGCCGGCTGAATCGACCCGGCGAGCCGAAAGCTCCCTGGAAAATCTGCAGGCGGCTCTTTAGCAATTCCGTGTCGAAGTATTTGTTTCCGGAGATTTCGATGCCCACAAGTTTGTGCCTGTCGCCTCGTTCGACGGTATAGGTAATGGTTTCCTGCATCCCTTGCCAAGCGCTCGTTTTCACATCGTGCATGCCGATCTTGTAGCTCACGTCGGCATCGAAATAGCCCTGACGTTCTAACCTCTCTCGAACGTTCCGTTTTCCTTCTTCGAGAAGGTCCGGGTCGACGGCTCCTTCCTGGTAGATGGGGATCAGCCTCTTGAGCTCGCCTTCGG
>Ga0126381_100003441_pt1 | contig 17179 bp, 10 predicted proteins | sample PanSoiMetPlot_28_FD_96465 | JGI IMG/M metagenome (GOLD analysis project Ga0126381, IMG submission 96465) | Tropical forest soil microbial communities from Panama - MetaG Plot_28 | ecosystem: Environmental > Terrestrial > Soil > Tropical forest > Bulk soil | place: Panama | collected 2016-02-17 | reverse complement strand
GTGAGGAAATCGGACGATCCTAAGTGCACGAGCACCGCACCTGCGGGATCGTTGGCGAGAACTTTGACGTCCTCGGGATCGGAGACATCGACTTCGCTGAGATCCTGCGAGTAGTGAGCGCCGTCGGCGTCGAGCTGGCGCACCAGTTCGTTGTAGATCTTCATGCGAGCGGCACGCGTGGAGAGCGGCTCACCGGAATTCATTCCGACCACGACCGGGAACGAATATTTCTGCTTGCTGGTGACGGGAAGCTCCATCAAGGTGCCGCCGGCGTCGATGAGCGAGATGCGGGAACCGACGCGCGCGAAGGCAATCGGCGTGCGCTCGTGGATCTCTACGATGAGGTGGTTGGGGACGAAGCGCATGACGCTCGCCGATTCCACCCAGGGAATTTTTTCCAGCTGCGCTTTGCGGTCGGCGAGAGGGATGAAGAAGATGTTACGGCCAATGTCACCGCCGAGAACTTCCATCACCTGAGCATGCGGAACGTTGTGAGTGCCGCTGATCTGGATGTCGTCGCTCGACTCGATGCGAAAGCGCCAGTTGCGCTCGCCATATTGGTAGAGGGCACCCGCAGCGATGCTGGCGATGCAGAGTCCGAACAGGATGATGGCGGTCCATTTCAGACCGCTGATGGCTTTTTTCGGAAGGGGACCGCGACGGGCAGAAACGCGCTTTTGCCCTCGCAGAAAAGGAGATTCTTCCTCAACGTCGAGATCCAGCAGCCGCGCGTCATCGAGAACTTCGCGCTCGGGCTCTCCCGGCGGAGGATACAACTCTTCCTGCACGATGGTGGGACTGCTTTTCCGCGCCATCTAACCAGGTAGTTGTCGTAGAAAATCGCTGAGCGAGGATTACTATAACTGCTTTTCGCAGATTGAAACAGACAAAATGTTGGTTCGGTGTCGGAATTTTCGCGCGTGTTTGCGCGGGCCCGACGCGGCTCGGTCGAAAATAAAATCGGGACCGAATTCCGGTCCCGCGTAGTATGAAATTTCGCTTGGGAAAATACTCTAGATCATTCCGTCATCATCGTCGTCGACCTGTACGTGCACCGGCGGAATTTTCACGGCCGGAACTCGCACGGTTGGAATATCGATGCGAGGAATCGTGACCTGCGGAACTTTGATTTCCGGGATCTGAATTGAGGGAACCGTAACCGCCGGAACGGTCACCGCGGGGACGTTGACGTTCGGTACAAAGGCTCGAACGTTGACGGCCGGAACGTTCACCTCGGGAACCTGCACCATGAAACGATGAGAGTGCGAGCACGGCTCGTCTTGCTGCATCTCGACGACTCGCTGGGCGCGCTCGACCTGGTACTGAGCCATTTCCATCTGGCGCTGCATGCGCTCCATCTGCCGGTGTGAGAGTCGATCTTGCACTCGGGCCAATTGATCCTGAGCGCGCTCGACGCCACTGGAGTCGCGTCCAAGCAACGTCTCGGCGATTGCTACCAACCGGCATCCTTCGTTGCGCACTTGCTGAACCATCCCAGCGGAACGATCGGCGATGCGGTGCGCCCATTGGAATTCGCCATCCTGATAAGCGCCGTTGATGCCTAGAGCCAGAACCCCTGCCGCCAACCAATACCATGCTTTGTCTGACGCCATACCGAACTCCTCAGCTCTCTCTTGATGTCTTTTAGACGGAAGGGCGTTGCGATTGTTATCAGTTGATACGAGGATGCGGAAAAATAGTTCCCGAAAGTTTGAGTCGTCTCGAATTGAGACATGAGCAGGTGCTCAGGGTAGCGAGATCCGTAAAAGCTCTCTCTGAAGGGTGAGGTGATACACTCCCACGCGCTGATAAATCTGCTGGTTACAGTCACATGCGAGTGCGGAGGGCCCATGGTTCGATCCTTGGTGGGGTGGTTTGGCTTTGTACTGATTCTGGTCAGTCTTGCAGCTGCACAGGCAGGCATCTCGCCGGATATTCCACAGGCCGGATCGATTGAAGCCATCGCGACGGCCACGGGCGATAGCCGCTATGCGTCTCCGTGGGTTTCGTATCTGCCCGATTCCAAGACAGTTCCCTCACCCCTTACCTACCTGGGCCGGATCGCGGGAGCTCCCGGCGAACTGGCCGGCACTGAGGCGACATACGGCTACCTGCGGGCGCTGGCGGCCGCTTCCCCGCGCGTCAAAGTTTTCACGATCGGACAAAGCGAGGAAGGACGCGAGATTGTTCTGGTTGCGATCGCGGACGAGTCGGCAATCCGAAATTTGGAGAACCTCAAGGCGGCGACGGCGGCGTTGGCCGATCCACGGTTTACCGATCAGGCTGCCGCGGACAAACTTATCACGACCGCCCGACCTATTTACTACTTGAATGCCGCCCTGCACTCGGACGAGACCGGATCGACCGAAGCCATGATTGAGCTCGCGTACCGGCTCGCCGTGTCGGAGCAGCCAATGATCCGGCGGATCCGGGAACAACTGGTTGTGCTGATCAACCCGATTTGCAATCCCGACGGCCGCGACAAAGTGGTGGACTGGTTCTACCGGTACTTGAAGGGCAGGACCGACTTCGGCGATCTGCCGCGGCAGTCGCCGCCGTACTGGTCGAAGTACGCATTCGTCGACATCAATCGCGATTCGCATCAGCAGACCCACGAGACGACCCGTGCTGTGAACCGCATGTATTTCGACTGGCATCCGACGGTCGTTCACGATCTGCACGAGGGCCAGCCCATGCTGATGAGCTGGAACGGGACGGGCCCGTATAACCCGAATGTCGATCCCATCACCTACACGGAATTTCTGGAATTGAGCTTTCACGAAGTCGAGACCATGACCGCGATGGGCATGCCGGGAGTTTCTACGTGGAACTTCGGCGAGGCGTTTTCGCACATGTACCTCGACTCAGTGGGCATGAACCACAACAGTGTAGGCCGCGGATATGAGACGTGGGGCAATGGATCGTCGGAGCGGATGAAGCGCGAGATCCGTCCCGACGAGGCGACTCGGGAGTGGTGGCGTCCGCTGCCGGCAGAGGCAGGTGAAGCTGTGTGGGGAGCGCGGGACAATTTGAATTACCAGGAGACCGGCGTGCTGGCTGCGCTCGACTACAGCTCGCGCAATGCGAAAGAGCTGCTGCACAACTTTTATAAGAAGGGATGGGATTCGTGGCAGGCCGGAGTGAACAAGCCTCCTTATGGGTATTTGATTCCCGCAGACCAGGGTGATCCGGCGCGCGTGGCAGCGATGGTAAGGCTGCTGCTTGGGCAGCATATTGAAGTGGGGCGCGCGAATGCCGAGGTCAGGGTCAAAGAAGGGGTGTTTCCGGCGGGTAGCTACGTGGTGAAGCTCGATCAGCCTTACCGGAACTACGCGGTCGACCTGCTGTCGCCCCAGCACTATCCGAAAGACAGCAACGAACCGTATGACGACGTCTCGTGGGAGCTGCCCGCGAATTTCAAATTGCAGGCAGTTGCGAGCGAAGATCCGGTGGTGAAGTCGTTTGCGACTTCGCCTCTGAAAGAGACGCCGCGCGTTGAAGGACGGGTTTCGGGCCGCGGGCCGGTGTTTCTTTTGAAAGATACTGGGCAGGAAGGATTGCTGGCAGCCAGATATCGGCTGTCGAAGTTCACCGTGAACATTGCCGAGCGATCGTTCAACGCGACGGGGACGGATTTCCCTGCCGGATCGTGGATCATCCCTTCACAAGATGGACTCGGCGACGCTGTGAAAGGCGTCGCGAACGAACTGGGACTGGACTTCGTAAGTGTCTCGGCGGCCCCGGATGTGCCGCATCATGCGGACAAGGCAGCGCGCATTGGACTGTGGGTGCCATGGGCTGATACGGATTCGATTGGATGGATTCGGTACATCCTTGATGAGCGCCAAGTGCCTTACAGGTATTTGCGCGACGAGGACATTCGTGCAGGCAAATGGCAGAGCCAGATCGACGTGCTGCTCTACGGCCACGTGGACCTCGAACTCGCCGAGCAAATCCAGGGTCTGCCGAAACGATGGGGACCGATGCCCTTCAAGAAAACTCCGCAAACGCCTAGCTTCGGCACGCCCGCCGAGTCGGACGACATCACGGGTGGCGTGGGTTGGGAAGGGCTGGATCAGATACAGAAGTTCGTGGAAGGCGGCGGACTGATGGTGACGCTCGGCAGCGGCTCGATGCTGGCGCTCGAGGGCGGCATCGTGCGTGGAGTAAGGCGGTCGTCGGGTGGGGTTCCGCGCAGCACGCAAGGCGGAGGCGCAGCCTCTGCGGCAGCCGCCCAGAATGCCGCGACCCGAACCCCCGGTGCGCACGTGCGTGTGACGTTTGATCAACTCGATTCGCCGATTGCCTATGGATATCCCAGCCACTCCTGGGTCTTCCGCCAGAACTTTCCACTCTATGACATCCCGCGGAAGTGGCTGCGGATGGCGTATTGCACCACGTGTCTTGACGGGCCCGAAGACCACAGCTCGATTGTCATGGAGTGGGGCGATCGAGGAGCGCCATTCGTCGTGAGTGGCCAAGCGTGGGGAGAAGAGCGATTGATTGGTCGGCCTGCGATTCTCGACATGCCCGTGGAGCGTGGTCATGTGGTGATCTTCAACTTCAATCCGATGCATCGCGATATGAATCGTGGCGATCACCGGCTGGTGTGGAACGCGATTTTGAATTGGGAGGCGATTTTGGCGAAGAGGCCGTCGGGATCGCCACGGTGAGCGATGGTAGGAAAACATACACTGGGGCGGAAGGCTGACATTCCTTCCAGCTTTCTGCGAGGTATTTCCGTGCGGCAATGGCTGCCGCACGGGGCAACGTGGCATCACCATTCAGCCCGAGTGGAGGGACCTCGGCTCAAGAGGACCCCACTCATTACAAGAACCCAAACGACGCAGATGATCGGCGAGACAAAGCGCGAATACGCGCCGTAGGCTGACCAAAATCCGTCACTCAACCACGTGGTGCCGCCCATCAGGACGAGCACGACGGCTGCTACGCCAGCGGCGAACAGTGCGTTCGATATCATCCGGGATCTCCAAAGCCAAAACGCACCGGACATAATCAACATCGCCCGCGGAAATGAAGTCAAGACGACTCCAGCCCATGCCAGGTCATTCAGTGCCGACGTGATTGCATGATTTCCCGTACCAGCAATCGAATACGACAGGGCAGAAACAACGGCGACGAGCAGAAGAAACAGCGCGCCCACCGCTGAGCTCGAGGCTGTGGCGGCTGCGCCCCATCCGTCTTGCCCCGCATCTGCCAAGGCGGTGCGCAGCGCCGCCGCAAACCACATCAAGTTGAGTACCCCCAACCCGGAGAACACCGCAGCGATCAGGATCCATGTGCGCTCGCCATCGTAAAACGCGACGAGCCTATCGGGCGATGCGGCGGCCTCCGGCTGGTGGCCGTAGACGAAGTAGGCAAGCAAAAAGCAGAGCATTGATTGGATGCCGCCCGTGCGCCACAAGCGTTCCCAGAACTGAGGATTGGTGTGCGCGCTAGTAGACGAGGTCATGGCAGTCGTGGATTGCTCATGAGAATCTCCTGCGAGAACTAAGACCCGTCACGCGGTCTTAGAAGATGCTGTGTGAATGATCCCGGGCCGATATTGGGTGCGAATCTTACGTTTAGAGTTAGAGCAAGTCAATGAGAGAGGCCCGCAGTTTCGGAAGGCGAAATCGATGCCGGAGAAACATCGGAGCGAGACGGCAACGCGTCTCGCCCACCCGAACTACTTCTTCAAGTGTCCTAACTACTTCAGCGTCGCAATATCAATCACAAACCGATAGCGCACGTCGCTCTTCAGCACGCGCTCATAGGCTTCGTTCACTTTCTGAATGGGCACTACTTCGATGTCGGAGGGGATGTTGTGCTTGCCGCAGAAGTCGAGCATCTCTTGCGTTTCCTTGATGCCCCCGATCTGTGATCCGGCGAGGCTGTGGCGTCCACCGGTCAGCGAGAATGCGGCGATAGAATGCTGCTTTTCGGGAAGGCCCACGATCACCATCGTCCCGTTGAGGCGCAAGAGGCTCAGGAACTCGTTCCAGTCCATGTCGGCCGAAACGGTGTTGAGGATCAGATCGAAGCTGCCCTTCAGCTTCTCAAATGTCGCGGGATCTGACGTCGCATAGAAATGATCCGCGCCGAGGCGCTTGCCGTCGGCCTGCTTCTTTAGCGATTGGCTGAGAATCGTTACCTCGGCTCCCAGCGCGTGCGCAAGCTTGACACCCATGTGCCCGAGACCGCCGAGTCCGACAACCGCCACTTTCTTTCCGGGACCTGCGCCCCAGTGGCGTAGCGGCGAGTAGAGCGTGATTCCGGCGCAGAGCAATGGCGCGGCGCCGTCGAGCGGAAGATTGTCAGGGATGCGCAGCGCGTAATTCTCGTCGACGACGAGTTTGTCGGAATAGCCGCCATAGGTCGGGTTGCCTTCGTTATCGCGCGCATTGTAGGTCCAGACTGTTTTGACGAGGCAATACTGCTCGAGATTGGCTTTGCAAGCCTCGCAGGTACGGCACGAATCGACGAAGCATCCGACGCCGACCTTGTCGCCTACCTTGTATTTGGTCACCTTGTCGCCGACAGCGGTCACGACGCCTGTGATCTCGTGGCCGGGCACCATCGGGAAAATGCATTCTTCCTGGTATTCGCCCCATTCGTTGCGAGCCTGGTGAATGTCGGAGTGACAGATGCCGCAAAATTGAATGTCGATCAGGATGTCGTGTTCGCGGAGTTCCCGCCGTTCGAACGAAAAGGGAGCGAGTGGGGCGCCCGCGGTTGGTGCAGCGTAGCCTTTGGTTTTGACCGCAATGAGTTCGGAAGTGTTAGGCATGATGAATCCTCTGATGAAGATTTTTTTGAAAGACGGAAATTTGAGGAAATCGGGCCAGCTGCAGATCAGCCAGGTAACAAACGACCCGACAAGGATACTCTCACTATGGTGATCTGATGTTCCGTCCCGGATGCAAGCCTCAGAAAAAAAGCAAACGCCAGCCCTCTATTTCAATGCGACATATAAATAATTTTGATTGGACTTCACACGGATGGGTTCCTACAGTTTATTTGGGAGAAGACTGCGTCCGACGCTATCGGAGCCGTCTTGCATGCATTCATGGCGATTCCGGGGGTTCAGCTGGGCGAGGAAAATGATGGGGTCGAGCATCTCAGCAGTCAAACCAACAATCCGCAGGACGGCCAGGTTCTGCCATCTGATGAGATCAGCAGTCTCGATTTAGAGGGCGGCAAACCGGCCGAGACTCTGATGAATGTCGTCGCGCTGATCGCGCGGCGATGTCAAACCGACGTCTGCTCCGCTTACCTGCTGGAACCTGACCGCACTCATCTTGTACTGGCCGCAACCTTGGGTCTTCGCCCCGCCTGCATTGGACATCTGCGAATGGGGATTCATGAGGGACTCGCTGGACTGGTCGCAGAACAGGTACGGCCGGTGGCAGTCGAGCAAGTGCGCAATCATCCGCGCTTCAAGTATTTCAGCGAGGCCGGAGAAGACGCCTACCAATCGTTCCTTGGAGTGCCACTGGTCGACCGCGGCGTTCTGCAGGGCGTTCTGGTCGTGCAGACGGTTGACCCGCGCGTCTTCACGGAAGACGAGATTCGTATGTTGACGGAGGCGGCTGACCAGGTGGCACCGGTGGTCAGCGAAGCGCGAACACTGGATCGCTTCATCGCTCCGGCGCAGGAGCGTCTATGGGCACTGGCGCGAAACTTATGGTGGAGTTGGGATCACGACTCGGCGGGATTGTTTCTGGATCTTGATCCTGTCCGCTGGCGGCAGCTGAACCAGAATCCAGTCTCGCTGCTGACGGAGTTTCCTTTGGCGCGGCTCGAGCGCCGCGCGACGGAACTCGTGCTTCACAGCCGGATCAACTACGCCTTCCGCCGAATGCGCGAGTACATGAACGCAGAACGAACGTGGGGCGCGCGACACGCGGGAGTCCTTTGTCCTCGTCCCGTGGCATATTTCTCTGCCGAGTTCGGCCTGCATGAATCACTGCCCGTGTACTCGGGAGGGCTGGGAGTGCTGGCGGGCGATCACATCAAAAGCGCCTCCGATCTCGACATTCCGCTGGTCGGCATCGGACTCTTTTACGGCCAAGGATACTTCCTGCAGCGTTTGGATCGCGACGGATGGCAACAGGAAGAGTACCTCGAGACTGACACCAATCAGTTGCCGATGGAGCCTGCGATCGGCATCAATGGGCGTCCGGTGATCGTGCAGATTGAAACACGGAAGGGATCGATTCACGCGAAGGTGTGGCGGGTGAAGGTCGGCCGCCGCGATCTACTTCTGCTGGATTCCGATGTCGAGGGCAACGAGCCTGAAGACCGCGAACTGACCTCGCGTCTTTACGGCGGAGATCGCCGCACGCGGATTCGCCAGGAACTTCTGCTCGGTGTCGGCGGCTTTCGTGCACTGAAGGCGCTTGGGATTACGCCTGGTGTTCTTCATCTCAACGAAGGTCACAGCGGATTCGCGGTTCTTGAGGCGATTCGCACTCGCATGCAGGAAGAAGGACTCGGCTTCGATCGCGCGGCAGCCCGCGTCTCACGCGAAGTTGTCTTCACGACGCACACGCCCGTTCCCGCCGGACACGACCGCTTCGCCGCCGATCTGATTGAAGAGCACCTCGGGCCTCTGCGCGAGCAACTTGGCGTTTCCACGGAGACGTTGATGGGGCTGGGCCGCGAGGATCCGAATAATCACCAGGAAACATTCTGCATGACGGTGCTTGGGCTGCGCCTTGCGCGCCGGGCTAACGCAGTCTCGGGGCTTCACGGCGAAGTGTCGCGCGCGATGTGGACGGGCCTTGCTCCCGGAAAGCCCGAAGACGAAGTTCCGATTGGCCACATCACGAACGGCGTGCACGTTCCGTCGTGGCTTGCGCCACAGATGTTTCGTTTATACGACCGGCACCTTGGTCCGGGCTGGCACGAGCACAGCAGCGACGCGAAGATTTGGGAGGGCATTGAAAACGTCAACGACGGCGAACTCTGGGAGACGCATCTGAATCTCAAGTCGAGGCTTCTCGACTTCGTCCGGCGGCGCGCTATCGAGCAAGCGGACCGGCGCGGGGAATCTCAGGAGACGCTGCTTGGCCTGGTCAAGATTCTCAGCCCCGACGCGCTCACCATCGGATTCGCCCGCCGGTTCGCCACTTATAAACGTGCGAATCTCATCCTGGCCGATATGGAGAGCCTCGCGTCGATGGTCAACGATCCGAAGCGGCCCGTGCAGTTTGTTTTCGCCGGGAAAGCGCACCCGCATGACGAACCGGGCAAGCGCATGCTGCAGCAGATCGCGACGATGATGAAGAATTCGCAGTTCGCCGATAAGTTTGTGTTCGTCGAAGACTACGACATCAACGTTGGCCGTCATCTGGTGCAGGGTGTGGACGTCTGGCTGAATAATCCTCGGCGGCCACTAGAGGCTTCCGGGACGAGTGGACAGAAGGTGGTACTCAACGGCGGACTGAACCTCTCTGTGCTCGACGGTTGGTGGGCCGAGGCCTACGACGGGATGAACGGATTTGCGATCGGCACCGGCCGCACACACTCGGATATGAATGTCCACGATACCCGGGACGCCGAAGATTTACGGCGAGTGCTGCGCGAAGAAGTGATCCCTCTGTATTACCAGCGCGACCAGGACGGGTTACCGCGCGGCTGGATCAAGCGCATGAAGCGCACTATCCGCACGCTCGGCTGGCGCTTCAACGCCGACCGCATGGTGATGGACTACACGCGCAAATGCTACGTGCCAGCCGCTGGAGGAATTTCGAGTGAGTTGCGAGCAATTTAGCTAGTGGAAGTGAGTGAGGACGACCACTAGGATAGGGCTCTTATTGGGCCGTTTCGGATGGCCGGAAAGGAGCTACATCTTGGGCAATAACATCGTGATCCTGCAAAACGATCCGGCGCGGGCAAGAACACTTGAGGCGAGCGTAAAGTCAGTGTCGCCGGCGGTTCTTACAGTTCGATCGATCGCGGAACTGCGAAAGCTGGCGGCGCAGTCGTCGGTCCGGGTGGGAGTTGTCGATCTGGATCTTGTCACCTTTCCGGAGATCGCGCGCCTGCGCCAGCTTGGAATTGAGATTGTGTGCACTCACCATGCGCCTGATGACAGGATGTGGACTGAGGCGCTGGGCGCCGGAGCCTTCGATTGCTGTTTTGATGAGGATGCACCGTCGATCTGCAAAGCGGTGCAGAAGAGCATGGCGGCTTAAACGCTAGCTCGCACTCGTCGCGGCCGCACGAATCTGCAATTTTTCGAGGATCATTGGGCCCAATTGCGAGACACTTCCCGCACCAAGGGTAAGGATCATGTCTCCTTCTTCCGCCTGCGCTGAAACCGCATCGATCGCATCCGCGAAAGAGTTCGCATAACGGACATCCTGGTCGGACGCAGCTTTGCGGATCGTTGCCGCGAGCGCTTCTCCGGTGACACCTTCGATAGGCTTTTCGCTGGCTGCGTAGATATCGAGGACCGAAAGCGAATCGGCATTCTTGAAGGCGAGCGCGAAATCGTCCATCAGTTCCTGCGTACGCGTGTAGCGATGCGGCTGGAAGATCACATGTATTTTGCGGAAGCCACATTGCTGGGCGGCGGCCAGAGTTGCTTTGATCTCGGTGGGATGATGTCCGTAATCGTCGATCACGCTTACGCCCGCGAACTTGCCACGCAGCTGGAAGCGGCGATCGACTCCGTGGAAATTTTCGAGCGCAGTGCGGATGTTTTCAAGAGAAAGATCGAGACCGATGCCGACCGCGATCGCGGCCGTCGCGTTCAGGATGTTGTGGACTCCGGGCACGCGCAAGGTAAATTCCCCAAGCTCTTTTTCTTCGAAGACCACGCGGAAGTGGCTCAGAGGACGATGCTCACCTGGTTGCTGCTCGATCTTTCCTGGCTTGATCAGGAAATCGGAGCCTCGCCGCGTACCGTAGGTGACCACTCTTCGTTGTACTTGAGGAAGGAGCCGGCGCAGCCCCGGGTCGTCGTTACACACGACTAGCATCCCGTAGAAGGGCACGCGATCCATGAACTCCAGAAAAGTCTTCTTGACGTCGCGCATATTGCGATAGCAGTCCATGTGCTCGCGATCAATATTGGTCACGACGGAGAGAATCGGCGACAACTTGAGGAAGGAGCGGTCGCTCTCGTCGGCTTCCGCGACGAGATAGTGGGACTTGCCCAGGCGCGCGTTGGAACCCATCGCGTCCACCCGCCCACCGACGACGACAGTAGGATCGAGCCCTCCGGCTGCGAGAACCGCGGCCACCATCGATGTGGTCGTGGTTTTGCCATGCATGCCGGCGATGGCGATGCCGTATTTCAGGCGCATGAGTTCGGCCAGCATTTCGGCGCGCTGAATCACCGGGACGTGAAGTTTGCGAGCTTCGGTGACCTCGGGATTGTCGGGCGTGACGGCGGAACTGGTTACGACGACTTCGGCTCCGCGCATATTCTCTGCCGCATGGCCTTCGAACGTTGTTGCACCAAGCGAGGCCAGTCGCTCCGTCACCGCCGAAGTCCTGAGATCGGAGCCGGAGACCTTGTAGCCGAGATTCAGCAACACCTCGGCGATGCCACTCATGCCGATGCCACCGATGCCTACAAAGTGAATGCGTTGGATTTTGGCAAACATGGAATCAGGTGTTAGGTCTCAGGTGTCAGGTGTCGGATCTCAGGTCTCAGACCTTATGATCGCAGTCCGGTGTTGTCAATTCTCAACTCGAACCCGCCAGCATTGGTTGATCATAAAACAATTCCGGGCATGAGATGCTGGGGTTCGCTATGAACTGTCCTAGATCGCATTAGATCGACTCCGCGCCAAGTCTGCTGCCATCTTCGCCACGTCTTGCGCCGCATTCGGGTGCGACAATCTTTTTGCGGCTTGTCCCATGTGCTCGAGTTGTTGTCGATTTGCGAACAGACTCGCGACCGTTTCGACCAGACGATCCGGAGTCAGCAGCGACTCCTCCAGCAACACGCCCGCGCCCGCCCTCACCAGTGCTTGCGCATTCACCTTTTGGTGATTGTCGGCGGCACGTGGAAATGGAATGAACAGGGCCGGTTTTCCCGCCGCGGTGACCTCGCCCACAGTGCTCGCGCCTGCGCGGCAGACGAGGACGTCGGCGCGCGCAAAAATCGCCGGCATATCGGTGATGAAGGCAGACACCTCTGCGTCAATGCCCGACTTGTCATACGCGGCTCGGGCGTCGTTATAGTCACGCTCTCCAGTTTGATGAATGATGCGAAGGCCGGAGACCTGCGCCCGCAACTGGGGCAGTGCATCGATCGCTGCTGCGTTGATTGCATGGGCGCCCTGGCTTCCTCCGAAGATCAATAAGGTTGGAGGAGTTGCGTTCGTCGCACGAGGCGCAATCTCAAAAAACGCCGGACGGACGGGGACGCCAGTCACCTCGTATTTGCAAAAGTATTTTCCGGTCTGCTCGAACTGCACGGCAGCCGTTGTGACCCAACGGGCGATGCGGCGATTGGCGAAACCCGGCACGACGTTCGGTTCGAAAGCAATGGTTGGAATTCGTTTCACGATGGCAGCGGCCATCGCGGGACCGGAGGCGTATCCGCCAACGCCGATCACCACTTCGGCCCGGAAATCTGAGAGCATTTGCGACGCGCTCCACACGGCGCCTGGTAGATCAGAAAGGGTGCGCAGGCGGGTGGCTAGACTCACGCGATTGAGTGCTCCGACTTGCACGAGCTTCAAGTCGAAGCCGGCAGCGGGCACCAGGCGGTTTTCCAGGCCGCGCGGGGTACCGATAAACAAGACGTCGGCTGAATATTCTTTCTTAAGTTGCTGAGCGATTGCGAGCGCGGGAATTACGTGTCCGCCAGTCCCGCCACCCGCCAGAATGACGCGCATCAAATCATTTTCAATTTTTGTTTAGGGATTGTCGATTGATGAATTAGCTGCGAGCGGCGAGCTTCGGGCTACGAGCTTGGATCGGTTGTGTGTTTGGGGGCGTTGCAGTCATGCCTTCGACGCTTCTGCATTAACATTTGAAACTCGTGCTCACAACGGGCAGTCGTCACCAAGCTCCCAAGACCTGAACAGCCGGAGCCGGCCTTCATTCAGCCTGCTTCGAAATGTTCAGGAGCACTCCTACGCAAGCCAGCGTTATAAACAGCGACGAGCCACCATAAGAGACGAACGGTAGCGGAATGCCCTTGGTCGGCATCAGACCGAGCACGACGCTGATGTTGATGAACGCCTGCAGGATGACCATGCTGGTGATGCCGACGGCGAGGTAGCGACCGAACAGATCGCCGGTAAGCAGCGCTGTCCGAGTGCCTCGCCATAGGAATACGGCAAAGAGCACGACCACGAATAGCGATCCGACCAGACCTAATTCTTCGGCAGTCACCGCGAAAATGAAATCCGTATGTGGTTCAGGTAGATAGAAGAGCTTTTGTTTCCCTTCCATCAGGCCGAGCCCGGTGAGGCCGCCCGTGCTGACGGCAATCAGCGACTGAATGATGTGGAAGCCAGTGCCCCGCGGATCGGAATAGGGATTGAGGAATGCGAGGATGCGATCGCGCCGCCAACTCACATGAAATAGCAGGAAATACAGCGGCAGAATCGAAGCGGCAAAGGCATAGCCGAAGTAGCGCAGTTGCATTCCCGCGACGAACAGGATCGACGCGGTGATTCCAGCGCCGGCGATGGCTGTCCCCAAGTCGGGCTGAGCGACGATGAGCACAAGAAAAATCATGGTTGGCGCAACGGCGGGCAACAATGTGTTCTTCCAGTCTTCGATCGCCTTCGTACGGTTTTCCAGGAAGAACGCCATAAATAAGATGAGCGCCGGTTTTGCCAACTCAGAAGGTTCGAAGGATAATCCGCTCCAACGAATCCAGCGATGCGTATTGTGCGATCGATCGAGCAGGAACACCGACATGAGCAGCAGCGTCGTGATCGAAAGCAGCGAAAAAACGACTGCAGGATGCTTATAGCGGCGGTAATCGACCTTCATGGCGACCGCCATCGCCACGACACCGGCCACCGCCCACACCAGCTGTTTTTCGAGGAAGCCGTAGGCTGAGCCAAAGCGCTCTTTCGCCATGACCGCCGAGGCGCTGAAAACCATGATCAGGCCGACGAAAACCAGCAACATAGTGACCGTGAAGAGCCACCGATCGACACTGACACGCTTGGCCATGACGTTTTATTTCAACACGGGGAGGGGACGCGCGAGGATTTTAGATCGCAGTTTTTCAGCGAACGATTGTCGAGTGTGGTTCCTTTTTGTTCCGGAAAAGACTTTCGCGATTGGACCAGGCGGTGTTGACGGGCGGGGACGCCCGTCACTCCATTTGATCGGACGTGAAGAGATGCGGTGTTCGGTAATCGGTGTTCGGTAATCGGTGTTCGGTGTTCGGTGCTACGTACTCGGTACTCGCTGCTCAGCCGCCGCTTCGAGGGAGTGCACGACTTCCTTGAATACGCGGCCACGATGGTTGTAGCTCTGGAACTGGTCGAAGCTTGCGCATGCAGGAGCCAGCAGCACGATGTCTCCGGCTTTTGCGACGGCAGCGGCTCGCCTGACGGCATTATCGAGGGTCTCGGCGTGGACGATGTCGGTCGTGCCCTTGATATGTGACTCGATCTTCTCGGCCGCAGCGCCGATCGTATAGACGCGCTTCACCCGGTGACGTAGCAGATCGTTGAGCACCGTGTAGTCGCTGCCCTTGTCCTTGCCGCCGAGGATCAGATGGATGTTCGCTGGGAACGACTCGAGAGCCTTGATGGTTGCGTCGACGTTGGTGGCTTTTGAGTCGTCGTAGTACTCAACACCTTTCACGGTGGCCACGTACTCCAACCGGTGCTCGACCGCCTTGAAGTCGCGCACGGCTTTTCGGATGAGCTCGGGCGTGCTGCCCATGAGAGCACCGGCACACACTCCGGCGAGCACGTTTTCCACGTTATGCGCGCCTTTCAGCGGAATCTCGCTGACCATCATGATTTCGCGCTGGCCGGAGGCGTCACGAAACAAGACTTGTCCGTTGCGGACCCACGCTCCCTGTTTCACTTCCTTCTTGCGGCTGAACCAGAAGACCTGCGCGCGGGTCCTCTCGCCGAGCGTCAGGCAGGTTGAGTCGTCTTCATTAAGGACAGCGAAATCGGATGGCTGCTGGTTGTCGAAGATCCGCGCTTTGGCGTCGACATAGGCCTGGAAAGTGCGATGGCGGTCGAGATGATCGGGAGTGATATTGAGTACAACCGCCACTTTTGCACGGAAGGTCTGAATCGTTTCGAGTTGAAAGCTGGAGACTTCTAAAACAGTGACTGTCTCCGGCTTGGCTTCGGCAACAAGAGAGATGGCGGGCGTACCGATATTTCCGCCGACGAGAGTCGGCAAACCGCCCGCAGTGAGAATCTCGCCGGTCAGCGTGGTGGTCGTAGTCTTGCCGTTGGAACCTGTGATCGCGACGATCGGTCCCGGCAGGTGCTGTGCCGCAAGCTCGATCTCACCGATGACGGGCTCACCCGCGGCGCGGGCCTGCACCAGCGCCGGCGCGTCGACAGGAACGCCGGGGCTGACGACGATGAGATCCTGCCCGCGGAATGTCCGCTCGCCATGACCTCCAGTTTCCACCGTGATCCCGTGATCGAGCAGCACTGGAATTTCATCACGCAGTTGATCCGGCGACTTGGTATCGGAAACCGTGACTCGTGCGCCCCGCTCCTTCAAGAACAGCGCCGACGCCACGCCCGACTTGCCGAGCCCGACTACCAGAACGCGTTTGTCTTTGAGTTCCACCGCGATCCAATTTCTATCACAGAGTCACAGAGACGTTGAGCTATAGAGGGCGCAAAAAAGAATCTCTCTGTGCCTCTGTCTCTCTGAGGTGGATTTTTCTTCGTCTTGCCAGTTTGGACCTAGCGCAGTTTCAACGTCGTCAGCGCGAACAATGCGAACACCAGCGACGCGATCCAGAAGCGCACGATCACCTTCGACTCGGACCAGCCAAGCAATTCGAAGTGATGATGGATGGGCGCCATCTTGAAGATTCGCTTCTTGCGCAGCTTGAAACTGGCAACCTGCAGAATCACCGACAGGGCCTCGATCACGAACACGCCGCCGATAAACGGCAGGAGAAGTTCCTGTTTAATCATCACAGCGACCGTGCCAATCGCGCCGCCGAGCGCCAGCGATCCCACATCGCCCATGAACACTTCCGCCGGATGCGCGTTGTACCAAAGGAACCCAATCGCCGCGCCGACCATCGCCCCGCAGAAGATCGTCAGTTCTCCGATCTGCGGCATGCGTTGCAATTCGAGGTACGCGGCAAAGGTTGCGTGACCGCTGACGTAGGTCAACACCGTGAGCGCACCCGCTGCAATGACCGTGCATCCGATCGCGAGCCCATCGAGTCCGTCCGTAAGATTCACCGCATTGCTCGATCCCACGATCACAACACATACGAAGATGACAAACGGAATGAATCCCAGCGCCCATAGACGCGGATTGTGCACCCACCGCTCGACCACTAGGTCAGGCCGGAATTGCTTGAAGAAGGGCACGATCAGCTTGGTCGAGTACATTCCCTTCGTCTGCATCACGATGAGGACGATCGCAATCAGCAGGCTGGTCAGAATCTGCAAGCCAAGTTTTGCCTTGGCGGTCAGACCCAGGTTGCGGCGATGAACCACCTTTATGTAGTCGTCGGTGAATCCAATCGCGGCGAATGCGCAGGTAGATCCGATCGCGATCCAGACAAACGGGTTACTCAGATCGGCCCAGAGCAATGTGGGAACCACGATCGAAATGGCGATCAGCAGGCCTCCCATCGTGGGCGTTCCTGCTTTCTTCTGGTGAGCTTTTGGACCTTCCTCGCGGATGTATTGACCGATCTGAAATTCGCGCAGTCGGTTGATAACGAGTGGCCCGACGATCAGTCCGGTGAACAGTGCGGTCAGGCTGGCGAATGCGGTGCGGAACGTGAGGTAACGGAAAATACGGAATGGCGGGAAGTAGTGAAAGAGCTTGACGAACAGCAACCAGTAAAGCAATCCGCCTCCGCGAAGAACCAGTCGTTAGTCGTCAGTCTTCAGTCGCCGGCTGGCTGCGGTCGACCGACCTGTTGAAGATTCGAATCCGATACGGAAAAAAGCTGGCAGTGATTTGCCCTCAGCTGCCTGCCAATCCTTTCCACTTCTCCAGGGCCTTTTCCAGT
>Ga0126381_100003440_pt1 | contig 17180 bp, 19 predicted proteins | sample PanSoiMetPlot_28_FD_96465 | JGI IMG/M metagenome (GOLD analysis project Ga0126381, IMG submission 96465) | Tropical forest soil microbial communities from Panama - MetaG Plot_28 | ecosystem: Environmental > Terrestrial > Soil > Tropical forest > Bulk soil | place: Panama | collected 2016-02-17 | reverse complement strand
GCGAATCCGGTTCGATAGAACAGGACGCCGACGTGGTGATGTTCGTCTATCGCGAAGAATATTATCTCAAGTCCCGCGAACCAGACCCGTCCTCGGCCGACCACGCCAAATGGCTCGAGAAGTGTGAACGCGCGCATCGGCGTGCCGAAGTGCTTGTGGAAAAGCACCGCCATGGCGCGACGAACAAAATCGACCTTTATTTCGACGACCGATTCACGCGCTTCTCGAATCTGGTAACGGACAATTAAATCAGAGGCTCGCCACACGCACGAATTTTGCTTTGCCTATGGCCAGAAGCGCCAACTGTTGCGGCAGCAATTTCAAGTCGTAGCCAAAGCGGATCAATTCGCGCCTCGCGTAGGTAAGACTGAGTTTTCTCAATCCCACCCGCCAGCCTTCGATGTCGGATTTATTCTCCTGCTCCTGCCGCGCAACGGTTGGCAGCAATTGCCAGGGCCTGAGACGAGGGAACGATTTGGAATTGTTGGGATTGAACAGGAGATGGTCAACCGGCAGATCGAAGCGCGAAATTCTGAGCAGCATCTGTGCCGCGTGACGCGACAGAATATAGGCGGCGGCGCCCGTATGGCGCGAGCGCAAGCGCGCCAGGCGGAATCCATGATCGAGGTCAATGAAGTCCGAGAGCAGAACGCCCTGGCCGGGCGGCCCATAATGTTCGAGCTTGATCAGATCGGTGCCCGGCGGAATCCAATCAGCGCTTTCAAGCACCGGCTTCGCGCGTTCGCTCAAGACCACATCATCTTCAAGGATTGCGGCATAGGAGGCGCTGCTTTCCGCCAACCGGCTCCAGGCAATGCGGTGCGAAAGAAAACAACATTGATCACCTTTGGGGATTTCGCCTAATGGTCCGTTTTTTTCGAACCAGCGATCGAGCTCTTTTGAATCGGTGGCGCGCGCGTCCACGGCTTCAAGCCGTATGAGGCTCAAGCCTAGCCGCTCAGCCCGGATCTCCATCGCCTTCTGCCGGTCTGGCCGCCGCGACAAATTGATAAGATAAAGGTCCATGTCCCGCTTATGCCCGTCTTAGGGCACTTTGTGAAACGCTGTACAGATTGGTTTCCTGCCGTGCGACCCGTTATGATGGCAATGCCCGAAGCACAATAGATTTTCCGTGACCGATCACGCCCTGGCTTTTTACGGGAACCGGCCCCAACGGCTGCCGAATGAGGAGGAACGCCGCCTGTTAGTGCGGCGGGTTATCTCATGGGGGCTGGTGGCCCTCGTCCATTTCCTGCTCCTGTCCATCCTGGTGGTGGACCAATATCATTGGCGCACGCTGGTGATAAAGCAACCGGCAGAGACCATCCTGAACCTCACCCGATTGCCAAGAGGGCAGGCGCCGCCCATTCAGATGATTCAGCCCATCGTGCCGCGTGCCGCGCCGCCCGAGATCACCACGGCGCCGGTGATCGTGGTGCCGCCGCCGCCCAACAGCCAGATCGCGCCGCCGCAGTCACCCGCCGATATTCTCAAGGCGATCGGGGAGGCCTTGTCCTGCGGCGCGGAGAATTTCGAGAATCTCACCCAGGCCGAGCGCAGCCGTTGCAAGCATGAGCCCTGGATCGCACGCAAATTGCCCAATGGCACAATCGTGCTCGAGGCGGCCGCGCCCCAGGCTATCGAGCCGCCGGTGCCAAAGATTTCCGGCGGCGAGGCGCTTCGCCGCCAGATGCAGACGGCGCCGTCGGGGTGCTCACTAGTCTCCAATGTCCCATGCATCAATCCTACGCCCCAGATCACTATTCCCGTGAACTAGATGAGGGTCCCCGCACAACTGGACTTAGCGGCTGCGGTCGGGCCATTGTCCTGCCTATGAAAGACAGTGATTTCGAGGCCGCGTGGCTCACCGTGCGGCTGGGCGCCATAGGCGAGAATTATAGAGATTTCCGCCGTCTGGCTGGATCGGCCTCCGCTGCGGGTGTGGTCAAGGCCGATGGTTACGGCCTGGGCGCGGCATTCGTCGCCCCCGCGCTGGCGGCGGCGGGATGTGACACGTTTTTTGTCGCGAGGCTTGAGGAAGGCATTGCGTTGAGAAATGTGCTTCACGATGTCCGAATTTTCGTGCTGGACGGCGCACCGGCCGATGCCGTGCCGGCTTTGATCGCGCATCGCCTGACGCCGGTTTTGAATTCGCTTTCCCAAATTGCGGATTACGGCGCCGGTGCTACATCGCCCCGCGATGCAGCCATTCACATCGACACGGGCATGAACCGTTTGGGACTTTCCAAGGAAGAATTATCGTTGTTGGCGGCGGAATGGCGGACGCGGCTCAAGAATGTCCGTGCCGTGCTGCTGATGAGTCATCTTGCCTGCGGCGATGAGCCAAAAAACAACCTAAACCTCACTCAGCTCAACCGGTTCCGCGCCGCGCTCGCGATGTTGCCGCCGGCGCCCGCCAGTTTGGCGGCCTCGGGCGGTGCCTATCTCGGTCCCGCTTATCATTTCGATCAGGTGAGGGCTGGCATCGGTCTCTATGGCGGGGCGCCGCAAGAGGGCGGGCCGCCCTTGCGGACGGTGGCGATACTCTCTGCCAGGGTGCTGCAGTTGCGACGAATTGACAGGGGGGAGAGCGTTGGCTACGCAGCCACCTTCCACGCCAAGAGGCCCACCATGCTTGCCACAGTGGCGCTGGGTTATGCCGGCGGCATTCCCCGGAGCCTGTCGAACAAAGGGATCGCGTATGTCGGCGGCGGCCGCGCGCCCTATGCAGGCCGCGTCTCGATGGACATGACCATACTTGATGTGACGGATTTGGCGGACATCAAGGCGGGTGACGTGGTGGAATTGCTGGGTGACCATGCGCCGCTGGAGGATATGGCATCATTGGCCGGCACCAACGCTTATGAAATACTGACGGGGCTGAAACTGCCGCGCCATTATGTGGATGCGGCCTGATGCACGGTGCGAGAAAAGGGGGCGCGGCCGAAGGCCGGGCGACGGGACTTAAAATGAATTTCCTTGCCGCCATCGGCCGGGCCATATTGACCTTGCTGGCCGAGATCGGTCGGCTTTCGACATTCACCGCGCGCGCCATCGCCTCCTGCGCGAGTCCGCCAATCTATGGACGGCTGATTCTGGGCCAGGTGGTACGCATCGGCTATTTCTCGCTACCGGTTGTTGGGCTCACCGCATTCTTCACCGGCGGGGCGCTCGCCCTGCAGATTTATCTGGGCGGCAATCGTTATGGCGCAGAATCGATCGTGCCTCAGATCGTGGTGTTGGGGATTACGCGGGAGTTGGGCCCGGTGATCGCGGGTTTGATGGTGGCGGGACGCGTGGCTGCCGCCATAGCCGCCGAGATCGGCACTATGCGGGTGACCGAGCAAATCGATGCGCTAACAACCCTGGCCACCAACCCCGTCAAATATCTGGTGGTCCCGCGTCTGGTCGCGGCCATTCTCTCCATGCCAGTTTTGGTCGCCATCGCCGACGCGGTTGGCGTTTTCGGCGGCTATGTTGTCTCAACCGAGAGCCTGGGCTTTACCGGCTCGATCTATCTCAAGAACACGGTGGATTTCGCCACGCGCCAGGACGTGTCCTCAGGTCTGATCAAGGCAGCGGTATTCGGGTTCATCATCGCGCTCTTGGGTTGCTATCACGGCTTTAATTCCAAGGGCGGCGCACAGGGCGTCGGTAACGCCACCACCAACGCCGTCGTGTCGGCTTCGATCCTGATCCTGGCCGCCAATTACCTTCTCACCTCAATACTGTTCGCCACCACATGACTGCCAAAATCGAATTGATCGGGGTGAAGAAGCGTTTCGGCACCAAGGTGGTCCTGGACGGCGTCGACCTCACGATCGAGAAGCAATCTTCGACCGTTATCATCGGCGGTTCGGGCACAGGCAAATCCGTCACCATCAAATGCATCCTGGGGATCCTCACGCCCGATGAAGGCACCATCCTGATCGACGGCGAGGATGTGACGCGGCTCAAAGGTTCGGCACGCGATCCTTTGATGAAGAAATTCGGCATGTTGTTCCAAGCCGGAGCGTTGTTCGACAGCCTGCCGGTGTGGGAGAATGTGGCGTTCGGCCTGATCCAAGGTCATGGCATGGCACGCGCCAAGGCCAAGGATGTGGCAATCGAGAAACTGGCGAAAGTCGGTTTGGGCAGCGACGTGGCTTATCTGAGCCCGTCGGAATTGTCGGGCGGCATGCAGAAACGCGTGGGCCTGGCCAGGGCGATCGCCGCCAACCCCGAGATTATCTTCTTCGACGAGCCGACCACGGGCCTCGACCCCATCATGGCGGACGTGATCAACAATCTTGTGATCTCGACCGTCAAGAATGTGGGCGCGACGGCGCTTTCAATCACCCATGACATGGTGAGCGCGCGCAAAATCTCCGACCGCATCGCGATGCTCTACAAGGGTAAGATCATTTGGCAGGGCTCTACCGGTGAGATTGACAAGAGCGGCAATCCTTATGTCGAGCAATTCATCCACGGCAGGGCCGAAGGCCCTATAAAGATGGCGGTAAAGGCATAGATGCCCGAAGAAAGCAGTGACAACAGCGTGTCACGCCTTTCTAGGATCTATGCCGACTTCGCCGACCTGGAAGCAGCCGCGCGTTCGCCGCTTTACGCCGAGATCTGCCGCGGCGTCGCCGGCGACATGGCGCTTCTGGTCAAACTGGCGGAATTGCCATTGGAAAAGCAGCAGCCCAACTTGCTCTTGGCCGCGATGAAATATCTGTTCGGCACGGCGCTGGACTGGCCTCAATTCCGCAAGCGGGCGGAGGCACATTGGGACGCAGTCCTGGTTGTAATCATGGCCCGGCGCACCCAGACTAACGAGCCGGCGCGCTGCGCCACCTTGTTGCCATTGCTGGCGCTGCTGCCCCAGCCCTTGGCGCTGTTGGAAGTGGGCGCTTCGGCGGGATTGTGTCTCTTGCCGGACAAATACGCCTATGATTTTGGCGGCCGCGTGACCGGCCCCACCAGGGGTGAAGACGCCGCGCCGCTTTTTCATTGCGCGGTCAATGATGCCACGCCCGTACCGCGAAAGAATATTGATGTGGTGTGGCGCGCAGGGCTCGATCTCAATCCGCTGGATGTGCGTGCTGAAAGTGACGTGCGCTGGCTTCACGCCCTGGTTTGGCCGGGGGAAGGCGAGCGGGGCAGGCTGTTGGACGAGGCACTAGCCGTTGCGCGCCGTGATCCGCCGCGCGTTGTGAAAGGCGATCTGCGTCACGATCTCGCCGCGTTAGCGGCCGAAGCGACCAGGGACGCAACCCTGGTAGTTTTCCATTCCGCCGTGCTTGCTTATGTGCCCGACATGGCCGACCGGCTTGCTTTCGCGGAATCCGTGAAACAACTTGGCGCGCAATGGGTCAGCAACGAAAGCGCTAATGTGTTCCGTGCGGCGGATATGCTGGCCCGCCCGTGGGGGCGATTTCTTCTGTCATTGAATAATATTCCACAGGCTTATGCGGACGGGCATGGCGCTGCATTGGACTGGATCGCTGGGCTCGTTTGATGGGCGTGCTAGAGTCCGATTCATGGCGAAATCGGCGATAAATTTTGTCTGCCAATCCTGCGGGGCGTCCACTTCCAAATGGGCCGGCAAATGCGAAGCCTGCGGTGGCTGGAACACGATCACGGAAGAGGGCGCAGCGCCGCCCACGGGCAGCAGTGCCACGCGCCGAGTAAGGGGACGCAAATTCGCTCTGGAAGACCTCAAATGCGACGACCTGCCACCCTCGCGCCGCGTCACCGGCATCACCGAATTCGACCGGGTGTGCGGCGGAGGGCTGGTGTCGGGCTCGGCTTTGCTGGTGGGCGGCGATCCCGGCATCGGAAAATCTACCTTGATCCTGCAGGCGCTGGGCGAGTATGCGCGAAATGGCGGAAGCGCGGTCTATATTTCCGGCGAAGAGGCGATGGCCCAGGTCCGCATGCGGGGTGCGCGCATGGGGTTGAGCGAAGCGCCGCTGGGGTTGGGCGCCGCCACCAATGTGGAAGACATTCTGGCGACGCTGGAAGCCGGCAAGCCGCCCGGCATCGTCGCCATCGACTCCATTCAGACGCTTTGGACTGGTGCTCTGGACGCAGCGCCCGGCACCATCGCCCAGGTGCGCACCGCCAGCTTCGACTTGGTGCGCTATGCGAAGGCTTCGGGCTCAGCGTTGATTCTGGTCGGCCATGTCACCAAGGAAGGCCAGATCGCAGGGCCCAAGGCGGTCGAGCATCTGGTGGATGCAGTGCTCTACTTCGAGGGTGAGCGCGGCCATCATTTTCGCGTGCTCCGGGCGGTGAAAAATCGCTTCGGTCCCACCGATGAGATTGGCGTGTTCGAAATGACAGGAAGGGGCTTGGCCGAAGTAGCCAACCCGTCCGCCCTGTTTTTGGGCGATCGGGATTCGGGCGCGCCGGGCACGGCGGTGTTTGCCGGCCTGGAAGGGACACGACCGCTACTCTGTGAGATCCAGGCTTTGGTCGCACCCGCCGGTTTTGGTACGCCGCGCCGGGCCGTGGTGGGCTGGGACACAGGGCGGCTGGCCATGATCCTGGCAGTGCTGGATGCCCGTGCAGGCGTGGGCATTTCGAGTTCGGACGTCTATCTCAATATCGCAGGCGGCCTGAAAATCTCCGAGCCGGCCTGCGACCTGGCGGCAGCTGCAGCGCTGATTTCGTCCCTGGGCGGCCAGCCTCTGCCGCGAGACAGCGTCTTTTTCGGCGAGATTTCGCTTTCCGGCGACATTCGTCCAGTGCCCCAGTCGGAAGCGCGGCTCAAAGAGGCCGCCAAGCTTGGATTCAAGCAGGCATTCATCCCCAAAGGCATCAGGATCGACGGAGCGGGGCTTAAATTAACTGAAATTGCCAGTGTCGCCGACCTTCTGGCCTTCGCGCCCGAGCCCAGAGCGAAACATGCTAGAATAGAATCATGAATCTCACCTTTGTCGACATACTGGTCGGACTGGTACTTGCAGTGTCGACCTTCTACGCGGTTTGGCGAGGATTTCTCCACGAAACCCTCTCAATTTTCGCGCTGGTGGCGGCGGGTTTCGCCGCCCTGTATTTGGGCCCCTGGCTTCTGCCCTGGATACGCCAGCATATAACCACGCTTTGGCTGGCGATCGTGGCCACCGATGCCGCCGTGTTTCTTGTTGTCTATGTGCCACTGGCTTTTCTCAGCCGCCGCATCTCGAACGCTGTGCGGGGTTCGGCCATTGGACCCCTGGACCGGATTCTGGGCATCGCCTTTGGGGTGATCCGGGGTCTGGCAATCGTAGGGCTGGCATATATTGGCTTTGTTTATTACGTACCGACGCACGACCATCCGTCATCGCTCACCCATGCCCGTACCCTGCCTTTGATGCAGATGACCGCGGGGGTATTGCACGCGCTGGTTCCCAACCGCTATTTCGGCGCGTTCACGGCCCACCCCCGGGATCAATTGGGCGACCTGATCCGGCGTAATGAAGAGCCCGTTAAGGCTGCCGCTGAAGAAAAGCCTGAAAATATCGAGGTTCCTCAGGACCATATGCCACACAAGAGCATATCGGCAGCGCGATCCGAGAAAGGTTATGGCGCCAAGGACCGCCGCGCGCTAGACAGCCTCGTGGAGGCGACAGGGAACGGCGGAAGCGGCAAGCCATGACCGGCCAAGAGATTCAGAAAGACCATATGTGGGACTCGGATACGTTGCATGAGGAATGTGGCGTTTTCGGCATTTTTGATCATGCCGACGCCGGGGCATTGAGCGTGCTGGGGCTGCATGCCCTCCAGCATCGCGGCCAGGAGGCAGCGGGCATCGTCACATACGACAATGGTCAGTTCATCGCCGAGCGGCACTTGGGCCTGGTGGGCGACGCCTTCGGGCGCAATTCCAATGCCGCCCGCAATCTGAAGGGCCGCTACGCGGTGGGCCATGTGCGCTATTCCACCACGGGCGGGTCCTTGGCCCGCAATATCCAGCCGATTTTCGCCGATCTCACCGGGGGCGGCATCGCCGTTGCCCATAACGGCAATCTCACAAATGCACACACGCTCCGCACCGGATTGGTGGCGCAGGGCGCGATCTTCCAATCGACCTCCGACACCGAAACCATTGTGCATCTGGCGGCCCGCAGCAATTGCGTGCGCATTGTGGATAAGTTGATCGACGCGCTTCGCCAGGTCGAAGGCGCTTATTCGCTGGTAGCGCTGACCTCCAAAAAGCTGATCGGGGTGCGCGATCCCTTCGGCGTCAGGCCTCTGGTCCTGGGCATGTTGGAGGGCGCGCCGATCCTCGCTTCGGAGAGCTGCGCGCTCGACATTATCGGCGCGGAATTCGTGCGCGATGTCAAACCGGGCGAAATGGTAGTGATCACCAAGGACGGCATCGAGAGCCATTTCCCCTTTCGCCCGCAACAGAGCCGCTTCTGCGTATTCGAATACATCTATTTCGCGCGGCCGGATTCCACGATGGAAGGCAGGAATGTCTATGAGGCCAGAAAGCGCATTGGCAATGTGCTGGCCCAGGAAGCGCCCGTTACTGTCGATATGGTGATACCGGTGCCGGATTCGGGAGTGCCCGCGGCCCTGGGGTTCGCCAATGAGGCCGGGATCCCGTTCGAGTTGGGCATTATCCGCAATCATTATGTGGGACGCACCTTCATCGAGCCGCTGGACCGCATTCGGCATCTCGGCGTACGCCTCAAGCACAACCCCAATCGCGCCAAGCTGAAGGGCAAAAAGGTAGTGCTGGTGGACGATTCCATCGTGCGCGGCACCACTTCCAAGAAGATCGTAGAGATGGTGCGCGATGCCGGCGCCAGCGAAGTGCATTTCCGGGTCGCCAGTCCGCCCACCACCCATTCCTGTTTCTATGGCGTGGACACGCCCAATACCGACGATCTTCTGGCTCATCGCATGGATGTGGAAGGCATGCGCCGCTTTATCGGCGCCGACAGTCTCGCGTTCATCACCATGGCTGGTCTCTATCGCGCCATGGAGGCGCCCGCCCGTGATTCCAAGGCCCCCAGTTTCTGCGACGCCTGCTTCTCGGGCGAATATCCAATTGAGCTCACCGATATTTCCGGCGGGGCCCGCGACCGCCAACTCTCGCTGCTCGCCGACGTAGCTTGATTCAATGACTCAAAAACTGAAAGGGCGCATTGCGCTCGTCACCGGTGCTTCACGCGGCATTGGCCGTGCCGCGGCCGTCGCTTTGGGAGCGGAAGGCGCGCATGTGATCTGCGTGGCCCGAACTGTGGGCGGGCTCGAAGAAACCGACGACGCGGTGCAGAAAGCAGGCGGCAGCGCCACCCTGGTGCCGCTCAATCTCAAGGATTTTGCGGCAATAGACCGGTTGGGGGCCTCGATCTTCGAGCGCTGGAAGAAGCTGGACGCATTCTTGGGCAATGCGGGCACTTTGGGCGTGCTCACGCCGCTCACTCATCTGGACACCAAAGTGTTCCAAGAGTTGCTCGATATCAACGTCACCGCCAATTGGCGGCTGATCCGCTCGCTCGATCCCCTGCTGCGACAGTCCGATGCGGGCCGGGCGTTGCTGATGAGCTCCGCCGCTGCTCAGCGTCACACGCCTTTTTGGGGCGGCTATGCCATGAGCAAGGCGGCGCTGGAGTCCGTCGCCTTCACCTATGCCCAGGAATGCTCCGGCACCAATGTAAAAGTGAATGTGCTCAATCCCGGCCCCGTGCGCACCGTGATGCGCGCCAAGGCAATGCCAGGCGAGGACCCTTCCACGCTGCCACGTCCCGAGGAGATTGCGCCCCTGATTGTGGAACTGCTTTCGCCCGCCAATGACAAAAACGGCGAATTGGTGGCGTTCAAGCGCTGACCCTACGTCCTGGTCGATAGATGGGGAAAATCAGCGTGGGTCATAGGGATTTTTGGTGTTGCGCATCAGAAGGCGGATGGGCGTGCCTGCCAGAGCGAAATTCTCGCGCAAGCCATTCACCAGATAGCGTTGGTAATCCTCGGGCAGGTGATCGAGCTGATTCCCAAACAGCGCGAATGTGGGCGGCCGCGTCTTGGCCTGAGTCATGTAGCGAATCCGCACCCGCCGCCCCTTGATCGCGGGCGGAGCGTGACGGGAAAGCGCGGTCTCGAGAAAACGGTTGAGCGCTGCAGTCGGCACTCTGCTGTTCCAGGCCTGGTCCGCGGCCATGATGGCGGGCGGCAGGCGGTCGATTCCCTGGCTGGTACGGGCCGAAACAGCCACCAGCGCTGCGCCCGCCACTTGCGGCAACAACCGGTCCAGTGTCTCGCGCAATTCGGAAATCGCCCCCTGCTTATGCTCCTTTAGGTCCCATTTGTTGACAGCAAAGACTATGGCGCGGCCTTCGCGCGCGATCAGGTCCGCGATGGCCAGATCCTGCTTCTCAAAGGGCTGGGTCGCGTCCAGTACCACGATTACGCAATCGGCGAAACGGATGGCAGTGAGGGCAGACGCCACCGACATTTCCTCCAGCGTCTCGCCCGCTAGCCGCGCCTTCTTGCGCAGGCCCGCGGTGTCGTGAAGCAAGACTTCGCGGCCGCTTTTTTGATCTTCATTCGGGATCTTCCAGGGCGCGGCGATGGCGTCGCGGGTAAGCCCAGCTTCCGGACCGGTGATCGAGCGTGCCTCGCCCAAAAGCAGGTTGAACAAACTGGATTTGCCCACATTGGGCCGGCCCACCAGGGCGAGCTTGAGCGGCCTTGAACGATAATCGAAATCGGCGTCTTCGCCGTTAACTACTTTCTCCTCCGGCTCCGGAAGCGGAGAGGGGGGTGCCAGCGCCTCCAAGGCTTGCGATAGTTCCTCCATCCCAAGCGCGTGCTCAGCGGAAAGCTTGAGCGGTTCGCCGAAGCCCAAATCGAACACACCCCCAAGCGCCGCGGGGTCGATGCGGCCTTCGCATTTGTTGGCGGCCAGGATCACGGGCTTGCCGGATCGGTGAAGCGCGCGGGCTATAATCTCGTCCCCGGCGGTGATGCCGGCACGCGCATCGATTACGAACAGGATGGCGCTGGCTTCCTCGATGGCCGCCACTGTCTGGCCCGTCATGCGTGCGCTGAGACTTTCAGCGCCCCCTGAGTCCTCGAAACCCGCGGTATCGATCAGCCGGAGCGACAGGCCCTGAAACGCCGCCTCGGTCACCTTGCGGTCGCGGGTGACGCCCGGCGTGTCGTGGACGATGGCGATGCGCCGTCCGGCAATGCGGTTAAAGAGGCTGGACTTTCCCACATTGGGGCGCCCGACGATGGCAAGGGTGAACGACATCACACATAACGCCTAATCTAAGCTCTATCGCAGCGCCACCAATCGGGCGTCATTGGTGTAGATATAAAGCGTATTGTTGGCGACGACCGGCGCGATACTGGTGCTGCCGGGTATCTCGACCCGGCCCAACAGTTGGCCCGTATAGGGTGAGATTGCTTCGGCAAAGCCGTCCGACGACAGGACTATCAGCTTGTCGGAAACCAGGACGGGGCCCGACCAATTGATGGGGCGTGCCTTATCTTCGGGATTCTGGAATTGCGGCAATTGGTGGACCCAGTGCACCCGTCCTTCCTTGCGCGTAAGGCAGAGCAGAACCTCATCGCTGGTCACCACATAAATATAGTCGCCCGCCGCCCAGGGCGTCTGGGTCCCGCCCAAATCGCGCGTCCAGGCGCGGTCGCCCGAGGCCAGCGCGATTGCCGCCATTACGCCGGAATGGCTGATGGCGAAGACCATGTCGCGATCGATCACCGGACGAGCGGCGATATCGTCCAGCTCTGAGAGCGCCGTGACGACGCCGCTGTGGGAAAGAACATCGTTCCAGGCCTGCTGACCATTCTGGACTCTGAGCGCGTAGAGTTCGCCTGAAGTATAAGGCGCGATCACGAATTGGCCCGACACGGCGGCGCTGGTAGAGGCCAGGATGCCCGCCGATTCCGCCACACCTTGTTGATCCCAGAGAGTGCGGCCATCGGTTTCTGCCAAGGCAAAGAAATGATTGTTGTCCGTTGAAAAGAAAATCCGGCCGCCATTGACCACCGGCGCGTTGACGATGGGCACGCCCATGTCATGGCGCCAGATTTCGCGGCCCGTGGCCGCGTCCATGCAGATCAGGACACCGAAACCGGAGGTGGCGAAGATTTTTCCCACGTCATAGGCGATCCCGCCCCCCATGCCGGAAACCGGATCGATCGTGTTGGGCTTGCCAAGAAGACCCCACAATGTGGGCATGTCGGTACCATTCTTGGGTGCGAGCCGCTTGTCCCACACTTCCTGGCCGGTATTGGCGTTGAAGGCATAGACATGGGCTTCGGAGTCCAGGACGAAGATGCGCCCCCCGCCTATCACCGGCGACGCCGTAAGTCGGGAGTCCGTGTCCGAGCCTTTTCCAGCATCAGATTCCCAAAGCTGGCGCAGATGGCCGCTGGCTTCGAGGTGGTACATGGCGTTGGAGGCGAAGCCGCCCGGCTGGGGCCATTCCGTGTTGCGATAAGGGGGTGGCAGCACGACCGGCGCGGCCTGGAGCGAGGCATCAGGCTTTAGCGCATCATCCAGTGCGTTAAGCGGGATGCGCTCGCCCTTGAGTTTGGTTTTAGTGCTCGACGAGAACCAGTCGCCCACTGTGTCGCTGATACCCTGGAATGTGTCGCATCCGGCGAGCAGTAAGCCAGCCGCGAGCGCGCCGCCGATGCGCAGGCGCTTGGAAATACGCATCATGGCTTGGTGGACGCCCTCGCGGGCGGCGTGACCGCTCCAGGCAGCGGCACCTGCGCGGGCGGAGGAACGGTGCCGAAATTCTTGTCGCCTCCCTGTTTAAGGAAGTCCGCCATGGCTCTGGCGCGAACCTTGACCTGGCCGGGCGTGGCCGGATCGTTGGCGAGCGCATCGAATTCCTGTGTAGCCTTAGCCAAATCGTGGTTGCGGTAATCGCTGTAGGCCAGAATTTCGTCGGCCATCGGCTTGAAACCATTGGAGGGCGTTTCAAGCGGCGCCAGCACCGTTTGGAGGTCGGCGCGGCTTGCGATGTCGGCCATCGCCCATCCCGCGCGAACCCGCGCCAATTGGCCGATGCTGCCTTTATCTTGACCGGCAATCTCTTCGTAGAGCGCGACCGCGGATTCGCGCTGACCCGCGGCCAGCATGCTGTTCGCCTGCGCCACGCGCGCAAGCAGGCGGTAGCCGGCGGGTGCGGTTTTTGCCAGATCGGCGAAAGCCTCGGCGGCCCGCCTTGGGTCGGTGATGCGTTGGGCGGCGGAGAAGGCGATCGAGGCCTTGTCGCGTTGATTAGCCTCATAACGCTGCCAGAGCTCAAATCCAGCGATGCCCAGGATGATCAATGCCACCAAGGCGATGATGTAGTCGCCATAGGCTTTCCAGAATTTTTCCAGTTTTTCTCGGCGAACGTCTTCTTCGACTTCGCGGAAGATGTCACTCAAACGCCAATCCTCGCCTGGGAAGAGCCCTTCAAGGGCATTTGTCCGCCAATTAGCCCGGTCCCAGGGCTGCGCGCAATGCGCATTTAGTGGGCGATGGCGAAGATTGCCAATTCGAAACACGGCTGAATTCGGCCTTGACGGGCAGGGGCTTGGCCTGATACTTAAGTATATGCTTAACTATCAAGGCCCATTGGATCTAACCTTCCAGGCGCTCGCTGACCCCGCCCGCCGCGCGATCGTAGAACGGCTCAGCAAGGGCCCCGCCAGCGTGAGCGAATTGGCCAAACCGCTGCCCATGTCGCTGCCCGCGGTGATGCTGCATCTGAAAGTTCTGGAAGGGTCCGGCCTGGTGAAAAGCACGAAGATAGGGCGGGTGCGCACTTGCTGCATCGAGGCCCAGAACCTGTCCCAAGCCGAAAGCTGGATCAGCGAGCGCCGGCAAATGTGGGAGCGCAATCTGGACCGGCTCGGCGAATTTCTGGAACAGACCAAAGGAGAACAGGAGCCATGAAACGAGCCGCCCCTAGCTGTGCCACCTATGAAGGAGCCCCGATCATGAACCGTTCCGTCGTCCACGGCAGTTTCACGCTTACCCGCGTCTATGACGCGTCCGTCGCGCGTGTGTTCCAGGCGTTTGCCAATCAGGAGGCCAAGGCCAAATGGTTTGCCGGTCCCGGCGGCTGGAATCTCATCAAGCGCGCTTTCGATTTTCGCGAAGGCGGACGCGAGCATCTCTCCGGCCGTTTCGAAAACGGCACTGTCACCTGCTTCGACTGCGTCTATCACGACATCATCGAGAATGAGCGCATCATCTACAGCTACACGATGGAGCTTTCTGGGCGGCGTATTTCCGTGAGCCAGGCCTCGTTGCAATTCAAGCCGGAGGGACGCGGCGCTAAGCTCATCGTCACTGAATATGGCGATTTTCTGGATGGCTATGACGATGCGGGGTCTCGAGAAAAGGGCACGGGCGATCTGCTGGACAGGCTCGGCCAATCACTGGTGGACTGGCATGTTGGGAACGCTGGTCGCCCTGCAGTGAAGCCTGTTATCATGTGAGCGTGTATACGCCCCATCATTTCAAGGAAGAACGGCCGGACGTCCTCCACGCCGCCATCGCCAGCATCGGTTTCAGCACGCTTGTCATTCATGGCGAGTCTGGACTGGAAGCATGCCACATACCCATGATCCTGGATGAAAGCGCCGCGCCGCTGGGCACGTTGAATGGCCATATGGCCCGCGCCAATCCGCTCTGGAAACATGCGCGCGGCGAGGCGCTAGCGATGTTCCTCGGCCCGCATGCTTATGTCAGCCCCTCCTGGTACCCGTCCAAGCACCAGACCGGAAAGGTGGTGCCGACCTGGAATTATCTTTCGGTTCACGCCCATGGATGCATCGAATTCTTCGACGAACCGGAAAGATTGCGCAATCACGTGGAAAAACTAACATCTGCGCAGGAAGCCGCACGGGCCATGCCTTGGAAAGTGAGTGATGCGCCCGACGGTTATGTCCAGCAATTGCTGCGCGCGATCATGGGCTTCACCTTGACCATCGACCGGCTGGAAGGTCAGTGGAAGCTCAGCCAGAACAAGACAGAGAGCGACCGCGACGGCGTTAAGGCAGGCTTGGCCGAAGCCGGCGCCTTAGATGTGGTAGATCTGATGAAATGAAAAACCCGGCCGATTGGGGCCGGGTTTTTGCATCATTCTGACAAGAGAAGTTCAGGCTTCCGCCGGTTCGCCCTCGGTAGACCCTTCGGGCTTTGGGCCCGCGCCTTGCTCGAACATCTCTTCGGCCTCAGCAACTGCCTCTTCCTGCTCGGTGCGCTCGGCGAGCACATTCTCGCCGCGCGCCTGGCGCTCGGCTTCGTCTTCACTCCTGGCGACATTGATGGTCACGCTCACCCGCACCTCCGGATGCAGCGCCACTGGAATGGTGAACAGGCCGATCGCCTTGATCGCCTGGCTAATCTGCACCTGGTTGCGGTCGACTTTGAAGCCTGACTGTTCCATCGCGGTGGCGACATCGCGAGGTGAAACCGAGCCATAAAGTTGACCGCGGTCACCGGCCTGACGGATCAGGACGAAGGACTGGCCATCGAGCTTCTTGGCCACCGCCTCGGCATCCTTGCGGCGCTCCAGATTGTGGGCCTCAAGCTCGGCCTTGCGGGCCTGGAAATATTCGCGATTGGCCTTGGTAGCGCGCAACGCCTTCTTCTTGGGCAGGAGGAAGTTGCGGGCAAAGCCGTCCTTGACCCGGACCTCATCGCCCATCTGGCCCAGCTTCTCCACCCGTTCGAGCAGGATCACTTGCATGTCACTTCACCACGTAAGGCAGAAGCGCCATAAAGCGCGCGCGCTTGATCGCGTTCGCCAAAAGGCGCTGGTTCTTGGTCGAGACGGCGGTGATGCGCGAGGGCACGATCTTGCCGCGCTCGGAGATGTAGCGCTGGAGCAGCTTCACATCTTTGTAGTCGATCTTGGGCGCGTTGGCGCCGGAGAAAGGATCGGTCTTCTTCCTGCGGAAAAAAGGCCGGCGCGCGCCATCGCGATCGCCCCCGCCCTGGCCGCGTCCGCCGTCACGATCCTGGCCGCGATCCCGGTCGCGGCCTTCACGATTTCCGCCATAGCTCATTGTGCCTGCTCCCCATTCTCGCCCTCGGGCTTGTCGGCGCGGTCTTCGCGGTTGCGCTTGCTGGACGAAGTATCGAATTGATCCACCTTGACGGTGATGTAGCGCAGCACGTCTTCATTGATCTTGAGCTGACGCTCCAGCTCGATCACTGCCGCCGACGGCGCATTGATGTTGAGAAGGACATAATGTCCCTTGCGATTCTTCTTGATGCGATAGGCAAGTCCGCGCAGGCCCCAATATTCTTGCTTCTCGATCTTGCCGCCTTCGCCTTCAACGATGGTCTTGAGGTGGGTGGCGAGCGCGTCCACCGCTTGCGCGCTGATATCCTGGCGCGCGATCAGGAGATGCTCGTAAAGAGCCATGTCCGGTCCTTTGCTTGGCAGCGGAACGGTTCTGGGCGGACACCCATCCCCGCTTCGGCTCGCCGACCCGCGTGACCTCACGCTGCCTCTGTTCAGAGGTGTCCGGCGACCGCAGCCGTTTGAAGGCGCGCGATATAGGCCAAAGCCCTTGACCGGGCAAGGGAAAATCGGCCCCATGAAGCCCGGGGCGAGAAAATCCAAGGAAATGAGGGGGATGGGCGAGGCGAAGGCGGCGGCAGCCGAGGCCATTCTGGCGCGGGCGGCCAAGCGGCTGATCCCATTGATGGCTCTCATGTATGTGGCGAGCTTCTTGGACCGCGTCAATATCGGTTTCGCGGCGCTCACCATGAACCATGATTTGGGCTTTACCGCCCAAGTGTTCGGTCTGGGCGCGGGGATATTTTTCCTCGGCTATTTCCTGTTCGAAGTGCCCTCGAACCTGATGCTGGAGAAAGTCGGCGCCAGGATTTGGATGAGCCGCATCATGCTCTCCTGGGGACTGGTCTCGATGGCGACGGCCTTTGCGAGGTCGGTGTTCGCATTTTACCTGCTGCGCTTTCTTCTGGGCCTGGCAGAAGCCGGACTTTATCCCGGCATGATTCTCTACATGACCTATTGGTTTCCGGAAGCCACGCGGGCGCGGTTCATTTCTCTGTTCCTTGCGGCGGTACCGGCGGCCAGCGTCATTGGCGGGCCTCTCTCAGGATGGCTATTGGGCTTCGACGGCCGGCTGCATGGCTGGCAATGGATGCTTTTGCTGGAAGGAATTCCATCAATAATCCTGGGCGTCGCGGT
>Ga0126381_100003439_pt1 | contig 17180 bp, 9 predicted proteins | sample PanSoiMetPlot_28_FD_96465 | JGI IMG/M metagenome (GOLD analysis project Ga0126381, IMG submission 96465) | Tropical forest soil microbial communities from Panama - MetaG Plot_28 | ecosystem: Environmental > Terrestrial > Soil > Tropical forest > Bulk soil | place: Panama | collected 2016-02-17 | reverse complement strand
CGCCCTTTCCCAGCAGGCCGCCCTTTCCCAGCAGGCCGCCCTTTCCCAATAGGCTGCCACCAGTGGCTCCGCCTCCGTCGGTCGGGCCGCTGCCGCTGCCGCTGCCCGCCGCCACGCCGCCGCCCTTTCCCAGCAGGCCGCCCTTTCCCAGCAGGCCCGCGGACGTGCCGAAAAAGCCGCCACGCGCTGAAGTCTGCCGCAGGTCCACGACCGCCCAATCGTCGAAGCCGCGTATCGGCCCATCCGCTGTCGTGCCATTGAAGTCGATGTCCTGCGCGTACAGGTTGGCGTCATTGAATAGGTTCTGGTTCCAGTCGATGTAGCCGCCGCTCAGGCTTCCTTCCACTCGAATCGCGTACTCCGATGCCGCCTTCGGCGAGCCGTCGCAATGCCGCGCAACTCCGCCTACCAGGGGAGCCGAAGCGAGAGGCAAGAACCACCGCGCCAGATGCGCCGCGGCAGGCGACGCCGTCGTGGCTTCCAGTAGATTCGCTTGATCCAGCCCGTCCAGCAGCTCCTGCCGCGAGTAATCCACGGGATACGTCGATGGGTCGTTCGGGTCGTAAGCCGCGAGATCCTGGTCAGTGTCAGGTCCAGGGAAGCCTCGCAGCGCGTACTCATAGTTCATGGAGCTTTGATAATTTGGTTTGCAGTTGATTTCGTACCCCGGCAGCGTCTGATAAGCAAAACCCATGTTCGGGCTGTAGGTTGACGAATAGTAGGTTCCACCGTGCGATAGCGTCAGCGTGTGCCCCAGCTCGTGCATCAGCGCTCCCGCCTGTTGCAGCGCCGTCCCAACCATATTCGAACAGAAACTTTTTCCATTCGATGTTGTCGGATCGGGGTTGCAGTCGGCTGGGTCATCGGTGTTCCACAATCCAAACGAAATGGAAAAATCGCCGCCGCCAGGGAAGTCCGCGTGTCCCGATGTGCTCGATGGCCCAAGATAGCTCACCGTCAACTGCGGTTCTCCATTTACAGCCGGGATGACACCCGGCGCAGTGGGTGTGAACGCATATGTTCCCGGCGTAACACCCGGGGTCACGATGGTGATGGTGGTGGTGTAGTACTGAGGGGGCGGTGGCACCGCAGGTGGAGGTGGCACCGGAGGATATTGCACGGAGTTGGCGCTGAGGATGTTGTACGTGCCATTCAGTAAGGTCTCCGCCAGTGCGCCGCTAATCGTGATCAAGCCGCTAATCGTACTGTCGCTGCAATCCGGAAGTGCCGCATTCTTGCAATCTCCCGGCTTGATCGTTCCCAGCGGTGGCGCCGGCGCGGGCGTCTTCAGCGTGATCGTCGCGTTTCCATTCGAGTCCACCACAATCGAATCGATGCTGTTGCCAACCACCGATGCGTTGCTGGAATTGATCGCTGAGATCGCGGTGCTCCAATTCGATATAGGAATTCCCAGTTCGTGTCCGAACAGCGCATAGTGGTAGCTGTTCAGCCGCCCTTGCTGGAACGCTCCAGGATTGTCGCGAACGAACAACACGCCGCCCTTCCATCCGATCGCGACCTGATTCGGATACTGGCAAAGCCCTGCGGCCCCGGCGCAATTATAGAATGGGGATTCCGCAATCGTCTTGCCACCAGCTGCTACCGAAACCACCGAACCCCCAGTTGCCGGGTCCGGCAACGGAGGTAACTTAATCGGAATTTGTTGCGAGACCACATACGGCGCTGCAAGCGGGTCGTTCGCATAGGCTCCCCCGAGATCGAGGTGCATGTGTATCCCATGATTCTTGAACGCCGTTCCCACCTCCGCCACCGCCGCGCTCTGCGGCAGATGGGTATGGGCGGGGAGGGCTGTCTTTCCATCGAGGCCTAGCGTCGTTCCGTCCAGATCATTCAGATAATCCAGCTCAACGAAAAGGTCTTTCCAATGCGGCATACCTGCTATTCCGGCGTTAGTATCGGCTCCCGGCAGAGAAACCCACTCGTAATTTCCGTTGGCATTCGGAATCACGTCCACATATCCGGGCGCGGGATTCCCGTTTGCATCTGTCAATCCCGATTTCTTCCAGGCATCCACGAGGCCGTCACCGTCGCTGCTCTGCACCGTCGTCGCCAGAATCACCGCTCCCCAGTTCACGCATCCGGAGTTCGATTGTGCTGGCACAACCGTGGTGTTCTCGATTGCGGCGCCGGCAGCGATTGGATTGGCTGGCTGCACACCGTTTACTGACGGAAGATTGTTCAAATACCAGGTCGGATTGTCCCAGGCGCTGCCGTGCTGGTTATAAACACCGGGAAATGCCGGCGCCGACGCTCCGTACAGCGACGGAAGGGACGGATAGTTTGCAAGATTGGCCCCGGGCGGAACCAGGTACGCGGTCTCGAACTTATTCGGCTGCCCGTTCGCAACAATCTGAGTCATCTTAGACACCGCAGGATTCGCGGCGGTCTGATAGAAGCCCACCAGGTTCTGGCTGAAATTCGCCGTCGTATTTCCCGGCGCAAAGGCCCCATCGTAAATCACGATCGAATTCAAATTTGGGTATGCAGTCATCGACACCGGGAACCGGTAAATGATCACCAGGCTGGCGCCCAAGGTGAAAGGCGCGGTGTTGCCATTGCTGCCGTTGTCCGCCAATCGCACTGTATAGTTTGCGTTCGCTAACACGTTTCCAAACGTCGGATTTGGAGTCACCCCGTCAACGAGAAACGCATTCGTGTCAATCGGTAGATAGGGCCTTACGTCCGCACGGTACACGCGCATGGTCTTGGTGCCCTGCGAAGATCCGTTACAGCCTCCTGCACTCCAGGAGGTCGGCGCATTGGGATTCAGGCCGGGTCCGCCATCGATGGCGTACCCGTTAAAAAATCCGTGCTCGCCCGCAAACGAGGTCTGGCCGCTTTCTACCGTGGCCCAATACAAATAGGCCGCGACGATTTCGGCGCCCGGTGGCACACTCTGCGGCGCCTGCTTTGGCTTTGCAGTGGACGCCTGCAGCGTGTCCGGCACCTTGATGATTCCCGTCGCGAAACCACTCCCATCCGGGGCACCCTCCTGCCATCCGGCCACCACGTAATCGCCGGTCACAAAATAGTTCTTAAAGATTTTGAGGGGCGGATTCTGCGCTGCGCCTGGTTGCGCAAGAATCAGCGATAGCAACGGCAGAATAGCGATCACCGTAAAACGGAAAAGACATACCCACATCGTTTTGCCGGCTGGGTTGGCAGTAAACATTGCTTTTTTTCCTCACAAGAATGCGTGAATCTCAAACTAAACCAAAGATTATTGCAAATATATGCGCGCATTTGCAGCCCGAAAACATCGCGTCGAGGTCTTCTTCGTTGGATACTGTATGCAGCGCTCCGAGGGGACTGGAGGACCGCTGCGGGGCGAGAGACCAATACAACGGATCAGGACCGCGCTCGCTGGACACACAACTTTGCCAGCCTACAGGCGTAGCCACGGCAAAGTCAACGAAATACACGACGGTAGCAACGGGAAGGGACCAGGAAGGTAGCTCTATACGTCCTAGAACTAGGTTGGTTCGGCAGCAGTTCTTGCCCAAATTGTTGTTCGAAAATCCCTCGTCATTCAATCGTGCGCTAACGTTATCCCGGGAATTGCTAGGAGGTCAATCCAAGTTCGCGCAAGTACGTAGCCACATCGTCATGACCGCGCTCTGCGGCAAACGTCAGGGCATTCTTGCTGGCGTCATTGTGGGCACGCAGGTCCGCACCGTAGGCCAGAAGTGTTTTGACGATTTCCAGATGGCCATTGGCCGCCGCCGTAAGCAATGGCGAGTAGCCTTGGGAGTAGCGGTGGTTCACATCGGCTCCATTTGCCGCGAGCCATTTCACGATCGATGTGTGGCCGCCAGCGACTGCGCCGGTGAGCGCGGTATAGCCGGTTCCGTTCTTGGCCACGGCGTTTATGTCCCCGCCCTGCTCGGAGAGGTAGGTTGCAACACCCTGGTGCCCGAAAGCCGCTGCCAGGGCAATTATTGGGAACCCATCGACAGAATAGCCGCTTGCCGCGGCGCGATCCTGCTCGACGAGTTCTTTGACCCGCGCGAGTTGGCCAGCCGCCGCCGCGTCGCTTAATTCGAGCAGCGCTCCCTTCTCCAGCAGCAGATCGCGGATGTCCTTTCTACCCATGTAGCAAGCCATCAGTACCGCCGAGATTCCCTGTTCGTTTCGCAGCCGCACGAGGGCTGGCTCCGCCTGCAGCAGTCGCGCAACTTCTGACGCCTCTGCTGATCGAACCGCGGCAAAGAATTCTCCAGCTTCCGTCACACGCACCCACGGACAAGGGATGCCTAGTATCATAGGGCCGAGGATTCCCTGCTTTCAATCGCATGTCGGCGAATGTTGAGGAGCTCCAAAATGAGTTCGAGAGCGGACATCTGCCAGGGCTTCTGGCTTGCGGATTCTGCCGGGCGCGCCGCATCATAGTTTCATTGAACTTTCTTGCCTGCTAAACGAAAGGCTTCGGATCTTGCCAGAGCCGAACACACTTTCGCGAGGGCGACGTGTGTTCCTATTCTTCACCCTCGCGCTTTTTTTTCTCCACGCTGCGCTGCTGCTGGCGGTGCCGTCAAACTCCGTTGTCCCGTTGCTGTCCAACCTAATTCAGATTGCCTGCGCGATTCTCGCGGCGCTCGCCTGTCTCTCTGCTTCTGGCCGGCTGGAAAATTTCGGTAAGCACTTCTGGTTGCTGTTCGCGGGAGGATTTTTTGTCTGGACCTTGGCGCAGATGGTCGCCACTTACTACGACAGCATTAGGCACGCTCCGCTTCAGCAGCCATGGCCCAGCGATATCATCTTTTTTCTGAGCATGTCCCTGCCTTTCATGAGCCTGTTCATCGACCGGCAGAAGGGCTTCGAATGGAGACAATGGCCCCGGGTCTTTGACTTGCTGCAAGTCCTCATTCTCATGCTGGCCGTTTACCTGTTTACCTTCGACACCCCGGAGGCTTGGAGGAGCGGCTGGGGCAGAATCGGACAACTGGCCTGGATTCCTGAGATCACCCGCGACCTGTTACTGCTGTCTTCGTTCACCCTGTACGCGTTGGTGGGAAAAAACGCAGTGGCGCGGTATCTTTGCGGGCGAATGGCAATCTTCTTCCTGGTCTACCTGGGCTGCGAATTTCCCTACCTGTATCTGCAGTCCACCCGCAATCTCCACAGCGGGTCGGCATGGGATCTCGCCTGGAGTGTGCCATTCCTGGTGGCCACGGTCCTCGCAGCGGTGGCGCAGCCGCCGGCCGCCGATTCGGCGCCGTCGACAAATTTAGCGGATCCGGCGCGGCGATCGGGGCGCTGGGCGCTGGCTCAAGTGGCTTCGCTCTTATTTCCGCTGGTGGTGTTGCTGATGGCCGCCGGAATCGCCGAAAAACAACTGCTCTCGGCAGCCGTCCTGGTGGTGCTTTCTTTCAGTTGTTCGGTGGCCCGGATCCTATTCGCCGAAAACGAACAGATGCGAGCGGCCAAGGCGCTACAAGAGAGCAACGCACTCTTGCAATCCGTTTTTGAGGGAACCGGAGACGCCCTGTTCATAAAGGATCTCGAAGGCCGCTACGTTATCGTCAACCAAACCTTCGCGGACCTTTTGGATGTGACGGTGGAGGAAGTCACCGGAAAGGTCGGGAAGGAGCTAGTGGACGCGGACTTGGCGCAACGGACTTCAGAACAGGATCGTGTGGTGATTCAGTCCGGGGCCGGCCGATCCTTCGAATATGAGGCGGCGCTCAAAAATGGCCTTCGCACTTTCCTGACACACAAAGCTCCTCATCGAGACGCCGACGGAAACATCGTCGGCGTGATTGGCGTAGTCCGGGACATCACCGAATATCGCCACATGGAAGAGCGCTTGCGCCAATCTCAGAAGATGGAGGCGATTGGCACGCTGGCCGGCGGCGTGGCCCATGATTTCAACAATCTGTTGATGGTTATCAGCGGCTACAGCTCGATTCTGGCTGACGCTCTGGTAGCCGAGCCCAAGCTGCGCGGCCATGTGGACCAGATTCTGAAGGCGGGTGAACATGCCGCTTCTCTAACCCGGCAGTTGCTCGCTTTCAGCAGAAAGCAGACCATTCAGCTAACACCTTTGGACTTGAATCAGGTCATTACCGGCATCGAGAAGCTGCTTCACCGCCTCATCGGCGAGGATCTGAGAGTCTCCACGTGTCTAGCTCCCGATCTTGGTACGGTTTTGGCTGATGCCGGCCAGATGGAACAAGTCATCCTCAACCTGGCGGTGAACGCCCGCGATGCCATGCCGGACGGTGGGCAGTTAGTTTTCGAAACTCGGAATGTCGAGCTGGGAGATTTGATCGCCAGTGCCAATAGTCTGAAACCGGGACGCTACATCGAATTTCTGATACAGGACACCGGCGTGGGAATGGACCTCCAAGTGCAAACGCGTCTGTTCGAACCGTTCTTCACCACCAAACCCACCGGCAAGGGCACTGGTTTGGGTTTGTCAACGGTTTACGGCATTTTGCGACAAGCCAGTGGCCACATCACATTTAAGAGCCAACCGGGTCGAGGTACTACCTTCCGGATTTTCCTGCCGCGTATTGATTCGCCACCGGCAATTCCGCATTTGGCGGAACCCATTTTCGCGCCGGGCGGCTGCGAAACCGTGTTGCTGGTGGAGGATGACCAATCCGTCCGTGAGTTAATTGGCGCGATTCTTGAGGCGCACGGATACACCGTTCTAACGGCGGGGCATCCGCGCGAAGCAGAAGAACTCTTTGACCAATGCGCAAGCCGGGTCGATCTGCTCTTGTCTGACGTGGTTATGCCGGACATCAGCGGAAGTGAACTGGCCAAACGTCTGACCTCCAGAAATCCCCGCCTTAAGCTGCTCTTTATGTCCGGCTATATCGGCGATGCCATGGTTCGATTGGGGATCGAACAACAGAACGTGGCCTTCCTGCAAAAGCCGTTTGCTCCGATTACCCTGGTGCGCAAAGTGCGCGAAGTGTTGGATGGAGCGCGTCTAAGCGAAGCCTGACGACGCCGCTAACGCCTGGAACGGTCTTTCCGCACCGCGTCTTCAATCAGCGCATCCAGCTCATCACGGCGCAGCGTAATTTCGTCGGTGACATTTTCTTCGTCATCGCTGGTAACCGGCAATTCTGCGCCGCCTCCCGGAGGAGCCATGACTCCATAGCGCGCGCGCGCAGCCATCAGTTTGGCAACTTCCCGGCTAGAAAACAGTTTGGGAGTTCCGGCATTTTCGGCAGCCAGGGTGATTCTGGCCGTGTGTTCTACGGTCTCCATTCGGTAAAACGCGGTCAGCAAATCGGGACCGCAGGTCACCGCGCCGTGATTGGCGAGCAGCAATGCGTCGTAGTGTTCCACATAGGGCTCAATCGCCGCGCTCAATTCCGGGGTCCCCGGCGTGGCGTAGCGTACCAAGGGCACCCGACCAAGCCCAATCACAACTTCGGGCAACAAGGCTTCGTCGAGCCCGCGGGCGGCGGCAGCAAATCCCGTCGCTGTCGCGGGATGTGCGTGGCAAATCGCATGGACGTCGCTGCGCATGCGGTAAAAGAGCAAATGCATGAGCACTTCTGAGGAAGTCTTTCGTGCGCCTTCCAGATGCCTGCCATCAAGGTCGACCACTACGAGGTCTTCGGGCTCCAGCATGCCCTTGTTCATGCAGGTGGGAGTAGTCAAAATGCGCCCATCGGCAAGGCGCACCGACAGATTGCCTTCACAGGCGACGATGTGGCCGCGCTCATACAGCCACCGACCCACCAGGCATACCTCGCGGCGGTGCTGCTTTTCATTCTTGTAATTGCCAAACGCAACCGAGTCCGGGCGCACAGGACGGACTCCTTCCTGGGGAAGGCATTATCCACCGCTCCATCATTTTTGCAACCAATTATTTCCTGTGGCAGGCTGGCCAGAACAAAACCGCCACCGACTTCTTGCTTACCAGGTTAAGCGTAGATCCCGCGCATCTTCAGCGCTTTTGCCACGCGGTCGATCGCCACCATGTAGGCGGCGATGCGGTTATTGACCTTGTGCGTTTCTGCGTACTTTACCACGACATCGAACGCATTCACCATAATGTCCATCAGGCGTTCATTTACTTCGCTCTCCCGCCAAAAGAAACCCTGGCGGTCCTGCACCCATTCGAAGTAGCTGACGGTCACGCCACCAGCGTTACCCAGAATGTCCGGCACGGTGAAAACGCCTTTGCTGTCGAGAATGGCGTCGGCTTGCCAGGTGGTCGGTCCATTGGCGCCTTCGCACAGAATTTTCGCTTGCACGTTGGCGGCGTTTTTCTCGGTGATCTGGTTTTCGATGGCGGCGGGAATCAGCACGTCGCAAGGCTGGAATAACACGTCGCGCGAACCCATTTTGCAGCCACCGCCGGGAAAATCCTGCAGCGGTTTCTTCTGGTTGGTGACCCAATCGATGACCCTCGGAATGTCGAAGCCATTTTCGTTGTACAGTCCGCCGCCGATATCCGCCAGCCCGACAATTTTGTATCCCGCCCTGGCCATCAGGTCCGCCGCCATGGAGCCGACATTTCCAAAGCCCTGGATGACCGTGCGGCAGCCTTCTTTCCTCATCTTCAGTTTTTCCACGGCCTGGTCCACGCACATCATCACGCCGCGTCCGGTCGCTTCTTTTCTGCCGCGCGAGCCGCCCAGTTCAATCGGTTTGCCGGTGACCACCGCCGTGGTCGCCATACCCACATGCATCGAGTACGTGTCCATGACCCAAGCCATGGTCTGCTCGTTCGTGCCCACGTCCGGGGCCGGCACGTCACGCTCCGGACCCAGCCAGCTGGAAAGTTCCGCTGTGTATCGCCGGGTTAAGCGCTCCAGCTCCCCGCGCGACATTTTTCCGGGATTGCAGATCACTCCGCCCTTCGCTCCCCCGAACGGGATGTCCACCACCGCGCACTTCCAGGTCATCCATGCCGCCAGCGCGCGCACTTCGTCGATACTCACGTCCGGTGCAAAGCGAATCCCGCCTTTGCCTGGCCCACGCACCGTCGAGTGCAGCACTCGGTAACCGGTGAAAACTTCCAGCGTCCCATTGTCCATTCCCACCGGAATGTACATGGTCACTTCTTTGTCGGGGTATTTCAGATACCGGTAGATTCCCTGTTCCAGACCGAGCTTTCTTGCTGCTTCTTCAAAACGCGCTTCCGCGTTCTGGTACACGTTCATTTCTTCCGGTGCAGTCCCTTGCGACATCCGCAATTCTCCTTTAGCCTTAGCCTCGGAAGCGCCGTCTTCAGCCGAGGGTTGCCCACACAAACCGGGCCCCAATTCGCACACCAAAACGCAACTACACTTGCAGTTTCCTGCAGCGATTGGTCCAGGACATGAAAATCAGCAGGCTACCCACCCGCCGGAGTGTCGTCAGAGCGGGTCGCCAGTATACGACCTTTCCGCCCGCCTGCAAGCCGGGAACTCCAGGCGATGCTTCAAGAAAGAACGGCAGCGCCTTAAGGACCGCATGCTCGGGAAAGTTGCGTGCCATCCAACCGACAGACGGCAACCCACGGGAGAATCGGGAATCAGGGCAAAGTGGAAAGTGGCGCAAGCGTCCTAAGGCGGGCTTCGATTTTGACTCTGCTTGCGGTCGGCGCCCATGTGACCCCGATCGAAACTCCCGGCCTAGCGTTGTCCGCGCGGAAGCATACGCGCTGATGATCAGCGGCCACGCACAATTTCGTGTCGTTCTGACAATGTAGGAGGGTTTCGAATCTATTGCAGCTTGAATTGAACGGTAATGGTCAGGTGCATGGCCATGGGTTTGCCGTTGAGAGTTGCGGGCTGGTACTTCCACTGGCGCACAGCATCGATCGCCGATTGATGCAGCAGCGCCGGGCCCGAGACAACCTTAGTCGCCGTCACGCGGCCGTTTACGTCAATCAGCGCATCAATCTTTACGTCGCCGGCCACTCTTTGACTGCGTGCCAGCTGCGGATATATCGGGGCGGCGGAAGAAAGCAAACGAGCCTGTTTGAGGTCGCTGCCAGCGGGAGCGGGCGCGGATGGCGCGGCGGGCTGGTTGCCTTTGTCGACCAGCAACTTCAGGTTGCCGGTATCCATACCGGCAGCGGCATTTCCCTCAATAGCGGGAAGCGATTCGGAAGCGCTATCGGACGCAGAAGATCGGCGGTTCACGACCGGCGCGGCCAAGTGCACCTTCCCGATCGACGGTTTTTTTGCGGCCTCCGCTGACGGTTGTGGCAGCTCTTCAATATTAGGTGTGGGGATGGAAAGCTTGGAGTATCCGCCTGAAGTAGCGACAATGCCCTTGCCGTCGCTTCGCGCGCTGGGGGGATTCGTGGCGCTGCGACTGGCGTCAGACCCCGAAACTGCATTGAACGGAGTTGGCTCGATGGAACCCGATGTCGATGCCGTTGTTGCAGGCGACGAAAACTCCGCTTGCAGCGGGCCGCTACTGTTTGCCGAAACTTCTTTCGGTTGATTTGAATACCAATACCACCCGGCGAGGGCCGCCAGGAGCAATACAGCCGCCAGCAATCCGAACATCAATGCCTTGCTGGATCCCTTGGCCGTTTCTCCACCGTTCGGGTTCCGATCAAGCGCCAAAGACGAACCGAAATTGGGCGTGGGCCCCTGGCTGGAGAGTGCGAATTCTGCTGCGCGCGTTTCAACGTTCTCTTCCGAGCTTTCCACTGGGGACGCTTCGGGACCGGCAACTTCCCTGCTCTCGGCGTCGGAAGTCACGACTTCGGCCCGCCTGGCGGGGCGGGAATCCGTTTCCAATAATTTCGCGGCTAATCCGGCGGACTCATGCGGTTTCGCTTCGTGCGTCGGCGTAACGCTGACTGAGTTTCTTGCCAGTGGCTCGAGCCACGCTGGAATTTTTACCTCGTCCGCTCCGAAGTCAAAACTGGAGGCGCCTGGCGCCGGATTTTCCTTTGCGGGAGGTTTGATCAGCAAAGCGCTTAGCGATTCCCGTTGATCGGGTTGCGAAGCAGGCAGCGCGGCATTGATTGGCGGCGCCCATGGCTGAGCAGCATCTTGCCTAAGAGATGGCGCCGTGAAGAATTTTGCCGATGACTGAGCCTGTAGCGCCGTGCCCATCTGCTGTACCTCGGAGGTCGCTTCCGGCTTCGCGTTGCTAATCTCTGCTTTGGCTTTCTCGGCAGTTTTCAGCGTCGGGCCTCCCGCACCCTGGGTCAGGAATTCCGACAAAGTCGGTATTCCAGGCGTGCGGGTTTTTGGCTGCGCGGGAAGAGGATCTGCGGGTTGGCAATCCTTTGCTTCGCAACCGGATGCCAATCGAATCTCAGCAGGCTTCGCAGTAGCAAGTGCGGGCAAGGCGGGCGCTGTTCCTCGCGCTTCCACTGCCCTTTCTTCTGGCGGCTTCCTGGGTGCCACCCGAGCGGCTGCGCTCGGTTTCGCGGCATTCTCCGAGGGGGCGGGAGTCAGGCTGCCAGGAAAGCGCATATCCCAAAAGCCGGCTGCAGGTTCCGTGAATTCCAATTCCACGTAGCCGCCCAGGTTTGCGTTCTTCGATTTCACCACCTGACACACCACTTCTTTTTTTGTTTTTTCGTTGGTAAGAAAAAGCAATTGTCCTGCAGCCACTGCCGAGGCCAGCCGAATCACGGCGCCCTTTGGAAAAACCAGCACGGTACTGGTGTTTTCGGAAAAGGGCTCGCGCTTGTCGGTTGCCGCGATGGTGCGCGCACCGTTTACCGTGACCGCAATTTCGGCAGCCGCGGCGTGTGCTTTGCCGCCAGCCATGGCATCGTCGTTCGGTTGCGAGGAGTTAAAGGATTCTTTCGTGACTGGAGCCATGGAGTACCCTGTTTGCCCTTACGATTTTTTCCAAACGTTGGCCGGAAACAACTCACGTCGCCGTTATCCTTAATAGGTTGGCGTTGGCAGAAGCAGCGAGCGATAGTACGCGCGTACTACGGAGGAAACACCTGCCCTGACGGACAGGTCGGCGGCGAACAGGAAATGTCTGGTCTCCGAAGCGGATTGGAGTTGCTGGTGAATTCGGACGTAGCCGACTGCGCTACGAGGTTATTTCGACGCCTCACTTCACCTCATCAAACGGCAATTTGAACTGCTCATCAATGGCCACTTGATAGCCGGTCACCAGCTTATTGGTTTCGTTGGCCATTCCAATCACGGCCTGCAATTCCTTGAACATCGCGGGCGTCATGCCTTTCTTCGCGGCAGACGCGGTATGCGAAGCGATGCAATAGCTGCAATTGTTGGTGACGCTGACAGCGACGTAGATCATTTCCTTTGTCAGCGGGTCCAGCGCTCCCGGGGCCATGACTGCCTTGATGTCTTCCCAGGTGCGCTTCAACAGAACGGGATCGTGGGCGATGGCTTTCCAGAAGTTATTGATCCAGTCGGTCTTTCGGATGGTCATGATGTCGTCATACACTGCGCGCACTTCAGGACTGGCATTCTGGTATTCGATCAATCCCAATGTGGACATTGCCCTGGCCTCAAATCATCTGAATTTTTTAGCAGGCAAGCTAACAGCCGACCTCCGGCAAATTTAGCAGGTGGCGCCTCAAGCAGCCAATTTCCGATTCCCGGTCGGTCATGATTTTGCTTGGCAGCCTTAGACATTTTGCGTAACGTATCTCCCGGGAATCTCTATTTTTGCAGAATTAAATCGTAATAATAGCTTTCTAAGGATTCGCATGAAACCGCTTCTTCCCTGCGTGCTCGTTCTTACCAGCTTAGCGATCTGCGCTTTGAGCGCACCCGCGCAAACCATCCGCGTGGATATCTGTCCAGGCAAAGGCATTGCCTTCGATCCTGATCAGTCGCTGGGCAGTTCGCTCGATATTGTTCCCGCCACAGTGTTCGAAAGAGTCTTCAGCCCGGAGACGATCAAGCAATCTCTTTCCGCCGGGTGGGGACCAATTACCTACCGTCAAAATACGGAATTGTCGATTGCAGCGTGGCATTGGAATTCCAACGGCACGTGGAGCGACGCTGGGCACAAGAGCGGCTATTTCACCGGCAGCGCGGAACCTAAAGATACGATTCGCATGTCCTATGGCTATCCGCTGCCGCACCGCGGCAACACTCGCAATGGCGGTGCGTCGCATGGATATTCGCGGCTGACCGACGGCGATACTCTAAGCTATTGGAAAAGCAACCCGTATCTCTCCTCGAAATTCACGGGAGAAAGCGATGCCCTTCATCCGCAATGGATGGTGATCGACTTTGGCTCGCCGCAGCCGATTGAGGCTGTTCAGATCGCGTGGGCCCAGCCATACGCAACAAAATTTCTGGTGCAGTATTGGAAGGGAAGTGACGACCCCATGAACAAGCCCCTTTCCGGAAATTGGATCACTTTCCCACAAGGCGAATTCGCAGACAGCAAAGGTGGGTCACCCCTGCTGCGCATGGCGTCGCAACCCATCAAAAGCAGGTTTATTCGGGTTTGGATGACGGAATCTTCCAACACTTGCGATACTCACGGCGCGAGCGATCCGCGCAACTGCGTCGGTTACTCCGCTAATGAAGTCTTTGCCGGGAATTTTTCCAGCGACGGAAAGTTCATTGATCTCGTCAAACACATCCGCGGAGAGAACCAAACCGCCACACTGGTTTCATCCATTGATCCGTGGCACGCGGAGAGCGATCTGAATGCTCGTTCGATCCAAACGGGATTCGATCTCTTTTTCAGCAGCGGTTACACCAACCATTTGCCGGCGATGGTTCCGGTCTCAATGGTCTATGGCACCCCGGAAGATAGCGCGGCGGAACTGGCCTACTTGCACAAGCGCGGTTATCCAATTTCCTATGTGGAAATGGGAGAAGAACCGGATGGTCAGTACATGCTGCCGGAAGATTACGCGGCGCTGTATTTACAGTGGGCCGCCGCATTACATCGGGTTGATCCAAAACTGAAACTTGGCGGTCCGGTTTTTGAAGGAGTGAATGAAGACATCAAAGTCTGGCCCGACGCAAATGGAAAAACTTCCTGGCTCAAGCGATTCCTAGACTACCTGAAAGCGCACAACCGGCTGGGCGATCTTTCTTTTGTTTCGTTCGAGCACTATCCCATTCCACCATGCGACGTGAACTGGAGCGATCTATATCGCGAACCGGAATGGACACGCAACGTTTTGTACGCCTGGAGAGAAGATGGGGTTCCAGAGAATATTCCGCTGATGAACACCGAAAGCAATCTTTCCTGGGAACTGACTGAACCGATGCAAGACGTTTTCGCGGCACTGTGGCTGGCCGATAGCGTCGGTTCATTTTTGCAATTCGGCGGAGCGGGAGCAGTCTATTACCATTCGCCGATTCAACCGGAACCGTTGCGATCCGGATGCCGCGGGTTCAGCACTTACGGAAATTTCGTGGCTGGCGATGAACTTAACATCCGGCAATACACTTCGCAATATTTCGCCAGCCGCATGATTAATCTGGATTGGGTGAAACACGGGGCGGGTGTGCATCGCTTTTATCCTGCGTGGTCCGACATCACGGACAACGCGGGCAACACTCTGGTCACGGCGTACGCGGTTGCCAGACCTGATGGCGAATGGTCGATTCTGCTGGTGAACAAGGATTCCGCAAACGCGCACAAAACCAAGATCCGGTTTGCACAGGACAACGTAAGAGGCGCGCAGCAATTCGCGGGAAAAGTTTCGGCTATCACTTTCGGCGCCCTACAATACGTCTGGCATCCGGATGGTGCGAAAAGTCACGCGGATCCCGACGGACCGCCAGCCGTTACTTCAGTGGATGTCCAGCCGGAGACCGAGTTCCAGTTGCCGAGAGCGTCCATCACCATATTGCGCGGAAAAATTCGCTGAAGTTTTTCGGAGGATTATTTTCGGGGCGGGCGCGAAAGGAACTCGTCGAGCAGCAAGCGCGCCAGCCGAGCAGAGTTGTGACGGATCTTGTCATGCTCGTCGAGCAGATTCCCCAGTAAGACCTTTACGCCCATCCTACGCAAGCCAGCGATGTCTATCCTCACCGGTGCAGCACCTTCTTTGCGATAGCGGCGAGCCACCAGGGGCGAAACTTTCTGGCGATTGGCCAGGACATAATCGACGATACGCGGCTTAACGTGGCTGTGAATTGCACGCAGGTGCTCGGCGACCGAATAATTGGTGGTCTCGCCGGGCTGGGTCATCAAGTTTGCGATGTACACCCGAGGCGCCCGAGAACGGGAGATGGCCTTGGCGATATCGGATATCAAGAGATCCGGAAGAATGCTGGTATAGAGCGAGCCAGGCCCAATCAGGATCAGATCGGCTTGCCGGATCGCGGCGATCGATTCCGCCAGCGGTTGGACCTTCTTCGGCACCAGCATCAGTTTGCGAATGGGACAACGGCTGGCGGTGATCCTGGTTTCACCATGCACGAGTTTTCCGTTCTCCAGGATGGCTTGCAGGGTGACGTTGGAAACCGTCGAGGGAAAAATGCGCCCGCGTATGGCCAGCACGCGGCCGGAAACGCGGACCGCTTCCGCAAAATCGCCGGTCACGTGGGTCAGCGCGGCCAGAAAAAGATTTCCGAAGTTATGCCCAGCAAGACCGCGGCCCGCGCTGAAACGATATTGAAATAGTCGACTGAGCAGCGCCTCGTCCTTGGAGAGCGCTACCATGCAATTGCGAATGTCGCCTGGCGGAAGAATGCGATTCTCGCGGCGCAGGCGGCCGGAACTGCCGCCATCGTCGGTGACGGTGACGATCGCGGCAAGATCCACGATGGGTCTCTGTGCGGTCGGATACGGATCGTGGCGAGGAACGACGTGTTGCTTCAACCCGCGCAGCAGCGCCGAGAGTCCAGTGCCGCCTCCCAGGGCAACCACGCGGATGCCGCGCGACGGAGAAGGCGATCGGCGAAAGTGTTTATTCACAAGCGTGCCAGAATGCGGACCGGTAGTTTCACGTCAACAGAAAAACGACCGGCCTACCAGGGTTGCAGCAGAAGGGTAGAATCTGGTGTCCTCGGAAACCCGTCGTGGTGCGAGGCAACGTCAGTATCCCCCGTCTTTTTCCGGATACAAAAGTTCCGTGAAGCGGGGATCTTCCTGAAGGAACGCAAAATCTTCGTCGTTGCGGGCGTGGTAACGATTCGCGCCGCGCAATTCGATGGCAATCTTCAGATTCGCCAATGCCGCGTCGGCCTCTCCGGTAAGACAATCCAAGGCAGCCAGCGCGTAGACAATATGATCGGCTTTGGGAGCGAGCTTGCGCGCCTTGTCTAGACTTTCGCGGGCGTCATCCCAGCGACCCAGATTCATCATGGCCACGCCGCGCTGGTAGTGTTCCTCAAAATTGCGCGGATTCTGTTCCTGGGAAGGCTTCATGCGCTGTTCGGCGATTTTGATGTGCATGCGCGCACGGTCGACAAGTTCCTTGCTCGGGCCCTCGATGACCTTTTCCAGTTCCTGCTTGGCGCGCTGAAACTTTTGCTGGTGGAACAGCGCCAGAGCTTCATCATAAAGCTTCATTTGCGCCTGAACGCGAGGATCAACCATTTCCACACCACCCCGCTGTGGCGGATGGAGCGGAGCTAAAGCCTTTCTTTTCTGCGGCTTAGAGGAGGCCTTGCCACGAATAGAAGAGCTTGACGAAGACTTTTTCGCCTTGACCATGCGTGGCACTCTAGCAGAGGCGACGTAGGGCGTCAACGCGGGGAAAATGGGACGTCCGCTAACGTGTAATGCTTACCATGAAGGCCGCAGTGGCCGGACAAAAGGTTTACCAGACGGGAGCAACGGCGAAAAATAGCTGGGCGGCGACGGGCTTTGTCGCGGAGACTAATAGAGCACTGAAGGGATGGCGGAAAATCCCCGCCTGGAATCTGGCGTTAGGGCGGACGTCGGACGGTTCGGCTATGGCATCGCGACATGGCGGCAGCGAAAGTTGGCCGACGCCCTACGCGTGTGCTATAAGTTCTGGAACTAAAACGGGTTAAGACAAGTGCCTTTCATCAATTTTCCTGCGCGCGAAATTAACTGCAAGTTGGTGTACTACGGTCCAGGTCTGGGCGGAAAAACCGCCAACCTTCAGTGGATCTATGACCACACTGGGCAGAATCAAAAAGGGAAAATGGTTTCTTTGGCGACGGAGACCGATCGCACGCTGTTTTTCGACTTTTTGCCATTAGATTTGGGCACGGTACGCGGATTCAAGACGCGCTTTCATCTATACACGGTGCCTGGGCAGGTGTTTTATGAGGCTAGCCGCAAATTGATCTTGAAGG
>Ga0126381_100003438_pt1 | contig 17183 bp, 10 predicted proteins | sample PanSoiMetPlot_28_FD_96465 | JGI IMG/M metagenome (GOLD analysis project Ga0126381, IMG submission 96465) | Tropical forest soil microbial communities from Panama - MetaG Plot_28 | ecosystem: Environmental > Terrestrial > Soil > Tropical forest > Bulk soil | place: Panama | collected 2016-02-17 | reverse complement strand
TAGAGCCCGAAACGAATCTGAAATCCTCCCCCGGCCGTAACCAAGGGAAAGGCACCGACTTCAAGAACATCGATATCCACTTTGATTGCCGAGCGGCCTCCGCATGATCATGCGGTCTTCTTCAGTCCGTTAAATGTGCCACCAGCTTGCAGCCTCATTTAAAGCAAAAGTTCGTCTCGTTGAGACGAGTTCCCCGCCGTTCACCAACTTGTGATGACGAGATCGAAGCGTACCTCGGCGATGAGGCAACGGGCGGCGGCCTAATGAGAATTTCCAGGGCCGGATGATGAGACCGCCATGGTTCAGTTATGAATTGCGCCTGCTACTTCCATTCCTTCGGCACCGCCTGCGCCCGCTGATGCGCGAGCAGCTTGGAGCGCCGCGCCGTCTCCTCGGCGGTGATTGTCGCAGGGTCTTCCCGATACTCAGGGCCCGTGGCCATCGCTTTTTTTACTGCGGGCCGCTCGCCGATCTCATCAAGCCAGCGCTTGACGTTAGGAAATTCGCCAAGGTCTATATTGCGGTCCTGCAAGAGGGTCGCCCAAGGATAGCAAATCATGTCGGCAATCGTGTACTGGCCCGCGGCCAGGTAGCGCTTCTCATGCAGGCCCAGATTCATCACTCCATAGATGCGATGGACTTCGTTATCGAAGCGGAGCAGCGCATAAGCCTGATCACCGTTCTTCGGATCGCGCGAGGCGCGTCGAAAGTGACCCTGTTCGCCCATTTTCGGTCCCTGGTTGGCCATCTGCCAAAAGACCCATTGCATGACGTCCGATTTCTGATGCGGTTCGCGCGGCAAGAACTTCTCAATCTTTTCGGCCAGGTACACCATGATGGCGCCTGACTCGAAGATACTTATGGGCGCACCACCGCCAATCGGCTCATGATCCACGATCGCCGGCATCCGGCCATTGGGTGAGATCCGAAGAAAGTCGGGAGTCAGCTGGTCGCCGCGTCCGATATTGATCGCCTTGATGTTATAGGGGATGCCGGCTTCCTCGAGCAGGATCGTAACTTTTTTTCCGTTTGGAGTTGGCCAGAAATACAGATCAATCATGATGTTCCTCCTTCGTGCTTGGCCTCCCGGATGACCGTACCCGACCCGGTTTCCATTAACCGCGCGCATCCGAGCTTCCCGCGTCGTGCCGAGGCACTTTTGCGGTATCCGCACAGAGCCGTTGCTGGATCAAAGCTTCTCGTTCTTTTTCATTTTCTCTCCTCACAGGTTGGGCTCACCCAATCATAACGGCACCAGCATCGCAGTTAATGGACTGGCCTGTGATGGTGCGGCTCTCATCGCTGGCCAGGAACAGGGCCAGGTTGCCGATATCCTCGGGCTGGGAGATCGTGCGAAGCGCCACGCTTTGCAGGCTTCTAGCCCGCCAAGTCTCGTAATCGATCCCCTGCTCGCCGGCCATCCGCCTGCCATAATTTCGCCAGAGCTCGGTGTCGATCCCGCCCGGCACCAGGCAATTGCAGCGGATTCCCAAGGGCCCGACCTCGAGCGCCACGGTCTTGGTAAACGCCCTCAACGCTGCCTTGGCCGAACAGTAGTGGCTCTTGCGCGGTATTCCGTTCCAGCCTGCCGTAGAGGAGAAGTTCACGATCGAGCCGGTCTTCCGCTCCAGCATCGAGCGCCTCAGTACCTCCCTCGTGCAGAGCATGGCCGCGGTGAGGTCGATCGCGATCGTCGCGTTCCAGTTCTCCAGCGTCTGCTCCCAAATGTGCTTGTCCACTCCGGGCGCGGCCGCGTTGTTCAGCAAAATGTCCACCTGGCCGAACTCTTTTATGGCCCGATCGACCATCGCGCTGACGTCCTCCTCACGAGTGACGTCGGCCCGCATGCCCACGGCGCCTTGGCCCGCGTCGCGGGCTGCTTGCAGGACCAGCTCCTGGCGGCGCGCGGCGAGGAGCACGCGCGCGCCCTCTTGCACGAAAAGCTTGGCCATGACCGGGCCGGTGCCGGTGCTGGCCCCGGTGATGATCGCCACTTTGCCCGACAGCCTACCAACGGCACTTCCCATCGCGTCCTCCTTTTCATCTTTCTGATTCATGAAAACTGTTGAAGCGCAAAAATCGCATCGTTACCACGTTCGCCGACTGCCTCGCTGCGGTCGGCGTATTGGATGCAAGGTCGTCCCAACCCTAGACCCGGGTTTGTTGCGTGAAATGCGTGGGTCTAGACGGTCTTGATAGGGCCCCTTTAGCTCGACTCAAGCGGCCCGGTTCGGCGTTGGGAGGCCGACTTTATCACCTTCCCAACGGCCGCTCGCCAGTGACGTCATAGACGAAGATCGAAACCGCCTTGGGGGCCACGGCGGTTCCCGGCGATGCGGGGCGCGCACGCGACGCGGCCAGGTGAGCGTCGAGGTCTTCGCGACGCGCCCAGCGTTCGAAGAGCATCACCCGCCGGGGATCGGTCGGGTCGGCGCTGAGAGTGTACTCCAGGCACCCGGGCTCGGCTCTGGACGTTCGCATCGCGTCGATCCGGCCCGCCAGAAACGTCTCGCGTTGATCGGGATCCACTTCTAATGTTCCTGCAACAATGACCATGCTCGCCTCCTGATTCTGATCGAATTTGACCGCTCCAATCGATCCTGGCTCGAGCGCGGCTTAATCGCCGCGTGCTAGAGCGCCGTTGCGCCCGTCGGGTTGTCGAGGCTCTGCTGGAACGCTCTCTGCTTCTACAACGGGCGCTGGGGTTTCCGCCATCCTCGAATCCGGCAGTATAGCCACGAACCTGGCCGCCGTCACCTGCTTCACGAGAGCCATTCCATCATTCGGGCAATATTCAGGTCGGTCCGTTCGCATTGGCCATCGTGGGGTTGCCCTCTGCTGAGCGGAGCTTGCCGAAGTCGATCGTGGGGGCTATAGGGGTGGCTGAACCCGAAGGTTCGTGGAGGGTTCGAAGTATCGCGCCGCGATCCGCAGCGGCCACAAAACGCTTCTCGACAATACCGCTAACGTGAATAAACAACGGCAATGGCTGGTGCTCGCAACGCTGTTTACTGTCATGTTCTTCACGCTGGGCGGAACCATCAATCCGCTGCCGGTATTCCTGACGCCGTTGATCAAGCAATACGGATGGAGTCATGCCCGAGTGTCGTGGGTGCCGACCGTCTATCTGCTGATGTTTGGTCTGGGGGCGCCCGTGATTGGATGGCTGATGGACCGGTTCGAGGCGCGCATCGTGATGTCGATCGGAGCGTTGGTCGCGGTCGCTGGAATGGCATGCGCCAGCCTGACCCATTCATTCTTGCCGATGATCGGGGCGTTCGTGCTCATTGGCGGAGGGGCGGCGAGTTCGACTGTTGTTCCGGGCCAGGTGGTTGCGGCGAACTGGTTCTCCGACAATCGCGGATTGGCGATTAGCGTGACCATTGCCGGTGCGGCGATGGGCGGCGTGCTCATGCCGGTTTACGCCGACGACCTGGTCAGACACTTCGGCCTGAGCGCAGCTTTCCTGGCGTTGGCGGCGCCGATTTTGTTGATCGCCGTGCCGCTCATCATACTAATCATCCGTACGAGGCCCGCCGGCGAGATCAAAACCAGCGTCGCCGAAGAGGTCAAGAGTCTGCCCGGGCTTGAGTTGGGACCGGCCTTGCGCACTCTACCATTCTGGCTTCTGGCCTTCATCCTGATGGCGGCCAGCATCGGATTGAATGGCTCATTTGTTCATCTCGTGGCGTTTCTTATTTCGGCAGGCTTCTCACCTCAGCATGCGGCGATGGTCGCCGGCACCGAGGCGGCTGTGGCGGTTCCGGGTTTTCTACTGCTAGGCGTGTTGTGCGATCGATTCACGGGCCGCAGGGTGCTGCCTTGGGTCTTGATCGTGCTGGCAGGTGGCGTGCTCCTGCTGCTCGGCACGCGCAACTCACAGATCTCGAGCATCTACCTGGTGCTATTCCTACTTTGTTACGGGCTGACTGCGGGCGTGACCACCGCTGTGATTCCGGTGGTGCTGGTTGAATCCCTGGGCTTGAGGCGTTTCGGCTCGATTTCGGGTCTTGTCGGCTTGGCGGGAACCATCGGAATCGCCGGTGGGCCGCTACTGATGGGATTGATATTCGATTTTACCGGCAGCTACACACGATCATTCGAATTGGGCGCGGCGTGTCTGATTGCTGCCGCAATCGCCGCTCTGGCAGTATCGCCTGCGGAAGGAGTCGAAGCGATTCCCAGTGGCGCGGCGGAATTTTCGCACTGAGATTAAGATGTGCTGCCCGGACGGTCGCAGCTTATCTTCCTTCAGGATCCGGTCAATCACTCCCACGAACGGATCCAGCTTGAGCCGCACCGGCGGCGGGCCGATACCCAGGAGGCGGGACTGAGAATGTCGGCATTTCGCACTCCGACCGCGTCCGGTTTCGCGCTTAGGAGAGTCCATCGAACCGGGGCAAGCTCGCGCAGGGCGGCTAGAAACAGCGAGGATCGGATGAAGCAGAAAACGCCTCCGCCCCGTGACAAACGGCTGTGCGTATGTGCATATCGATCCTCTGGGGTTGAATAAGTGTCTGCGCAAGCCGAAAGGACAGTGCCGAGAGCGGCTTCCCTGAAAAACCCCGATCTCCTGGCGGGGATTGCGATCGCCGCGGTTGAGATTCCGACCGCGCTCGCCTATGCCGAACTGGCAGGATTTCCTCCGGTAGTCGGGCTCTACTCAAGTATTCTTCCCTTAATCGCATATGCGATGTTCGGCTCGTCACGCCAGCTAATCGTCGGTCCTGATGCGGCGACATGCGCGATAGTTGCCGCGGCACTCATGCCCCTGGCTACGGGAGATCCCAGCCGGCATTTGGAGCTCTCTATTACCTTGTCGCTCGTGGTCGGAATTTTGTGCGTAGTCGGCGGGCTGCTGCGCTTGGGTGCAGTGGCTAATTTTCTGTCGCACCCGGTACTGATTGGCTTTCTGAACGGAATGGGGCTGACCATCGTCAGCGGACAGCTCGGGAAACTGTGTGGACTTTCAGTACGCACCGACACCGGGTTTTTCCTCAGGATCGCTGATTTTGTTTCAAAGATAGGGCAAACGCACTTTCCAACCTTGATCGTTGCAACCCTGACGCTGGTGCTTATCTACCTCGTAGGAAGGCTCGCGCCGCGCATGCCCGGTCCCTTGGTCGGAGTCTGCGGCGGAATCGCGATGATGATGCTGTTGGACGCGGAAAAGTGGCAGGTGGCGAGATTAGGCAGCGTTCCCGCTGGCTTCCTGTGGCCCCACTTAACCACCAATTTTTTTTCCGAGGCCCTCGCTTTGGTTCCGCAAGCCGCAGGTATCGCCTTGATATGCTTCTGCAGCTCGATGATAACGGCAAAGAGCTTTGCGGTACGCAATGGGTATGAGGTGGATGCGAATCGCGAGTTCATCGCCCTGGGCATAGCCAATGTTGCATCGGGCCTCTCCAGTGGTTTCGTAATTGCGGGAGCCGATTCGCGCACCGCGATAAACGATCTTTCCGGCGGCCGTTCTCAATTAAGCGGTGTGTTGGCAGCCATTGTGATAGCGCTGGTCCTCATATTCTTCACCGCGCTCCTCGCCTACATCCCCGACGCATCTCTTGGCGCAGTACTCATCCTGGCCGGCGCGTCGCTGTTCGATTTTCAGGCTCTAAAAAGAATATGGGGCATCAGCCGAGTGGAGTTTGCTATCTCCGTTCTTGCAACCCTGGGGGTCGCGACCATCGGAGTCCTGCCCGGACTCGCGCTGACCGTGGTGCTCAGCCTGATGCTGCTGCTTAGTCGTGCATCCCGCCCGTACGACGCGATACTTGGACAGGTTCCGGGCCAGGATGGCCTTACGGATATGAGTGCGGATCCCCAAGCACAAACCATCTCCGGCCTGGTGGTTTATCGCTTCGACGCGGCCCTGCTGTTCTTCAACTCGGATTATTTCAAGAGCCGGGTTCGCGATGTTACATCCCCGACCAATCAGCCAATCCGCTTCTTTATCTTCGATATGGAATCGGTCAACGGGATGGACATGACAGGGCTGGACGCACTGGAGGATGCGCGGTCGGAGCTCGCGTCGAGAGGAATCGCCTTCGCAGTTGCGCGCGTCAAGGCCGAGGTGCGCGATGCGATGGTCCGGTCGGGTTGCTGGGCACGAATTGGCGCTTCCAACTTTCATCCTTCGGTAAGGAGCGCAGTCCGGGCGGCTGTAAACGAGTTGAATGGGTTAGGAGGCGCGCGAGCACTTTGACGATCGCTCGGCAGTACTCTTCACCCACCCGTGCGGCAACGCGCGACGGCGCTAAGATTCTGGTACGATACCGTTGCGCATGGATCGCTGGCGGTGCTGCGTTGCGCGCATACCGTAATGGGCGCCAGGCGATCGCTGTATGGCATGGCAGCGACTACCAGTATCAAGCTGGTGATGGATACACCCGATCCCTTCAATACATCCGCGATGCCGCCTTTTCGTCCGATCCGCGCTCTTGACCGTAGGAGGTAACAGTGACCGCTCCCATTTTGGTGGTCGGCGCCGGAACCACTGGTCTCACCATGGCTTGTGAATTGGCACGCCACGGGGTGCCGGTGCGCATTGTGGACAAGCTCGCGAGTATCAATCCCCATTGCCGCGCGACCGGCATACACTCGCGGACGCTCGAAGTTTTCTACGATCTTGGCATCGTGGAAGAGATCCTTGCCCGCGGCAACAAGGTGCTCGGCATGAGCCAGTACGCCAACGGCGAACGTTTCATGCACTCCAGCGGCGGCGAACTCGACAGCCCCTACCCGTTCGTAGTGATGTTGGAGCAATGCAAGACGGAGGCGGCGCTTGAAGGCTTGCTGAACAGATCAGGCGTTGAGGTAGAACGTGAAACCGAGCTGATTGCCATCTCCGAGCGGCCCGAATGCGTCGCTGCTACAATTCGCCGCCCGGACGGCCGCGAAGAAGTCGTGGAGACGCCGTGGCTGATCGGATGCGACGGCGCTCACAGCCGGATCCGTCATCTCAACCATGTCCATTTTCCCGGCGACGAAGATACCCGCCAGTACCTGATAGCCGACGTGCTGATGCAGAACACTCTCGCGCATGACGAGGTCCACAACTTCCTGAGCGACCACGGGATTCTGATGTTCTTCCCACTGCCCAACCGGCGCTGGCTGGTTGCGGCCGACGTCCCCACGCACCACGATGCAGCCAGGGAGCAACCTACTCTGGAGGAGGTTCAGGCGATCATTAACCAACGGGGTCCGGGCGCTGTCACCATCAGCGATCCGCGCTGGCTGACCTTTTTCCGCATCAACTACAGGAGCGTGAGCCATTACCGCCACAGCCGCGTATTTTTGGCTGGCGACGCGTCCCATATCCACAGTCCATTTGGCGGACAAGGTATGAACACGGGAATTCAGGACGCCTATAACCTGGCGTGGAAGCTGGCCCTGGTTTACCGCGGCCGCGCCCCGCTCAGCTTGCTGGACAGTTACGAAAAGGAGCGGCGCCCTGTCGCCGAGGACGTGGTCAAGACCACCAGGGCGCTTACCGAGAGCCTCGAAGTCTTCAGTGGTCTTTCGCCCGCGGAGCGCAAACGCTTGTTCTTCGATCTGGCGGTCCCGCCCGAGGTCGCCAAGCGCATGGCCCTGCACAATGAGGAGCTCGACCTGAACTACTCAAAGAGCCCGATCTGCCGCCAGCACGAAGGCAGCCATTTTGGGAAGACCCGTTTCAGAGCCGGTCCGCATCCGGGTCAAGAGGCGCTCGACGCGCGCCCGCTGCTGCACGCTCAGGGTCGTCCCACTACATTGTTCGAGCTGCTGCGTGGGCCGAAGCATACCCTGCTCTTGTTCCCGGGCGCCTGGCATGAGGCCCGTTCGTGGCAGCGGCTGATCGATTTGGCAGAATCCGTAAAGGTCAAGGCGGGCGACTTGATTGACACTTTTTTCGTGGCAATCGAACCGGGAAGAGTGTCTCCTGACCCACGCCTGGATGGACGAGTGATCCTCGATCCCGAACGCTCTTTTCACTACCGCTATGGCGCCGAGAGCGAATGCCTGTACCTCATCCGGCCCGACGGCTATATCGGCTATCGCAGCCAACCGGCGACGCCAAGTGCCCTGCATGACTACCTCGGACGGATTTTCCTTTAAACCCAACGTCCGGAATTCTTAACCTCGCGCGTTCGAATCGCGCAGAGTGCGCCAAGATTTTTCCGCGTTTTCCTTACAGCTAGCTGCTTATCGGTGAGTGGCGCAGCCTGAGCGTTCTTGGACCAGTGGAGTTTCACGCGTTCGAAAACGCCAGCGGTCGCGTCCGGGCAGCTTAGTGGATGCGCGGTGTTGCGCATCCGTTTAGGAGTCATCTTCGCGACTTATCGTTCATTAACGTTGCCGCGGTATACCGACTCCCGAGCGACCGCCAATCTAAAAACGATCAGAAGGTGGCGCCGGCGCCCGTTTTGTGTGGTGGCAGACGAGAATCGTTGCGCACCCGATTCCGCTCAGGAGGTAAATACCGGAAGCGTCTCCCAACCCCGCACCGTGGAGGTTGATGCGAGCTTCGCGCCGTCGCGGTCGACCTCCCACTCGGGAAAGCGCTTGAGAACCTCGTCGAGCGCAACCCTTCCCTCCAGGCGGGCCAGCGCCGCGCCGAGACAGAAGTGAGCGCCATAGCCGAAGGTGAGGTGCTGAACGATCTGCCGGTGGATGTCGAACTGGTCCGCGCGTGGGAAGCGACGGTCGTCGCGGTTGGCGGACCCAACGAGGAACAACATGACGCTGCCCTGCGGTACCGTCTGACCGTAGAGCTCGACGTCGCGCGCCACGTACCTGGCGACCTGGAGCGCGGGCGACTCGTAGCGGAGGATCTCCTCGATGGCGTTGGGGATGAGCGAGCGGTTTTCGGCCAGCTCACGCCGCTGGTCGGGGTGGTCGCCCAGCACCTTGCCGATCCATCCGATCAAGCGGTTGGTGGTCTCGTTGCCGGCGCCGGCGATCACATTGACGTAAGTCAGGATCTCGTTGCGGGTCAGCCGTCTGACCGTCCCGGTCTCGTCCTTGAACTCGGCCTGCAGGAGTTCGGTCATCAGGTCGTCCGAGGGGTGGTGGGCGCGCCACTCGATATATTCGGAGTAAATCTCGCCGCTGAGGAGCAACTGCGAATAGCGCATCGGCTTGCCGGCATCTGTACGAAGCGCCGCGTCGTCCCGGTCACGGATGGCCTCCTGGTCCTGCTCCGGGATACCGAGCAGCATTCCGATCGTCCGCATTGGCATCTGGGCACCGAGGTCCGCGACAAAGTCAAAGCGCCCCGCTCCGACCAGCGGGTCGAGGCTGCGGGCGCAGAATTCGCGGATCCTGGATTCGAGCGCGGCCATCTTGCGCGGTGTGAACACCCGCGACAACAAGCTACGGCGCACGGTGTGCACGGGCGGGTCTTCCATGATGAGCGTGCCCGGCGGCATCTGGATGTTTGCCTTGATCACCTCGAGGATAACACCTCGCCCGGAGATGTATGTCTGCGAGTCAATAAATCCGCGCTCGACGTCGTCGTAGCGGCTGACCGCGTAAAAGTCGTACTTCTCGTTGCGGTAGAGCGGCACCACCTCCCGCAGCCGGCGGAACGCTGGGTGCGGATCCGTATAGATGCCGACGTCGTACGGGTCGTAGTACGCGTCGTTCGCACTGACGCTCACGAAGCACCTCCTTCGCGTAATTCAGGTCACGACTATGACATCACTACGGGAAACCACAAGCCAGGCGGCTCGCGGGGCACCACATAAAAATCATATGGCAGCGATGCAGAACCTGTAGCATCTCGAAGCCATATGCGGCCAATTCAGGGCTCAGAAAATCCAATAGATCAATACAAATAGTTGGTTTAAACCACATCTTGACAGTGGCGCAAAAACTTTGCTACACAGCATCGGCTTCTTATCTACACTGAGTTTAACTTCATAAAGTCGCGAAAAATTGGCGTCAAAGGTTGCGCGTCCGAAAGGGTCCAAAATGGTCCGAAGAAGTGACAACCGTAAACTCCAGCAGAATAAGGAGGGTTAGGCAGTGAATTCCCCGCGACACTATGCGGCCTTGCTGGATAGCATCAGGGCGCATGCGCCTTCCGAACGCCACGAAGCGGACCTGCCGCTCACCATCTCGCAGCGGCGGACCGAGGCGCTGTTGCACGTGGTTCACGATGTCGGCGGACAACCTGACGGACCGATCGACAAGACCCAGCACAAGATTGCTCCGTGGGAGGAGCGCACCCACGCCACCTGTGAGTGCCTGGCGTGGCGCGGCATCTGGGTCAGCGAAGAGAGACGCCGGCGGGAGAACGATCTCGGCGAAACGCTTTACTTCGCGCTCCCCTACTACTCGAGATGGTTGCTCGCGGCGACCCACATGCTGCTCGACAAGGGGCACATTACTCCGGACGAGCTCATCGCGAAGATGGAGGAAGTGCGGCGGCGAGAGGAGAGTGCGGAATGAACCGGAAATTCAAGATCGGAGACAAGGTCACGGTCCGGGACGTCCCATCCCTCTTTCATACGCGCACCCAAGGTTATACGCGCGGCCACACCGGCGAAATCGTAGGCTTGCGACCCGAATGGGTCATTCCCGAAGACGAGGCGTGGGGCCGCTATGAAGGACGCCGGGAGCCCTTCTACATGGTTCGCTTCAAACAGCGCGAGCTATGGCCGGACGACGGGGGTGCGGAGATCGATATGTTGGAAACGGAGTTCTCCGAAAGCTGGCTTGAACCTCAGTTCAGCGAAGTGCCGGGAACAAGGTTCGCAGACGCGCGGGCAGGAGATAATTCTGTGAGCGATTCGCACGAACATGAGGACGCACATGCTCCGATCGAGGAAGCCGAGACCAGCGAATTCGATATCCTCGAGACCGCCATCCGCGAGCTATGCATTTCCAAAGGGTTGTTCTCAGCCGACGATCATCGACGGTTTATGGAATGGTATGACCACATCGGTCCGATGGGCGGCTCCCGCGTGGTGGCCAGGGCCTGGGCCGATCCCCAATACAAGACTCGTCTGCTCGCCGACAGTATAGCTGCATGCAAAGAGGTAGGAGTGGACTGGATGCAGCCGACCGGACAGGGAACTCCGAGCGATTTCACCTGGCTGGTAGTCTGCGAGAATACGCCGCAGCTCCACAACGTGATCGTCTGCACGTTGTGCTCGTGCTATCCGAGGCCCCTGCTGGGGCCGTCTCCGGCGTGGTACGAACGGCCGAGCTATCGTCGCCGCATCGTTCGTTGGCCGCGCCAGGTTCTTGCGGAGTTCGGTCTGATCGTCCCGCCGGATACCGAGGTCCGCGTCCATGACTCAAACCAGAAGACGCGCTATATGGTGCTTCCGATGCGGCCCAGCGGTACCGACGGTTGGAGCGAAAAGAGACTCACTTCGATCGTCACCCGCGATACCATGATCGGCGTAGCCGTTCCCCGTATCGACTGGACCACCTCCTCAGCGCCTCCAGGTGCCACGCGCAGTGCCTGATGCAGGTCGCACTTTGGGCCTGAAGAACAGTGTCAGTCAGCGCCTGGGCAATTGTTTTCTTAAGTGGACCGAAGTCCTTTGGTTCAGTTCCTCTTTCTCATCGCATATCAAAGCTCCGACAAGCTCGAAAGCATATTCTCTTTTAAATCAGTATTTATGTGTTTAGATGATGAATAAGCTGCTATTTTAGTGGAATGCTTATCGGTCACCCATCGAATCAAAGAATCTCTGGACCTGGCTGGCTTTCTGATGCTACTGATCCGGTCCAATGTACGATTTTTGTACCTCTTGAACGAAATGTGGGAAATTGCGATCCATTCCGAAAGACTTTTGCATGGAACCTCTATAACTTGAGTGACGTGTCTTCGACTAGACAAACTGCATTTCCTGAGGCTTCGCCGCGAGAGGCTAGACCGACCCACTTTCAGGCGGCCAGGCAACACGGAGGACCAAAAACCCATGCTAAAACTTTGTGGCCGGAGGTCTTTAGGTCAAAAACGCGCTCCTGAGCCCAAATGGAAATTCCGGATATAAGCTAGAGCAACCAAGCCAGCAGCTGCGATCGATGATGCGTTTTGCGTGCTCCGAGGTGTTCTATCTCACACATCTTCAATTTGACACTGAGTTTCTATTTAGGCTAATTTTCGTGGTCTTAAAGCAAAAGGAATTCTTGGCAAAAAAACAATGTTTAGCATTTCCAGCTAAGCGCCATTTACGCATCCAACCGCCGCTGGCGGTAAGTCCAAGGCCATGACCAAAGCCTCACGACCGCGGTCGTACAATTTGTAGGAATAGAGGCGCGCCTTCATGTCGGCTCCAGCGCAGACACAAGGAGCCGGTGATTGACACTAAGTGGATCTGCGGGGCGAGAGTGAGCATGCCTGAGATCCAGCCCGAAAAGGAGAAGTATGAACTTCGGCGAGGGCGTTTACACATCTCTGAGAGCAGGATTACTTAAGTTTTTGCCAGGAGCGGCCCTTGGATTGCTGATGATCGCACTTGTGTCAGCGGGCGGGCTCGCGCGAGCCCAAGAGGGGCCTTGTGTAGTCAACGGGACGGAAATCCCCAGCCGCGCTCTTCCCGCCGGAACCGGTGGAGACCTCACGGTCACCAAAGGTGAATGCACCGCCGACAAGGGTCCTTACAAGTACCGCGATGTAAACATCTATGATGGGGGAAAATTGACCTTCGTCGAGACCAGGGATGCGGAGCTCGTCTTCTCCGCGCGGTCGATTTTAGTCGAAAACAAGGGCAGCCTGACCGCGGGCAGCGTCGGCAAGCCGTTTGGTTCGCTGAACGGCAAGCTCACGATTCATTTGTGGGGCAAGCTGAGCGACCCCGGGATTACTTGCAAGGCCGACGACGTCGATCGTTGCGGTGTGCCGTCGGAAATATGGACCTCGAACTCACCTTCCACGTTCAATCCCACGTCGTGCAAAGTTTGGCCTCCGAACGCGATGACCGAGCCGCTGCCGGGCGGGGTCAAGGATTGTTTCTACGCCTACGAAACGCTCGATGAGTTGGACAAAACCAACAACCGAAAAGCTTATTTCGGCCATAAGGTCCTAGCCGTCTCCTTTGGCGGCACGCTAAATTTGTTCGGCAAGAAGGGCGCCACTTTCGATACCAAGATCGATCCTAAGAAATCCTACAAGAGCTGGGTGCGGCTTAAAGGCTCACTGAAGCCAGGCGCCGCCACCGATACTCTGACCGTCGATGGCGTGGTTGATTGGGCCAAGGACGATCACATCGTGATCACCACCACCGACTTTCTGCCCGAACACTCGGAGGAGTTGGTCATCACGGATGATCCGGCGGTGAGCAACGGCGCCACGACCATCAAATTCGCCAATGCCGACGCCAAGGTCAAAGGACTAAAATGGCCGCACAATGGTTTGACGTACCCTCTAAGCCTTCCCGCTCGTCTGGGGATTAACGAAAAATCGGCCGAGACCCGTGCCGGCGTGGCGTTACTGACCCGTAGCATTCGGATCGTTTCCGACGGCGACACGCTTGGCTCCACATTCACTGAAGAAGCCGGCAACTTCTACGGCGGAGATACCATAGCCCGGCAGGGCTTCGCCAGCTTCCAGGTACAAGGCGTGGAGTTTTACCAGTTGGGCAAGGGCGGCATGATCATGCACTATCCGGTCCACTTCCATCTCGCACGTCAGACCCCGCAGCCAATTAATCCCAAAACCAATCCTCCCATCACTTTCCTGAAGGATTCTTCTATTCACGACTCGATGACCCGTTGGGTGACAATACATGGCACTCAGGGTGTGACTCTGGCGCGTAACGTGGGATATATGTCAATCGGACACGGCTTCTACCTGGAAGACGGCACCGAAACCGACAATAAACTGTACTCGAACATCGGGATCCTGGCGCGCGCGGCGATCGACTATCCGAACAACCCGCGCAAAGTCCCTGGGATTCTGACCGCGAGGCCCATGGATCCACCGGACCCGAACCCCGCTACTGCCATCGGGTTCGACGGCTTTCCCTTCTTCTCTGATTCTAACCATCCGTCGGTTTTCTGGATCATGAATGGGTGGAACGATTTCGAGTATAATCTCGCCGCAGGCGCCGGAACTTGCGGGGCATGCTATTGGCTGGTGCCCGGATATATCAGCGGTCCTTCGCAATTCGAGCACTGGTTTGGCTATGCGGGTGAACAGAAAGGGTTTGACCGGGCCGGCATAACTCCGCTGCAGGCATTCATCGGAAACGCATGCACGTCGGCGATGAATGCATTCACGATCAACAGCACCACTGCAACCTGCAACGGCGTCAATGTGCGAAAGGCGGCCAGTACGGATGCTGAGCTCACGATGCTCCCGTCGGACGGCGCGAAAAAGTCTTACATATTCCCTCTTCCCGCCAACGACACCTACTGGCCGCATGTCAATGGCGGAGGCAGGCTGGCGACGCGCTGCCCGGATGCCGACGCGGGCAAGACCAATCCTGAATGCACCAGCTTCAAGCGCTGCGACGAAAGCAGCCACGAGAACTGCGACGTTACGGTACTCGACCGCTTTACGACTTCCTTCAATTGGGCGGAAAAGAATCTGGCTGCGGTCTGGATGCGTCCGCAGTGGTCGCTGGTCATCAATAGCGTAATCAGCGATATTCTTGGCGCCGGACTCAACTTCGTCACCAGCGGGGGCTATTCGAAGTCCGATGTGATCACCGGCTTTTGGGCTTTGGCGCGCAAGACGGTTTTCATCGGCAGCACCCAGTCCGGCAATCCCCTGGCGTCCGATGCCGGTCCGTTCAATCCCTTCAGCGGCGCCGACGGCGTCAAGGGGTTGAAGTGCGGACCCAATCCCTTCGACATCAACGGGGGATACAACCCTTTATACTGCCTGTCGAAGGGGGAGGGGATCAGCATTCAAATTTCGAACTTCTCTGTCTTTCAGCGCTTTTTCAGCGTTTATGATGGGCCGACATACCAGGACTCGAACGCCTACCTTAATATTCATCCTACATTTCTAACGGCAAACGGCTTGGTCAACGGAAACAAGCTTTGTCGCCCTGACGTGAACAACGGGAATCCGTGCGTCAACACCGGCTTCATGAATGGCGGCCTGAACGGCGTCAGGGCATACAGACTCGGGACGACACTGGCCTGCTATCTGCCCAACGCTGCGATCGGGTGGAAACAGCCCAACGGATTCTACTATGCGCCGGCATTCCATTCCGAGAATCTGTTTTTCGATGGCGTTGATATCCGCCATTTCGTGACCGAGCCGTTGTTCGGTTTAGATGGGGACAACATTCCCTGCTCAAGCGCCGATCCGAATGCGTGCTACGGACATCAAGATAAGTGCAAGGCAAACTTATGCACCTGCATGACGAATGCGGATTGTTCAAGAGCTCCCGTGAGCAATGTATGCGACATGTCCACAAAGCTTTGCAAGTACGGATCAGCTTTTATAACCGATCTTCCCGCAAGCAAGCAGGAAAACTGCTTTTGGAATGAAGCTCTGTTCAACGGTTTTACCGACATCGATCGCGAGACGGTTCTCAATGACGATGACGGCTCATTGACCGGACTTACCAGTCAAGTCAACAAACCCGCCAAGACGGAAACCATCTCGGTCAACAAGGAGAATTTTTTCAACGCTCCGAGCGAGACCGTCGAATGCGCTTCGGACGTCGCGGCAAACGCGACCGGGGACGCCAAGAAAGACCCGTCGACCGCCAAGACCAGTCCTTACGAATGGGTTACCACCGCCGTGTACCCTGAGTGCGCGCTTAGCGTGCCGGATTCCAAAGCCGACGTACGTTACTGCTCAGACAGGCATTGGGGTAGCAACTGCACGACGTCGGATCCGACCCAGGTAAGTACATGTATCGGCATCCCGATTTACCGCCAGTTCCTGACCGAGCAGGAGATGGCTGATAAGGCGCCGCCGTTGGAGCAGGCCAAGCGCATGATGGGACAGAACACCTTCCAGCGCAGCGGGCTCACCGTCAATCACGGCCACTATTACATCGACGACACTATCTCACTTTCAGCTTCTGGGGTTGCGAGCAAAAGTCCGAACGCGCTTGTCGGCGGGGAGAAATACGAACTCTACTTTCTATACGCGAAGCCTCGGACGAAGCAGACCTATACTCTCTGGCTCGGGAAGAATCTGACCAAGGAGCAGTTCGATCCGAACAAAAGCGTATTATATGGACATACCGACATCTCCCAGGGCGGCAAGTTTCCGTTTGTCCCCAAGAAAGACGGGAGCACGAATGTCTGGCCCACCGGCTGGGTGAGAGATTATACGCCGTCAACTGGCTATTTGACCATCAGCTTTGATATGAACGCTCCGGAGGTCAAGGACGATTTCAATCTGAACAAGCCGATCGACAAGCCGCTAGGCCAGGAACTCTGTCAGCCCGCGTCGATGTGTAAATGGGGTACTAACAAGAATACGGCGAAGACCGATTGTGTATGCAGCATCACGGATACAAGCAACCCTCTGTATAGCACTTGCAACGAAACCATAACGGATAAGAGCAGCCCGGATTTCGGCCGGTACGCGGTCTGCCGATGGTCGGTCAAGGATCTCGACTGTCCTGCCGCGGGCTGCGAAGCCATCGAAATAACGATGCCGGGTGACTTTAAACCCGACGATGCTGCGGACCATCATCGGCCAGCCCCGGTAGCTTTTGATGGGGCGTTCGACTGGAAAGTGTCGTTCAATAATGAGGATACGGCGATCAGCGGCGCACAATGCCATTACGATCCAGCCGAGCTCCCATGACCTGGAAGATGCCAGACCGCTGAAGGGGCGAGCTGACGATCACTTCCATAAGCCCGGTGCGCAAATTGGCTCACAATGCGGGGTTGAGATCGAGGCCAGGATGAAAAACGACAAGACGACCAGACCATTAGGCATTTGGCGGGCGGGGCGGCGGAGGTGGCAACATCGATGGACTGGTGCCCTGAGCGCGGCGCGCGCAAGAGCGGCTCTTGCCATCAGCCTGGTGATTGCTAGCGCGGCTGTGGCGGGATGCAATGGAAGCAACGAAAGGTTGGTAATAGTAGTACCGACTGCCACCGCCACGGTCGTGGTCACATCAACCATGACGCCCGGCGCGACGCCGACCCCCACGCTTAGCCCGACGCCAGTAGTACCGACTGCCACCGCTACGGTCGTGGTCACATCAACCATGACGCCCGGCGCGACGCCGACCCCCACGCTTAGCCCGACGCCAGTAGTACCG
>Ga0126381_100003437_pt1 | contig 17183 bp, 19 predicted proteins | sample PanSoiMetPlot_28_FD_96465 | JGI IMG/M metagenome (GOLD analysis project Ga0126381, IMG submission 96465) | Tropical forest soil microbial communities from Panama - MetaG Plot_28 | ecosystem: Environmental > Terrestrial > Soil > Tropical forest > Bulk soil | place: Panama | collected 2016-02-17 | reverse complement strand
GATGTGGGTGTGGTTGGTCGCGTAGTGCCCTCCGGATCGGGTCGCGATCCACCCGCCGAGCGTCGACCCGGCAAAGCTCTGCGGGAAGTGCCGCAGCGTGTAGCCGCGAGGTCGGAGCTGGTCCTCCAGATGCGGGCCGAACGCCCCGGCCTGAATCAGCGCAGCCCGGGAAACCTCATCGACCTCAACGACCTGATCCAGCTCATCCAGCGCGATGGTAACGACCGGCCCGGCATCCGCCGGCGGGGTCACCCCGCCGACCACCGAGCTGCCGCCGCCGTAAGGGATCGCGCAGTAGCCCTTATCCGAGCACCACCCCAGGACCGCCTCCACCTCCGCCTCGGTGCGCGGATGCGCGACAACGTCGGGCGGGTTCGGGTAGCGGCCCAAAGGGCCGTGCAGCGACCGCTCGGCACCGTAGGAGTGGTAGGCGCGTTGCCAGGTGCTGGTGCAGCAGAACCCCGCCAGATGATCCGGCGGCGAGATTCGCGGGGGGCGCAGTTCCAGCGCGTCGGCCGGCGGGATCCGCGGGGCCGTCAGCTCAACGCCCAGCTGCTGCGACAGCCGCGTCGCAGCCGCGGTCCGCTGCTCGTAGCTGGGTTCCTCAGATTCCAGGCCGAACATCCACAAGCTCCGCCGCGGCCGCTCGCCCTCACCCATACCGCCGCCCCTCCGCACCCTCTGCCAGCCCGATCATAAATCGGCGGCCAAATCTGCAGCAGGCACACGAGGCGCCTGGGTAACGACGAGTGGAGGACAAGGGTCTAACCGTGGTCGCGCTCGATGACTGATCTTGTAAGCATCGTTACCAGCCAGGATTCGTACTCCTCAGGGGACCAGGCTCGCTCGACGACTAGGTGCCGGTAATTCTCGACGCTGATGAGTGTCCACACGCTGTCGGTCTTGCGATCCAAGTCGGGGTCAGGGACTGTGATGACGTGATGGAGGAGCCATTGACAGTCGGCGTGCCGACGCCCAGCGCCGCGTTTGAGCGCCTCGGCGACACCGCTGTCGTCCTGTGCCGCCGCCGCCGCGACCGTCAGGAGTCGCCAGCTGCGTTCGTGGGCTCGGCGAGCAATGCGCGCAAACTCTTCGATGGCTTGCGTCTTGTCCGGTTCAGTGGCGAGTGTCCGCCAGACGGGCTGGTCGCGCAGCGGGAAATCCGTTGAGCTGCCTACCTGGTCGCTGATTACAGCTACGAGCAGGTCTGCCTTGGAGCCGAACAGGGCGAAGAGGGATGCCTCGGAGGTCTGGGCCGCCCTGCCGATGGCGGCCGTGCTGGTCCTGCCATAGCCCGCTTCGAGGAAAAGCCTCGCGGCTGCGGCAATGACCCGTGCCCTCGTTGCTTCAGCCTGCGCTTTGCGCACGGGCGAGGTGTAGATGCGCTTCTTGACAGGTTCTGGCATGGTCCCGATATTAAGTGAGTGATACTCAATTAATCTGGATGGGAGTCTGACATGGCCAACCGCGCCGACGCGGAGGAGCGGTTTCGTCGAACGCAGGATGATGCCTTGGCGGCGACCGGCGTCGCCGTTACGTCCACTTTCATCGACGTCCGAGCTCCAGCGCTACGTGTTCATGTGCTTGACGCTGGCGCGGGCGATCCGGTGCTGATGATCCACGGCGGCAACAGCGTCGCGGCTTCATGGGCTCCGCTGCTCGCCTGGCTCGCGCCACATCATCGTCTCATCATGCCGGATCGACCAGGGTGTGGGCTGACGACAACGTTCGACTACCGTCGGATTGACCTTCGCTCGCATGGGGCGTCGTTTGTGCGAGGCGTCTTCGACGCGCTGGAGCTCAAACAGGCCGCGATCGTCGCGAACTCGATGGGCGGCTTCTTCGCGATGGCGTTCGCCATCGCGAACCCGCAGATGGTCTCGAAACTAGTGCTCATGGGTGAACCGGCCGGAGCCGACGGTCACCCCCGGCTCTTCCATCGGCTCGTCGGGACGCGCGGCCTCAACGCAGCGCTCTACGCGACGGCACTACGCCCGGCGCCAAACGCCGCAGGTGCGCGGGCCGGTCTTGCGCGAAGCCGACTCGTCGCTGAGCCGAGCCGCGTCGACGACGCGCTGCTCGACTGTTTCGCGGCCGCAGCCCGGCTGCCAGGCGCCGTCCGGAGCTGGAGGACGATGGTCGAGCAGGCATTCGTCCCTCCGGGCCTGGGCATGCTGGCCCGCAAGATGACCGTTACACACGCGCTGCTGCCTGAACTCGGCCAGCTCACTGCGCCGACCCTCCTCCTCTGGGGCGACAGGGACCCCTTGGGAACGCCCGACGCCGGCCGCGCTCTCGCAGACAGCATGCCCAACGCTCGGTTGCAGGTCGTCGAGGACGCTGGGCACCTGCCATGGCTCGACCAGCCCGTTTACTGCGGGCAAGTGGCAGCTGCCTTCCTCGCCGAATGAGAGCCATTGATCGGCGTAAGTGTCTGACATGCAGGGACGCGGCCTTACATACAGTGATTGGTCCGGCCGATCCGGATCGGTTCCGGATCTTGGCTGGGCGGCCGGACATGGCCGGTACTGGCCCTGACAGGGCCGAGTGCAGCCAGCAGTCTCACACCTCCGGGCCGTCTGCGCGGCGCAGCCGAACGAGGGCTTGCCATCTCAGGATCCGTGGCATCGTGGCTCCGCTGAGTGGGCATACCAGACAGTCGATGGCCGCGAAAGCGGCGGTAATCGGGGGGTGGCACATGGCGCTCAGGCCGACCGGGGCCTCGGCTCAGGAATCCGCAGCAGTCCCGCAGCCCGCCACCCAAGCCCCCGGCCAACCCCGGCCCCCCGGCGGGCCGCGATTCGGCGCCGTACTCGATGGGGCGACGGCGCGCAGGTATGTCGCAGAGCTGATCGGCACCGGCCTGCTCGTGTTCTTCGGTGCCGGGATGGCAACGGTGAACTTCGGCTTCAAGGCGTTCGGCGGCAGCGTCGCTGCCGGGATCTTGCTCACCGGGCTCGTCTTCGGCCTGGTGCTAGTGGGCCTCGTCGCGGTCATCGGCCCGATCTCCAGCTGCCACGTGAACCCGGCCGTTACCCTTGGCGCTTTCCTGGCCCGGAGGATCTCGCCATCCGAGCTGATCGGCTACTGGCTCGCCCAGCTGGCCGGCGCCCTGCTCGGGGCGCTATTGCTGCTGTGGGTCTTCCACAGCTCGCCGTTCTACTCCACGGCCAGGATCGGCCTTGGTGCTAACGGCTACGGAGGGCTGTCGCTGCTGCACGCCTCCGCCGGCGGGGCGTTCCTGACCGAGGTCGTCCTAACCGCGGTGTTCGTGCTGGTCGTCCTCGCCGCGACCCGCAAGGACGCGAGTGCACCGCTGGCTGGCGTCGTGGTCGGGCTCACGCTGGCCCTGGTCAACATCATGGGGATCCCGATCGACGGCGCATCGGTCAACCCGGCTCGCAGCTTCGGGCCGGCCGTCATCGTGGGCGGCCTGGCTCTGAGTCAGCTCTGGCTATTCCTCATCGCGCCGCTGGCCGGCGCCGTGCTCGCTGTGGCGGTGTACCTCGTGTTTCACCGGATCGGCGACGACGTCGTCACGCCCGCCCCTGGTGGCCTTGCTGGCGCGCGGACGACTGTGCCGCTCGCGGCCGCCGACGAGGACGAGGCAGGTCGTCAGCAGGCCGACCCTTCAGCTGACGCAGGCACCCCCCCGTCAGCTGGCCCCGGGCGAGCCGCCCGGTCCGACCAGGCGCCCCGTTCCGGCGCGCAGCCTCAGCCGCCTGCCCGCAAGTCAGACGAGCCGACCGGGCCGGCGGATCCGCCGGATGACGTGCCGTAGTGCCTGGCGGCCTGCGGGCGGCTTAACCCTGGACCCCTCACCTGGGCGCAACTTACCGCCTGCGCGCCCGACGGGGAGATTACCGCGTGATTTACCGCGTCGATAATGATGAGCGCATCGTGATGATCATGGCTATCGAACACCGCTCCGGCGTATACCGGCCGGTCCAGCCCTAAGATTCGCTCGGCAGCATAGTAAGTCGTCTTGCGTGTCGGTCTCCGACGTGAAGACGTCCTCTTGATGCGCAGTTCGGGTTCGGATCCCAAGCGCAAGCAGGAGGACGCCCCGTGTCTGACCGTCGTGGAGTATCCGTGAATCTCCCCTGGACGGGTGGTAATGGACGAGCACTCCTATGACGTTGTTGTGATCGGTGGCGGTAACGCGGCCCTGTGCGCCGCGCTTGCCGCGCGTGAGAACGCAGCTAGAGTGCTCGTGCTGGAGCGCGCACCCTTCGGGCAGCACGGCGGGAACACGGCGTTTACGGCCGGCCTCCTGCGGTTCGCTTTCAACGGCAACGCCCAGATCCTCGAACTGGTACCGGATCTCAGCCCAGAGATGATCCGCGATAGCGATTTTGGCAGCTACTCGGAGGAGAGCTATTACGAGGACCTTGGCAGGGTCACGGAGTACCGCACGGATCCTGAGCTCGCCGGCTTGCTGGTATCGCGCAGCTTCGAAACGTTGAAGTGGATGTATGGCTATGGCGTACGTTACGTGCCACCCTACGGCCGTCAGGCTTACAAGGTGGATGGGAAGTACACCTTCTGGGGCGGACTCGTATTGGAGGTCTCGGGCGCCGGCCAGGGGCTCGTGAACTTCCTCACCAAAGCTGTCCAGGCGAATGACATCGACTTGTGGTACGGCGCCCGTGGTTGCTCGCTACTAACCGAGGGCAGCCGGGTAAGCGGTGTTCGGATCCGCCGGGACGGACGAGACGAAACTGTGTATGCCGACGCCGTCGTGCTGGCATGCGGCGGGTTCGAGGCCAACGCCGAGATGCGGACTAGGTACCTCGGTCCCGGCTGGGATCTGGCCAAGGTGCGCGGTACGCGTTATAACACCGGAGACGGCATCATGATGGCGCTCGACGCCGGCGCAATGTCCTGGGGCAACTGGTCAGGGGCGCACGCTGTCGGCTGGGACCTGAATGCGCCGGCCTTTGGCGATCTAACTGTGGGTGACGTGTTTCAGAAGCACAGCTATCCGTTCGGGATCATCGTCAACGCCCGCGGCGAGCGGTTTGTCGACGAAGGCGCCGATTTCCGCAACTACACGTACGCCAAGTACGGGGAGCGAGTACTCGCGCAGCCGGGTCGGTTCGCCTGGCAGGTATTCGACCGCAAGATCAGCGGGCTACTGCGAGATGAGTACCGGATCCGCCAAGTCACGAAGGTAACTGGCCAGACTCTTGAGGAGCTGGTCAGCAAGATGGACGGCGTGGACCCCCAGGGCTTTCTAGCCACGGTGAAGGCGTTCAACGAGGCCGTGGACGATACGAAGACGTTCAATCCGAACGTCAAGGATGGCCGCCGGACCAACGGCCTCGCAATCGACAAGTCAAACTGGTCGAACCGCTTGGACGAGCCGCCGTTCGAGGCCTATGCCATCACTTGCGGTATCACGTTCACCTTCGGCGGCCTGAAGATCACGGCGAATGCCGAGGTAGTCGACACCGACGGGAACGTGATGCCTGGGCTGTACGCTTGCGGTGAGTTGGTAGGCGGCCTCTTCTACCTAAACTACCCAGGCGGTGCCGGGCTCATGAACGGATCGGTTTTCGGCCGCATTGCCGGCAGCCAGGCAGCCCAGTTCGCGGTGCACGATTCGACGGCAGTGCCGATGGACCTGCCAGCCCAGCGAGTCGGGAACCAGATGCCATTCACCGGGCCAGCCGCAGACTAAGCGCAGGTCGCCGTTCCGTAGATGTTCCGTGAAACGGGATGCGGGCCTGCTATGCCCAGGGAGTTTCGGCGATCCGCACCGGTACCTGCGGCCGCACACGGTCGAACAGCTGCTGCGGGATCGCTTCGAAAGAGGACGCCGTTCAGGCGATGTTCCGCCGCGGCGGCGCAGAGGGCACTGCGGTGATGGCCCGCATTGCGCGCGCACGGTGCCGCGTGCATCGAAGTTCGGCGACCGCAAGCGGGCTGTGCCGCTGCTGGCCCGGACGCTCGGCGAGGGCCTGGCGCAGAGGCGGCGGCCAGGATGCTGCGCGCGTAGTGCTCGCCGAATGCTCCGCGGGAGTGCCGCTGGATCTGATCGACCTGGAGATCCGCGAGCAGCTCCAACTGGCGGCCGTGAGCGGCCTGCTGGCGGTGAGCACCTGGTCGCCACGACCGTAACCGAATTCGCGCTTGGCACCGCTCTGAGGGAGGCAGCCTGTCGCCTAGCTGGCAGAGGACGCGCTGGCCGAAGGCGACGGAATCGCCACCTCGCACCAGACGACCTTGCCTCCGTCGGCAGCCCGGTGGCCCCACGAATCGGCCATTGCGTCAACCAGCAGCAGTCCTCGTCCGTGATTGCATGCGATACCGGCTTGCTGAAGGGCCGGCCGGTGAGGGCTGCCATCCCAGACCTCCAGCAGGATGCTGTCGGAAGTCAGCCGGATGGAGAGCCCGATCATCGGCAGCTTGCCGTGATCTGGGCCGCTACAGTCGGCCGTGGCCTCGACGGCGTTGGTCACAAGCTCGGACACCAGCAGGGCCGTGGGGTCTGCCATGCACTCCAGCTGCCACTCGCGCAGCATGTGTCGCAATACACGGCGCGCCCAGGGCACCGCTGAAGGCAGGGCGGCCAGCCGCACGTACCGGGTGTGGCGGCCGCTGGTCGGGATCGGACTTGCTTGCGTGCCGCCGTTATGGCGTGTGTGCGTTGCGGTCGCCTGCAATTCCAATGCAATCTCCTCCAGAAACAGACGGCATATGGTGCTCACTGCTTGCTGCGAGTGTCGGGGCAATGACAGGGCCGGTACCGGGGGATCACCGGGGTCGGGGCGGGGCTCCGGCTGAAGCACCGGCCCTGTCCGCTGGGGGTTACGGTGCCGCCAGGGCCGATTCAGCCAGCCGGGCCCGCTGGCACGGCCAGACCAACGAGCATTCGGCACAGGTGCCGTTATTGTTGACGTGCTGGTCGATCACGTGCCGGGCGGTGTCGAGCAGGTGCACGAACTCGACTGGGAACAGATCGCCCGGCGTCGCAGCTGGAGTGTCCATCTCGGCTAACTTCTCTCGTGTGCACGGTGCTCGCTGTGCCCGCTGAGCCGGGCCACAGTGTGCTTGTGCACTCACCATGGTTGCGTGCCCGGGCGGCCGCGTCTGCGCAGCTAGTGCCCAGGTTTCCTGGCCACTGGCTGGGGCATCGGCATGCCAGTTGGCTGCAATGACCAAACCAGCCGCATGCGGCACGATTGAAGCATGCCTGTGCGGTGCGTAATCGTCGATGACAGCCACGAATTCCTCCGCACTGCCAGCGAAGTGCTCGAGTGCGACGGCATTGACGTGGTAGGGACGGTGTCGACGGGAGCGCAGGCGTGTCGCACCTGCCGTCGGCTCAAACCGGACGTCGCGCTTGTCGATCTTTACCTAGGCTCGGAAACCGGATTCGATATCGCGCGTCAGCTCGCCGACGAGCCAGGAACCGGGCCACCGAAGGTAATTCTCATCTCCGCGAGCGTCGGAGATGAAGTCGCAGGCATGGTCGCGGACAGCCCGGCGGTCTCGTTCCTACCCAAAGAGGAGCTATCGGGCGACACTATCCGCGGCATCCTCGCCGGGGTAAGTTGCCTCAGTGCAACTCCAGATAGGCGATGACGGCGAGCACTCGGCGGTGGTCCTCCTCGGTCTCCGGCAGGCGCATCCGGGCAAGGATGCTGCGCACGTGCTTCTCGACTGTCCCCTCAGTAACCCAGAGCTGGCGCGCGATGCCGGCGTTCGAACGCCCCTCGGCCATGAGCGCCAGCACCTCCCGCTCACGTGCCGTGAGCTGCTCAAGGAAATGGTCACGGCGGCGGGCCGCGACGAGCTCGCGGACCAGCGCCGGGTCGACTACTGAGCCCCCGGCTGCGATCCGGCCAACGGTCTCGGCGAACTCATCCACGTCAGTCACCCGCGACTTGAGAAGATAACCAACGCGCTGACCGGCGGCCAGCAACTCCATTGCTTCCCCGACCTCGGTGTGCGCCGACAGGACCAGGATGCCCGTTTCGGGAAGCTCTTTCCGGATCTGGAGCGCCGCGTCCAGGCCCTCAGTGAGATAGCTCGGCGGCATCCGAATGTCGATGATGGCGAGGTCCGGGCGATGCTCGCGGACTAGGTCCAGCAGCCCGGCAGCGTCTTGCGCCTGTCCGACGATGTCGAAGCCCGATTGCCGCAGCAGGCTCGCGATCCCCTCACGCAGCAGAGTGTCATCATCGGCCAAGACAATTCGCTTGGGGGTTTCGCCCACTATGTCTCGTCTCCACCCGAGCGTCATCGGTATCCTGTTAATAAGATTACTGGGAGCCCTCATCTATCAGGGGCACCCGCATCGGGGGACGGGGACAATGCGCAGGCGTGGCCGGCGCCGAGGCGGCAGCCTTATCAGGCGCACCGTCGCTGTGAGCGTGTTTCTTTCCGCCGTCATCGCCTCGGCTTTTGGCCTTCTCGTGCTGGCGATCGACGACCTGCGAGAGTCCGAATCCCGGGCGAACCACGCGCTGGAGGTGCTGGTCGCCGCGAACCGCCTAGAGCGCCTGCTTATCGACATACAGAGTAGCCAGCGCGGTTACATCATCACTGGCGAGCGCACTTTCCTCGCGCCCTGGTACGACGCCAGGTCCAAGTTCCTGGCGCAGGCCAAGCAACTGGAGGATCTGGCGAGCGGGGGAGACCCGGGTCAGTACCAGCGTGCCAGCCATATCCGGGCTATGGGCTCGGCCTACCTCAGAGATTTCGCTCTTCCGCTGGTCGCACTCGCCGGGCGTGACCCCGGCGCCGCACGCACGGTTGCGGTCACCGCACAGGGCCAGCGCATCGAGGACGCGCTGCACGGCAGGTTCAGAGAGTTCATCGCACGCGAGAACCAGATCTTCGGAGTCGGCCAGCAAGGGGCAGACGCCGGCGCGACCCGGGCACTGGCAGCCGCCTCGGCCGGCGTAGGCGGCACGATCGCGCTGACCCTCCTCTCTGGCGCCTTCATGGCCCGATCGGTCGTCCGGCCGGTTCACCGAGCCTCGACCATGGCCGGCGTGGTGGCAGCCGGGGACCTGAGTGTCCGCATGCCGGAGACCGGGCCGGCCGAGGTCGGCAGTTTGCAGCAGTCGTTCAACAGGATGACCGACTCGCTGTCCCACAGCCGGGACGAACTCCGCCGCGTGGCCGACGAGCAGGCGGCCCTGCGCCGCGTTGCCACACTGGTCGCGCTCGGCGTCCCCCCGCTCGAGGTATTCCGCGCGGTCGCCAGCGAGACCGGCCGCGTACTGGGCGCGCAGGCCAGCTTGGTGGCCAGATTCGAGCCGGACGGCACCGCGTCGGTGGCGGGCGCCTGGGAGCAACCAGGCATACCTGAGCCGATGCCGTCCGTCGGAGAGCGATGGATAACAAGCGAATCTAGGCTGAGCGAGCTCGTCAATCGGACCGGGAAGCCGATCCGGGTCTCCAGCTATGAGAGCCTGAGTCCTATTGCGTCGGCATGGGCGCGCAAGCACGGAATTCGCTCGTCAGTGGGCAGCCCGGTCACCGTGGAAAGCCGGCCATGGGGGATGATCCTCGCATTCTTCGGCAGCGACGCACCAGCGCGCGCGGACGATCACATCGAGCAGCGTTTGCTTGCCTTCACGGAACTGGTCGCCATGGGTGTTGCTAACACCGAGAGCCGCGCTCAGCTCGCCGCCTCCCGCGCTCGGGTCGTCGCAGCGGCTGACGAGACTCGCCGCCGGATCGAACGTGACCTGCACGACGGCGCTCAGCAGCGGCTGATCTCGCTCGCGCTCGAGCTACGGGCCGCGCAGCGTCGAGTGCGTGGGCAGCAGGATGTGACGGCGCAGTGGTCGCGTACCGCGCAGGGCTTGACCGACGCCATCGGAGAACTGCGGGAGATCTCCCGTGGCCTGCACCCGGCCGTCCTGGAGAAGCACGGCCTCGCACCCGCACTGCGGGAGCTGGTCAGGCGCGGAAGCCTCCCCGTCGAGCTCGACCTGCGGGTCAGTGAGCGGCTACCTGAACATGTCGAGGTCGCCGCTTACTACGTAGTGTCGGAAGCGCTGACCAACACGGCCAAGCACGCCCAGGCCTCCGTTGTTACCGTCGAGGTCAGCACGGCCGGGAACGAGCTACGCCTAGTCGTCACCGACGACGGGGTGGGCGGAGCAGATCCGTCGCGCGGGTCCGGGCTTGTCGGCCTCAGCGATCGCGTCGAGGCGGCCGGCGGCCACCTCGAGATCACCAGCCCACCGCGCGGAGGTACCTCGCTCGCGGCCACGATCCCTCTCCGGTCGAACACCGGCGCCAGCGCCTTATTTTCGCCGCCCCCAGGTCGACCCGCCGGCGCCCCAAGTGACTGAGGTCGGTAAAAACTGCACCCGGGTAGGCCTTTGACGTGCGCACCTTCGGGTTATGACCGCGTGAATGGCTCGGCGCTCCGCACCAGTTCCGGATCTTGTCTGAGCTGCCGTGGGTTTGCCAGGCGGGCCATCGCCTCAGTCAGAAAAGCGCCAGATTCGTCAGCTGAGGTTTGGTGCCTGGAGCTTGCCTCATTGTCACCGATTTACCCGTCAGGCTGCTAAGCGCGGGTGAACGGTGCCGGACCCGGCGTGACGGCGGCCTGGGCGAAGAACGTCACCCGAGTATTCCCAGGCCAGCGGCGCATCGCCGCCATCGCGCCGCTGCTCGGCGCTTTCGGCGTCCGTTTTGGAAGCACTCCGTGCCGTAGGCCATGAGCTGCCAAGCCAGGCAGCGGGCCAAGCCAGGACGCCAGCGCCACGCCGTTGGCGGGCTGGTGCCCTGATCCTGGGCTCCAGAGGCCGAGTTCGCGGGCGGGTCGTCGGCGCGGGTGCAGCGGGTGTGCACCGACATCGTCGACCCGACCGCCTCGGTATCTGAGCCCCCTAGCTGCCTTCGGCTACCGGGTAGATCTCGTCCGCGACCAGCCCGTGCGCGAGCTTGTGCACATCGGCCGCGGCGTCCGCGCTCGGGGCTTCGACGAGACAGAACACCTTGCCGTCCGTCTCGCTGACCCAGTAGCTCAGGTAGTTGACGCCGTGCTCGCCCTGTACCTGTAGGTCGGCCTGGTGCGCTCCGGACACGTCGGTGAGGCTGACCCCGCCGGGGATGGTGTGAACGTCCATGAACAGTGCCATTGTCTTGACTCCCTTCAGACCGAGCCGGTCGGTCCGGCTGGCAGGTCGCCGCGTCACTCTGGTGCCGTGGCGGGGTGCTCGGGTTGGAAACCCGAGCAGAGCAGATCGAGCGCGTCAATACGCTCATTCGCGGTCATGAAGACGTGCTGCTCGACGACACAGCAGTCCTGCGGCGCGTCGCGGTAGCCGGCGCGCAGCCGCCAGCGCAGGTAAAGCCGCGGGCCGACGCTACCGATCGCGGCGTCGAGTACGTCGAACACGTCGTAGTCGCCGAACCAGCCACGGAACCGCGCCGCGGTCTCGGCGGCGCTGGTCAGCTCGAACGGCCCGCGCGGCACCATCGCGCGGAACCGGACGTCCTGCCGCAGGCAGGCCTGCAAGGCCTTGAAATCGCGGGTACCGAGCGCGTGAAGGAACTCCCCGGCCACCGGCCAGGCGGTGATCTCGGTGGTGGTCATTGCTGTCATGCCCCATGTTTACGGGCGGGCACTCGGCTTCCACATCGGGTGATCACCCGAACTTTCTAGGCTCTCGCCTCGATCAGGCCGTTCCGCATCGCGAACATAGCCAGCGCGCCGCGGGTGCTCACCCCGGTCTTGGCGTAGATGTGCTCGACATGGCTGCCGACCGTCTTCGGCGACAGAGTCAGGGCGTCGGCGATCTGGCGGTTCGACCGACCACGCACTAGCAGGTCGAGTACCTCCAACTCCCTGCCGGTCAGGCCCGCGATGCTGCTCTGGCGCCGCGGCACCTGATGACCAGCCTCGGCGAGCACCGCGGCCGCCGCTGCTGGGTCGAACACGCCGGCCCTGACCCCGTCGAGGAGAACAGCGGCTGCCGCGGCGGGCTGGAGCGGGTCCCGGTACGGGCGCGGGGAGCGCATGGCCTGGTACGCCACAGCCGCAGCGAGCACCCGGGCCGTCCGCGGGATCGCACTACCGGACAGCCCGCGGGGATATCCGGAGCCGTTGACGCGCTCGTAAGCCATTGCAGCGACCGCGCCGAACTGGGCCAGCCGCGACTGCCGTCCGAGGATGCGTTCAGTGAGGTACGGGACGGTACGGATCCTCTCGGACTCCATGCGCGAGAGTGGACCGGGCTTGTTGAGGACCGCCGCCGAGACGCCGATTGTTCCGAGCCGGCCGACGAGTCCGGCACTCCGGACGATGTCGACTTCGGCCGAGGGCAGGCCCATTCGGATCGCCGCCCGCTCGGCGAGACCGCTCACCGCGCGCGAATGCCCGGTGAACCAGGGCGACTTGAGGTCGGCGTAGTCGGCGAGCGTGTCGAGCGCGTCGTTCAGTTCGCTCTCGATGAGCGGACGATCAAGAGGAGCGCACCCGGCGATCACGACCGCCCAGGCGTCTTCGCCGTCGATGTCGGCGAAGATGTCATCAGCGCGCGCCCGGCACACGTCAACCAGGCCAGGGTCGAACTGGCTGCCGCTGCGCTCGCGCAACATCGCGAGGGCAGCGTCGAAGCCGCCGATCCGAAGAGCCACTTCTGTCTCGCTGGCGATGTGCGCGACCCGCATTACCGCTTCGATCTGCGTACCGGCTAGGCCGCCCGGCCCGCCCTTGCCGTCCCACCGCTCGAGCACCTGCGGAAGCGCCCGCTGCACCTGTTCCGGCACATGGAATCCGGCGACGGTAACCGCTGTCGCTTGGCAGTGGGCGGTGAGCGACGCCATCATGTCGCGGAACCCATTGATGAGGAACCGTCCGGTCAGCGTGAACCGGCCCCAGGCCGAGCCGCCGTCGAGCTGGCCGAGCAGGAAGCGCATCATTGGCAAGCCGGCACGGTCGACGGCGTAACTCGCCCCTCGGACCCGAGTGTCGTCGCCGAACCAGCGGGCCAGCTCGTGCGAGTCGGCCACGCAGCCAACCCATGCGAGCAGCGAGACATAGAACGTGGCCGCCCGCTCGTCCTCGGATAGCCCTGCGGCGCCGGCCAGCCGCGAGGCGATGACGGTTTGCCGGAGCACGTGCTCCTGCGGTTGGCCTAGACCGAGGTCGGTCGCGAGAGAGAGTGCAGCGACCACTTCGGCAAGCCGCACTACGGGCTCATCGGGCACAGCCGGCGCGGTCATGAGCGCGAAACGGTGACGACACCTGGCTGATCGGCCGTCAAGCGTGGCAGGAACCCAGCGAGGAATGCCTCGACCTGCTCAGCCTGATGAGGCGTGACTGGGCTGTGCGTCGGGCTGAGCAGCATGGCTCATACGTCCTTTCAGGATGTGTGTCAGATGTGACGCATGTGGCAGCGCACAGGTTTACGCGCATGAGAGTACTAACTTCATTCTTATATTCGAATTATGCATTCTCAGCAGGATTCGAACCTGCGCACACGGCTGCGGAGAGCGTGTGCGCTACCGCCGCTGCGTACCGTCTGACCTGCGCAGACTTTCGGCTGAACCAGGCTGCTGGCCTGTTCTCTCGCAGTTCTCTCGCAGATTGCTGACGGGCATGCTTGCCGCGAGCGCGCCGCCGGTCAGATCCCTCGGCAGGGCACGGCCTGAAAGACCCCGCCTGCCTGGCAGCAAGAATTCCCCGGCAGGGGGTACGAGGCCCTTAACCTGCGATCGCCGAGCGGACGAGGGAGGTGTCACCGGCGGCGGCAACAGGGTGGCCCCAACATCCGGAAGAAGGTGAATGGCTATGACGACGGTCGATAGCTGGCCGGTCGAGATCTCACTCGAGGAGGAAGACGGGCAGACGCGGGCCGAGGCGCGGCTGGCCAAGGACGGCGTTGGCATGATTGGCCGCGGCATTGCCCGGCGTAACCCCGATGACCAGGAGGTCACGCAGATCGGGGAGGAGATTGCGGCTGCGCGGGCCTTGTCCGACCTTGCTCATCAATTGCTCAGCGACGCGGCAGGGCAGATCGAGGGCGCCACGCACAAGCGCGCGCACCTGTCTCTGTAAGCGCTACACGGAGCATGGCCGAGGCTGCGCTGGAGTTCGTTCGAGAGAGACGACTTGGCGGTCGCGAACGAGGTCATGATCGGCGGGCGGCTTCCCTGCGGCGAGCGGGCGCCGTGGGCGCGGTCGGCTGAACCTGGCAGCCATCCGCCCGGCCAGCTGGCGGCTCAGCTTCCCAAAGGCGTGGATGCCTGGCCGCGCGGCCTTGAGTACTGACGGCGAACGCGGCCGGCTGGGCTGCGGTGCCGCTGTCATCGTTGTCACCTCATTCGTGGGGCGTGACCCGGCGTCGTGTTGCGGTTCTTCCGACGCCTGGCGATGCCGCGGGTGGTCCTCGCGGATGTGCAGCTCGAGAAGCGCCTGGTTGGAGTAGCGGAGGCCGCATAGCGGGCAGGTTGGTGTGAGCGTGCTGGACATCGCATCCTCCTTCTTGCCTCATCAAAGCCCGCAGCGCTGAAGCCAGCGTGAGGCACTTGTGCGCGCGAGATGGAGATGATCAGGCCGCCGCAGTCGCGCCAGGTGGTGGTTAGGCCGTGGGGCAGCGCCGGGCTAGCGCGCCGTGCCGCCGGATAAGGCCGTTAGCGGTGGCTATCCAGGAAGCGCTGCCGGATCCGCTTGAGTTCGTGGCGCGGGAACCCGGCCAGGTTAAGGAACAGCACCGTGCGGTGCCGTCGCCCGCAGGCCGCGAACGTTCCGGTAGAAGGCGGCTCCCCGGCGGGTCACCCCCGAGCGCACCGAAGACCACGACGAAGCTGTCTTGGTCGTCCTGGCCGCTGCCATGCTGAGGATCCGCGGCTGGATCAGCTCCTGCTCTGCGGTGTGCGGGCGAGTGAGCGGCCGGTGGCTAGTGGTGGCACCTGGGATCGTGATGCAACATCGACCTGGTCAGAACGCTCCGGGGTCGGCGGTCGTGGCACCCGGCGGCGGTTGTCGCGGACGGAAAGGGCCGCGACCACGGCTAGCACGAGGGCGATGAACGCCGGCGAGGCCCAGGCGGGGAACGTGTACACATCGGCCAGCAGCAGCTTGACAGCGACCGCGGACAAGATGACAGCCAGCCCGGGCTGCAGGTAGCGGGACCGGGCGGCCGCCGCAGCCAGGAGGAAGTACAGCGCCCGCATGCCAAGCAGCGCGAACACGTTTGAGGTGTAGACCACGAAGGTGTTGGTAGTGACGGCGAGCACCGCCGGGATCGAGTCGATGGCGAAGATGACGTCGGTGGTCTCCACCAAGATCAGGGCGAGCAACAGCGGGGTGGCCACCAGCCGGCCTTTGTCGCGGATGATGAACCGCTGGCCGTGCAACCGGTCGGTGCCGGGCAGGATCCGCCGCATGCAGCGCAGGACTCGGCTGTCCTGGGGCCAGGTGTGACTCTCGCCGCGCAGCATCCGGAGTGCGGCCCACAGCAAAATAGCACTAAATATGTAGATAACTACATGGAAGGTCTCGATCAGCGCGACGCCGGCCACGATGAAAACGGCCCGCATTAGCAGCGCGCCGATGATGCCGTACATAAGTACCCGGTGCTGGTACCGGGCCGGGATCGCGAAGGAGGAGAAGATGACAGCGAAGACGAACACATTGTCGAGCGACAGGCTCTTCTCGATCAGGTAGCCCGCCAGGTACGCCTGGCCGGTGGCGCTGCCCTGCCAGGCCCACAGCAGACCAGCGAAGCCCAGCCCCAATGCGAGCCAGATCCCGCTCCAGGCGGCGGCTTCGCGAACCGAAACCTCGTGGGCACGGCGGTGCAGCACGAACAGGTCCAGGGCCAGCATGGCCAGCACGAAGGCAGCGAACGCAGCCCACGCCCAGACGGGAACGGCCATGCCATTACCTCCATAGGCGTGAATGCGGGGTGGCTACCCTGGTCCTTACCTCCTGAACAGGCGCCCACCAACTCAGCCGGCCGGGCGGGTGGCGATCATCGGCCAGTTGAACCTGGAAGCCGATGGCATGCGCGCCGGCGATGCCGCCGCTGCCGTTGGGGACCACGCCGCATCCGAGCCAGGTCACTATGCCGGAGCTCCCGTCGTCTTCGGCCGTGCCGAGCCCGGCGGGCCGGTTTTTACTACCTTGACTCAAGCTACCCGGGCGGATCTGGAGCTATCGTGCCGTAACGATGGAGACGTCGTGGAGCATGGCCAGACAGTCCTGGCGGTATGCGGAACTCACATCGCCCTTACCCGAGCTTCAGCGCCGTTATGACAGGCGTTGCGTTGCGCCGCAGCGGGGTCGGGTGAAGCCATGCTCTGCGTCCTTGATGGAGTAACAGCAGAGCGCTACGCCGACCGACCCACAGGCTGCTGGACGCGCTCAACGTCAGCGCGCGGGTAGCAGCCGCTGCGGGCGAGACCGCGCGGGCTCACGACGACGCGTACCAGGCGCTAGCAGCAGGGCGCACCATCGAATCGCAGACCAGGATCATCGAGTCGTTCGAATGCCTGGGCGCTCGCGTGCTCGCGGCCGATGACCCATACAAGGCGGTGCGGGTCCTCGGCGCCTCCGACGCCCTCCGCCAGGCCATCGGCTACCAGCGCTTCGCCTTGCACCAGCCCGGCTACGACCCCGCAATCGCGCAACTTCGGTCCTCGCTGGGCGACGCGGCGTCCGGTCGGTCCGGGAACGGATGAGTGGCTCCTCCAGCTCCTAGCGCGCTGTCATGCGCTTCTTGGACGCTTCGCGATCGGGCGCCTCCGAACTGGTTCAAGATCCCCCAGGATTGTGATGCGGCATCTGCCAACTGGCAGATGTTCCTTCTCGGAGCGGGTGCGACGATCCGTGCATGACTGGGGCGGCGAAACTCAACAACGCACACCCACCCACCCAACCTCGTCGGGGCCAGGGCTGCCATCGGCATCGGCCGCCGGGGTGACCCCTGGTCCGCCTTCGACATCTTCCGGCGCGAGGGCGATCAATGGAAGGTGGTGCACCGCCACCGCGACGCGCTGGAGTCAGGCGACAACGGCGACGTCGTGCAGGAACTGCTGAGCGGAACCGGCTCACCGCCGGCCAGCCGTCGGCATCGGCTCGGGTCCGGTTATTGATTTCGCACCTATGCGCGCTGGAGGGACAGATGGCAAACCACCCCAACTTCGACCTAGCCGAGGCCGCGGCTGATGCGGTCAGGCGAGGTGACTATGCGACCGTC
>Ga0126381_100003433_pt1 | contig 17203 bp, 12 predicted proteins | sample PanSoiMetPlot_28_FD_96465 | JGI IMG/M metagenome (GOLD analysis project Ga0126381, IMG submission 96465) | Tropical forest soil microbial communities from Panama - MetaG Plot_28 | ecosystem: Environmental > Terrestrial > Soil > Tropical forest > Bulk soil | place: Panama | collected 2016-02-17 | reverse complement strand
TTCGACCGCGAGGTTTCGTTCACGCGTTCTACCGTTGCGGATCGCATCGCAGAGGGCGAGGACACTGTAGAACTTTGGATCTCGCAGCGCGGCTTTGGGTGCTCCCTTGTAGAGAGGAGCGAGAGAGATGCCGCGAACTTTTCCTTCTGCATACGGCCAAACCGTGGGCGGTTCACTGTCCTCCAGGAAGCGCGACTTGAGCGGCTCCGCCGCCGCCGCAGTCGGAACGCCGCGTGCCATCGACCCCTTCATCGAAGGAAAGACGTATTTCAGTCCGTGCGATAAGAACTCCATAAGTGCGGTCCGGTTCACTCTTTTTTCTGCATTTGCCACGTAAAGCAAACCCGCATCCGCGCAACGCTTCAGAGCTTTTGAGACCTCGGACGGAGAGATCGACAAAGCTTCAGCCAGGCTCTTCGACTGAATAGCTGGCTGGTTCAGGATGGCGAGTTTGAGAAGAAGCGCAATGTCCTGACCCTGCATGAACCCATTGTAGCTGTACTTTCCAATTTGGAAATTGGAAATTAAGTCGGAGCAATAGTGAACCAGACCTAGATTCCTGGTTTGGTGAAGTTGCCGGCGTTGCGAGCTAGGGATAGCTCATGCGAGCGTAACCTATTATCATTAAAGCGGTTAGAAAGCATGATTCAAAGCCATTGACTTCTTCAGCGCACAGGAAACGTTCAAAACGCGCGGAATGCACAAGTTTCGTGGCAAAAGGGCGGTTTAGACCTCTTCCGCGACCTCTTCTTTTCGAGTTTTGATGGTGCTGACGATGGTGCTGAACATGGATTTTGAATGATTTTCGATGCTTTTCGGTGCCGCCGATGCTCGTAGAATCAATGGGTTACAGTTATGTGGAAATTTGACACGGAAGAGGTCGTTGGTTCGAATCCAATCGTGCCTACCATTCTTAGATTCGACAACATCCAGAACAATCCAGAAAGCTAAGCCAAGCCGCTGAAAATCAGCGGCTTTTGTCTTTTCTACGTCCAGAGGCGTATCGTGGAAGCCAAGTCCCACCGGGGGTACATCTGGGGGTACGTGATTCCGAAAGTGGGGGTATCTTCCACGTCCGGAGAAATCTGGGGTTCCACGACTTGGCACTGACTGACACGGAAATCCGACGCTCAAAACCTGCTGACCGGCCCTACAAACTCTCTGATAGTGGCGGTCTGCACCTTCTTATCACGCCGGCCGGCGGGAAGCTCTGGCGTTGGAAGTATAGGTTTGCCGGCACTGAGAAATTGATGGCCTTCGGGCGATACCCCGAGATTGCCTTGGCCGATGCGCGAGAGCGTCGCGATGAAGCCCGGAAGCTGCTGGCCAAGGGCGCTGACCCCATGGCTGAACGAAAGGCCGAGAAGACGGCCGTCATCGTTGCCACAGAACACACCTTCGAGAAGATCGCCGAACAATGGATTGCGCATTGGAAGGGGAACAAGAGCGCACGGCACGCAGCAACGACCAGAAACCGCCTTCGAGGGAATGTCTATCCGGTTCTCGGTATCCGTCCTATAGCTGAAATCGAGCCCATGGAACTGGTCAAGCTTGCGACGGGCATTGAAGCCCGCGGTGCTTCGGATATGGCCAAACGGATCCTGCAGATCGTTGGCATGATCTTCCGTTATGCCGTTGCGCACGGCTACAGCAAACGCAATCCTGCGGCAGAGATTCGGCCTGCGGACATTCTGAAACCCACGACCAAAACCAACATGGCACGGATTGAAGCGAAAGACCTGCCGACGCTGCTTCGTGCAATCGAGATTTACGAGGGCCGGCAGCTGACGCGATTGGCCATGAAGTTGATGGCGCTCACCTTCGTCAGGACAAGCGAACTGATCGGCGCAAGCTGGGAAGAATTCGACGTCGAAGCGAGACGCTGGTCGATTCCTGCCGTTCGCATGAAGATGAAAACTCCCCACATCGTTCCACTTGCTGACCAGGCGATCGAAGTTCTTGAGTTGCTGCGGACGATCTCAGGCGACGAGAAACTCGTCTTCCCCGGCGAACAGGACCAGAAGAAGCCGATGTCTAATATGACGATCCTGAAGGCACTAGAACGGATGGGCTACAAGGGGCGCATGACCGGACACGGCTTCCGGGGCCTGGCCGCAACGATTCTTCACGAGCATGGCTACAACCATGACCACATTGAGCTGCAACTCGCTCACGCCCCGCGGAACGAAGTCTCCGCTGCTTACAACCATGCCCTCTACCTGGAACCGCGCGCCCGCATGATGCAGGACTGGGGGGACTTTCTCGACCGAACACGTCAGGGTGGCAAGGTGATCGTGATGCAACGATCAGCTTAGCGTCGAGACTTTGTTGCGAGATGCCGAGTGAGTACGATTGATCCGGGACAATGATCGATCGGCGATCCTGCACGCGCAACCTCGTCAATGTTTCAGAGGAGGTCACTCCTTTCGAGAATTCGGGCTAGGGCGTTGTCGATTCCGTTGCCCGATCGTGGTCATATCCTGCGGTGTACCTTTGGCCAGTTTGCGCGTTTCGGCCGGCGAATACGGTTTAACATAATCACGCCGGGGGAGTTCGTCCTGGTAATGAAACGAAGGGTCGGCAGAATGGGTTCAGCTCGCCACATGATCGCGCTCCTCAAAAGCCACGTGGAAGGGGACGACAGGGAATTCCTGTCCGTCGCCATGCAGGCTGCTGCTCACGAAGCGAAACTGGGCCACGCTGCTGTTGCGCAGCAGCTTCGCGAACTGATTGAAGAAGCCAAACGCCGATCCAGCGCGGTACAGCACAGACAGGGGCAACTCATTGTTCTTGAGCCACGAGGGGAGCTTGCCAATCTTCTCTCGGTCCAGACACCGTCGATTCGCCTCGGAGACATGGTTCTCCCTCCTAAGTTGACCGAACGGCTCAAGCGTGTTCTGGTCGAACAGAGACAACGAAAACGACTGCTCGACAATGGCCTTCAGCCGCGCCGCAAGCTCCTCTTTGTCGGACCGCCAGGAACGGGGAAGACCATGAGCGCTTCGGCTCTGGCCGGCGAACTTCACCTGCCCCTGTTCACGATCATGCTCGAAGGTCTGATCACGAAGTTCATGGGCGAGACCGCGGCCAAGCTCCGACTGGTCTTTGACGCCATTCGTCAAAGCCGGGGAGTCTATCTCTTTGACGAATTCGACGCCCTAGGTGCCCACCGCAATCAGTCCAATGACGTCGGCGAAATTCGCCGCGTGCTCAATTCCTTTCTGCAGCTTCTTGAAAAAGACTCCTCTGACAGTCTGATTGTCGCCGCGACGAATCATGAACAAATGCTCGATCGCGCACTATTCCGGCGCTTTGATGACGTAATCGAATACGCCTTGCCGAATCTCACGTTGACTGAAGAGATCATCCGGAGAAAGCTTGCTCCGTTTGAGACGAGCGATGTGGACTGGTCAACGGTTCTGCAAAGGGCTCAGTCTTTCAGCCCCGCTGATCTTGTCAGGGTCAGCGAAGAGGCCGCAAAGAAGGCAGTGCTAATCGATTCAAAACGCATCACCACTGAATCGATTCTCTCCGCGCTTGAGGAAAGAAAGGCGACCTGCCTGTAAGATGCCAGAACTTCCGCGGGACCGGCCCCATCTCTATCTGCGCAACAACGGCAAACCAGAGCCGTACACCAGCAAGAACCCGCCTCCGCGTCAGCCTATGCCTCAGCGCGAACGGGCAACGCACGCCGATGCGATTCGCGAGGCTCTTACGTTAGCTCTGGCCGCGGTCGAAACCGACCGACAAAAGCGCGACCCTGAACTGCTTGCAGGCACACCAGGCTTCTACCTCGATTTTGAGCTTCCATCTGGTTCGGAGAATGCCGCAGAGCTACTGGAAAACCGGCTGAAGCACATCGAACTTGTCGCATTCCGGCAACCAGACAAAACTCAGCCGGCTCTGGCTACCGTATTTGTTCCCGACAGCGCAAGCGATTACTATCTCTCGAAGGTTGATCGCTACAAGGACGAGGACACCAAGAAGGGGCACCCCAAAGGAGAGGCGTTAGTCGCTCGCATTGATCGCGTCGTGAAGTCGGCCCTCCGGTCGGTGTTTACCGACGATCCTGATCTCTTTCCGGAGGATAATCGGGCCATCTGGTGGGAAGCTTGGCTTCGCGCAGGCCATACCGAAGCCTTTCAGACCGTAACCCAGCACCTCGGTTTGCAGCTCCAGCAAACGCGACTCGTTTTTCCCGATCGTGAAGTCTGCCTCGTCTATGCAGACATCGCCACGATGGGCCGGTTGTTCCTTAATTGCGATTCGATTGCCGAACTGCGCCGTGCCAAGGATACACCTGGGCAGTTCGTAAGCTGGTCGAACACCGAGCAAATGGAATGGGCAACGGATCTCGCCGAGAGAGTCACGACGCCCGTCCGGGAAGACGTCTCGGTCTGCATCCTTGATACGGGCATTACCCAGACTCATCCGCTCATCGCTCCAGCACTGCACGTGGGTGACGTTCACAAGTATGAACCAACGTGGCACGCCGGTGACACTCATGGGCATGGGACGAATATGGCCGGCCTCGTGCTCTATCAGGATCTTCCTTCCGTCATCGGGTCGGCCCAACCGGTCGAATTGACGCACAGACTTGAATCGGTGAAGATTCTTCCCGACCAAGGACAACATGATCCGAAACTCTACGGGGCGATTACCCGAGACGCCGTTGCGCAGGCGGAAATCAGCGCACCCGATAGGAAGAGAGCCGTCTGCCTTGCTGTGACCAGCGACATCGATACCGACCGCGGAAGACCTTCGTCCTGGTCGGCGGCAATCGATCAGCTCTGTTTTGGCGATGAAAACTCAACACGCCTAATTCTCATCTCAGCCGGGAACATTCGCGACGGCATTTCGAAAGACAATTATCCAGCGCAAAACGAGATTGAACCCATCGAGAATCCCGCCCAAGCGTGGAACGCTGTAACAGTCGGTGCTTTTACCGAAAAGACCACCATCAACGACCCCAGTTTTACAGGGTGGGAGCCACTGGCGCCTGAAGGTGAACTGTGTCCGACAAGTCGGACGTCTGTTAGTTGGGAACGACAATGGCCGGTAAAGCCTGACCTCCTGATGGAGGGCGGAAATTGGGCAACTTCCGGGGACGACTGCGACTGCCCTGATGATCTAGGTCTACTAACGACCTATCGCGACCCGGCCATTCGCCATTTTGACATCTTTCGGGACACGAGCGCGGCTACAGCCAGCGCCAGCAATCTGGCCGGGAGGATCTTCGGCGCCATGCCGGAACGATGGCCGGAGACGATTCGGGCCCTTTTGGTGCATTCGGCAGAGTGGACGCCAGCCATGAAAGCACAGTTCGATGCTGCGCATGCAGAGCACCAGAAACGTGCCCTGCTGAGAAAGTACGGTTATGGAGTCGCTGATTACAACCGCGCAATCTTAAGCGCGGCAAACGATCTGACGCTCATTGCGGAGGACGAGCTCCAGCCCTTCTGGAAGGAAGACAGTAGCATCAAAACGCGGCACATGAATCTCCACGAGTTCCCCTGGCCGCGAACGGAACTCGAACGACTGGGAGAAACCGAGGTAGAACTTCGGGTGACCCTCTCGTACTACATCGAGCCGAATCCCGGCGAGAGGGGTTGGCTCAGACGGCACAGGTATGCGTCCCACGCCCTGCGATTCGCAGTGAAGCGAGAGCTGGAGAACGTAAACGAATTCAGAAGTCGCATTAATGCTGCTGTAGAAGCCGAAGAGGCCGGTCTAGTTCCGGTCGCCGGTGGTACGGACGACTGGTTTCTTGGCCGGATCCGAAACACAGGTTCGATTCACTCCGATCACTGGTACGGACCAGCCGCAGTCCTGGCCCAGAAATCAGCCATAGGCGTTTATCCCATCGGAGGCTGGTGGAAAGAGAATCCCGGCCACGGCAGATACGATAAGCGTGTTCGCTACTCTCTCGTAGTTTCCATTCGGGCGACGAGTGGCGAGATCGATATCTACACACCGGTTCGCAGTCAGATCGCTGTTCCCGTAACGATTGAAACCTGAGGGTGGTCTCGGGGTTTGAGCCGTGCCAATTATCGGTGAATGGAGCAATCCGGCAGTCAGACGATGCTTTGGCAAGCAGGCCTATCGGCGAATAACGATAGCGGAGAGAGTGGCCCAGCGGGACAGCGAGCGTACAGGTGAACTGATCGTTGCCTACCAATGCTATGACTGTGGACATTTTCACGTTGGGCATGCAGACCAAAGTCAGCACATCGTGCGTCAGCAGATCGATCTCAGAGGGTTCAGTCTGCCGGTGAGCTGCCCACATTGCAAAGGCAAGATCCCGGAAGAGCGGAGACTCGCTGCCTTGGAGTCAGGCAATCGCAATGTTTTCTGTTCGAAGAAGTGTCAGAGAAAGGGTGCGAAGAAGGCGCGACGCGCCCGTCGTGCTGAACATGCCGCGCAATTTGCTGCATGGCTCGAACGCCATGAGAGTGACTGAGAGGCTGGATATACCTAACGGCGACTTTGATCCTCGGATTCGACTTGCAGGCGAGTTTGTTGGGAAGCAGAGCGATTTGTGAGGAGGGCACGAAGCCCTCCCCGAATGCAATTGGTGCTATGCAGCTCGCTCCAACTGCATGTGTGTAGGTGTCGAACGAGCCTCAGCAACACGATCATGGATCCATTGGTGGACTTCCGATTCGACCCAACCCACTGAACGTCCCCCGAGGGAGACCGATGTGGGAAACCGACCTTCTGCGATCCTCACGTAAATAGAAGACCGCGACAAGCCAGTGAGCTCCATCACGGCCGGCAGCCGGACGAAACGGAGTGGCCTACGCTGGACATCAAGTTCAGTCATGCGGCCCTCCGAAACGTCTGCTGTTGGCAAGGGCAATCGATGACCCCGAGCGTGATCGCCTTAAGCGTCAACTCGCACCGGTTCATTACGCCAAGCTTGACGTAGATCGATCGCCTGTGAGCTTCGGCAGTTCGCGGGCTCATGCCTAGAATCGATGCAGCATTCTGGATCATGTAACCCTGTGATAGCAGTTCCGCGACTGCGCTCTCGCGAGGAGTGAGTGTTGTGGAAGCCACGGCCAGACCGTGGTTCTGCTGATGAGGATTCAACGTTCGGATACCTTTCTGGTTAATAGGGCGGCCATTTTTGCTCCGTCCTCCTTCTTACTGAGATAAGGATCGGGAGAGAATCCCCGTTAACAGAACGGCCTCCAGTTCATAGGATTGAGCCGGGGCCGCGCCATCCTTTTGGCCAGTTCAATGTAGCGGTCTACCCACCTGCAATCGCAGTGCGCCATGTCACATTACCAGCTTTCATCTAAGGCGTTTAGCCGATTTCATAGGCGCGCGAGTCTGACTACGCTGAGTGACATGATGAGTTTCGACTCCAAACCCGCTCAAATTCTAGAGGTCGGCAAAAACCTAACTGAATTCTCTCGGGAGTGCAGAGCTGCGATCCGCGAACTGGAGAGCCTAATCTCTGCACCATGCATGGCCGCGTACGAACGTCTCGTCACGTGCGAGGCACGTGAAACGCTCTTGAAGCACATCGCGGAGCTTGACCATATCCGTCTGCTCCTAGATCCCGTGGAGGAGGACATACCGTTTTGATTTAAGACCGCTTCGATATGGCAGAACCCCATTGCATGTCGGTGCGTTACAGTGCGTCTGCCGTCCGTTGTGCGATGATGCTTCAGCCTTCACTACTTGGCTGTCGACCCGGGCCCGTGCGTTGCGATGCTTCGGCCCGGAAGCCAAACCGTCAGCAGGCCGTAGTGACCTTTTCGCCAGAAGCCGATCGGGGACGAACCGGGTACCGCCAGATTCGCGTTGTCCGTGAACGTTACGGCATAGCTCACCAGCGGCGCCGCGCAGTTCTCGGCACACCTCGTCAGTTTCGACTAGGTGTTTCAGACGAGAGACTTGGGGTTTGATTGGGCGCATAGTAGCGTCATGATCATTGAATCTGAGAGTCGTGCCATAACGACGCGGGAGTTCGGGTGACCTCCTTATAGGGGCTGTGGCTTTGGAAGCTGCTAGACCCTTCGAGATGTTGAGAATAACGACACTGGAAACGCGTCAGTCACAAAGGCAGCAATTTCGGGGTATTTAGTATTGGGGGGTTTCATCGTTTTGGTTGGCGATGGTCCCTGATGCAATCTGAGATTCACGACGCCGGAGGGACGCCCGGCTGCAGGTATTGAGGCCACGTGATCCAAGCAGTAGGATGCGCGGCATTGTTCAACGATCTGGAAGCTGTCCGTATGAAGGGGAGCTTGCCAGACTCCAGACCATCATGACGCCGTCAGTTGCCCTGGCTTCGAATCCCTCGGCTTCGCAGTAGACGGTTGGACTGGCCCATCGACAACGGCTTTAATCAAGCCGGATGGGAGTGGCACCCGGTCATGGTGAGCGCGGTTAAGACGCGCCGGAGCAGGGGACACGGTCGGATACCTCCGGAATCAACCGGGAAGAATGGTTCGCCAGCCCTTCAGTGGCGAGCAGAGGCAAACCGAAGTCTGGACTCCGTAAGGGACATCCTGAGGCGCTTGTCACGCTGATGGAGAGACCCGCAGTAGCAACCCCCGGCGATCAACAGGAGCGTCCGGTGCGACCGTTCGAAGCGGTGACGCGGCTGATCCAGACTCAAAGCCATCCACTCTCCAAGCACCGGAGCCCATGACTGGGATAGGGTGCCGACTCGTCGCATCCGTGTGATCCACGCGCAAGCGTGTTCAGTCTAGCTGAGGGGAACCGAATAGCAGGGAGGAGGAGGGGACATCAGGACATTTGTCTAGCCTGAACGCTCCGGTGATCCAAAAGCAACTGCAACTACAAGAACAACAGCAACGACTACAGAAGCTGAGTACAGAGCTAGCAAGCACTTCAGGGCTTGCGTAGAATCCCCAAGCACAACCCCACCAACCACCCAGGTGAGCGCGAAGTCCGGCGCCTTAAGCGCCGGCAGCAGCCGAGTGCAGGTTTGATACGCCGGCCGCGACCGAGGAGGAACATGAGTCATCGCACGCCGTTCAATTGTGAGATCACTGTTGGAAAGCTACAGCCCGGACCGGCAATGGACTCTGGAGGCCTGCTTGCTCCATCCGTAGACCCACTGCAGATCGCAGAGCTGGTCGATCTTCCACTTCGCTCTGTCATTAATGAACTACGCCGGACAGGTGCTCAGTTCATCTATCGCAAGGGTAAGAAGCGCAAGGAACCTAGGCACATGACATTCTGGCCACTCCCAGTTGTCGAAAGGTAGATCAGGATGAAGTTCTCCACGAAGGCGTTTGAATGGCGCGATATATGATTGCCGGCCTGAGCCGGGAACCGATTGTGCTGTAGACACTAGCGAAGCATCACCCGAATCAAACCTGCAGGAATCGCGAGTAAGCCGCGATCCTAATGACCAACCGGAAGCAGCGTTCGCACTCGAGCGCGTTGCCGAAATGCGAAAGAACAATGATAAGAATGAACAGACAAACAACGAGCTTCGACGAACGCTTCGTGGCGTCGTGCTTCCATTAGGCCATGACCAGCAGTCAGAAACTTGTCCACATCGGAGCAAGGTCATTGGAGGACCGGCCGAGCAGATACACCAGCGGCATGACTCTGCTCACTGAGCCCGCTGCAAATGTATTGGCCCTGTGACTGGACGCGGTTTTTCCCTCGGCGATCCTGCCGGCCTGCTTGCAGCAAGTGGTCCGAGGCCCACTGACTGGCACCGCTCTCACTGCGGGAGTCACCTCGGCACGCCGGGATCGGCAAGGCGTGGCAGTAGGATAGGGAGCGGAGGAAGGTCCGATGCTTATCGCTCACATTCACGTGCACGTCGAACACGAGTCGGTAGAGGAATTCAGGCAGGCTACCATCGAGAACGCCCGCGCGAGTGTTCAGGAGTCCGGCATTGCGCGCTTCGACGTAGCGCAGCAACAGGACGATACGACGCGGTTCGTGCTGATCGAGGTCTACCGCACGCCGGAAGCGCCCGCAGCGCACAGAGAGACCGCTCACTACGCGAAATGGCGCGATACGGTCGAGCCGATGATGGCCGAGCCTCGCCAGAGAGTCCTGTGCAACGCCGTCTTCCCTGATCCCGCTGGCTGGTGAATCCATGCGCTTCGAGTTCGCTACCGCAACGCGCGTTGTCTTCGGCGAGGGCACCGCTGCTAGCCTGCCTGAACTGGCCTTCGCTTTCGGTAAGCGTCCGCTGGTAGTAACTGGTGCCTCGACAGAGCGCGCGGCATCACTTGTCTCGACACTCTCAGCGGAGACCTTTGCTGTACATGGCGAGCCGACAGTCGACATGGTTCGAGATGGCGCGCGACGCGTCCAGAACATCGGCTGCGATGTCGTCATCTCGCTCGGCGGAGGCAGCGCAATCGATGCCGGCAAAGCGATTGCCACCATTGCCACCAACGGCGGTGAGCCGCTCGAGTTTCTCGAGGTGGTGGGAAAGGGTCGCGCCATTGCGGTCCCGTCGCTGCCGTTCATTGCAGTGCCGACCACGGCGGGCACTGGCAGCGAAGTCACGCGCAACGCCGTGCTCGGATCGACGGAGCATGGTGTTAAGGCGAGCTTACGAAGCCCGATGATGCTGCCGCGGGTCGCCGTGGTCGATCCTGAGCTGACATATGGGCTGCCGCCTGCTGTCACCTCCTATACGGGTCTTGATGCCCTGACACAGCTCATCGAGCCGTATGTCAGCGCACGCGCCAATCCATTGGTGGATGCGCTTTGCGTCGAGGGAATTCGGCGCGTTGCCGGTGCGCTGCGCCGCGCCTACCACGACGGTGCGGATCGGGACGCCCGCCGCGACATGACTCTGGCAAGTCTGCTTGGTGGCCTGGCTCTGGCGAATGCCGGACTAGGCGTGGTGCATGGCTTCGCGGCACCGCTTGGGGGAGGGTGGAAGGCACCGCACGGTGCGCTCTGTGCTGCATTGTTGCCGCACGGCATGGCAGCCAATGTGGCCGCGTTGCGAGAGCGCGCGCCGCAGCATCCCGCCCTGGAACGCTACGCAGTCATTGCTGGCCTGCTTACTGGCCGGAATGAAGCAAGCGCGGAGGACGGTATAGCTTGGGTACGCGCGCTTTGCCTTGAGCTCAACACCCCAGCCTTGCGCGCTTGGGAGATCACCGAAGCTGCTTTGCCCGGCATAGTCGAGAAGGCAGCCAGCACCAGTAGCATGAAAGCTAACCCGCTCCCGCTTACAAGCGAGGAGTTGTTGTCGGTTGTAACGGCGGGACGGTGAGGCCGCCCGCCCCCTGCGCATGACTTTGGAACAACGAATCGAAGAAACATACTGCGAACATGGAATCGAAGAACAACGAATCAAACAAACCCAAGACCTTGCGAGAGATGCTGGACGATATGGATGCCGAAGTGGAATTTCCGCAGTATGACCCGAGGCCCGATATCCAACGAATGCTCGAGTTGCTGCCTCACTCCAAAGCACCGTACAAATGCCACATCTAGTAATTGACACCGGCGATCTAGAAGCTGAGACCCACATGGGATCGTGAGAGGATGTGAAGCTCATGCACAATCGTGAATTCACCGATTCGGATGCGACTTCCTATACTAGAGCGGGCTTTGCGGGCGCCAAACACACGGCAAGTATCAAGACTGTTTTAGGGGAACCCGTTCCCCCGGGTGTCTGGATACAAAATGGCAAAGTACGATCGCCCCACAAAACGGGCGATTTCAGGAGCTGTCCAGTCGAAGGTAACCGGAGCATTTCGCGAGCAGGATAGAACTCGATCTTCGTGCTGCCGATGAGCATGATGAATTGCCGACGATGGTCTTGCGGGAGGAGTCGAACTGGATCTCCTCCCGCACACTGTTAGAAGGACTGACACAACAGCCTAACGTTTGCCTATGCGTTGAATTTCCAACGATTGCGGTTTCTTACCTTGGACAGATTGAGCTGAACCTTCGCGCTCGAGTTCGGCAAGCAACTGCGCAACACCCGTGTGTGGCATGTTGCGCAAGGCCGCAATCCTGGCAGCCTTCGACATCCCCAACAGCTTAAGAGCGACGCTCTCGGAAATATCCCCAGCAGCTTGAAGTGCGGTTCTGGATGCGGATTCGACCTTCGGTTTGGCCGAAGTCGTTGCCTTCTCGAAGACCTCAGCGGCAATCATGGCAGACTCGGTTGCCTTTTCACCGAGCCACCTCAGCATGCTCTTTCCTGCACCCTTCTTTGCGGCCCGTTGGCCGATGCGATTCCACGACTGCGAACCATTGCCGGTGCCGGCGCGCCGCGAGGTTTCGATTTGCTGTGCATTTCCTTCAAGAATGATCATTGGATTCTCCAACCTGGCAATCAGTTTGAATTTGACCGGGGTGGGCTCAAACCGAGGTGCCCACGAATAAGGTCTACCGATTACCAGGTCTCTCCATTGCCGTAGCATTTCTGGCCTCGCGCGAGGCCATTTGCTGCTGGGGGTGTGAGTGTGATTTACAGCTTGAGAAGATCGAGAGAACTCAGTCATTGAACCCTGGTGTCTCCGTCTTGAAAACCCAAAATGTACCTCGCGCGCGCGAGGGTTTGCCATTTCTCTTCTGCCGAGTAATCGACGATCGTGATGCCATGATCATCTTTTATCGATTAGTTGTCAGTCGTTTAAGTTACATTGCAGCTCATGGCACCTCGAAAGGGCACCCGCCCACCAAATAAGCTCTCGCTTCAACTTGAGGAGAGGATTGCGCGGCTATACGCAATTCAGCGAAGCAGCCGAAGAGTTGCGAAACGATTTGGAATAGCTGCAGGTACCGTTCTCCGAATAGCTAACGAGCGTGGTATTACAGCACCCGCGTGGGGGCTCACAAAAGGAAAGGTGCGACTCGTAGTAAACGCATACCTTGAGGGCAAGTCTGGGCCGGAGATCGCAACCGAACTCAATATCACACCGACGACTGTGTATGCCCACCTGCGTAAAACTGGACAATCGATTCGCACTGTTTCCGATTACGACCTGGAAGGGGACTGCAGTCACGATTACTTCGAAGTGATCGATCGACCGGAAAAGGCCTATTGGCTTGGTTTACTCCTTGCCGATGGATGTGTATCGAAGGAGAACGAAGTGATTCTTTCTCTCCATGTCCGCGACATCGATACGGTCCGCGCGTTCAAATCGGCACTGAGTTCGTGCGCGAAGATAACGATACGGGAGCAGCTCAATAAGCGCGTCCGCGGCGGCAAGCCCTTCCGATCAACCTGCGCTGCGGTTCACATTCGGAGCCGCAGGTTGTGTGCTGCATTGGCGAAGCACGGAATCTTGCCTGGAAAGACGCGTAACCCCCGCATGGTGAGAGGCGTCCCGCCTGAGTTCGAGCGAGATTTCTGGCGAGGTGCAGTTGACGGCGATGGTTGGGTCGTCTTCTCAATGCGCCCAAATGGCTCGAGTCAGTTCATTGTTGGATTCACAGGGGGTATGCCTGTGGTCAAAGCATTTCAAAGGTTCTGCCGGCAGCACTGTCCGACGCGCGCCGAAATAAAGCCCAATCACTCCGTCCATAGCTTTGTCGTGACTGATTGGTTTGCCTACGACATGGCAAACCTCATGTACGGAAAGGCCGCTATTTACATGCGCCGCAAGTTTGAACGCTACCAGGAAGCTTTGATCTATTTCGGAACACGAACGCGGCGGCTGAGGAATTGGAACAAACCTCCACGAAACAAGTAGTACATGGAAAGTATCAAGCGCCGTCGAACTGGCGTGCTCGCAAACGCATAGGCCCGGATTCGCTCCGGGCCTCGCTATTCTCGGATGGAGAATTAGCCACGTGATGCAGCTCACTGGAGCGCGTCTTCGAAAGAGCCATGACGCTCTAGGGGTATTGACTTTGCAGTGGATTCAAGAAGAGACTTGGAATTTCCGGGTGGAAATAAGTATCTCGCGTGCGTGTGTTTTTCAGACGCTGATAATTGAGGTGTGCGTGTCACAGAAGGCGTTTTTGGACATGGTACAGGCATACAGGCGGACAGTTGGGCGGGCTTATCCCCAGCGGGATCCGGTCGCCGTGTTCAAGGTTCTCGAAGAATGTGCGGCGCCAATGGGCACGACCCAAGTGGCTATTACCAGATCCACTGGTGTGCGGACTGCCGAAGTTAACAAGATCGTCAGCCGGGCGGCTGAAATGGGATGGGTACGTCTCGAGAGCAGCCGATCCCGCAGTGGCGCAAAACCCGTGTTTCTTACCGAACTGGGACGACAAATCCTTGGTGAATTCGACCGTCGATGCGCGGTTGTGTGCCGCTCGGCAAAGAGCAAACGCAAATGTGTATCAGCGGAGACGCATACTCTTGTTGGCACTGTTTTTGACCGCCAGGGATAAAGGCTCGGAGGCTCAATTGGACGTATTCGATTTAGATCGTTGCCTAGTTCAAGATTACGAGCGGTTTGCGCGCTCCTTCACGACCATCCGAGCCGCGGATATTCGGGAGCAGGTAGACCGGGTATATGCCAGCGGAAGGTTCTGGCCGGAACCGATCATCAGCATCAACCCGCATTTCCAATCAGGTGATTCCCTCACGCAGTTGGTAGCCGAAGGCAAACTCGATCCGCGCACTGAGAAAGTGTTTCAGATCGACAATCGGCCGCTCACTCTGTTTCGGCATCAGTCGCAGGCCGTGGCGAAGGCCAAACAGGGGCAGAGTTTCGTGGTCACCACCGGAACAGGTTCCGGGAAATCCCTGTGCTTCTTCATTCCCATCATCGACGCGGCGATTCGTGCCCGTGCTGACGGGGACGCGGCCCGGACGCGTGCAATCGTCGTGTATCCCATGAACGCGCTCACCAACAGCCAGATGCTTGAACTCGAGAAGTTCATCGCTCAGGCTGGCCTGCCCGAGCGCCTGCGACCAACTTTCGCCCGCTATACGGGCCAGGAGGATCAGGACGAGCGCGATCTGATCCGCCATTCCAAGCCGGACATCCTCCTGACAAACTTCATGATGCTCGAACTGCTAATGACTCGGCAGAGCGAGCGGGATCGGCAGGTGATTGCAAATGCCGAGGGTCTCGATTACATCGTCCTCGACGAGTTGCACACATACCGCGGGCGACAGGGCGCAGATGTTGCGATGCTGATCCGGCGGCTGCGTGACCGGTTGTGCCGCGATCGGCAGCCTGTCTGCATCGGCACCTCGGCAACCATGGCGAGTGAGGGAGGCTTCGAGGCGCGAGCCGCCGTTGTTGCCAACGTTGCGTCCCGGCTCTTCGGTACCGTGATTCCCAGCGAAGCAGTGATAGATGAGAGTTTGGAGCGAGCCACGGACGCGCGTTTCAAAGTGGATCAGCGGCTGAAACCGGGACTCCTCGCATCGCTTGATGCGCCGCTGAATGCAGCATTGAGCGACGAGGAGTTGAAGACCCATCCTCTCGCAGTCTGGATCGAACTCGAAGTCGGCCTGGAAGATGGGCAGAAGCTCTCAAGGCGTGTGCCGACTACTCTTGCAGAGGCAGCGAGACGCCTCTCCGTTTTCACCGGCAAGGAGGTCGTGTCATGCCAGGCATACATCCAGGAAATGCTCACGATCATGAGCAAACCAGCCTCTCAGAGAGGAGGAACCGGAAGCCGAGCATTCCTGGCATTTAAGCTTCATCAATTCCTTTCTGGCGCCGGTCAGGTGTACGCGACACTATTGGGCGAGGGCAAGCGGCAAATCACACTCGATGGACAGCGCTTCGACCCCGATGCGCCTGGCGCGCGACTTTATCCGATCTTCTTCTGCCGCCGTTGCGGACAGGAGATCCATCCGGTCACGCTGGTAGAAGGCGGAGTTGAGCACGCACTGCCGCGCTCAATCGACGATGTGCCTTTAGATGATGAGGATTCCATTCAGCGGGCCGGTTATTTGGTTCCGCTGAGGGACCAGGATGAGGAGTTCCGATTTACCGGTAGCGTCGAAGATTATCCGGAAGAATGGCGCGAGACTGCGCGAGGCGGCATCGAGAGGCTGAAGACGGACAAGAAGAAATACGAGTTGGAACAATTGACCGTTGCGGCTTCAGGTGAAGTCGGCACGGATGGCATCGCTGCTTGGTTCATTCCTGGGAAATACCGTTTCTGTCCTGCCTGCAAAGATCAGCCATCATCACAGGCCCGGGAAATCAACAAGCTCGCTGGGCTTTCGGCTGAAGGTCGCAGCTCTGCCACTACGGTTTTGGTATCGAGCTCGCTGCGGTGGATGAATGAGCCGGACCATGCGATCGAACACCACAAGAGAAAACTGCTGGCTTTCACCGACAATCGCCAGGATGCCGCGCTTCAAGCTGGGCATTTCAATGACTTTCTCTTCGTCTCACTCCTGAGAGCGGGAATCTTGGCAGCAGCGCGAGCCGCCGGACCAGACGGGTTAGGACAAGAGGACTTTGGGACCAAAGTTCGACAGAAGCTCGGCTTCGTCGCCTCGAACAAGGGCCGACGTAAAGAGTGGATGGCCGATCCGGAAGCGGTTGGAATCCGTCAGATCGATGCCGAACGGACCATCGGTCAAGTGCTCACGCATCGTATTTGGGTTGACCAACGGCGCGGATGGAGGTACACCAATCCGAACCTAGAGGAACTTCGACTGCTCCGGGTCGTCTATCCGGGTTTAGAGGATTTTGCAGAACAGGAGGAGTTGTTCCGTCATGCTCCCACTGTTCTGCGCGATGCTGCGCCCGAGGTTCGTGCAAGAGCGTTCCAGCGTTTGTTCGATAGCCTTCGCCGGGGGCTTGCGGTGACCGCGGACGTGATGCAGCAGACAACGACTGAGCAGATTTCGGTTTCGTCGCAGCAGCATCTTCGGGAACCGTGGAGTGTTTCTCAGCGTGAAGATCTGCGGAGCGCCGCTGCCCTGATTCTGACACCCGTAGCGTCAGGCGTAAGAGACGATGCGCTCGTGGTGAAAGCAGGGCCCAGTAGCAACCTTGCAAGCCAACTCAGGAAGAGTGACATATGGCAGCGGCGTCTGACGGTCCAGGAGTACCGCGATGTCCTTGGTCCCATGCTGGATGCAGCGGCGAGATTCGGATATGTGCGGCGCGTGACCACTAGCTTCGACGTCGAAGGATGGCAGCTTGAAGCCGGAGCATTGCGGCTGGTAGCACCGCCTGTCGGCAGTTCCTCGTCGAATCGGTACTTCGTTGATCTCTACGAGTCCCTTGCGGCCTTGCTGGAGTCAGGTGGGGAAAGGTTGTTTGGGTTCGAAGGCCGCGAACACACG
>Ga0126381_100003432_pt1 | contig 17205 bp, 17 predicted proteins | sample PanSoiMetPlot_28_FD_96465 | JGI IMG/M metagenome (GOLD analysis project Ga0126381, IMG submission 96465) | Tropical forest soil microbial communities from Panama - MetaG Plot_28 | ecosystem: Environmental > Terrestrial > Soil > Tropical forest > Bulk soil | place: Panama | collected 2016-02-17 | reverse complement strand
AGGTCATCTCGTTCACGATCAAAGAGGTTCGCGACAAGAACGAGTACATCATCAACATGGGCCGGCCGGATGTGGCGCGCATCAAGCGCGATGCCGACGTGGCCGCGGCGGAAGCCGATCGCGACACTGCCATCAAGCGCGCCCTGGCCACGCGGGAATCTGCCGTCGCCAAAGCGCAAGCCGATCAGGAGCGGGTTCTGGCGGAAACGCTGTCTCTGGCCAAGCAGGCCGAAGCGCAGCGCGATCTCGAGGTTAAGCGGGCGCAGTTCCTCGAAGTAACCAAGCGCCAGCAGGCGCAGGCCGACAAAGCTTATGACATTCAGACCAACATCATGCAGCAGCAGGTCATCGCGGAGCAGGTGAAGGTGCAGCAGATCGAGAAAGAGCAGCAGGTCAAGGTTCAGGAAGCGGAAATCAAGCGCCGCGAGAACGAACTGATCGCGACCGTGCTCAAACAGGCAGAGGTGGAGCGCCAACGCATCGAGACCCTCGCCGAAGCCGAGAAGCAGCGCCTGATGGCCGAAGCCGAAGGCCGCGCCGCGTCGATCCGACAACAGGGCGAGGCGGAAGCCGAGATCATCTTCAAGAAAGGCGATGCCGAAGCCCGCGCCATGAACGTCAAAGCCGAGGCGTATCAGGAGTACAACCAGGCAGCGGTGTTCGACAAGTTGCTGACCAGCTTGCCCGATGTGGTCAAGGCGATGGCGGCGCCACTCGCCAATGTCGACAAGATCACGGTGGTCTCAACCGGGAACGGCGAGGCGACGGGGATGAACAAGATCACCGGCGACTTCGCCAAGATGGCGGCCCAGGTCCCGGCCCTGTTCGAGTCGCTCTCCGGGATAAGCATGACCGACCTGCTCTCGAAAGTGCGGGCGATTGGCGACAAAGCTCCGAAGCCGGATGTCTTGCCGCCGGGCAGCGCGGGGAAGAAGTAGGCAATCGAGGTCCAGCCCTCCCGCAAATGAACAGCACCCGGCGAGGCACGGTCACAACCATGTAGGGGCGGGTCTCGAGACCCGCCCCGCCCCGGACGGGGCGAAGGATGGAGTGAGCTATGAAACGACCATCGATCCAAGTCGGCATGGGCATCGCGCTGGGAGCGGGCATCGGTGCTGCCGTGGCGGTGATCCTGGGAACTGGCGGCGCCTGGCTGGCGATTGGGATCGCGATCGGGGTTAGCGTCGGCCTGGCAATGGCGAAAAGAAAATCAGGTTCCTTGCCCGCCTCGTCCGCGGGTGCGGAATGAAGGCACGGAGGATCGGGTTAGGGGATGGAGTTGAGAGGGTATAAGGAAGAGCTGAGTTTCGAAAGGAGTACGTTATGGCACTGTTGGAGCGGGTTTCAACCTTAATTCGCGCGAATCTCAACGACCTGATTGACAAGGCCGAAGATCCGGAAAAAATGATCAAGCAGGTGATCCTTGACATGGAGAACCAGCTACTGCAAGTCAAGACGCAGGTTGCAATCGCCATCGCCGACCAGCACCTGCTCGAGAAGAAACAGAAGGAAAACGAAGAGAAGACGGCCGAGTGGATGAAGAAGGCGGAGATGGCCGTCGGCAAGAAAGAAGATGACCTGGCGCGTGCCGCGCTGCATCGCGTGGAGAGCTATCGCGAGCTGGCGGGCAATTTCACGCAGCAGGTCAACGATCAGAAAGCTCAGGTTGAGAACCTGAAGACGGCTCTGCGCCAGCTTGAGCAAAAGCTGACGGAAGCCAAGGCGAAATCCGACCTGCTGATTGCACAGCAGCGCCGCGCCCGCGCCGTCGGCAAGGCCCACGATGCCCGCACCGCGATTGGCTCAGAGTCCAAATCCGCTGCATTCGACCGCATGAAGCGGAAGGTCGCGCACAACGAGGCGGTGAGCCAGGCCAAATCGGAGATCGGCGCCGAAGACGTCGAAGACCGCCTGACCGCGATGGAGAAAGAAGATCGCATCGAGCAGTTGCTGGCGGAGATGAAGGCGAAGCAGGGGTAAGCCAAGTGTTGCCGTTCGAACACCCCATGTTCCGTGACTTGTACGATTCCGTTTCCTGGATGTTCTCTCGGCGATGGCCCAAGGCCGAGGGGGTGATAACCGCGGTTGACCTACGCCGATACCAAAAAGGGTCGGAGCTGGTAGTCCGCTACAAATTCTTGGTTGGCGAGGATGGGCCATACACGGGCGAATCGCCGTCGTCTGAATGGCTGGTAGATGCCGATCTGATGAGCATTCACCAGACCCTCAAAATAGGGACTCCGGTTGTGGTTCGGTACCGCAGCGATGACCCCAGCGTGAATAAGTTGCACCCAAGCGTCGGGCGTGACCTTGAGGCATGGTGATCGAGAGGACTGCCCGGTCATTCGGAAGGGATACTGCGACCGGTACGGGAAGATTCGGGCCACCCGCAGCGATTGCAGCGAGAATGGCTGGACTCGTTCCCGGCGCAGAATCTCGGCTTTCGCGGTGGTGATCAAGGGTGCTAAAGAGCAAAAATTGATTTCCTTTTAGGTGGGATGAACGACATCTGGACAACCGGCAACTGTTGGGGCAGTTTGGCTTGGAAAGAGAGGGGTAGTCATGAAAAACCCGCTTGTCATTTCCGCGCTGCTCCGCCACCATTTCTTTCGCGCAGGACGTCACCGGCGACTGGAACGGTACCCTTCACGCCAACGGAGCCGAGCTTCGACTGGTGCTCCACATCAGCAAGAATCCCGACGGCGGTTTGAAAGCTACGCTCGACAGCGTAGACCAAGGCGCCAATGGAATTTCCTCAATTTCTTCGTACTCGGTGATGGCTCCGGTTTTCGCAGTCTGAAAGAGATGGAAAAAGTGGCCAGTTGGATTTTGAAGCAGACGGGCGGAACGGAAAAATCAATGGCCAAAGCGGCAGCGCACTAGGCGCCATCGCTATGGAATTCTTATGTTCGCTACAAATGATCATTATCAGCCCTTCTGGATCTGGCCAGTGGTTTTCGGGGGCATTGGCGCCATCGTGGGTTTCTTCGCTCTCGTGCACCGAATCGTCGAACGTTTCTTTCCGTCAACCAACCGCAAGCGATATTCGGTAGCGATGGGAAATGCCCTGATGCGTGCGAATGCCGTGCTCGAGCCTGGCCGTGAACACATCGTTGAGGCGCGCGAATACCATCAGGTCGAGGAAGATGAGGAGGGCGAGCCTCCCGAGACAAGTGGCAGACGCTAAACGGATAATGGTTCATGCCCCACCCTTCGAAAATACGAAGCGTGGGGCGGATGAGCCCAACGAGACCATGGACAAAGTCTTTCATTTCGACTCCGCTCCCGAACCTTATGTCGCCGATGCCGCGGTGCTCACATGTTTCGACCAGCGCATAAGGCAGACGGTCAACAAGTTTCTGCAGCGGCGCGGCATCTTGCGTCCCGACATGATCGTGGTGGCTGGCGGTGCCAAGACGCTGGCTTCGCCGCGCAGCGACTCTGAGCGCGATTTCATTCTCGACCAGATACGCATGTCGATCCTGCTGCACGGCACCAAACGCGCGTTTTTGGTTTGTCACTCGGACTGCGGCGCTTATGGGGGGTTGGCTGCCTACAACAGCGATGCCGGAGCCGAGGCCAAGCACCACTTCGAGGAACTCGAGCGGGCGGCGGACTTGCTTAAGACGAGGTTCCCGGAGCTAGACATTGCCTGCGTCCTGGTGAATTTCGAGGGTGTGTTTGTGAACGGCGCGCAGGCTCCCGATGAAGCCGGGTAATCGCTTGAGAGGCCTGCCTGAGCCTGGTAGGCCCCTTTTTGCTGCTACTCAGGCAATGCCTAATTCATCCGCCGATTCGAGCGGCGTTCCACATTGGCGGCAGATTACGGCGCCGCAGTCTCCGCAGGTGAGTGGGTTTGTGACCTCGGCGGCGCACTTCGGGCAGTAAAGTAATACGGGTTGCGACGGCTTCGCGGATTGTCTACTCTCTTTTGACATTGGAGTTCACAAATTTCCTTCGCGCATTTGCTGGTCAATAAAACAGAAGAACACGCAGGTTACGAAGTGATAATCAAAGATCCCTAGCTTTGGCGGTGCAAAACATCGGCAATCTTGTTCGTCAGTTCCCCCGGGGTGAACGGCTTCTGCAGAAAACCCGCATCGCGGTCGAGGTCTTCGATCTCCTCACTGGAGTAGCCGGACATGTAGAGAATGCGAATGTCTGGCCAGCGACGTTTCACCAGACCGACAAGTTCCTGGCCACCTAGTCCGGGCATGATCACGTCCGTCAGCAAGAGGTCGACACGATCAGGATATTCGGAAACCAGCGAGCGAAGTTCCTCGGCGCCCGGGGCGGTTACGACCTTGTAGCCGGCCTGGCGCAGGATAGTCTCGCCGAGTTCCCGCAGCAGACTTTCATCTTCCGCCAGAAGAATCGTTTTCCCTCGGTCGCTTGCCATTTCGCTTTCCGTCAAACTCGAACCTCTTCGGAGAGTCTCCGACCTACTCCAGAAAGCGGCGCGCCCGCCTAGTCTAGCGCATGCACCAGAAATTGTGCGATTGGTTTTGAGCTCTGCCACCCGAAGGCGAGGTAACAGTTACCCTCTCCAGGCGATTGGTACTTGAGCAATGGCATTCACCCTGCCCGCGGCAGGATCGCCTTGACTCCGTGCGCACGGGTTGCTTCGCGCGGAGCCGCCCCGGCTACCCATCCAACCCTACGACAAGATCCCCGGCCCGTGGTTGCGATTGCGAGAGTGCGGCGAGACCGTAAAAACTGCTGCGGAAGCGCAAATCGCGCAGCAGAGTTTACGCATCCAAATCGCTCCAGGAGCATGCAGTATAGTCGAGGTAGAGATGAGACATTTTCGGGGGAAAGACATGGAGAATTGGAAGCGTGGACTCATCGCAGGTTCTGCCGGCTTGAGCATTATTTTGCTTGTAAAAGGAAAGCACACCGGCGGTTTGATCTTTGGCGGTATAGCCCTGGCGACGCTCGCCTCCGAATACCCCGACGAATTCGCCGAAATTCGCAGACGGATTCCGGAGTGGGTGGAGCACGGTTCGACGTTTCTGGAGGTTGCGGCGCGCGTCGGCGAGCGTCTCGCTGATCTGGCGGAGCGCCGAAGCTCGGCATGGGTGGACGCGCTGTTGAACGCGTGATTGTCCGGACCCGGGCGAACCGGCTAACCCAGGCCGCTGTGTCTCACCAATCTGTGGCCCCTATTCAGCGACAACTTTCGACGTCCAGAGCAGCTGGTGCCGGTTAGCTGGATCGAAGCGCATCAGGGGATGCCGCCTGCGCTCGGAGCTAGCCGTCCTGTTATGCTACCAGCCGATGAAACAGAAAATTCAGCTCATTCTGGCTCTGGCTCTGGTCGTTGCCGGCGTGCGCTTGGCGTGGATTCTCTACGAGCGGCACCAGGATGCGGTCGAGACGCGGCAAAAGCCGTCCCCGCCGCTCAATCCGGATTACTATGTGCACCCAACCAAGTTGCGCCCGTACGATCTGAAATCAGCCAAGCAGCTGACCCAGCAGCCGGTTTGGGTAAAGGTGGGCTACGCCTATCCTTACTTTCCCTACTCCGCCGCGTCCCATCATGCGGACCTCGCGCACGAAGCCGGCAAGCTCGGTCCGCTCGAGAAGCTCGAGATCAAGGACGTAGTCACGGGAGTGTCGCCCGAAGCTCCGGGCGTGCGCCAGATACTGGCCACTTTCGATCGGAACGGCAAGCTCTACGCCGTTCCCGTCGGCCGAGAATCCGGCGGGGATTACAGGTTCGATTCCGATGACATGTTCTTCATCGAGGATCCGCACCAGCTATACCAGCATTGGCCCGCAGATATTTGGCGGGCCATCGATGCCCACCAGGTGAAGCCGGGCATGAGCGAGATCCAGGCGGATTTCGCGATTGGAATCGGGCTGCTGGAGCCGGGTGGCGACGGGACGGATCGAACGCTCAATTATCCCAATGGCGGAACTCCAATCACGATCAGCTATCACGATGGCAAAGCCGTGGAGATTCGGCCGGGAACGACGAGCTGACCGACATGGCACTTTTTCGGCTTTCTCCGCTGAGTGGTTCAATCCCCCAGAATTCAATCTCCGGTATCCGCCTTGAGCACCGGCGAACTCTCATTCGCCTCGCCACTCTCGTCCGCGCGGATTTTTCCCTGCTCATCGGCGAAGAATGACCGGTGGGTACTGTCTTCCTGCTTGGGAATCATCGTGATCTCGAAGGTGTCTTTGTCCTTGTGGGCGCGGAATTTCACGGTGTAGTCGCCCTGATCCGTAGACGCCATACGGGGAGTGAAAGAGCCGGTCTTGCGCAGTTCGAGCAAAGAGGTTGCGTAGCGCCCATTCTTCCGCTTAAACATGTGCTGGGCGCGGAGAAACGTCTTCATGTAGGCGATGGCCACAAACTCCGAGTCCGACCGCGCCGGGTCGCCTTTGAACTTGGGTTGATAGGGAGTCTGCGCAAAGCCGGGCGCAGCGAGCAGCGCCAGCAGCACAGGTAAAGAAAAAGCTCGTCTCATCCTCATTCGCTTGGGTTCCTCGGCCGATCAAGTTAAACACGACCTATGTTACTCCCGTAATTCGACCTACATTACGGAACCTTGCATAGGTCCGTAATACCGATATCCTAAGCATATCCTTGGACCAAGAAACAGGCCTATGATGAAATCTGCAACCGCTGCAAAAGCTGCACCGGCAAAAAAACTCATCCGCATCGCCGTGGTGGAAAGCGATCCGCTGCGTTTCGTCGGATTCCGCGCTCTGTTTGACTCCGAGCCTGACTTCGAACTGGTTTCGGCCGCCCTGCCTGACATCGCTGTGATGCAGGATGTCGACCTGGTTCTGCTCGGCAACCGCAGCGGCCAGAACCTGTTCGACGTCATGGCCAGCCTGAAAGCCGCCCGCCCCGACCTGCGCATTATCGTCACCGGCGCGGGGATGGATGAAGAAACCATTCTGAAGGCGATCGCTTCTGGTTCCAAGGGATACGTCGACGAAGCCGCCTCCGCGGCCGAATTCGTTCAAGCCATTCGGGTCGTGAACCAGGGATCGGTTTGGGCTCCCCGCCGCGTGCTGTCGATGTTCATCGAGCGCGTCAGTTCAGCCCCCGGCCGCATCTTCCCGGCGGGCCGCGTAACCTTCACCGATCGCGAGAAAGAGGTTTTGGAAATGCTGGTCGCAGGCCGCTCCAACAAAGAGATCGGCGCTGCGCTGGGGATCGAAGAGCGCACCGTCAAAGCTCACGTTGCCAAGCTGATGCGCAAAGTCGGCGTTCAGAACCGCATCGCGCTTTCCGTTCACGCCATCACGCACTCGTTGGTTTCCGCAAAATAAGTTTCGAAGCTGAATCAGGGAAAACCAGCCTTGATTTGAAAAAGGCGCTCGACAAATCGAGCGCCCTTTTTGTGTCAGGGAGTACTCCGGTCTTGACGGTATCGGCCAATCGCTGCTTTGGGAAGAACGACGCGCCCACCGAGCAGATGGCGACAACTATCTCCCACGCCAGCTGGCCGGCCGCTTCTCGAGAAATGCGTCCATTCCTTCTGCGGAATCTTCCAAAAGCAGATTCGAGGCCATGGTCTCGCTAGCGATGTCGTAGGCGGATCGGAGAGGTCGATCGACCTGGCCATAAAATGCCTGCTTGCCAAGGCGGACTGCGGCAGAGCTGCGGGACAGAATGATGTCGGTGAATCGGCGAATTTCGAGATCCAGTTGGCTGGCGGGAACCACCCGGTTGACCAGCCCCCAAGCGAGTGCGGTCGGGGCATCGATGGGCTCGCCCGTCAGCAGCATCTCCATGGCGCGCTTGCGCCCGATGTTGCGCACCACGCCCACCGCTGGCGTGGAACAGAAAACCCCGATGTTCACCCCTGGCATGGCGAAGGTTGCCGTGTCGGCTGCCACGGCCAGGTCGCACATCGAAACCAGCTGACAACCGGCAGCGGTGGCGATGCCATGGACACGGGCGATCACCGGCTGGGGCAATTCCGTAAGCGCCATCATCATGCGGCTGCAATCGTCAAACAGCCGCCGTTGCCAGCTCTTGTCCCCCTGATGAGCGCGCATCTCCTTCAGGTCATGCCCCGCGCAGAAACCCTTTCCCTCCGCTCGGAGAATCACGACCCGTGCGGAGGGATTTCGGGCAACCGCATCGAGCTCCGCACCGAGGGCGGCAATCATGTCGCTCGAGAGCGGATTGAATCGTTCCGGACGGCTCAGAGTCAGGGTCGCGATTCCATCTGTGATGTTCGTGAGGACAAACGGCTGGGCTGCCGTCAACGTACCCTCGCCATGCATAAAAACCTCCTAGATCGACTTCACCCGCATTTCCGAATCCAGCGAATTTCACCCCGCAAGGGTTCGCGCTCTCGGGGAATCCGCGGATGGGCTCGGTTGGCTAGGAAACGAGACGCCATGCGGAATGAGGTGGTGCTCGTAGGCCTGGCGCTCCAAGGGCTCACGGAAGTCGGGATGGGCGAGTGAAATGATCGCCTTGGCCCGCTCCGCAACCGACTTTCCCTTCAGATTCGCCATGCCGAACTCGGTAACTACATACATCACGTCCGAACGCGGGGTGGTGACGATGTTTCCGGGAGTTAGGGTAAACACGATGCGGCTGCGACGCTCGCCTTTCTTCTCATAGGTTGACGAAAGGCAGATAAACGACTTGCCACCCTTGGATGCGTAGGCCCCGCGCACGAATTGCAGTTGCCCGCCCGTGCCGCTGAGATGGCGGTGGCCATCCGATTCCGAAGCCACCTGTCCCTGCAGATCCATCTGCGTGGTGTTGTTGATCGACACCACCTTGTCATTTTGCATGATGATATGCGGCGAATTCGTGTAATCCACCTGGTGGCAATACCAGTGCGGGTTGCGATTGGCGGTGGCGTAGAGCGCGAGCGAGCCCAGCGCAAACGTATAAACCACCTTTCCTGGATCTAGCGTCTTCCGCGATCCCGTCACCCGGCCGGATCGATAAAGCAGTCCGAGACCGTCGGTCAGCATCTCGGTGTGGATTCCCAAATCCCTGACTCCGCCTTCCAACAACAATGAGCATACGGCGTTGGGCATGCCGCCGATACCAATCTGAAGACAGGAGCCATCCTCAACTTCGGCAGCAATCCGCCGAGCCACCATTCGGTCAATCTCGGTCGGCTCCGGATTCGGCAACTCCCCGCAGGGTTGACTGTCGCCTTGAATTACGTAATCGACCTCATTCACGTGCACGCCGTTTTCTCTGCCGAAGACGTAGGGCACCTGTTCGTTGATCTCAACGATGACCAGCTTGGCGCGCTCGATCACCGCCCGTTGCCAGAGATTGGCCGGGCCAAAGTTGAAATATCCGCCATCGTCCATCGGGCAAGTCTTGAGGATGGCGATATCGACAGGATCGAGAAAGCGGCGGTAATAGTCCGGCACTTCGCCAAGATTGAGCGGGGTGTAATTACACAGTCCGGCATCATGCTTTCTGCGGTCGTAGGTCGAAAAATGCCAGCTGAACAGGTGGAAGTGCTTGCCTTCGGGGTCCTCTTCGATCACCGCACGGGGGCGCATGGAGAGGCAACAGCGGATCTTGACGTTCTCCAGTTCCTCCCTGCGTGCGGCCAGCGCCTTGTCGAAAACATCGGGCTGGCAGTGCGTCGCGCCGTAGTCCAGCCACATGCCGGACTTGACGAAGCCGGCAGCTTGCTCAGCGGAGATCGTTTCGCCGGACATAGGCGACTCCTTTAACCAGCGGGACTCGGGTTCCGAGGAGAGTCTATAACGAAATCCCACGGGTTAAGACGACGGCGACAGAGACCGCGCGAGCGCTGTGCCGACCGCCGGATTGCTGCACTACTCGAACCGTAAGAGGTTACTAAAGTCCATTGTCCTCGGTAATCTTGTTACCCTCCCCAGGCTAGTCCATACTCGCTTCACCTACCACAGAACCTGGGAGACGGGGTTGGAAGTGGCGGCTTTGCCGCTATTGCTAACCCCGAATTTTTTTGTCCCAACACAAAGCTGCCGGCTAGCGCCGGAGCGCCCTCAGCGCTCATGGCCAGGAGCTCTTAAGTATCCGATACGTCAATAGTTTTCCACGATTTCTCGCCGAAAGACGTACTTTTCACAGAGGAATTTCCTACAATCAGGTGTTCAGAACCTAGAGGATCTTCTCTGGAAAGCGGGAAATCTATGAAAAAGCTGCTCTTAGCTGTGGTAGTACTCGGTCTGGCCGCCTCGGCATTCGCCGCCGCCGATACCGACAATAAGGCCGCCGACCGCGTCAAGGCCGCTTCAACCGTGCTCGAAGAGATTCAATCCGCCCCTGACACCGGCATTCCTGATGAGGTCATGGGATCCGCCGAATGCGTCGCGGTGGTTCCGTCCATGCTGAAAGGTGGATTCGTGTTTGGCGCTCGCTATGGGCGCGGCGTTGCCAGCTGCCGGACCGCCAAGGGCTGGAGCGATCCCGCGTTCTTCACGATTGAAGGCGGCAGCTTCGGGCTGCAGATCGGCGGGCAGGCCGTCGATCTCATCATGCTGATCATGAACCACAAGGGAATGGAAAACCTGCTGAGCAGCAAGTTCAAACTCGGTGCCGACGCCAGTGTGGCGGCGGGGCCGGTGGGGCGCCATGCGGCGGCTGATACCGACTGGAAGATGCGGGCACAGGTGCTGAGCTATTCCCGGGCGCGCGGTGTGTTTGCAGGACTGGAGCTGAATGGGGCGGTCGTCAAAATCGATCGCGAGAGCACGCTCGAGTTCTACTCACACATGCAACCGTTCTCGACGACTCTGCAGACGGTGAGCTCGCCCCAGGGGGCAATGCCGTTCCTGACCAGCCTGTCGAAGTGGGCAAAGATCACCAGCAAGTAGAGAATGTGCACTTAGCTCCCAATCGATGAATCCCCATCCTAAACGTCGCGAAGAACGCGCAATTTAGGATGGGGCCCGGCGCAGTCCATTTCCGAAGTCAATCCTAGCCTACAAAAAGCGTGCCGTTTCAAATGGGCACCCTCTCGCCCTCGCCTGCTCGGATCTGATCCGATACAATCCTTCGCATCCAATCGAAAATGAAAAGCAAGGCTCTCCGATTCGTGCTCATGATCGGCATCGTGAGCTTCTTCGCCGATTGGGTTTACGAAGGCGCCCGCAGTGTCACGGGTCCATTCCTCGCTCTGCTCGGAGCGAGCGGGGTTCTGGTCGGATTCATTGCCGGGTTAGGGGAATTGCTGGGCTATGGGCTGCGGCTGGTTTCCGGACGCCTGAGCGAACGGACCCGAGAATTCTGGCCGATTACCCTGTTCGGCTATATCGTGCAAATGTGCGCCGTGCCGCTGCTGGCATGGGCCCCGAATTGGCAAATCGCCGGTCTACTCATCGTCGGAGAGCGTGTGGGCAAGGCCATCCGCAATCCTCCCCGCGACGTCATGCTCTCCCATGCTGCCAAGCAGATTGGCCTGGGCTACGGTTTTGGCCTTCACGAAGCCCTCGATCAGGCCGGAGCACTGGTCGGCCCGCTGGTCATCGCTTTCATTCTAGCCCGGCATGGAAGCTACCGTTCCGCTTTTGGGCTCTTATTGTTTCCCGCCGCCATGACGGTGCTCCTGATCTTTAGCGCACGATTACTCTATCCAACTCCGGAGAAAATGGAGGCAAAGGATTCGACCATCCATGCCTCCGGGCTGCCCCGCGTTTTTTGGATTTACCTCGTCGGGGCCGGGCTCGTCGCTTTTGGCTTCGCAGATTTTTCCTTGATGGCGTATCACTTCGAGAAAACTTCGGTGGTTCCCAACCTCTGGGTGCCCATCTTCTATTCGATTGCTATGGCGGCGAGCGGTCTTGGCTCGCTGATTTTTGGGAGGCTATTTGATCGCGTCGGGATTTGGGTTCTCCTTCCGCTCACATTGGCCGCTGCCGCTTCGGCGCCGCTCGCTTTTCGCGGTGGATTCGCGCTCGCCCTGGTCGGAGTAGCCCTCTGGGGACTGGGCATGGGAGTGCACGAATCCATCATTCCGGCCGCGGTCGCGACCATGGTGCCACAGCAGCGGCGGGGGTCGGCTTACGGAATCTTTACCTCGGGGTTCGGCGTGGCGTGGTTTGTTGGCAGCGTGATTATCGGCAAACTTTACGATGTTTCCCGCACCGGGCTGATCGTCTTTTCCGTGGCAGCACAGTTGGTGGCTATCCCGATCTTTCTGACGGTCGCCAGACGAAATCGCATCCCGGAAGCGTAGCTAGAACGGATCTGGGATCGAACGGTTTCGGCAACTACTGGATCGCCCTAAGATGCCACTCCCGCTCCCGACCCCGGCTGTGGCTGCTGATGCGCCGCAGCCGTGGCTGCGGCAGCTTCGTTCAAGATTCGGTGGTGAATCGTGAACAGGGCCAACTCGAGGCGATCGGAGACGCCGATCTTGTCGTAGACGTTGCGCAGGTAATTCTTGATCACCTGCTCGGTCGTTCCCAGCTGAGTCGCGATCTCTTTGTTCTTGTATCCCTGCACAATCAGCGCCACGATGCGCAGCTCTTTTGCGGTGAGGCGATCGCGGACCCTCAGTCCGACCATATCGTTTTCCGTGAGCTCGCTCGGCACCGCGATGTCCTGAACCCAGGTCTCGCCACGCGCGACTTTGCGGACGCAGTCGACTAGGGCGGAACTGGTTACATTTCGATAGACAACGCCATGCGCCCCCGCCCCCATGTATTTCTGCGCGCTTTCGCCGGTGTCCGCCAGCACAACCACGCGGGTGCGGACCTTGCTCGCAGCCTGCAATACGGAGGCGAAGTCACTGTGAAATCCCCCTGCGACGATCAACACCGCGGCCCGGAATTTGTCGAGCGCCATGAACATCTGCTCGGCGGTTTGCGCCTGCGCAACAATGCGCATCTCGTCTTCGACCGCCAGAACCTTGGCGATGCCCGCGCGAAAAATTGCCTGATTATCGGCCAGAATGAGTTTCAGCATCTCGTTTGCACCTCGCGACTAGCGCTCGCGAACAAAATCGTAAGAATCAATGACGCACGCGACGCCATGCGTCTCCCCGGCGCCGGCATCCTTGCGCACGACCCGCCCCTTGCACTGCACCAGCACGTGCTCGTTCCCCCCGGTCAACTCCGGAGGCAGCGCAATTTCAAACTCCACATTCGAACCAATTTCAAGCGCGGGATTGCCTCGAATGTAAACACCCGCGGCGCTCATGTTGCCGGTCGTGCTGCCTTGCTCAATGCCGTGAATCTTGATCGGCAGTTCCAGCGGAAATCTCTTTCCAGTCCTCGCTTCGGACACAAGCCCTCCTTCACTCTGGCCGTCCATCGCTGAATTGCGGCCCCTTGACGCCTGCATGCTCCGGGCTGACGGCGAACCCGGTTTTGGCCGCTGGAGCGGCGCGCCCCGCCATTCCTGGGAGCTCAATGACCTTAGGGGGTTATATCACGGATTCCGTTGGGCATAAAGAGAGAGGTAATTTTCTAGATAATGTTGGTAATTGCTGGGTGAACCCGCCGCCCGGAATAACGGAGATGCGGAACGAGAACCGCTGCTCACGGAAGTGCTGGATCACCGGAAGGCTGGTGGCTGAAGCCGACGTAGCTTTTTGTTATGCTTCCCCCCATGTCCGGATTCAACGGTTTGCGGGTGCTAGCCTTCGAGAGCCGCCGCGCGAAAGAGATCGCGCTACTCATATCCAACTCCGGAGGCGTGCCGCTGGTGGCGCCTTCGACCCGCGAAGTGGTGGAAAACCGCCCGGCACCGAAGGAAGACGAACTCGAGTTGATTCGTGGAATTCTCGCGGGGAACTTCGATGCGGTCGTCTTCACTACCGGGGTCGGATCGCAGGCGTTGATTGAGGCGGCTGAATCCGTGGTGCCCCGCGAGGAATTCCTGCTCGCGCTGCGCCAGACTCCTATCATTGTCCGCGGACCCAAGCCGGCTGCGGTCATGCGTGAGTTTCGAATCCCGGTGGCGCTCAGCGCTCCTGAGCCCAACACCTGGCGCGAAATTGTCCAGGTCCTCGATCGGAATCCCAGCCTGCTCCGACTCCAGGGCAGCCGCATCGCGGTACAAGAGCACGGCGAACCCAGCACCCAGCTCTACGAGGCCCTGCGCGAGCGTGGAGCCCAGGTATTGGCGGCGCGCGTCTACCACTGGGAATTGCCCGAAGATACGGGCCCGCTCCAAAACGCTCTCGAGGCCCTGATCCAGCGCGAAGTGGAAGTGGTGTTGTTTACCTCCCGAGTGCAATACTTCCACGCCGCTCAGATGGCCCAGCAAATGGGCATCGAAAAGCAATTCCACCGCGCTCTCAACCAGGCTGTAGTCGCCTCCATCGGGCCGGTGGCATCGGAAGCGCTCCGCAAAGCCGGCGTCGAGGTGGATTTTGAACCTTCGCATCCGCGCATGGGCTTCCTGATCCAGGAAGTAGCCGAAAGGGCGTCCGAACTGCTCGAGAAAAAGTCAGCGCGGGCCTAGGAGTTCCTCAGCCACAGGCAAAAAAAAACGGAGGGTCGATCGACCCTCCGCTTGGAGGCTACGCCGGATGCGCAACGCCCGCGGCTTAGAACTGCAGCGTACGCGTGCTCAACACCTGCAATGGCTGCTGACTCGTTTTGGGCGGATACCGATTCAGCAGGTCGTCAGCCCAGCAGTGATCGTACTGAATGGTATTGCCGCCGCCGCCGGACCAATTGAAGCTGGCCGATCCGAGGGTGGTCCCGTGAGCGTTGGCTACGTACATTGCGCCGTTGATTTGTCCGTTGCCGCCGCCGTTATGTTGAACCGTGGCGGTGCCGAGAACCAGCACAACTCCATTCCACGCGAAGTTGCCCTGCAATGTCAGGTTGCCGGTTACCACGAGCACGCCATATCCGGTGACGTTTCCGCTCAAGGTCAGATTGCCATTGACCACAATCCCCGGAATATTGTTCACGGATCCGTAGTTGGGAATATCCGTGTTGGTATAGCTGTTGCAAGTCGAAGGCGTGCACGGGTTGTTGGGATCGTATTGCGGGCCCACCTGTTCCGTCCCCGCCGTGCTCCAGATCTCACTGACGATTTCCGTCAAGTCGGTGGGATCCGGGTTTGCAGCCGGGGTGACGTATACATCAGGAACCGTGCCTTGCGCGCCCGTATAGTTGGCTGGCTTCTGCAGGCCGTTTCCGCACTCGGATGCGTCGTTCGGATTGCCGCTCACGATGCACTGCTGTGATTGGCTATCGTAGACGCCGATCGAGGGCAGGGGTACGCCGGCCTTATTGTCGCAGCCGGCCGGGTCCACCTCGGTTCCGGCGGCGTCATTTCCTCGGATGTCGAGGTTTTGCGAGCTGGGCGTGCTGAAAGTAGGTGTCGGTCCAGCGATGGTGAGCGCGCCTCCGAGTTCGAATTTATACGGCGGTGTCACCGCAGTTTCCATTTGGGCCATCGAGCGGGTCCCGGTTTTGGTAACTGCGAGAGAGGTAAGCATGTAAACCTGGCCCATCTGAATTTGCTGGACTCCGCTGAGAGCTGCGGTCGCGGTGGCGCCAGCCCCCGGCCCGCTGATCACGACTTGTGGGGGACTGAGATAGCCAGCTCCTGGATTGGTGAGCGTGATCCCGCTCACATAGGTACCCGCACCGCTCGAGGTAGCCGCACCCGAGGCGCCGCTGCCTCCGCCGCCGGTAAAGGCCAGAGTGTAGTAGTTCGCCGTGTTGGTGGTGTAACCGGTGCCGCCATTCGTGACTTGAAGTCCGGTCAACTCGCCGTTAGTCAGTCCCGGTGCCCAAACAACCGCTAGCGTTGGCTGGGTCGAGTTGGGGGCATGCGGAGGTGTGCCGCTGATGGTTGCGGTTGGCGCAGTTACGTATTCGCCACCCTGTGCGAGATTGACACCGCTGATCTGGATGCCGCCGGTAAAGGCCACGGTGACGGAGCAACCATTGGCGGTAATCACCTGAGTGCCGGGGGAGCTATTGTAGCTTCCAACATTCGTGATGGCTACGGGGCCGCCGCTGACTTTGCCGGAATTATCGAGAGTTATGGTGCCAGAAAACCCGCCGCTGTAGTTGAGCGAGAGTGTCTGATTTTTCTTGCCCTTGCCGCAGGAAGCGGTAGCTACAGCCGAGGCAATGCAAGCCACTTGCGGCGTCATGGTGACCGAGGCGGAAGCGCTGCCGCCGAGGGTGGGAGGCGGGTTGGGGCTGAAGGCCACCGAGAGACCCGTCGTGCCACTTTGATAGCAGTAATTCGTGCTTCCTAAGCTCAATCCGTTTACCGGCGATCCGGACACCAGGGCCTGGAATGTGGCACCGGTTCCCGTTCCCGGGTTGGTGATCGTCACGGTTGGGGCACTCGTGTATCCGGAGCCGGATAAGGTACTCGGGAACAGAGTCGCCGAAGTGATCGCTCCGGTGGTGGTGGCGAGCTGAGCCGTGGCCGCTGCTCCGCTACCTCCGCCGCCGACAAATGAGATCGTCGGGGGATTTCCAGTCGAATATCCGGTTCCCCCGGTAAGCAAAGTCACTGCGCCGATCGAGTAGCTGTTGGCTCCCAGGCAGTCGGTTCCGGCACTCGCCGGCTTCTGGACCTGCTGGTCGTAACGGGTGTCCCAGCAGACCTGGGTGCCGTTGGCCGGGCTGGCGGGCGTCTGCACGTATGCGAGACCGCTGTTGTCCGCCTTCAAAGTAATTCGAACCCACTTATAGTCCAATGGAATGGGCTTTCCAGCCGTATCGGTCAACTTCCAGGGAGTGGCATTCGCACTGTTGTCGTAATACTGGCACCAGGTTCCGCCACCGCCTGCCGGTATACACGCGGTTGCGGGGATTTGCGCTGCCGTGCATGGGTTCCCGGGCAGATTCGTGGCTAATCCTAAAGCGGCGGCCGTGTTCTTTTCTTGACAGAGTTCCGAGTCGAAGTAGGGGTTCGGCTTGCCACCAACATTCGCTGCCCACGGCGCGATGGTCGCCGCCGTCTCAAGCTGAGTCGGGTCCGGGTTCAGTATGTAAAGCACCTGTCCATTCGTCAGACTTGGTAACTGGGTCGGCCCCGGACCGGCGGGCAGGGTACGGCCCAAAGCCGGGTATCCGCTGAGGTCCCCGTTGAGCGGATGTATCCGATCTCGGGCCTCCTCGAGTCCAGAGAGCGCCGCGTAATTTGCAACTTCCTTGTCACGGTAGTTGACGGAAATGGTCGTCTCTGAATCCGAAGAGAACATCATCGCCGCCGCAATTGCGGTGAGAAGCAGGAGACCAAAAATCGTCAGCAAGAGCGCGATACCACGTTCGTCT
>Ga0126381_100003431_pt1 | contig 17207 bp, 16 predicted proteins | sample PanSoiMetPlot_28_FD_96465 | JGI IMG/M metagenome (GOLD analysis project Ga0126381, IMG submission 96465) | Tropical forest soil microbial communities from Panama - MetaG Plot_28 | ecosystem: Environmental > Terrestrial > Soil > Tropical forest > Bulk soil | place: Panama | collected 2016-02-17 | reverse complement strand
CGCGCCTACCATAATTTTCAATCAGTTAGGTTTCGTCGAAGCAGAATCAGGTGTCCAATTGGTGTCCAACTCTGATTTCGGGATGCTATTTTCGAGTTTCGTCATCGCCTGCGCACATCGGGGGCAACCGTCTTGATGTAAAACGCCTGCGTGCGATGTTCGAGTGACGGAGGATGCGCTGAATTACCGAATCGTCCACGCCTAGCTTGTTCAGGTTGCTGCCTAGTTCGCGACGGCAGCCATGCCAACCATGCCATTCAGGTATCCGTGAGTCCCGGGCGTATTTGTGGTCGACCTTCGCATGATCGTCTTCAGCTTTGTGGCACAGCACGCACCGATTGAGTGCAGGGAGTATCTGTCGTTCACGCACATTGTGCATGCTGAGTCGGGTTCTTTTGGTGGTCGTAAACATCGGACCTTTAGCTGGACTTCCACAACGCAGGCGGTGCAGTTCTAGCCTTTCCGCAAGGTGCCGAATTATCGGTACAGGTGCGCGGGTTTTGCTAGTCTTCGGATCACAAACTGCGTATTCCAAACAGAACGCGACACGTGGATCTCGCCATCGAGGTATTCGTCCCAGTCCAGCCCTTCAATTTCACCCACGCGCAAACCTGCATAGGCCGCGATTGCAAAAGCCGTCGCGGCCAGCTCAGGAAGATGAGCCAAGATGCCATTGATCTCTTCTAGGGCTATTTCGCCATCCGGCACCACTCGGTTGTCTGAGAACATTTCGCCGATTCTCAGCGCGAGATCCTGAAACGTGGCAAATGCGTTTCCGTTCCGTGAGACCAAGCGACAGCGGCCGTATTCGATTTCGGCCAGAGCGCGGAAGCCGTCATACTTCAGCTCAAAGATCCAGTCTGCAGATGAGAACGGCTCTCTGGACCGATTGAGCGGCATGGGCGCGAACGGCACGTCGAGAAGTTGCCGGCGGATGGATTTGCAAAGGACTCTCGGGCTTCGTCACTCGTGTGCCCCTTCGCCCACTGCCTTTTCAAAGGCTTGCTCGACCGTTCGCGCAATCAGCGCATGACCGGACTGGCTTGGATGCACATCGCAATCGAACTGAAACTGCGGCGAAGCATTCAGCAGTCCAGCGATGCAAGGACTGCCACCATTAGTTGTGGTCCGGAACGCGGTGAAGACATCGGCAACAACCGTCCTGCTCTCTGCGGATGCAGTCGCGATCGCCTCGTTCAGAGCGGAAACTGGTGCGGTCGCAATAGGATCCTCATAGTTGAGCGAGTAATAGTTGACCACAACGATGATCCCTCTGAAATCTGTAGCACGTAGTTCCCTGATGATTTCATGCAAATTAACACTCACGCTGGCGATTACCGAGGGTAACCCGGAAGCAATACACCCGGGATCATTTTGGCACGTGGCCTGGAGCAGAAACACATCGTCAGCCCCCAGTTCAATCGTTACCAGCCGGGTTCCAGGATGTGACTTGAGATACGAGATCGCAAACTCCAGTTGAGTCGAAGTATAAGAAACATGAAGTGGAAGAGGTGGTCGGAGTGGACCCCCCGTATGAAAATTACTTCGACAACCGTTGTCCGGGGCTGTTGAGGACAAAAAACTGCCGGTTGTTTCGCCAGGACACGCCGCATTGACGGTTTTCAGTCTGAGCGCCTCAGCGACATAATCTGGAAATCCAATGAAATTTGCCGGGTTGCGATACTCGAAGCCCGCTTGGGTAATGAAGCCAAAAGTGATGCTGTCGCCAAGAGCGAGGTAGGAACGCCCTGGAGCTTGGTCGGCTTGGCCCAAGGGGGACGTAGTTGCAACAAGAATTAAAACAACAACGAAACTAGGTAAGCGCATGGGGGACCTCCGTGGAAGTGTCATGGATAGGGACGATAGGTACGGGAAAGAGCCCTCCCCATTTACGGCCTGGAAGCATGCACCCAATGAGAACAGTTGTCAATGTGCATTGATTTGCACATGGACCAAAGGTTGGTGGCGAAAAATCCCCACTCATTTGTATCGAGGGGCGAGGACGGATGTGTGAACTATGATTCTCACTGCGCCTAGTGCGGGCGTGTGGTGTTGGTAAACGCCCGAATTTTCACTAGATCGGAGTTGCGACCCTTCGGCCTGCCATCTCCTGCGTTCAGCTTCGCGATTCGGCGAATTACCACGGTCCTAAACTAATGTAATCTTGCTTCCGAATCCCGTGACAGCGATCCTAAAGGAGCATGTCTCGGAGCATGGGGAATCGAAGCGAAAAGAGAATCACGGCCATTTATCCGATAAGACTTTGGGGAATGGACGCGAACGGGCGACCTTTCATCGAAGCAGCTACGACTCTGAACGTCAGCCGTACAGGGCTGCTTCTCAAGGACGTTCCAGCAAAACTCGCGGTCGGTGATGTTATTGCTCTCAAATCTGGCGAGCAGAAGTGCAGATTTCGGATAGTTTGGATCGGTCAAGCAGGCACATCAGAGGCCGGCCATCTTGGTCTTCAAAGCTTGCAGCCTCACAAATACATCTGGAATCTCAAACTTCCTGCCCCCGCTATCGACATTTACACTCGTCCGCAACAGTGTGAACGTCGCCTTTCAAGACGCTTGAGATGTTCAGTATCAGCTCAGGTGAGATCCGGCGGTTCTGCTGATTCGATAAGGGCTTTCATTACCGATGTCAGCCTTGGTGGTTGCTATATTTCGATGTCAGCACCCTTCGCTTTAGAAGCAAAACTCGCAATCGCCATATGGTTGGACGAGCGTACGAAGATCTGGGCAGATGGAATTGTGATTAGCAATCATCAAGGATATGGGATAGGCGTTAAATTCCTCAACTTATCACACAAGAACCTGGACGACCTCAAGAACTTCTTAGAACTTTTGCCGGAGCCGCAAAGCTCCGCCTCCGCAATCACACCAGCAGGCTGGCGAGAGCGAATCTGGACTAAAGAAAAATAAACATTCTCAAATGTTCTCGCCTTCGTTGGCCCTGGTGCGCTCATCATCGCCGCAGGTTTGGTGATGTTTTGGATAGATGCGAAACTCTCCGACTATCCAGGGTGGAAACGGCGCCGTCGCCTATGACAGCTCTCGTGCAGCACGACTGAAGCTGGCGTAGCCCACATTCGTCAGTAAAACCCTCAAGTTGCGATTTTGGTGCACGTTTTCGTGAGCAAACTTGTTTGGTTTCAGTGCAGCCGGATCGAAAACTGACGAAAACCTGTTGTAGTGATGCAGACCAACCCGCTTGTGCTGCGAAGTTCTCTGCTGTCATGATCGGCGCAAGCATGTTCCTTCGCCAACACGGGCGCACTCGCAACGGCAAACAACACAGCTACTGGTCGTTGGTAGAGACTGTTCGTACTGCAGATGGTCCGCGGCAGCGCACCCTTTGCTATTTGGGAGAGCTGAACGGGTCAGCGCATGCTCAATGGCAAAGATGGTGGAGGTATTTAACGAGCAGGGCGAGAGCACGCAGCTGAGACTGTTTCCATCGGACGCCGAAGTTCCTGATGATCCGCAGGTCGCGCGCGTGCTGGTGAAAAAGGTGCGAGTGGAGCGCACGCGCAAGTTTGGCGACTGTTACCTAGGACTGGAGTTGTGGAAACGGCTGCAGCTCGATGACTTTCTCGCCCAGCACATGGATGGAGACCATGCCGATGTGCCCTGGTCGCGGGTGGCCGCCGTGCTCGCCATCAATCGCTTGTGCCATCCGGGCAGCGACTGGCAATTGAGCAACACTGGTATCCCGCGACGGCCCTGGGAGAGCTGCTGCATAGCCTGGATCGCCTGTTGCCGCTGAAAACGAAAATCGAACAGCATTTGAAACAGCGCTACGGGGAACTGTTCCAGGCACAATTCGACGTGCTGCTCTATGACCTGACCAGCATGTACGTGGAAGGAGAGGCAATGGACAATCCCATGATGCGGCGCGGTTACTCGCGCGATCATCGCCCCGACTGCGAGCAGCTGGTGCTGGCCTTGATCGTGAACTGCGAAGGTTTCCCCTTCAGCTATGAAGTGTTCGATGGCAACCGAGCAGACTCAGTGCTCGGGCGCGTAAATGAGGCCCGGAATCATTAGGAATTACTTTGGTGAAAATCATGTATGCAATCTCAGGCTTTCGCAAATCGAGCAACCCCAGTGGTGCCCAGTCCAATCTCACCATGGCAATCTGTAGAGAGTCGCCAACATGAAGGAGAAGACAATCATGAGAGGATTGAAGCTTTCGCATGTTCTAGCATCACTAGCTCTCGGAGCAGCCCTCGTTGCCGTAGGCACACCGATCACTCGTGCTGACGACCGCGGGCGCAGCCGCTGCCACCAGCAGACTGAACGCGCCCAGCAGGAGTATCAGCAGGAGGCTCGGGAGCACGGTCGGCATAGCCCGCAAGCAGAAAAGGCACGCGCCCGTCTGAACTCGGTTTGGGACCGCTGCTATAACGAAGTTCACTCCTGGTATGATCCGCATTCCCAGCAGTGGCGGAATGACCGCGATTGGGACCGGAATTATGACTGGGACCGCGACGGTGATCGTGACCGTGATCGTGACCACGACAACCACTAATTGAGGTGTCTCCGTAATTCGCGCTTTGGGCGGTCGTCGGTTAAGCAAAATTGACTGATGGCCGCCTCAGTCCACGGGTAGATGAGTGCCTCAAGCTTGTGCCCTGACCGGCCTCGTGAGGGCCACACAGTTGTTGCTAACTGGCCCAGCCTAACCCTGCGACTGCTTCGATGCCACACCCCGATACAGGCTCGGTATCGTCGGTACCTTCTCATCCGCAATCAATTCGGCGACGTGGGAAACTGGCTGGGGACGCCTGGTCAATGCGAATCGCGCGGTACTTGTGCACCGCTAAAACCGACCAGGAAATCTAAATCCACTCCCTTATCGGCTTGCAAAACGTGTTGGGCGTAAAGTTTAAGCCAACCGCGCTCTGGCAGTGGTGGTGGGGTCCACTGCGATCTGCGTGCGGCCAAAATATTCTCCTCAACTTCGAGACGAAGCTCGCGTGCGGGAACATCCAACTGGACCATATCGCCCGAGTGCACTAGCGCCAGCGGACCGCCTGCAGCGGCCTCGGGACAAACGTGCAGAACTACGGTTCCGTAGGCAGTTCCGCTCATCCTTGCGTCTGAAATCCTTACCATATCGGTCACGCCTCTGCGCAACAGTTTGGGGGGCAGCAACATGTTGCCGACCTCGGCCATTCCCGGATAGCCCTTGGGGCCACAGTTCTTGAGGACCATGACGCAATTCTCATCAATGTCCAAGGATTCATCGTTTGTCCGGGCGTGACACTCTTCGATGCTTTCAAATACCACGGCTCGTCCGCGGTGCTGGAGAAGGTGAGGGCTGGCAGCCGACACCTTAATAATGGCGCCATCGGGGGCGAGGTTCCCGCGCAGCACCGTAATTCCCGCATTTGGCTTGAAGGGGGTGGAGAAACAGTGAATGACCTCACGATTCCAGCAGGGTGCCTGTCGCACATTTTCCCATAGCGACTTTCCATTGACGGTGAGCGCGTCTCGATTTAGCGCACCGGCTTGTCCCAGCTCGCGAAGAACTGCCGGAAGTCCTCCGGCGTAAAAGTAATCTTCCATCAGATACTCGCCCGATGGCTGGAGGTTCACCAAACAAGGCAGTTCCGAACCCAAATGCTCAAAGTCACTAAGCGATAGTTTGACCCCAATTCGTCCGGCGATCGCAATCAGATGGATCACCGCATTGGTAGAACCGCCGATGGCGGCGTTGGCGCGAATCGCGTTTTCAAAGGCCTCCCGTTTCAGAATCTTGGCAATGCCGAGGTCTTCCTTAACCATCTCCACGATGCGCCGACCCGTAAGCTGGGCGAGAGTATTGCGGCGGGCGTCGACCGCCGGTATGGCCGCGTTGCCCGGCAGGCTCATGCCCAGGGCTTCCACCATGTTGGCCATGGTGGAAGCGGTGCCCATGGTCATACAATGCCCTTTCGAGCGATGCATACAGCTCTCGGCCTCGTGGTATTCGTCCAGCTTCATCTCGCCTTTGACGAGCTGATCGGTCATCTGCCATAGACCGGTTCCCGAGCCCAGATCGCAACCGCGAAACTTTCCCGAGAGCATGGGCCCGCCAGAGATGCCAACGGTGGGCAATCCACAAGACGCGGCTCCCATTAGCAGCGAGGGAGTGGTTTTGTCGCAGCCCATCAACAGCACTACTCCATCCAGAGGATTGCCACGAATCGACTCTTCGACATCCATGCTGGCCAAGTTGCGGAACAGCATGGTTGTGGGACGCAGTTGAGTTTCGCCCAACGACATCACGGGAAATTCCAGGGGAAAGCCACCCGACTCCCACACTCCCCGTTTCACATACTCAGCCAGCTCACGAAAATGAGCATTGCAGGGAGTCAGCTCCGACCAGGTGTTACAAATGCCGATCACTGGTCGGCCTTCAAATACATCGTGCGGCCAACCTTGATTCTTCATCCAGCTGCGGTAGACAAAGCCATCGCGTCCTTCGCGTCCGTACCATTCCTGACTACGCAACCTCTTCATGGCACCAATCCCATCGAGCGGTTAAGGTATGTTCGTGCCTCTCGATCATAGCCCAGCTGCCCGGTAAACGTAATCCCGACTTGACGAATACGAACACTGGTCAGATCATTGCTGACGACAAGCGGATCATTTTCGAGAAGTCTCAGGAGCCAGTGCATGCACAATACGCGTCGGTGGCTAAGACGACCGCACCTTTTCCCCGCAATCGCGTTCGAGCTTATCCTCATTTTGTTTGCCTTGTCCACTGCCTGGGCTGCGCCCGGGACGAAGAAGTCTCTAGAAATTTATTTCATCGATGTCGAAGGCGGGCAAGCCACTTTGTTCGTAACCCCCGGCCGCGAGTCGCTGCTGATCGATACCGGCTGGCCGGGTTTTGAAGGCCGGGACGCCGAGCGGATCGCGGCGGCAGCGAAGAAGGCCGGGATCAGGAGAATTGATTACGTCCTAATAACCCATTATCACCGTGACCACGTTGGCGGTGCCCCCCAGCTTGCCGCCCGAATTCCTATAGGCACATTCATTGACCACGGGGACAATCGTGAAACCGCAAACGCAGCGACGGTTGAGGGCTGGCAGGCATATCAAAAGCTGGTAGCCAGCGGGAAGTATAGACATATTTCGGTTAAGCCTGGAGATTCCCTTCCCATGCGCGGCATGGCGGCCACGGTCGTGAGCACCGACGGCGCGGTGATTGACAAGCCGCTTCCCGGCGCCGGGCAACCCAACCCGGCTTGCGACGCGGCGAATTATTCCCCGGATCAGACCGAGAATGCACGCTCATTGGGAACGCTGATCACTTATGGCAAGCTCCGAATCTTGGACTTAGGCGACCTCACGCGCGATCGCGAGGTTGACCTGATTTGTCCCACCAACAAGCTGGGCAGGATTGACATTTATGTCGTGTCCCATCACGGTTTATCCCAAAGCAGCAGTCCGGAACTAGTGAATGCAATCGCACCCCGCGTGGCCATTATGGACAATGGCGCCCAAAAAGGGGGCTCCCCGCCGGTCTGGGACATTATCGAGAAATCCCCTCACCTCGAAGACCTGTGGCAGTTGCATTTTTCTGAAGAGGGCGGCACAGCGCACAATGTCGCCAGCGACTACATCGCCAATCCTTCCGGCCCGGACACGGGAAATTATCTGGAAATGAAGGCGTACCCTGACGGCAGCTTTGAGGTCTGGAACTCGCGAACCCAAAAGGAAAAGCATTACCTGCAGCCTCCGGCCGCTGGGTCTTAGGCTCTTCGCCCAACAACAGGAAATCTCCCAGCTCCGGTCTTGTCAGTGGAGGTCGCGAGGTCGTATATTATTGCGGTTTTGAGAAATCGTTTACTCAGAATCTTCGTTCGCAAGCTGGCGGCGAGGACCGGCTGACTCCATGCTCGCAACCTATTCTCCTAAACCGTAGACAAAAAGGGGGTACACACTCATGTCCACGCGGCGCCAATTCTTGCAATGTGCTTCGACCCTCGGTGTGGCTGGTTGTGCCAGCGCTATGTTTGGCCGACTGCTGTCGGCGCAAACCGTTTCCAATGCCGGTCCCGAGGTTCGGATCTTCGTGGACTCCCGCCGGACTATCGCTCCTCTCGATCGTAATCTGTTCGGCTCTTTTCTCGAGCATCTGGGCCGGGCGATTTACGGCGGGATCTATGAACCAGGATCGAAGTTGTCGGATGCAACCGGCTTTCGCAAGGATGTGCTGGCCGAGATTCGACAGTTGGGAGTACCGATCATCCGCTATCCTGGCGGCAATTTCGTATCCGGTTATAACTGGCTTGACGGGGTTGGACCGAAACAGGAGCGGCCCCGGGTGCTCGACAGGGCCTGGAATTCCATCAACTCAAACCAGTTTGGCACCAATGAGTTCATGGCCTGGGCAAAGGCCGTAGGCACCGAGCCTTTGATGGGGCTAAATTTGGGCACCGGTACTCCCGAGCAGGCCGCCGCATTGGTTGAGTACTGTAACGTCGACAGTGGCACCAAGTGGAGCGAGTTGCGTCGCAAGCACGGGTTTGCCGAACCCTACAAGGCTAAGCACTGGTGCTTAGGAAACGAGATGGATGGGCCGTGGCAGATTGGACACATGACCGCCACCGAGTATGGCATGAAGGCCCAAGACGCCGCCCGGCAAATGCGCCTCGTGGATCCCTCCGTGCAACTGATCGCATGTGGATCGAGCACGCCCTTCATGCCTACCTACCTGGAGTGGGACCGACAGGTCTTAGAGGAATGTTACGAGTACGTCGACGGTCTGTCTCTCCACCGCTATTTCGAGAACACTGCAAAGACAACGGGCGCCGATAGTGCCAAGTTCTTGGCCATGAATCTAAGCATGGACCGTCAAATCGCCGAAACCCTGGCGGTATGCGACTTGGTGCGCGGTCACAAGCGATCCCCGAAGAGTCTATGGCTCTCGTTTGACGAGTGGAATGTTTGGTATCGGCAGCGCACCGGGGATGCCGTCAATGGGCACCGTCAGGAAGCTCCGCACCTGCTCGAAGAGATCTACAACCTCGAGGACGCTCTCCTGGTAGGCGGTCTGGTAAATAGCTTGTTGCGCAACGCTGATCGCGTAAAGATTGCCTGCCTAGCCCAGTTGGTCAACGTCATTGCTCCCCTTATGACCAACGAGAATGGACTGTTTCGCCAGACGATCTATTACCCGTACAGTTGGGCGCTACAGTTTGCCCGCGGCCGTGTGCTCAATGTGCTGGTGGAGGCGCCGACTTACGACGTGCCCGAGATGGATGCCGTACCTTACGTGGATGCGACCGCCACCATGAATCCCGATGATGGCAAGACCTCCTTCTTTATTCTGAACCGGGACTTATCGAAGTCTCACCCGGTCGAGATTGTGTGGGAAGATAAACCGGCCAGCCAGGTCCTTGTATCCCAGATATTGACCGGCGATGATCTCAAGGCGGTCAACGGCTTCGATGCCCCCAACCGTGTGCAGCCGCAAACTTTCGAAAAAGCTTCGACTGCTAACGGACGCAGTCGGTTTGAGATACCGCCACGATCCTATGTCGTCATGCAGTGGGCAGCCTAAGTTTGCATTGTAAGGAGCTTTGGGATGCTCTTCATACTCCTGCCGCCTAGGGGTCACTATGTGCTGCGGCGGGCACAGAAGTTATCGTCCTTTCCCTGCGCCCCTTTTTGGCGAACGACAGTGCGGGCATCGATGCCGACCGCAAGCGTTCATGCTGCTCTCGCTGTACGCTAGAGTCGTCCAGCAGCCCAACCCATCCGGTTCCCGGGGCGACAAAGGATCAAGATCAGAGCTGGATCACTAGCAGGTTGATCTGCGACTGTCGTACGCGCAGTGAATCGACCTGCTGCGCGCGTGAAGACAGACCGAGATGGGTCTTAGTTGCTGATGGCCTGCCTTTTCACAACGCTAGGTCTCGTAAGCGCTTTGAACCTGTGCGGCTGGCGACGATGCGTGTGCCACTCTTCATTACCACCTCTACGCGCGTGGCATCGTATGGCTCGATTGAGCCCACATATTCGAGGTTGATCAGATGCGACCGATGAATCCTCAGAAAATTGTCGCGTGCCAAGTGCGCTTCGAGATCGGATAACCGGATGTTGACCAGATACTCTTTGTTGGCGGTGCAGATAGTGGCGTAGTCATCTGCTCCCTGTGCCCGCTCGATGCTTGTCAATAATATGGGCAAAATCCTGTTGCCGTCACGCACAAAGATCCTTGAGAGAGCGCGCGTGTGCTCAAGCGATTCTCTTGCCCGCGATAGCAATGGCGCAGCAGACCCGTTCAAAGCAGCTTGCGCCCGCCGCAGGACACGTTGTAGCCGCTCGCGCCCAAAGGGCTTAAGCAGATAATCGAGGGCGCCAAGCTCAAACGCAGACACAGCATACTGGTCGTACGCGGTGGTGAAGATCACCTTGGGCTCGTAATTAAGCTGCTCCAGGACCTCCAGGCCAGTAGCGCCAGGCATCACAATGTCCAGAAACAGCACATCCGGGCGCTGGTTGTTGGCGATGAAAATCGCGGTTTTTCCATCACGGGCTTCTTGAATCGGCCCAGCCCAGCCCAGGCTGCGCAGATGTTCGCGCAACGTGCGCCGCGCCAGCGGTTCATCGTCGGCGATCAGGACGGAGGCCTTCACGAGTTTGCTCCGGCTTGCTGTTGCCGGGTTGCGGGCGATTCCAAAAAGGGAACGACAAAGCTGGCCTCGAAGCCTTCCGGGCTGCTCTGAACGCGCAACTCGGCTAAAGGCCCATAGGCTGATCGTAGACGCGCGCGCAGAGACCGCAAGCCGAATTGGTACGACTGGCCGTCATCCAGGCTGCCTCCCGGCCCATCATCGCGAACGCTCACATTCAACATCCCATCGTGGCACGAGCACTTGATCCATATAGACCCGCCGTCGGGACGAACGGAGATGGCATGGCGTACCGCATTTTCTGCCAGCGTTTGCATCGAGAATGGTGGCATCTCGAAGTTGAACGATTCCTTGTCTATTTGTATGTCGATCTTCAGCCGGTCTTCATAGCGAAGGTGCTCAAAGGCAAGATATTGCCGTGTGAAGTCATATTCCTCGGAAAACTCGACCAGTTCCCGGCCATCTTCTTTCAAGGTGTAGCGCAGCATGTCTCCTAGGCGTTCTATGGCGCCTTCAGCCGTGCTTGGGCGGAACTTTACCAGAGCAGCCAGCGTGTGCAGAGCGTTGAAGAGAAAATGGGGATTCAGGCGGGCACGAATCGCATCCAAACGTGCCGCCGACGCCTGCGCCTCGGCGCGTGCCGTCAGAGTTTCTTTTTCGTGCAGGCGGCTTCTTGTCTGTATGGCATAGGAGACACCGACGAAGATCGTGTAAAACCAGATTCCAGTCATGAGCTGCCGGGCAAGAATGGGCAATGACCAGAAGCCCGGCGCAGTTCCGCCGCGCCGCAGGGCATCAAGCCCATAGACAGCAATCATCCAGGCCGCGGCATAGAGCAACGCGAAGAAAAAGTGAAGCGAGTAGAAGTTCAGATTGAAACCAAGAGGCCATGGCCAGCGCCGGCACAGTTTCCAGACGGCGATCCCCAGAAGGCCCGCGCTTCCCATAGTGATCAGGCTGGCAACGAAAATCGCGGAAAGAGGGTCGCGCGCAAACGACATCGCGAATAAGACCCAGAGCGCGAAAAAGGGTAGCCATGCGGCTAAAGCGATGGCGCATCGCGTGATGACCTTGCGAACCATTGTGCTCAGATTATCTCAGCTTCTAACCATCTCAGCTGATCGTTGGCCGAGAGAATTTGCCGGTTCACCGAGAGCCTCTGGTCAAACTGTCACGTCAGGCACTAGCTTGCAGAGTTGAGGGACAAGGAGCAGCATATGAAGACGAAGAAAGCGCTATTCTTCCCACTGGAGCTTGGGTTGGCCTTGCTGTTTGTCGGACTTGGAATGGCACAGGCGCCCGCAGGCCCGCCCAAACCTGGTCCGGAGCATCAGAAGCTGGCCTACTTTGCTGGCAATTGGGACGCTGAAGGCGACATGAAGCCAAGTACATTCGGCCCCGGTGGAAAGTTCACGTACACGCAAAGTTGCGAATGGTTCGATGGCAACTTTGCCTTGGTGTGCCATTCTGACGGAACGATGCAGACAGGATCCGTCAAAGGGCTCAGCATCATGGGCTGGGACCCGGCGGCCAAAACCTACACCTACTTCTCGACCAACAGCTTGGGACAGGGTACCTTCTCTCGTGGTACGGTCGAAGGCGACACGTGGACCTGGAGCAACCAGAGCAAGATGAACGAGAAGCCTGTGGTTGTTCGTTTCACGCTCAAACAGCTCTCGCCCGATGTGGCCACTTATAAATTTGAAATGGGCGCCGTCGGCGAACCGCTAAAGCTGATGATGGATGGGACACAAACCCGAGTGAAATAACACCCACACTAGTACAACGCGTTGCGGGGGAATCATATCGTCGCCCCAGGATGTTTTAGCTCGGCTCAAAGTTCGGCCTGGCAGCCTGAACCCAAACAGCTGCGCAAGTGGGCATGATAGGATGACTCTCCCGTTCGGTGCGGACAATGTCAGCGCTTAATCGGCAGTCCGTCTGGACCGTGGCAGGCGCAACCTGCTTGTGCCTTGTTTTTGCTGCCCAATTGCTGCTCTCGGTGCGGCAACAGTCGGAAACCTTCGATGAGCCCTGCCATATGTATTCGGGTCACCGCGCGCTGATGTATCGCGATTTTGGGATCAACCCCGAGCATCCGCCCCTGCTGAAAATGGTGGCCGCCATACCCGTGCTGAAGTTAAAGAATGAGCCACCAGACCAAAAGATTTTTTTCCGGGGAGCTTGTGCCCTGGGAGGGAGGGCCCTTCTTAGCAACAATGACACCGGCAAACTGTTGTTTCGGGCGCGTTCTGCTGCGGCAATCTTCAGTGTTGTGCTGATGATTGTCCTATTTCTCGCCGTGCGCGAGATGTTCGGCAAGGGGCCGGCTTTTCTCGCCCTGGTGCTTGGCGTATTCGAACCTAATCTCCTGGCCAACGGAGCTCTGGTCACGACTGATATGGCCATAACCTGCTTTTTGTTTGCGGCCGTCTACGCATTTTGGCGTTATACCCAGCGGCCCTCGGTCACACGCCTATTGGTGTGCGGATTGGCAGCCGGATTGGCGCTGGCCTCGAAACACTCTGGCCTGTTTTTGCTACTGCTCCTACCGGTCTTGGCGGTGCTCGATGGGGCCATGCCAGAAAGCAGAACAAACGCGCAACCGGTTGAAGGACGCGCCAGGAAAGCATTGCGTCTGGTGACTGCGGTCGCCGCGGTCACGGTTATCTCGGTCGGCATACTGTGGAGCTTTTATGGCTTCCGCTATCGGGCCCGTCCTGCCCCTGTCGAAGTTATTCCACCGCTCTCTGCGTACGCAGCCCCGATTGCCCATACTCCAATCGACAAGCCATTCGCGTTGCTGCAGCACCGACACATACTGCCAGAATCTTATCTTTACGGGTTACTGGACGTCTTATATGTTTCCCACGGCAGACCTACATTTCTACTGGGCAACTGGTACATAACTGGCAAATGGTATTACTTTCCGGTTGCTCTTTTTATTAAATCCACGCTGCCGTATATGGCGCTTCTCTTGCTCGCCATTGCGGGGTTCGCGTTCCGCCCCAATGCAACAACGCCCGAATCAATAGGACCAGAATCTACAGCCCGAAGACTGCTCTTTCTCGGCGTGCCGCCAACACTCTATTTTTTGGTGAGTCTGACTTCGAAGATGAACCTGGGTGTTCGCCACGTCCTGCCCATGTTCCCGTTTCTGATCGCTCTGGTTGCGGCTGGCACCTGGCGGTTGTGGCGGCGCAGCCGAGCCTGGGCCGTCGTGGTGGGACTCCTCGTCGCTTTTCACATTTTTTCTTCGCTCCACTCGTTTCCCGATTATCTGCCCTATTCGAACGAACTGTTCGGAGGCAAGGAGAAAACGTACCGGTTGTTGAACACCTCAAATGCCGATTGGGGACAGGGATTGAAACAGACGGTGCGCTATCTCCAAGACCACAACGTCGGTGACTGCTGGCTGGCCTACTTTGGCACAGGAACGCCGGCAGCATATGGCATCCACTGCAAGCCGCTTCCCGGTTTCTTTAACTTGGTTGCGGCACAATTCCTTGCCGGCGGAGGTTGCGCCGCCAAAGATCCTGACTTGCAGGGTACCCTCATCATCGGAGCCAATGTCCCGACCGGCTCCATCAACGGTCCGCTGGATTTGAACCCCTACGCTCAGTTTCTTCACCTCACGCCGGCGGCGATCATCGGCGGCTCTATGTTGGTATTTCGCGGCCGCTATCACTTGCCTGCAATTGCAGCATTCTGCCATGCGGTTGAAGCTTCGCGCCTTCTGGAGGCCAAGCAGCCTGAGCAGGCTACCGAGGAGGCCCGAACCGCGGTCTCTATGTCTCCCAGAGACGTAGGGGATCACTTTGTACTCGGCGACGCATTGCTCACTATGAAACAGAACGATGCCGCCAAAGCGGAGTTCGAAACCGCCCTGCAACTGGCGCAGAGCATTGAGCCTGAGTATCATGCGCCATGGATTGCCGCCATCAAGAAGCGCCTCGAATCGCTCAAAGCGGCCCGGTGATTCATCGTTTGTGACAAGACACGAGCCAAATGAAAACATTTATGCCCAATGCGATAGGTCGTCAACCTAAGTTGGACTCGTCGACAAACTTTAATTTAGCCGTAGCTTCCGTATGGCCCGTCGCTCGTCCAGAACCCCGGATTCCACCACTGCAGATTCGTTGATAAACAGCACGCAAACAGGCCGGACCTAATGGATGTGCGGCTCAAGATCAGCCGACTGGACAACAAGTTGCTTCATCGCTGTGCCAAGCAACCCCACGACAACCGATGGGTGTTCGAGCGAAGGAGCTGAGACTTGCCCGGCGGCGCCATCCTCCCGCCTTCCCGTCGCTATGTGCTAGGACGGCATAGGACTTATTGTTTTTTCTCCGCACCCCTTGCGCCAGAAAATCTGCTACGCAAAACTTCCATCGTTTCGATTGGCGCTTCACCGAGCCCCTAATGACAAACAAAGGTCTTCCGCGTTGAGCAGCACTCAAGAGTGTCGCGAACAGTTCTTCAACAGATCTGCGCTGTTAACAGTTGTGGTCGTTCTGGCGTCTTGCACCGCATACAGGAAGAAACACAAAGGAGATAAGCCGCTATGATGCCGAAGCTATCGATGCGTTTCTTGCCATTATCTATTGCAGTCGTAATGCTGTTTTCTCTTGCCCGTGTGCCCAGCTCGCTTGCCGGTCCGCCGCTGATCTGCCATCCATTTGAAATTGGCAATGCGAAATCCTTGCCCTGGTCTGGCAACGTTTGGAACCTATCTGGAAATCAAAACTACAACACCAAGTCGCTTGCCCAGGATACGCTGGCAATCCTGGACGGGAATCCGCAAATTATCGTCCGCATGGAAACTTTGCGCCGTGCAACGCTCTATGCGCAGAAGGACCCCGAAGCAGCGAGAGAGTTGCTGACAAAGCTGCACGCGCGCGCTAGCCGTGCGGAAGCCGCCGGGCGGCAGGACGCTCTGGCGTGGTTCGATGTGGGCTATCTTGCAGCGACCTATAACCAATGGATGAAAGATCAGAACCCAGCTGCTGGACTCGACGCTTACGGCTTGATCAAGAAGGCGCTTGCCCTGCGGGGAACGGATCCACAAATGGAGTTCGCGGCAGCGCTGGTCACTCTACGTGGCCCCCAGCAAGATCACCTTGTGCATTTGCAAAAAGCGATGGCGGGTAGCAAAACTGATGCCCTGTTGGGGCAGAATCTCGCGACCCATTTCATGGGAGATGAAAAGCGGGCAGCTCTGTCGTTGCCCGCCAACAACACCACTGCAAAAAAGAAATGAGCACAGTGGCCTGTGGTGAACACGCTGTTGTGTTGTGGAGATAGGTCGACTTTGCCTCTCAAATTGTCGGTATGCTCTTTCAGTAGAGTTGTCATCTCACGCGCCTCCGTTAGGTCTGATTTCAATGTATTCAAAAACAAATAATCAGCAAGCCGGTCACGACTAGCGCGCTCGCCCAGATCAGGTCGAGGTTGAACCAAGCTCTTCGCAACAGGGCCAGACCGAGTTTCCGGTAGACTATCCAGGCCGCGAAAGCCAAGACAAGAAAATAGGCAAGAGTGTGCAGACTGAGCGCCACGACAGCCATCCACGGAGCATGGGCACTGGTTACGGCCACATGGTGGGCATGGCTTCCACCGGCCGCCAGCACAGGGGTTGACAAGGCCATAACAAACGGCAGGACCATTAAACCTGCTCCATGCGCCGATGCCATCAAGAATGACCAGACCGTCAGATCGCGGAACCCGACTCGGATTCCCCCAAATCGTGGATGGCAGTGGCGCCACAAGCGATAGAGTCCAAATGCGACCAGCAGGGACGCGACGACCAGCTTCAATACCGATAGCGGCACAACCATCTGTGCCAACCCGGCTACCAGCAGCACCGCCGCTATTGCCGCCGTGTGGCCCAGTGCGATGGGAGGTAGCGCCCGCCAGACCCCACGCGTGCTACCGTGCTGCATCCCCAACGCCACCGCAAACAGCCACCCCATTCCCGGGTTAATACCATGGTAAGCCCCCAGAAATAGCACCGCGCTCCAGTCCATGGTCACCTCTTTTTTGTTCGAGTTTTTGTTCGAGCCCACCGACTTAGGCATAACAATAGGAATCCGACGAGGCGTCACCGCCTTGGAGCCGCACTTGGTGCGGGCGCAGGTCGTCGCTCTGCAAGAAGAAGCGCGGATCGGGGTTCATTCCTCCCCTCTCACCCACGTCAAGCTTGATTATCCAACCCCGGATTCCATCCGGATAAAACTGCTCATCCCAGCTGCGGTAGAGCGAGTTGGTGAGATACACCCGCTTGCCGTCCCGGCTGATTTCAACCATCTGCGGGCCGCCGTTCAGGGCCACCTCGGGCTGGCTGGGATGTGCCTGCCGCTGGACCATGCCGCCAATCCGCAGCGACCCGGTCTGCTTCGGATTAAAGGGGTCGGAGACGTCATATTGCATCAATTCGCCCGTGCCCCAGCAAGAGACGTAGAGAAAGCGGTCGTCGAGCGAGAGGTCGATGTCGGTCACGAGCGGCGGCGCGGCGCCGAAACCTTTGAGCAAGTCAGGCAGAAGGTCCTTGTCCGCTGGCTCGGCGGGG
>Ga0126381_100003430_pt1 | contig 17207 bp, 16 predicted proteins | sample PanSoiMetPlot_28_FD_96465 | JGI IMG/M metagenome (GOLD analysis project Ga0126381, IMG submission 96465) | Tropical forest soil microbial communities from Panama - MetaG Plot_28 | ecosystem: Environmental > Terrestrial > Soil > Tropical forest > Bulk soil | place: Panama | collected 2016-02-17 | reverse complement strand
CGTCTGCTCCTAAGTGATTCCTCCCGTGCCTTGGGTAACGAAAAATTCCGCCAGTCGCAGGACGCCTGAAAGCATTAAGCAAAACGCGGCAGTCAAGAAATGACGTAACCAGCCGCTGGTGGGGTGAACTAGCGATGACACTCCTAACTTCAGGGCCATGGCCGCGACTTGCGAGGCGGCGTAAACCGGCAGGATCACGTTCGCCACCCAGTCAATCAGGGCGAGCAGCGACAGCCAATACAGATCCGGATTATTCCAGGCCGCCTGCGAGGCAAAAGTTTCCATCGCTCGTACCAGGCCGGAGATCATCAGCGATGCCAGAGCTGCGTACATGCTGTGGGCAAACTCCCGTCCCTTCGAAAACTGCAGGACGGAGAGAATGATGAAGACCGCGGCAAGCGTGGGCATGATCACGTTACCCAGCCAATTTGCCAGGTTCAGTATTCCTTGATCGAACGACATGGCTCCCAGGTTCATCTTCGGCACCTACATCATCGAGACCACGAGCTTCCAAATGGCTGACGTAGTCAACATGGCAAGCGATACGGCGACGAGCCGCATAAAAGGCTTGTGGGTTGCAAAATTTAAGATCGCTCCCACCAGAGCGAGAACGGCCGCGAGAGGCATGATGGTCCCGGCCAGGTGATTCCACAGGCTGTCCAGAACGTCTGCCATGGCGTAGGGAGTTCCGGTGTTATAGCTCTGCAGCAAGCCGTAGGTAGTTTCGACTCCCAGCAAAAACATGGCGGTTAGGATCGACGCCAATGGCTGTTGCCCGGAGGCGCCATCGAGAACCGCTCGCAGCACAAAGAACGCGGCCAAGGTGGGGACCAGGCGCTGAACCACGAATCCAGTAATGAATTGCGAAATATCTGCTACCAGACTGCCAATCCAGCCGGTCGCGATTCCCCCCGATGGCAGCGGCGTGGTGATACCGAACGAGGAGAACCATCCGAGCAGAGGCTGGAGAGTTACAAAGAACACGGCCCAGAACATCCACTTGGTGAATCCGCCGCCGATCGTGAAGGTCATCGTGCCTTCCCGCCGCAGGCTGATTCCCGCCAACACCAAAGATAGAACCGCTGCCGAGGGCGCTAGCAGCAGTAAAACCGAGATGAGGTCATCGAGCACTGGCGGTGTGGGCATGAAATTCTCGTTTCTCTTCGATCCAAGTTGCTGCGCTTGTTGTCTAGGCTGCTGGGCAAATTGTTTTGCTGGATTAATGCAGCCGCCTACTATGTGATCCCTCCGGCGCCGCTCGTGATCCAGAACTCAATCAGGCGGGTTACTCCAGAAACCGCAAGTAGAGCCCCGGCGGCAAAGAGCCAGCGACCAAAGCCCCGGCCTGTGAGCCAAGAAACGATGGCTCCGACGATTGCGCCTCCCGCCCCGACGGGCGAAATTACATTTCCGATCCAATTGATGAAGTTAAGAAAGGCGCCTTCCGGTTGGGCGCCAGTCTGTCCTTGAACCGCCACGTTGAGTTGTGGAGTCGTTCCTAGGTTTTGCCCTGCCGTGATTTGCGCGGCCAGCAGCAGCGTCAACCACACCACGACGGGCGCCTTGCGATAGCGAATATTGTCTTGACCGTTCATTTGCGCACTCCTTGGCTTAGTGAGTTTGCTCTTCTTGCGAGCAGCATTCGTTCCGACATATGGCCGGTGTGGGAGGCAAAATACGGCGCAAGTCCGACTCTGTCAAAAGCGCTCGAATATGGCGGCCTCCGAGCTGGCCTTCCGGCAAGACTGCCGGGGCTTGATGAAGCAAGCGCGCGCTTTCTACCTAGCGCGGCAGCGCTAAGCGCAAGAAACGGAGCATTAAGAGCGAAAAGTTTTTTCGCGCGGGATGCGACTGGATTGTCACAACTGGCTGCGCGTCGTGCTTTTCCACAGAGCAAAAAGCCACTCAGGAAAAGACCGTGTTGGCCGCCTTGGTCGCATGAATCACGCTGGTCAGATCGGTTGAGTTAGGAGCCAGGGCTAACCTCCTCATGTAGGAAGAGAAACAGTTTGAACTCGAGGGTTGTGTCCGTGATTTCCTCAAGTCAAATTGTCGAAGGGATCTTCGGCCGAGTTTTTCTTGACAAGCCTGGGGCAGCATGGATCGGCGACACACCATATGACGATGACTGCTTTGGATCGACATCTGGCGAGCGCTAGAGATAATCGCAGCCGGATCGCGGCCACCGCCGGACCCGACAGACGACGATAGTCCGCGAGCGTCGCTACCGAGGGCCTTGGCGAGGTATGTATGAGATCAACTTTATTATTGCGGTTGGTGGGCCTCGGTCGTCAGTGGAGCTGGAGTTTGCGTGTACAAATCATTAATCTCACGCCTTAGTTGCATCAATTGGCGCAGTTCCTCAAGCGTTGGTAGCCCGACATTGATTCCTGAATTGCTTGGGGTCAACGAAGGAGCGGTTTCCGGTTTGGAAACTGGCTTTTCCACTACGACGTAAAACCGGGTGTTTCCTGGAATCGTTACCACAAGATTCTGACTGAAGGCGAGCTCGTTTAACTGTTGCTGGCCGGCCATGGCGACGTTGTCCGAGAGACGCTCTCGCAGCAAAGTGTTGGTGGAGATCAGACCCGCGGAGCTTGAGGCCTGAGGGCCGACTATGTAGGACGCAATTGTGCCTAAGCCGGTGAGCGAGCGAACCAGAAATTTCCTGCCGGTTTTCTTTCCCGATACATAGCCTCGTAGCGGTTTGTAGTCGAGACCCATCGCCACCGCATCCAATTTGAGACCAGTGCCATCCGGCATTTCCACGCCGTTGAACTCCATCGTCATCTCTCCTGCCGGGCTAGCTTGCGCTAATTTGCCAACCACCTTAGCGCCGGCGGGTATGACGATTTCGCCATCGCGCTCGTAGTTGTATTCAATGACGGCAAGGACGGGGGTTCGAACCGCTGTGCTTACGGGAGCCTCGAAACGCGCCAGCAAACGGGAGCCCACGGGAAGCGCCAGTCTGCTCGCTTGAAGTTCTGGGACGGCCGGCTTGAGCGCCATATTGGTTTCGTTGGCGCGGACGAATACCAGGGAAGGTTTCTTAAAGTCGGTCGCCTCAGAGATTCGCGGTGTTGGCGGACCAGCCATTACAGGCGGAGCACTATTCTTGCCTGGAAAAGGATCAGAGAAGTCGACGCGCCCCAGCGCATAGTTCGAGAGTTCCGTCGTCCCCGGCCTAGAGGGAGCCCCTTTCGGGCTGTGGCCTGTTCGCGCCGTGCGGTCAACGTCGTCGGCTGTGACTTGGCCTTGGCCGAGCGATTCGTTGGCGTGCAGATCGGCGCTGAGCATGGGTGCGACCGCGTCAGGGCCTTCGCCGGCTTGCCTGCCTGTCGATTTCCTTCCCAGATTTGCCTGCCCACGAGGGTTCTCGCCTGGCAAATGTAGGGGTCGGTTAGGATGGGAGAACACGCCAAAAAACAGCAACACGAGCGCTACTGCGACGGCAATTAGCACGATCAACGCTTTCGTCTTATCTTGTCCCAACTCGCGCCGGCTGCGGCGTTGCCTCTGTTGCCGACGTGCTCGATCGAATGCCAGACGGAATGTCTCCCGCCAATTTCCACGACCGGCATAAGACCGTTCATCGGCCGTGTAGGAAACGGTGCTATCCACCGGCTCGGGCTCGCTATTCGCTAGGTTTTTTGTCGGCTGCTGTGGATCGTCATTTGTCATGCTTTGCCCCCTCGAAAACTGTGCTCACCCCAAACCCGATCGGCACCAGAACCGGCTTGTCCACGGCGCCAGACTCTGCCATCTGTAAGAACAAGCTTTCGTTGGACTGCTTGTACGGCGGGCGCTCGAACTCGACAACCCCATCAGCCCTTTCGCCAGCACCAAGGCGCCGCCGGCTCAGGCGAAAATCAGTTACGGGCAGCTGCTCGGCGGTAGACCAATGCTGGTGCTTGATGAGCTTTCCCGCTTTCTCCTTGCCGCCTAATTGAACTTGCGGGGTCATGAGCAGGATTGGCTTGTCGCTAGTGTCAATGACAGAGAAGCGGACGAGCACTTGTTGCCCGCCGTCGATGACTTCGCTGATGCCGGCGCGTAGACGATTACCCTTGAAGTCATTGTCCTCCCTCTGCTCCCCAATGAGTGGCGGCAAGGGCGCCTGCGTCTGCCGTTCAAGAAGCTCATCCAGAAGGTCGGGTGCCGGCTGGTTTGAAGACGGGAGACTGGCTCTGACCGCGCTCGGTTCGGGGGGAACACCATCCGGGCTTCGAAGTGCGACAGTTTCAGAAACCGTAGCAAAGGGAAGCGCGTCGGGTTCAATCAAGAAGCCGTTAGCCGGCTGATAACGAAACAGAAAATCGACTTTCGACGCCGAACTCTTGTCCGCGTGGTTGACCACGAGAAAACTAAATTGGCGTCCCTTGCTGGTCGAGATCAGCAGGTTGCTTTCTACATTTTGGGCGGTGAGAGCTTTGACAAAGACCAGTTGTGGCTCACGCTCGGAGTGTTCTGCTTGAAACAACGCCGGATCGCCGACCACAACAGAATTGACCGCTTCTGGCAGACGAATCGTGGTCACGAAGTGAGGGGTGAGCGTGATGACCACGACTCGGTGATCCGCAACGACACTGGTGCGGAGCTGCGGATCAATTGTGACCTGCTGTCCCAGAGCCGCCGCGGCCAATACCAGGAAGACCTGCCATGGATACAAGAGTTTCATCGTCAATCACCTCAAAACCTGCCTCTCGGCGTATCCTCCGGTTGAGAACGCAACCACCGCCGGAAGCGATATCGGCGGGCTACTCGCTTGACATACTGCTGCACATCGGGTGAGGAGTAGGCGAGGCCTCGCGCTCGAATCGGTTGCTCGCCAACGTAGTACGCGGCCGCGACCAGCCTGAGATCGCCGTGGAAGGTGTGTGTCAACCAGGCGAGATAGGCGACACCGCCGCGAACGTTTTCCGCGATCAAAAATCGGTTGTGAACGCCAAATCGAACCGCCGTTCCCGGCATGAGTTGCATAAGTCCGGCAGCCCCCTTGCTAGAAACCGCGTAAGGATTCCAGGCGGATTCTTCGTCTATGATGGCCTCCACCAACTCCGGCGGGACGCCATAGCGCAGGGCGTAGTACTTCACCGCGTTCAAGGCGTTCTGGGCGAGAGGGCCTGGAGATGCGAGTTGGGCGTTCGCCGCCCCAATCAGCAGCGACAACCCTAGTACGAACTTCATTGTCCGCTCTGTTTCGCTGAGGATTCGGACGTGCCGGCTAGCAACTGGTGGCGATACCGTCGTGAATCGGCGACTAGACCTTCAAATCCGGATCGCAGCAGTAACCGTTTTCGGTCAGTTTCAGTTTTTGCCAGCAGGGGCAGCAAAAGATCGCGGTGGCGATCGCAGATTTCATCCGTCCCAACGATGGCGAGGGCCTCAGCGAGATCCAGCATTTCGGCTATCGAGGGAGGCTTTTCCATGTTCCACCCGCGAAGCGCGTGAGCGAGACCGGCGAGCTGGCCAAGTCGGGTAAGTGGATCATTCTTGCTCCGGGTGCACAGGATCTCGCGTTCCTGTTCGATCGTGGGGTACTCAAAGCGAAGGTAGAGACATCTACGTCGGAGAGGATCCCCAAGCCGTCTTTCTTCGTTCGAGGTAAGCACTACGAGGGGCGGTTTCTTCGCCTGAATCGTTCCCAGTTTGGGCACGCTAATCTGCCATGCGCTGAGAATCTCAAGCAGCAGAGCTTCAATTCCGTAATCCACCTTGTCGATCTCATCGATGAGCAGAACGCAGGGCCGGTCCTCATAGAGCAGCGCTCGCAAGAGCGGGCCAGGGACAAAGAAATCTAAACCATGGAGACGATCACGAATTTCGGGCCATTTGCTGCCAACCTGATTCCCCTGCGTCTTCAGAAACAGGCGCTGCAAGGCCTCATCGAACTTGCCGATCAACTTTTCTTCGTTGATGCCGGTGTAGCATTGCACGCGCTCGACCGCGGTCTCGGCCGCCTTCGCCACGGCATAGGCCAATTCGGTTTTGCCGCTGCCGGAAGGACCTTCAACCAGCAGAGGCTTGTGCATGCGGGCGGCCAGAAACACAATTTCTATCGTTACTTGATCGGCCACGTAACTTGCCAAACGTAATTTCTGTCGTAGTTCTTGGGACGAGGAAAACACGGCGATTGCCTCTCAAGCGTGAACCCTATACCTGGCGCGAAACCTGGCGCTTGTGAGTTTTACCGCTACCTCTCGGCGGTTGTTTTTCCTGTTAGAGGCTGGAACTAAGTGGCCCGAACCCTTAACCGCATACATGACCAACGCAGCGTTGAAGTTTGGTGAAAGCTTGTGCCGGATCCGGCGCGACCCGAGCACGTGCCAGCAAGTAACTCTACCGATTTCATCTTGACTGCCAAACCGAACCGTACTGGCGATCTGCACCAATTTCGAGCTGGCTGGAGGGGTTTAGGCGAAAGCCTCGCAATGTTTTTATTGACCGATTGCAACTTATCTGTCCTGGCGGTTCCTGAATATCGACAGATGGAGTGTCACCAATTACAGAATGCCTGGTATCGATGTCTGAGAGGCTGCTCGGCCTGGCAATCGAGCTTGCGGTGTGACAGTCGGCGTTTTTTCGAGCTCGGAATGTCCGGCGTAGGCGAGAAGCGTGAGCAGGGCAGACCCGTCGGTCGAGCCAAAACTGTGTCAGTATCCCAACCTTTTATCCACGATATTCAAAAGAGGTTCTCGACGGTGAAACCTTTGAAGTTGCGCAAGAAAGAATCGCATGGCGTTGTCCAGCCAGTCGGGCGTGTGGTCAGCACAGTGCGGGGACAATAAGACGTTTTCTAACGAGTAAAAAGCATGGCCTTGTGGAAGTGGCTCTTGATCAAACACGTCCAAGGCCGCGCCTCGAATCCTTTTCTCTGAGAGCGCCCTAATCATGGCTCCTTCGTCGATCGTGGGGCCGCGGCCGAGATTGATCACCACGGCGTTCTTCTTCATGACCGCGAATTCGGCATCTGCAATCAAGCCTCGCGTCTGTTCGGTTAAGGGCACTGTCACCACGACATAGTCGCACCGTGAAAGCATCTCGAAACACTGTTCGGAGCCGTAGACTTGGTCGACGAGCGAATCTGGTTTGGACTGTGGGGAAACATGCCGCCTGAGTCCGAGCACATTCATTTCCAGCGCGCGGCCGCGAGCAGCAACCGCGCGTCCGATACTTCCGTATCCGACGATGCCTAGCGTCTGGCCCGAGACCATGGTCACATCAAACGGCTCCCATACGCCCGCCACTTGATTGCGAATCATGCGGCGAAAGTCCTTGGCAAAATACAGGATCGCTGCCACGGCAAACTCTCCGAGCGAAGGGCTGAAAACACCACTGCCGTTTGTGAGGATAACCTGGCTTTCAATTAGCTCCGGGAAGAGCGTCCGTTCCAAGCCCGCAGACCGGGAATGGATCCAACGCAAGCGGCGAGACATCAGGAACACTTCCCTAAGAAGCGTAAGCGAGCCCGACCAATTCAAAATAATTTCAGCGTCACCCGCGGCCTGGGCAAAATCCGGCGCCGAATCTCCGGCCACGATCATTCGAAGTCGGCGCAACTCAGCCACGAAGGGGATCGTCTTATCGATGGGTGAAGTCAAGACAAGAACTGGACTATCGTTCATGAACTTCTCTCTGTCGCTCGCCGTACCTTAACGGACGCATGCTGTCGGTCCTCCATGCCGCCACCAGATCGCCGAAGAAGTCTACAATGATGTGCACGTATTTTCGCCCGACGGTGTGCTGATCGGCAAAATCGTGTGCCGCAACCCCAAAGGCCAGCCACGTGCCGTACATCTGCGCGGATCCAGCTTACAGATGGCGAATCACTGAGCGACACTCGCAGAAAAAGAAGAATCAGGACGAGCTTAAATTCAGGGCCTATGACCCATAGGACGGATCAAGGTCGCAGCGCGACGGATCACAAGCAGAATTTCGATAGTGTCGCGAGGATTTAGCCGAGCCATGGACGATATGGCCGCGACCTACTATGACAATTTATTCGCCCGCAGGAAGCAACACCGGTGCCGCGGTCATCGTCTTTCCTGGCGGTGGGTACCGTATCGCCGGCAAACCAGGCCCGCCATACGCTCTTGCGGGCACTCAAGAGTGCCGGGTCTTTATCTGTCTGACAATGGCAGTGTGGTAGGGCGGAGGATCGTGAAGCTAACAGCTAGAATCGAAGCAACTTGCGAACGAGTCGGGATGGTGCGGGCACCATCCCGACGACGCTACCCATTGCACTGCTGTTGCATGGACCTGAAGGCCTGCCTGTGCAGTATGTGCCTCCCGCAATGAGGCAAATGCTAACCAACGGGTGTTCTTGCCAGCCCTTTTGCGGCTTGGCACAGGAAGTCCTCCACAGCATCGCTGTACGGCTTCTTGAAGCTCTGCGGCCAGTTGGCTTTGTCAGCATAGAGCTTCTGCAAGCTTTGTTTCATGGCTGGATCGCCGCGGGTGAATTGATTGAGCAGTTCTTCCCGTCGGACCGCCAGCTGCTGGCCAATCGTGTCCATCGGATCTTCGCCCCGTGCGATTGCGGCCTCTGTGTCCTGCACAAGAGCCGCCCATTTACGCTCCGATTGGGCCTGCACTTCCGGAGTCCAGCGTTTGCGCAGGTCGGCCAGCTGTTCTTCCGTGTAGTACTTCTTCATCCAGTCTTTTCTGGTCTGCATCTGAATCACCTCAATGATTTTCCGGAACGGCTCCCAGTCGGATTGCTGACTTGAAGCGACGACCTCTTCGGCCTGCTCGATGGCTCGGATAGCCCGGTCGAGATGGGCTCGTTTTTCGGAAATGCTTAGCCGTTGCTGCCGAAGCATCGCGGACAGATCCATATCTCTCCGGTTTAGAAGCTCCCGGATTTGGGATAGAGGGAAGCCAATGAACTTCAACGCCACGATTTGCTCCAGACGGACGAGATCACGATCAGAGTACAACCGATATCCCACAGCTGTGCGGCCACTCGGTTTCAGCAAACCAAGCCGGTCATAGTGATGCAGGGTTCGAACCGTGACGCCGGCACGCTGAGCGAATTCGTGAGGCTGGTAAGTTCGATTCATAGAGCTCCCTCAACTGAGGTATAAGGTCTGACCCACGGAGGCGCCCCCAAAGGCGCCGCGGGGTCGATCCGCGAGCTAACGGTAAAGTGGCTGAGCTAGTCGCACTACGGTGTTGCGGCCAAGGGAGGGCCGCGAACGATGTCACGTAAAGCTTCTGAAATTTAACTGGATCGAACTTAGGGTGTTTGGCTATATCGCATGGCGACTCAGCAATCGTAAGGAGTAGAAATTATTCGGGAAGTCCCCAAAACTGGTTGGTGCGTTGCTCATTTCACAGCATTTGGAAGAGACCAACGGGGTCGGCACGATTACGTACTGGGACCTGCGCCGTCAACTGGCAGCTCGATTCCGACCCTGGCATCCACCGCCCAGTCACGCGGGTGAATGTGCCAATTCCAAGCTAATATGCTCGGGCGACAGGGCTCGCAGGAAAGCTTCTGCATCGAAGATCTCACCCGGTGTTGCTGTGCCAGCGACTCGCAGATCTTCACTGAGGATGCGCTGTGCCGCCTGGACGACGATCGGAGCAGTGACGGCGTAGATATCGCGTCCCGCAACGACTGCGCGGCGCTCTTCTTTGCCGCGACGCACCTTTACTTCCATCAAAAACTTTTGTGGTGAACGACCGCTCTCATCTGCTGGTGTCGGCTCGGGCGTAGTTAGATTGTGCAGATCAGCGAGTGGTGCTAGGTTCAGGTATGCGTGAATCTCCGGAACCGGGAGATGCCGAGAAATGATGACGGTTTCGGCCAAAGGCAAGGCGACTACGTCTTGTTTTCCAAATGGTGGCGGGAAAAACCATGTCCGTTTCGGAGGTGGATCCTCGAGCACCCTGAGTCTGTTGTTTGAAAATACCAAGCGTCGGCCAGGGCTGCGCTGACCGGTCAGCCGTGTTCCCTTTGTGGGCTTCCAGCTATCAAGTGCCACTGCAATCTGAATTTCATCCGCGGTGCACCAATTGCGCATTGAGGCGGTGGCGAGGAGGTCTCCCAACGCCCCATAAAATGCCATTGACGGCATGATCAAAACGTCCGCCGTCCGTGCGGCATCAGAGAATCTCTCAAATACAGCGAGCGCGACCGCCTGTTCCGCGGTGACGTCGAGGTAGTGAATTCGAGCCTTAAGCGCTGCCTCAATGACTGGCGGCGCCGTATCAAGAAACGGTCCGGCACAATTTATTACGAGCGAAGCACCTAGCAGGGCCTGGTCGAGGGAAGCGGGATCATCGACAGAGGCAACCCGCGTTTCAAATGCCGGATGCCTCCTGCGGACGGCAAGGAGTTTCTCCGAATCGCGGCCGGCAAGAACCGCCATAATGCCGCGACGTGCCAATTCGGCGACGACAAAGCAGCCCGTGTGACCTGACGCACCGAAAACCACGATCTTATGGTCTTTGGTAAGCCGAGAAGAATTTGTATTCGACATGGTAGCACTGTTTTTCTTGCGCTCACGATCTATTTGCCAGTTGCTTAGGACGTTCCGCGAACGTCGCGTTCAATTCAGCGAAAGGCAAGCTTACCGCAAGAGATGTATACGTGCCTTGCTCGAGTAGTTCACGGGCCGCACGCTGCGCGGCCGCTAGCGCCGCTTGAGCGATCCAAGGGCCGACACTCACGCGAGCCACCCCGATTTCACCTAGCCGCTTTGCACTCGGCGCCCCCGCCATGGCCATTATGTTCAGAGGTCCCTCGATGGCCTTGACCAGTTCAGCAATGGTGCTGCAGTCGATGACACCTGGTACAAACACACAGTCTGCACCGGCGCGCCGGTACAGCCGTGCGCGTTCCACTGCAGCCGAAAACCGCGTCTTCATGTCACCGACCTGAAAAAGGTACAAATCGGTTCGTGCGTTGATCAGCAAGTCGCTGCCCATGGAAGTTGCCGCTTGTCGCGCCATGCGAATACGTTCTACTTGTTCCTCTGGAGCGAGCAGCATCCGTCCGTCACGGCCAGGCGAGTCCTCAATGTTGATTCCGGCTACACCCATTGAAATCAGCGCCTGTACGGCCTCGGCCAGGTCTTTGCCGGAGCCGTTACCGTACCCACTCTCAATATCAGCACTAACCGGAACCTGGACGCTCTCAACAATGTTGCCGATCACCCGCAGCATCTCTTCGCACCTGAGCGTCTGGCCATCCGAGCGTCCAAAAGACCATGAAATGCCAGCGCTTGTCGTAGCAATGGCCGGCGCTCCGGCCGCTTCGATCACACGTGCGCTGGCTGCGTCCCAGGCATTCGGGAGAACCAATGGGCGTCTCGTGTGCAAATGACGAAACCTCACAACCTGCTCCGATTGATTCACAAACTCTCCTTTCGATCGATCTGAGCGTGCGTTGCTAGTAGGCCATGGCAATGGGATCGCAGGCTGTCAAAATCTTTAGCAATTTGCTGAAAGTGGCTATCGATATAGCGCCGAACGCTTGAATGCCGAAGGCGAATAGCCGTACAGCCTGCGAAATGCAGCGCTGAAGTGACTGTGACTGGAAAAGCCGAGATCCAGGGCCAAAGTGGTCAGATCATCATAGCGTGCAAGAAGGTCCAAGGCGCGCGCCAGCCGAAGTCGCAATTGGTACTGATATAGCGGCAGTCCTTCTACTTGTTGGAAAATCTGAGTGAGATAGACAGGAGAAACACGCAACTCGCCGGCGATCTCGGCCAAAGTCCAGCGTCGCATGAGATCGCTCGACAGCACGAGCTTGGCTCGATCTACCAGTTTCTTGCGCCCAAATGTAGCGTTGGCCGAATGCCAACTGCGCGGACCGAGAGCTTGTCGCACCAGAGTCAAGGCCAGGACCTCAGCTTCCAGGGGTTCCGCGACCTTTTGGTGAAGCCAGTGGCGCAGGAGGGCTACAAGGGCCTGCGCATGGGTATCAATCCGTAGACGTTGTCGACGGAACGCGATCCTTGTGGAGCGTCGATGCAAAATATCGACTGCTGCCAACTCCGCCAACTGGGATTCCTCGATAACCAGCGTCAGACTACCATCGCCCCCGGTGACCGGATGGCTGACCCGGTAGCCTTCGTTGGCGTTGAAAAAAAGAACTTGGTTCGCTTCGGCTACAGTCCGGTCTTGTCCAACATGCCGCACATAGACGCCGCGATAGGGAAATATGAGCTGGGTTGTGGTCGTACACTCTTCAGGGCTCATAGACGGGCAGCTACCCCTGCATTTCGTGTCCCGGATCGTAACCGTCGGGGAAATGAGTAGCCGGTACACCTCGAATTCCGGCAGGCCGCGGTGATTGCCTTTTTCCACCATTAGCTCAAACCATTTGATGCCAGCACGCCTCTGTCGGGCTCTCCTAGTTGACGCACTGGGATCGAAGAGGGTTGAGCAAAGTGCGCCTTCCTACCTGGTTGCGGAGCCGCTCAGGCTATCCTTTTAAGAGCAACCCATGAGCGCAAAGGCTCACGCAACGACTGCCATTGCTTCGGATTCGTTCCTCGCCCCAAGTAATGCCGAAACCATAAGGGAGTACACCAAAACGGGATGCCCAGAACGTCGACTGAATCGGCATGCGAACAGTTCTTCCTTCCGACCATCGGACGCCCAGTTGCAATGTTTTCTCATTCGGAGAGTTTACGCGCTTTTGTTATGCTGCGTCCGTGCAGACGTGATACATGCTGTAACAAGAAAGCTAGCAGACATCATATGGAAACAAAGCCACCTATTCCTAGTGAAGGCACGCGCATCGACCTACGAACCTGGGAGCGCCGCACGATCTTTGAGTTCTTCAAAGGCTTTAGTGAACCTTACCACGGTGTGTGTATACGTTTGGACTGCACTGAAACGTTGCGCTTCGCAAAGAAACACCGACTCTCAATCTTTCTTGTATTGGTTCATCGCTCTCTAGTAGCCGCGCACCAGGTTGAGAACTTCAAGACCAGGATCGTCGCGAACGAGGTCTGGCGCTATGAAAAGATTGATGCCGGGAGTGCCATTGGACGCCCGAACGGAACCATTGGTTTCGGCCACTACAAATTTCGTCAACATCTTCTTGATTTTGTGCGGGAGGCTACGATCGAGGTCGAAAGGGTGAAACAGCGCGATGACCTAGAGCGTTACCCCGGACCTGATCTCATTCGATATTCGGTTCTGCCATGGTTCGATTTCACGTCAATCTCGCATGCTCGTGATTTTTCTCGAGAAGACTCTGCGCCGCGGATAACCTTTGGCAAAATTACCGCCCGCGACGGGCGCTGCACAATGCCGGTATCGATACATGTGCACCATGCGCTTGCTGACGGAATGCACGTGGCGGCTTTCGTGAAACATTTTCAACAGTGCTTGGAAGCACCAGATTTGAACCTAGTGTAAAAACCTAATCACCCACAGAGTTTGGCTTTGTGGATTGCCAAAATGAACTTCGGGATTCGACCGTATTCAAAAGCTTTGCAGTCATGATGTTTTGGCTTCAGCAGCATCGTCCGCGGAGGTCCCTTTGGGTTTGCGACAGCCAGCAGGTACTAGGGCCTTTGGTTGGTCGACTCCTATAGTCAAGTCCCGCAGCACGGGATAGAGGCCGCGATGCGGCTCTATAGTTTCGCTCGAGCACCAGTTTGTGCGGCTCCGTTGTCAAGTTTACGCTGCCCAGGCGCCACGGCGAATTGCGCGCCCCATTTCGAAGATCGGCCGTGCCCTCCGATGACAATAAGCCGGACTTTTTCGACGATCCCTTGCTAACCGAGGGGAGCCATGGGGAGTCTAACTCGGTAATCGAGAGGAGCAAAATTGTGAGTAGGCCGTCCGACCTGGTCCAGGGGACGCTGGACATGCTGATCCTCAAAATACTGGCATTGGAACCGTTGAACGGATGGGCGATCAACCAGCGCCTGAAACAAATTTCGAGCGAGGTGCTGGGTGTCAGTGATGGTTCGCTTTACCCCGCACTGCATAAGCTCGAACGTCGCGGATGGGTTCGTGCACAGTGGAAGCCGAGTGAAAACAATCGTCGTGCCAAGTTCTACTCGCTCACGCGGTTGGGACGAAAGCAACTGGACAAAGAGACCGCCAGCTGGAACCGCATCTCGGCGGCGATCTCCGGCATCGTGCAGCTCAAAGAGGCGTGAATATGGACATTGAACAATGGCTCTATTCCTTGCCGCTGCGTTTGCGCTGTTTTTTCCACCCCAATCGGGTTGATCAAGAAATGAAAGAGGAGCTTCGCGAGCATTTCGAGCAGCAAATCAGGGAAAATGTCGCACAAGGCATGACGCCGGAACAAGCGCGCTGCTCCGCCGTGCGCACCATGGGCGGGATGCCGCAGATCGAACAGCAGTGCCGGGAGGCTCGCGGCGGAAGTGTCTGGGATGACTTTACTCAGGACTTGCGTTACGGCGGTCGCCAACTGCTCCGTAGCCCCGGATTTACTGCCCTGACGATTCTGTGTCTGACCTTGGGCATTGGCGCCAATGCCGCCGTGTTCAGCTGGAGCGAAGGGATTTTATTCCGTCCTTATCCCGCGGTTGCGCATCAGGAGCGGCTGTTCGCGCTCGCCGGAACGGCACGCGGCCAAACCGGAGCAGGCGGACTCTCATGGCCTGACTTTCAGGACGTGCGCAGAAATTGCTCTCTCTGTGAGGAAGCTTTTGTCAGCAAGATTACCGGAAGCACTCTCAGCGCGGGCGATCACGCCGAGACCGCACGCGGGAGCATCGTCTCGGCCAACTATTTTGATGCCATCGGCGTTCGGCCCATTCTTGGGCAAGGCTTCGAGCGGGGCGAGGACGTGGGCAGCGACTCCCATCCCGTCGTCGTCATCAGCTATCAGTTGTGGCGTGATCGATATAAAGGAGATCCGCAAATCGTTGGCAAAATGCAGCGCTTTAATAATGTGCCGCATACCATCATCGGCGTTGCGCCAGCGGGATTCTATGGCACCTTCGTGGGCTGGGCGATTCAGTTCTGGGTGCCGGCGTCGATGGAAGAAACCTTCGAGAGCGGCGGCTATAAACTCGAGGACCGCGATGCGCGATGGATCGAAGCGTATGTGAGACTCAAGCCGGGAGTCAGACAGTCCCAGGCACAGCAGGAAATCTCCGCAATTGCTGCGCGCTTGGAGACGAGCTACCCGGCCAGCAACCGTGGGCGCAGCATTGGGATATGGCCCTTGTGGCAGACGCCGTTCAACCATGCTCGAACTATGCTGCCGACACTCGAAGTCATGGTGGCGGTGGTTGCTTTTGTTCTGCTTATCGCCTGTTCGAATGTGGGCAATCTATTGCTGGTCCGGTCCTTCACCCGTCGCCAGGAGCTGAGTGTTCGTATCGCGATTGGTGCCAGCCGCGTGCGTTTAGTGAAGCAGCTTCTGACCGAAGGGCTCATGTTATCCACGCTCGGCACAGCCGGTGGACTTCTGGTCGCGTACTGGTGCCGGCGGGCGCTGGTCTTGATCTTGCCGACGCGCTCAGGAATAGCAATGTACCTGCCTGGGCAGATGGACGGGCGCGTGATGGCAATGAGCGCCGGCGTCTGCTTGTTCGTGACCTTGATTGTGGGGATAATTCCCGCCTTTCAAACACGTCACCTCGATCTCGCTGGGCCTTTGAAGGCCGACTCCTCCAGTGTGGTCCGGGGAAGAGCCAGGATGCGCTCGGGCCTCGTGGTGTTGCAAGTTAGTCTCAGCTTCATTCTGCTGGTGGCAGCAGCCTTATTGCTCGAGAGTCTGGACAAAATTCGAAGCACAAGCCCAGGGTTCACTACGACCAGCGTGGTAACGACCGGGGTCTCACTCGTCGCAGCCGGATACGATGTCCCGCGAGCGAAGATGTTTCAGGACGCACTGCTCGATCGCCTCAGTGCACTTTCGGGCGTCGATTCCGCCGCTTTCGCACGTGTGACGCCGTTGGGCTACGCCACGTACTCTTCCACGCCGATCGTCGTCGACGGCTACCAGCCTTCCTTGGAAGAACAACCTGCGGTGGAATACAACCAGGTGGGTCCAGGATATTTCGCGACCTTGGGAATCCCCCTTTCCTCCGGCCGGGAATTTGCGCGCAGCGATGACGAGCCCGCGCCGCTGGCCGTCATCGTGAATCGAACCATGGTGACCCGCTACTGGGCGGATCACGATCCGGTGGGGCGCCGACTTCAAGTAAGAGGTCGCTGGGCGCGAGTGGTCGGTGTGGTCGCCGATTCGAAGTATGAGAGTATGCGCGAGACTGCGAGGCCGTTTTTCTATGTGCCCCTGCGGCAGGATTTTGTACGAGAACCAGCTTTGAACATCCGTACCCGTCAGTCGCTGTCGAGTATACGGGCCGCACTCGTCCGCGAAGTCCACGCTCTGGATGCAAACGTTGCACTGTACGAAATGATCACACTTCAGGAACAAGTCAACCGCTCGACATCTCCGCAACTACTAGCCGTCACCTTGGTCTCGATCTTGGGTAGCCTGGCGCTCCTTCTCGCCGGGGTTGGCCTGTATGGGGTCATGTCCTACGCCGTGGCGCAGAGCACGCGCGAACTTGCGTTGCGTATGGCACTTGGAGCTGGCGCGGCCAACCTACTCCGGCTGGTCATTTCCCGCGGCCTGCGATTAACCGCCGGAGGTGTTTTCTTCGGGGCGTTGGCCGCTCTAGGGTTAACGAGATTGCTCGGACAGCTTATCTTTAGCGTCAGCCCGCACGATCCGGTCGTATTCGGACTGGCCTTGGCAGCCATGACCACCACGGCGATGTTGGCTTGTGTATTGCCTGCCAGACGGGCAAGCCGTACCGATCCCGCCCGTATCCTGCGAGATTGATTTTCAGACGGCTCGGATATCGCTTCATTGCATCTGTTTCAGATCGCGGCGGGCAGTTGAAGGCGATAGCCATTGGCGCTGGGGATTCGGGTCACGAGCGTTCGCAGCCTATACTCTCTCGGCTCGTGAGATTGGGATGGGTGCTCGCGCCAGTGCTGTGCAATTTGCAGCGGTTACCATGACTTCATCCCTGCCGATACAGCTGTCCACATCGCTCAGGCAATTCCGAATGCCCACAGGTTTCGGTTTGACAACTCGAGAGTTAATGCTTTCCGGCGCAACGCCGATCTAACCGGAGTACCATCGAGCGCCATGGCAGATCAAGAGAACAGTCCAATGCGGTGGTCCTAACTCAGTCTTTTACCGGCTGCTAGCATCGAAAGAGCATCTCCGCGCAACCGAT
>Ga0126381_100003429_pt1 | contig 17208 bp, 13 predicted proteins | sample PanSoiMetPlot_28_FD_96465 | JGI IMG/M metagenome (GOLD analysis project Ga0126381, IMG submission 96465) | Tropical forest soil microbial communities from Panama - MetaG Plot_28 | ecosystem: Environmental > Terrestrial > Soil > Tropical forest > Bulk soil | place: Panama | collected 2016-02-17 | reverse complement strand
CGACCAACCACGCCGCGTTCGCCCTGTCGGCGGCCACCGGCCGGCAGTTGTGGATCCGGACGCTGATCGGCAACGACCACGAGGGCATCGACATGACCCCCGGGTACGACCACGGCACCGTGTACGTCGCGACCGTGCCGGTCAACCCGACCGTGGGCGAGTACCTGGGCGGCGGCAAAGGGATCTTGTGGGCGCTGAACGCCGCGACCGGCACGCCGGAGTGGAGCTGGGATGAGGTGCGGAGCCTGTGGGGGAAGCCGGGCACCAACTCCGGCGGCGGCCAGTGGTACCCGCCCTCCCGCGGGCACCCGGTGGTGATCGACGGCGGGAAGGCCGGCATCCTGATCGAGCTGAACGCGCAGACCGGCCGGCTGCTCTGGAAGCTCCCGGTCGGGGTGCACAACGGTCACGACCACGACGGGCTGCTGACCGAGCACGCCAAGCCCGCCTCACACGTCGGCCTGCCCAAGCAGTTCTGCCTCGAGCCCGGAGCCTTCGGCGGTATCGAGACCCAGCTGGCCAGCAACGGCTCGACCACCTACGCCGCCGTCAACGACACCCCGCTGCCGGCCGGCACCAGCGCGCCCGTCGCCATCGACGGCGACTACGTCATCGCCGGAGCAGGATCCCCGCTCTCGGCCCAGCAGCAACCAATGATCGTCGCCTACAAGCTCGGGGCGACGGGCAAGCTCCCCGATACCGTGGGCTCGTAGCCGGCCGGCCAGAAAGAGGCAGACATGGGTGAGTCAGCCATCGCGGTGCGCGCACTGCGCAAGAGCTTCGGCGCAAAGGAGGCGGTGGCCGGGATCGACCTGGACATCGCGGCCGGGTCGTTCGCCGGGCTGGTCGGGCCGAACGGGGCGGGCAAGACCACCTCCCTGTCGATGATGACCGGGCTGCTACGCCCGGACAGCGGCCAGATCCTGATCAACGGTCTTGACGTGTGGGCCGACCCGCGCGCCGCCAAGGCGGTCATCGGGGTGGTGCCGGACCAGGCCCCGCTGTTCGACCGGCTCAGCGGCCAGGAGCTGCTGGAATACGCCGGGCGGCTGCGCGGCCTGCCGGCCGCCGAGGCCCTCCGCCGGGCCGGGCAGCTGCTGGACGTGCTGGACCTGACCGCGGACGCCAAGCGTCTGGTCGCCGACTATTCCACCGGCATGCGCAAGAAGGCGGCGCTCGGCTGCGCGCTGATCCACAACCCCCCGGTGCTGTTCCTGGACGAGCCGCTCGAAGGCGTCGATCCGGTGTCCGCCGACGTGATCCGCCGGCTGCTGACCCGCTTCACCAGCTCCGGCTCGACCGTGCTGTTCTCCAGCCACGTCATGGAGCTGGTCGAACAGGTCTGCGATCACGTCTCGATCATCGACAAGGGCAAGATCGTGGTGACCGGCACCATGGACCAGGTGCGCGGCGGCAAGACCCTGCAACAGGCGTTCATCGACCTGGTCGGCACCCGGGCCGGTGACGAGGAGGTGCTGTCGTGGCTCGGCTCCTCGTCCAGCTGAAGCTGCTCCTGCTGCGCAACGCGCTGCGCTCGTCCACCGGGGCGAAGATCGGCTTCATCACCAGCACGATCTTCGCCGGGCTGGTCGCGGCGGGGACCTTCGCCATCCTGGCCTCGCTGCGCGGGCACAGCGCGGCGGTGGACCTGACGACCGTGATCTTCACGGTGTTCGCCTTCGGATGGCTGATCCTGCCGCTCGTCGCGTTCGGCTTGGACGCCACCCTGGACCCGGCGACACTGGCCCTCTTCCCGCTGCGCACCCGGCCGCTGGCCGTCGGGCTGCTGGCCGCGTCGGCCACGGGGGCCTGGCCGCTGGCCAATCTGGTCGGCCTGCTCGGCGTGACCGTGGGGCTGGCCAGCGGCGCGTTCGGCCTGCTCATCGCGCTGATCGCGGTGGTGCTTGAGGTGTTGTTCTGCATCGCCCTGGCCCGGTTCGTGACCACGAGCCTGGCCGGGCTGCTGCGCTCACGCCGGGGCAAGGACTTCGCGGTGTTCCTGGTCATCCCGATCTTCGCGCTCTACGAGGCGTTCGCTCAGGTGGTGCCCAGGCTGAGCGCCGAGGGCAAGCTGCACGAGTCCAGCTTCAACGGTGTCGACACGGCGCTGCGCTGGCTGCCCCCCGGGCTGGCGGCGCACGCGATCCAGGACGCGTCGAGCGGGCGCCCGGGCCCCGCGGTGGCGCGCCTGGCACTGCTGGCCGCGGTCATCGTCGTGCTCGTCTGGCTGTGGATACGCTCGCTCAGCCGCGCCCTGGTGACCGCCGACACCTCCACGCAGTCGTCGGCGGTGCGCAGCGCGGCGCTGCCATTCGCCCGGTACGGGCTGCGCGGCACGCTGGCCGCCCGGTTCTGGATCTATCAACGGCGCGAACCCCTGTCGGTCACCTACTGGGCCATCGTGGTGGTCATCATGGGGGCGACATCGGTCAGCACCGTCACGACCCCGCGCTACCTCGTCGCGATCCTGCTCAGCGCGGGCTTCGCGGGCGTGTTCGTCGGCGTCTTCCACGCCAACTCGATCGGCCTGAGCGGCCCGGCCTTCAGCCTCGAAGCGACGGCGCTGAGCGGGTCCCGGGCGCTGCGGGCCTACTTCTCGGGCCAGAACATCGCCCTCGGCCTGGTCGGTGTGCCGCTGCTCGCGCTGGCGTCTTTCGTGATCGCGGCCGTGGCCAGGCATCCGGTGGACGGCTTCCTCGGCCTGGCGGTGGATCTCGCCGGCATCGGCGCGGGCCTGGCCGTGAGCAACATCCTCACCGCCGGGCTGCCCTACCCGGTGGAGAAGCGGGCCGGCAATCCCGCGCCACGGCCTGCCGGGGGATACACCGGCTATCCGCTCGGGGCCGCGCTCGCCTGCTTCGGTGCCGTCGGGGTGGCGGTCACCCCGGTGGTGGTCGCCGTCCTGAGCACGAGCTCCGAACCGGCCGCGATCCGGATGCCGCTGCTGGTGCTGGGCGCCGCCGGATACGGTCTCGCGCTGGCCTGGGCCGGCGTGCGGATCGCCGCGGCCACCGCCGCGCCGAAGCTGCCCGAACTCTGCCAGACCGCCCTGCGCAGCAGGCTGTAGCCGGATCCGTACCACAGCTAGGCTGACGCAGTGGCCGATGACCTGAACGCGCTGCGTGCCGCCCTGCCCGAGGGCCGCGTGGTCACCGACCCGGACATCGTCGAGGCCTACAGCCGGGACCACGCGGAAGCCGTGGCACCGCCGGGCCGGGCCCGGTGCCTGGTGTCCGCCCGCGACACCGGCGAGGTGGCGGCCACCATGCGCTGGGCCACCCAGCACGGCGTCCCGGTGGTACCGCGCGGCGGCGGAACCGGCCTGGCGGGCGGCGCGGCCGCGGTCGACGGGTGCGTGATCCTGTCCCTGGCCCGGATGAACGCGATCCGGGAGCTTGACCCGGCCGACGAGATGGCCGTCGCCGAGGCCGGCGTGCTGAACGCGGACCTGGACCGGGCCGCGGCGGCCCACGGCCTGATGTACGCGCCCGACCCGTCGAGCTACGAGATATCCACGATCGGCGGGAACCTGGCCACCAACGCGGGCGGGCTGCGCTGCGTGAAGTACGGCGTCACCCGGGACGCCGTGCTCGGGCTGGAGGTCGTGCTGGCCGACGGCCGGGTCCTGCGCACCGGCCGCCGCACGGTCAAGGGCGTGGCCGGCTACGACCTCACCAGCCTGTTCGTCGGGTCGGAGGGCACGCTCGGGGTGATCACCTCCGCGACCCTGCGGCTGCGGCCCCGCCCGTCCGAGCCCCCGGCCACCGTGGCCGCCAGCTTCCCCAGCTTCGGCGCGGCGGCCCGCGCGGTAACCGCGATCCTGCAGGCCCGGCTGCAGCCGAGCCTGCTCGAGCTGCTCGACCGGGTAACGCTGCGCGCCATCGACGACTGGAAGCACCTCGGCTTCGGCGACGCCCAGGCGCTGCTCATCGCCCAGGACGACACCGACGACGCGGCGCACCGCCGGGCAGAGGCCATGCGGCAGATATGCACGGAGCACGGCGCCCTGCTGGCCGAGGTCTCGGACAGCGAGGCGCAGGCGCGGCAGCTGCTCGACATCCGCCGCCTGGCCGGCCTGGCCACCGAGCGGCTCGGGGCGATGCTGGTCGAGGACGTGTGCGTGCCCCGGTCCCGGCTGCCGGACATGGTCGAGCGCATCGAGCGGGCCGCCGCGCGGCACGGCGTCCTGATCGCCACGGTGGCCCACGCCGGGGACGGCAACCTGCACCCGGTGTTCGTCTTCGACCGTCAAGCCGACGTGCCGCCCGGCGTCTGGGCCGCCGCCGACGAGGTGTTCCGCGCCGCGCTCGACCTCGGCGGCACGCTGACCGGCGAGCACGGCGTCGGCGTCATCAAGCGGCGCTGGCTGGCCGCCGAGCTGGGCGAGGACTCGATGGCCGTGCACCGCGCCATCAAGGCGGCGCTCGATCCGGCCGGCATCCTGAACCCGGGCAAGGCCATCTGAGTTACCCTGAGGACATGGCTTCCCGCAGCGGCCTGCTTCTTCACGTGCCGCGCTGACCGGATCCGGTCCGCGCGGCAGCCCCTCGTGCCTGGAGGGGCTTTTTCATTTCCTGAGCCAGAGGAGCCCCGATGACCAGCAGCCCGGACCACGACGAGGATGGTCAGCCGCCGTTCCGCTACGACGCCGCCCTGGCCAACGAGATCGAGCTCGCCTGGCAGGCCAGGTGGGCGGCGGACGGCACGTTCTGGGTCCCGAACCCGGTGGGGTCGCTGGCGGCGGGCTTCGAGCGGACCGCCGGCCATCCGAAGGCCTACATCCTCGACTTCTTCCCCTACCCGAGCGGGGCCGGCCTGCACGTCGGGCACCCGCTCGGCTACATCGGCACCGACGTGCTGTGCCGGCTGCTGCGCATGACCGGCCACACGGTCCTGCACGCGTTCGGCTACGACGCGTTCGGGCTCCCGGCCGAGCAGTACGCGATCAGCACCGGCCAGCCCCCGGCGGTCAGCACCAGGAACAACATCTCCCACATGCGCTGGCAGCTGCTCCGGCTGGGCCTGGGGTACGACATCCGGCGCGAGTTCTCGACCACCGATCCCCGGTTCTACCGCTGGACCCAGTGGATCTTCCTGCAGATCTTCCACAGCTGGTTTGACGAGGATCTCCAGCGCGCCCGGCCGATCACCGAGCTGGTCGCTGAGTTCGAGGCCGGGACGCGCCCGCCGGCCGGCGCGGCCAACCCGGACGGCAGGCCGTGGGCCGAACTCGACGAGGTCACGCGCCGCCAGGTGGTGGACGGCTGGCGGCTGGCCTACATCGCCGAGGGCATGGTCAACTGGGCGCCCGGCCTGGGCACGGTGCTGGCGAACGAGGAGGTCACCGCCGACGGGCGCAGCGACGTCGGCAACTACCCGGTCTACCGGCGGCCGCTGCGGCAGTGGATGCTGCGGATCACGGCCTACGCGCAGCGGCTGCTCGACGACCTGGACCAGCTCGACTGGCCCGAGCCGATCAAGCAGCAGCAGCGCAACTGGATCGGGCCCAGCGACGGCGCGATCGTCGCGTTCCCCGTGACCGGCCGCGACCTGCGGATCGAGGCGTTCACCACCCGGCCGGACACGCTGCCCGGCGCGACCTACCTGGTCCTGGCCCCCGAGCATCCCCTGGCCGAGGCGCTGGTGGCCGACCGGTGGCCGCCGGGCACCCCGGCGTCGTGGCAGTTCCCGGACGGCCGGGGCGCGGAGCCGGGCTGGTCGCCAGCGGCCGCGGTGCGTGAGTACACCGAACGCACCGCGCGGATCGGCGACCGGCAGCGGATGGCCGGCGGCGGCAAGACCGGCGTCTTCACCGGCGGCTACGCGACGAATCCCGCCACCGGCGGGCAGATCCCGGTGTTCCTCGCGGACTACGTGCTGATGGGCTACGGCACCGGGGCCATCATGGCCGTTCCCGCGCACGACGAGCGTGACCTGGAGTTCGCCCGCGCGTTCGGCCTGCCGGTGGCCCCGGTGCCCGGCGACTGGATCGGCGACACCGGCGCGGCGATCGGCTGGCTGGAGCGCACCGGGCACGGGCGCCGGGCCAGGACCTACCGGCTGCGGGACTGGCTCTTCTCCCGGCAGCGCTACTGGGGCGAGCCGTTCCCCATCGTCTACGACTCGGCCGGCCTGCCGGTCGCCCTGCCCGAGGACATGCTGCCGGTCACGCTGCCCGAGATGACCGATTTCGCGGCCCGGCCGTCCGACGACGACGGCGGCAGCGACCCGGTGCCGCCGCTGGCCCGGGCCCCCGGCTGGGCCGAGGTCGAGCTCGACCTCGGCGACGGACCCCGGACCTACCGGCGCGAGCTGAACACGATGCCGCAGTGGGCCGGATCGTGCTGGTACTACCTGCGCTACCTCGACCCGGACAACGACACCGCGTTCGTCGACCCGGCCAACGAGCGGTACTGGATGGTGCCCTCGGCCGGGGCGGCCGGGGACGGCGGGGTCGACCTGTACGTCGGCGGCGTGGAGCACGCCGTGCTGCACCTGCTGTACGCCCGGTTCTGGCACAAGGTGCTGTTCGACCTGGGCCACGTCTCCACCCGGGAACCGTTCCGGCGGCTGGTCAACCAGGGCTACATCACGGCCGACGCGTTCACCGACGCACGGGGGATGTACGTTCCCGCGGCCGACGTGGAGCTGGTGGACGGCACCTATGTCTACGCCGGGCAGCCGGTGAACCGCCGGACCGGGAAGATGGGCAAGAGCCTGAAGAACAGCATCACCCCCGACGACATGTACGTCAGCTACGGCGCGGACACCCTGCGGCTGTACGAGATGTCGACGGGCCCGCTGGACGCCGGCCGGCCGTGGCACACCGACGACATCATCGGCGTCTACCGGTTCCTGCAGCGGCTGTGGCGCAGCATGGTGGACGAGCAGACCGGCGGCCTCATCGTGGACGACGAGGCGCTGTCCGCTCAGAGCGCCGGGCTGCTGCACCAGACGATCCAGAAGGTCCGGGAATCCTATAGCGGGCTGCGGTTCAACATCGCGATCGCCCGGCTGCAGGGACTGCTCACCCACGCGGCCCGCATCACCGCCGCGCGGGGCAAGCTGCCCAGGGCCCTCGCCGAGCCACTGGTGCTCATGGTCGCGCCGCTCGCGCCGCACATCGCCGAGGAGCTGTGGGCCCGCCTCGGCCACGATGAGTCCCTGGCCTACGCCGCGTTCCCCGAAGCGGACCCGGCACTCGCCGCCGAGCCCACGGTCGTGCTGCCGGTCCAGGTCAACGGCAAGACCCGGTTCACGATCGAGGTCCCGGCCGGCGCCGACCGGGAGCAGATCGCCCAGATCCTGGCCGGCCACCCGGACGTCGCCCGCTACGTCGGCGACGCCGCCGTCGACCGTCTCGTCGTCGTCCCTGGCCGCATCGCCAACGTCGTGACCCGGTAGGTTCGTGGCGTGACCAGACAGGCATGGGGAGACGCGGTCGTCACCGTGACCGAGGTCGGCGCGGGGCTGGATTACTTCTTTCCCGGCCCCCGGCTGGGACCGCCGGACGGCCCCGGTCAGGCCGGAGCTGGCCCGGACCGCACGGACCCCATCCGAGCGGTACGCATAACGAACCGCCGCGTGGAGATCGCCGACCTCGACGCGGCGCCCGCCGATACGGGCGATGCCTACCTGCGGCTGCACCTGCTCTCGCACCGGCTGGTCCGGCCCAACACCATCAACCTCGACGGCATCTTCGCCGTCCTGCCCACGGTCTGCTGGACGTCCGCGGGACCGGTGGACGTGACCGAGGTCGCCGCGGCTCAGCTAAGGGCCCGGGCGGCCGGGCAGCAGATCCTGGTGCGATCGGTGGACAAGTTCCCGCCGATGCTGGACTACGTGGTCCCGCCCGGCGTCCGGGTGGCCGACGGGAGCCGCGTTCGCCTCGGCGCCCACCTGGCCGAGGGCACGACCGTCATGCACGAGGGGTTCGTCAACTTCAACGCCGGCACGCTCGGCGCCTCGATGGTCGAGGGGCGGATCAGCCAGGGTGTCGTGGTCGGCGCGGACACCGACGTCGGCGGCGGCGCCTCGATCATGGGCACCCTGTCCGGGGGCGGCAAGGAGCGCATCGTCGTGGGCGAGCGGTGCCTGCTCGGCGCCAACTCCGGGCTCGGCATCTCGCTGGGCGACGACTGCGTGATCGAGGCCGGGCTCTACCTGACGGCCGGCACCGTCGTGACCCTGCCGGACGGCCGGCGCCTCAAGGCCCGCGAGCTGAGCGGGCAGTCCGGGCTGATGTTCATCAGGAACAGCGTCACCGGAACGGTGCAGGCGCGGCCGCGGACGACCGCCTGGGGCGGGCTCAACGCCCAGCTGCATACTGCTCAGAGCTCCCCGTCGTAAGCCCCTCCCTGGTCACCGGCTATTCAGCCGCGCGGTGTAGCGTCATGCGCGCGGCCCATCGCCGGTCGTCGCCGCGACCCCCACGAGGAGGACGGTGGACACACAGGACAAGCCACCGATGGCCGACGTGCTCGTGATCTTCGGTATCACCGGTGACCTCGCCAAGAAGCAGACGCTGCTGGCCCTGTACCGGCTGGAGGCCGACCACCGCCTGACCTGCAAGGTCATCGGCGTCGGCCGGCAGAACTGGTCCTCGGAGCACCTGATCGAGCACGCCCGGCAGTCGATCGCCGCGTGCGGCGAGCCGATCGACGAGGAGGTGTTCGCGCGACTGGCCCGGCGCCTGACCTACCACGGCGGCGACTTCGGGTCCATCGACACCTTCCAGCGGCTGGCCGCGGCCATGTCCGGCTGCACCCACCCCCTGTTCTACCTGGAGATCCCGCCCGTCCTGTTCGCCGGGGTGGTCGACTCCCTGGCGACCACCGGGCTCCTCAAGGGATGCCGGGTGGCGGTGGAGAAGCCGTTCGGCCACGACCTGGCTTCGGCGCGCCAGCTCAACGCCGACCTGCACCGCCACCTGGCCGAAGGCCAGATCCTGCGCATCGACCACTTCCTGGGCAAGGAACCGGTGCAGGACATCCAGTACATCCGGTTCGGTAACGAGTTGCTGGAGCCGGTGTGGAGCCGGGACCACGTCTCCTGCGTACAGATCACGATGGCCGAGGACTTCGGGGTGGAGGACCGGGGCGCCTTCTACGACCCGGTGGGCGCGCTGCGCGACGTGGTGCAGAACCACCTGCTTCAGGTGCTGTCCCTGGTCGCGATGGAGCCGCCGGTCGGCTCCGGGGCCGATGACCTGCGGGACAAGAAGCTCGAGGTGTTCCGCTCCATCCCGGACGCCGACCCGTCACAGTACGTGCGCGGCCAGTACGAGGGCTACCTCAAGGTCCCCGGGGTGGCCCGGGGATCAACCACCGAGACCTTCGCGGCCCTGCGGCTGGAGATAGACAACTGGCGCTGCGCCGGCGTGCCGGTCTTCATCCGGGCGGGCAAGGCGCTGGCCGCCCGGGTGACCGAGGTGCGGCTGGTGTTCCGGCGGCCGCCCCAGCTCCGCTTCGTCGGCCCGGGACGTCGCTGCGAGCCGAACCAGATCGTGCTGCGCATCGATCCGAACCCGGGGCTCCGGACCGTGCTCAACTCCAAGGGGGCCGAAGAGCACACTCTGCGGGCCGTCCACCTCGACATGACCTTCGCCCAGGAACTTGGCCCGCCGCTGGAGCCCTACGAGCGGCTGCTGAGCGACGCCATCGCCGGGGACGACCACCTGTTCACCCGCCAGGACGGCGTGGAGGAGACCTGGCGGATCGTCCAGCCGCTGCTCGACCAGCCGCCGCCGGTGCACAGCTACCCGAGGGGATCGTGGGGGCCGGAGGAAGCCGACGAACTGGTCCGCGGGTTCACCAGCTGGCACGACCCATGGCTACCGGATGACTCAGACAAGGGAGGACACGATGGCAGCCAGTAAGACCATGCAGCTCGGCATGGTGGGGCTAGGCCGGATGGGGGCCAACCTGGTACGCAGGCTCATGCACGACGGCCATCAGTGCGTGGTGTATGACCGAAGCCCGGGGCCGAGGCAGCAGCTGGCCAGCGAGGGCGCGACCGGGACCGAGAACCTGGACGAGTTCGTCGCTGCCCTGGCCAAGCCGCGGGCGGCGTGGGCGATGGTCCCCGCGGGGGAGATCACCGGGAACACGATCGATCAGCTCGCTCAGCGGATGGAGCCGGGCGACATCATCATCGACGGCGGCAACTCCTACTACCGCGACGACATCCACCGCGCGGCCCGGCTGCGGGAGCGCGGTATCCACCTGATCGACTGCGGCACCAGCGGCGGAGTCTGGGGCCTGGAACGCGGCTTCTGCCTGATGATCGGCGGCGACGCGGACATCGTCGCCCACCTTGCCCCGCTGTTCCAGTCTCTGGCGCCGGGGGTGGACGCCGCCCCGCGCACGCCCGGGCGCACCGGCGAGCCCGAGCCCTGCGAGCAGGGCTGGTTTCACTGCGGGCCCAACGGCGCCGGCCACTTCGTCAAGATGGTGCACAACGGGATCGAGTACGGGATCATGGCGGCCCTGGCCGAGGGCCTGAACGTGCTGCACAACGCCGACGTCGGAGCCCGCAAGCAGGAGGACGACGCGGAGACGGCGCCGCTGGAGCACCCCGAGTACTACATGTACGACATCGATACGACGTCGGTGGCCGAGCTCTGGCGGCGGGGCAGCGTCATCGGCTCCTGGCTGCTCGACCTGATGGCCATCTCCCTGTACGAGTCGCCGGACCTGGCCAACTTCTCCGGGCGCGTCTCGGACTCCGGCGAGGGCCGCTGGACCTCGATCGCCGGGATCGAGGAAGGCGTTCCGGTGCCGGTGCTGAGCAGCTCGCTGTACTCCCGGTTCTCGTCCCGCCAGCTCGACCTGTTCGCCGACAAGGCGCTGTCGGCGATGCGCAAGCAGTTCGGCGGGCACGACGAGAAGGCGATCCCGAGCTAGGGCACGGCTAGAAGCTGCTGGACGTCTCGGCCGGGAGACCGTACTTGGCCGCGACCGGGTTCCACGCCCGGACGAACGTCCCCTTGGACGCGACGGCCTGCTGGTCGGCGCCGACCGCGGCGTTGTAGGCTCCGGACGAGGCGCCCGGCCTGCACCTGGAAGTCAGCTGCCGGGCCCAGATCAGGTAGTCGCGGTCCGCGTTCAGCGAGCTGCGCAGCGCCGCCAGCAGGTCGGACTTCACCGCCGCGCCGTTCGCGAGAGCGGCCGTGGACAGGGCCGAGGCCCGGTGGTACTCGGTGCTGCGCTGGTTCACCACCTGCTGGATCTGGCTGACCGCGGCGGGCACGCGAATGCAGCTGTGGACGTGCGCGACCGCGACGACCAGGGCCCCCCGGGTGGCCGCGCTCGAGCCGAGCAGGCCGTTGATGGCGGTCGCCTGCCGGGAGGCCTGGGCGGGCGTCGCGGGCGGTACCGAGGATGCGACGGGCGAGGACCCGGCCGTCGGCGTGCTGGATCCCGGTCTCTGCAGCAAGACAATGCCGACCACCGTCAGGACCACGACGACGGTCGCCGCGGCCACGGCCAGGATGAGCTTGCGGCCGGGGCGCCGCACGAGCGGATGAACGGGCGGCGGGGGGCGGTAAAGCTCGGCCGGCCAGCTGGCCGGCTCCGTGCTCACCGGGGCCGGGGCGGGCGCCGGCGCCGGGGCCGGGGCCGGCGGGGGCGCAGGCGCGGGCGCATAGCCGGATTCGCGCATCCCGATGGACCCGAGATCGTACGCGGCCGGCCCGATGTCGTACCCCCCGGTCGGCCCCGCGGGCCCGGGATCGTGCCGGGCGGGCTCGGGGCCGGGCACGGCCGTCCCGGGGTCGAGCACGGCCGTTCCGTCGTCGGGCACGGCCGTTCCCTGGTCGAGCACGGCCAGCCCGACGTCGATCACGGCCGGCCCGGCGTCGATCACGGTCGTCCTGGTGTCGGACCCGGCCGCTGCGGCTTCGTTCCCGGCCGGGTCCTGCGCGGCGGGGATGAGCTCCAGGGCCGCGTGCAGTTCCTCGGCGAACTGGCCGCAGGTGGCGTAACGGTCGGCCGGGTTCTTCGCGAGCGCCGTGGCCAGCACCTGGTCGACCGCGGCGGGCAGCTCGTGGCGCCGCGCCGTGGCCGAGGGCGGCGGCGCGTACAGCTGTGCGTACATCACCGTCAGGCCCTGGTCCTGCCCGAAGGGCGGGGTGCCGCACAAGAGCTCGAACCCGGCGCTGGCCAGCGCGTACAGGTCAGCGCGCCCGTCCACGGCGCGGCCCTCGATCTGCTCCGGCGCGACGTAGTCGAGCGCCCCCGCGAACTGGCCTGTCGCGGTGGCCTCGCCCGTCGGCACGTTCGTGCTCATCCCGAAATCGGACAGGTACACGTGGTCGAAGTCGCCGCCGTCGGCCCGGCGGGGGGCGCCGGGGCCCGCCCGGTCGCCGACATCGAAAAGGATGTTGCTGGGCTTGACGTCACGGTGGATCAGGCCGTGCGCGTGCGCGGCGTCCAGTGCCGACGCGACCTGGGCGATGATGGTCCAGGCCCAGGCGAACGGGAGTGGCCCGAACCGGTTGAGCAGCGAACGGGCATCGCCGCCTTGGGCGTAGTGCATGGCCAGGTAGAGGGTCCCGTTCGCCTCGCCGGCCTGGTAGACGGGAATGATGTGCGGGTTCTTCAGGGCGGCGGCCGCCCGCGCCTCGTGCAGGAACTGGGCCCGGAAGGCCTCGTCGCGAGCCAGTTCCGGGGCCATGACCTTGACCGCCGCCGGGCGGCCCGACCGCTCGTCCTGGGCGAGGTAGACGACCGCCGAGGCGCCCTGGCCGATATACCCGTCCAGCCGGTAATCAGCGACTGTGCCTGACATTCCGGACAGGACCGGCTCCGTCTCGCGGCTCACGGTCGCACCACCCAGATCTGTTGCCCGCTGATTCCCGGGCCCCGCCGGCCTCGTCGGCGCCCGCATTCCGGCCTCCACGATAGACACAATCCGCCAGGCCTGTACGGGTAACCAGCAGGGTTCACCGGATGAGGCCGGGCCGAGCGGGCCGTGATGAGATGGACGGGTGAAGGTTCGGATCGGGATCGCGCTGGGATCGGCCGGGGTTCCCGGCGAGTTCGCGGCGGCCGTCGATGAGCTGGAGCAATCGGGCGTCGACTCGCTGTGGCTGCCGGAGATGGTGTACGGCCCGCTGGTCGAGCCGTTCATCGGGATGGCGTACGCGCTGTCCCGGACGGTGCGGCTGAAGGTCGGCACCGGGGTGTCGGTGCTGCCCGGGCGCCATCCCGTCCTGGTGGCCAAGCAGCTCGCCTCGCTGGCCGGCCTGGCGCCCGGACGGGTGCTGCCGGTCTTCGGCCTGCGGCCCGCCCGCCGCGGCGAGCGGGCGCTGTTCGGCGTGGCGGGGAGCCGCGCGGCGGTGTTCGACGAGTCCCTGGAGTTGCTGCGGCTGCTGCTGCGGCAGGACTCCGTGTCCTTCGCCGGAGAGTTCTTCACGGTCGAGGCCGCGAGCGTGGGGCCGCGGCCGGCCAAGCCGCTGGACATCTGGCTGGGCGGTACCGCCCCGGCGGCGCTGCGCCGGGTGGGCAGGCTCGGCGACGGCTGGCTGGCCAGCCTGATCACGCCGGAGGAGGCCGGCGCCGGGCGCGAGGCCATCGAGGAGGCCGCGTCCGCGGCAGGCCGCGAGGTAGAGCCGGATCACTTCGGGATCAGCCTGGCGGTCGCGACCGAGGGCATCCCCGCCGAGCTGATCGCCTCCATCGCGGAGCGGCGGCCGGACGCCGACCCGGCCCGCCTGGTCGCCGCGAGCTGGCCGGACGCACGGCGGATGATCGAGGCGTACGTGGCCGCGGGCCTGACCAAGTTCGTCGTCAGGCCCGCGTCGGCCCAGGCGCAGGCCGGCCGGTTCCTGGACCAGTTCGTCAGCCAGATGCTGCCGCTGCAGAACTGATCACGGGCCGGCGCCGCCTGGTCAGTCCTTTTTCTGGGCCGGGCTGCCGCCGGGGTGGAACACCCCCAGGACCACCAGGGTGCCCGTCCCGGTGTTCTCCAGGCAGTGCGGCCGTCCCGGCGGCAGGTGCAGCCGGGTTCCGGCCGCCAGCGGCCGGTCGCCGCCGGCGTCCCGTACGTGCGCCACGCCCTCGCCCTTGAGCACGAGCACCATCTCGTCGTAGGGATGACTGTGCTCGGGGGCCCGGCCGGGCGGGATCTCGCCCACGAACTGGGTGGCCGCCTCGCACCCGCGGCCGGGGCCCAGCACGACGCGGAACCGGCGGTCGCCGGTCCGCTCGACCTCGCAGTCGCGCAGTTCGGACAGGCGCGCAGCCGCGGGCGCCTCCGGCGCCCTCGGCCCGGCGGGCAACGCGACCGCGTCCAGCAGCACGTCCTGGCCGGCGTCGAGCCGGTAGCGGGCTCCCGGTGGCACCCACACGCCGGTATCCCGGCCCAGGGTCGCGGCCTGGAGCCCGCCGGCGTCCAACCGGCCGTTTCCCGCGATCACGAACCACAGTTCCCCGCCGGATCCGGCGGTTCCCTCGAAGCTCGACCACCGTGCCACGCTGACCAGCCGCCGGACCAGGCCCGTCATGCGCCGGCCCGCACGGGCTGGCCAGTCCCCGACCGCGGGCCGAACTTCCAGGCCCCGGTCAGGCACAGCGCGATCACCGCCGCCACGCAGCCGAGCAGCACGATCGGCGTCCAGGTAAACCAGATCTCATGGGAGAACGTGCGCAGCCAGCCGAGCGGCGGCTCGAGCGGGCTGCCACCCGGCATCATCGCCACCGTGCCCGCCGTCAGCTGCACCATCATCACGTAGTCCAGCCGCGAGCCGGGGTACAGGGCCAGCAGCGCGATGATCATCACGTCATACCAGGGCAGCTGGTAGTACCACACGAGCAGCCAGGCAATGCCGATGGCCAGCGCGGGCTGGAGGGCAGGCAGGTCGGGCACGGCGTCGGGCAGCCGCCACAGCAGCAGCAGGGCCATGGCCGCGAACACGAGCACCACGGCCAGGTCCGCGCTGGGAGGCAGCGGATGCCGGTACGCCGTCGAGAACAGCTGGTAGAAGTTGTCGGCGGACACCTTGCCCCGGCGCAGCAGCAGGGAATGGACCAGCGGGCTGCCCACCCACAGGTACGCGGGCACGACGGCGACGGCCAGGCCCGCCCCGGCGGACAGCAGCGCGGCGGGCCAGCGCCGCAGCCCCCAGGCCAGCGCCAGGGCGAGCAGCAGGTAGGTGAGCATGAAGTCCGCGGCCACCCCGACCAGGAGGCCCGCGGCCAGCGCGACCAGCGGCTCCGGCCCGCGCCGCGCCGGCTCCGCAGGCCCGGGCGGTGACCCTGGCGGTGACCCTGGCTGCGGCCCGGCCCGGCGGCAGCGCACGATGGCCAGCCCGAAGAAGCCCGCGGCGGCGGCGAACGCATCCAGGTGGCCGCTGGCCATCAGCCCCCAGAGCACCAGCGGGTTGAGCGACCAGAGCAGGTGGGCCCGCGCCCGGCGGGCCGGGTCGGAGCGCAGCATCCGGTCCAGGCCCACCACCACGCCGAGGAAGATGATCGCGTTCCACAGCTTCAGCCAGAAGATGATCCGGGCCGGCGAGGTGCCGCCCAGCTCGGCGGCGGCCCGCTGCTCCGCGGTGGCCAGCGGGCCGTACAGGGACCCGTGGCGCCGCCAGATCTGGGTGGCCAGGTCGCCGATGGGGTCACCGGTACGTTCCAGCTGGTTAGGGGTCATCACGTACGGGTTGTGGCCCAGTACCGCTATCCGGCCGAACGTGGCGTAGTTCAGCGTGTCGGTGGACCCGGCCGGCGGGAGCATCGCGAACGCCGCGACGACGACGAAGGCGGCCGTGATCAGCAGCCGGGCGGGAAACCGCGCGCCGCGTGCCACCGCGGCCAGCCCGGCGATCACGCCGCCGCCCCCCAGGACCGCCGCGGCCCACAGCGCGGCGTACGTCGCGGTCACCGGCAGGCGGCCGCCCAGCTCCACCGGCGGCCATCCTGGCGGCCAGGGCATCAGCGGCACGGCCGGGCTGTGCCTGACCGCCGAGGCGGCAATCATGATCAGGATCGAGCTGCCGATGCCGATGGCCGCGGCCCAGGCGAGCGCCCGGGTCAGCCGGGCACCGCCCGCGGCGGCGGGCTGCTGCGGGCGCGGCGAGCCGGTGCCCGTGGCCGCGGTTGCTGCGGAGCTCACTGTGTCTGCTCGTCCCCGGTGTCGGCTCGTCCGAGGTTCCCGCCCCGGATGACTCGCAACACAGTACCCGAGTCAGGCTGGCGGGCGCCGGAAGCTGCCCAGCGCGGACGGGCGCGACGCTACAGGCAGACCCTGACGCCCAGCAGGACGACGCAGTCCGGCCCGGCCGGGCTCGGCGACGGGCTCGGGGACGGCTTCGGCGCCGCCGAAGACGGCAGCGGCGCCGGGCCCGTGGTCACGGTCGGGACCGGGGCCGGCGTCCCCGACGTTTCCGGGGCCGGCCCCTTCCCCGCGGTCGGCGGCTGGCCGGCCTTCACCCGCGTTGCTGGCTTTCCCGGAGCCGGCCCCGCCCCGGGCGCGGCGCCCGGGGCCGCCGGCGAGCCTGTCCCCGGGCCGGGCCCGTCGGCGCGGGCCGGGCCGGGACCGGCCGGCGAGGCGGTGGGCCGCAGCGCCGTGGATGAGCGTGCCGGGGCGTGCGCGGGCGAGCCGCCGGCCAGCACCACGGCCGTGACCAGCGCGATCACTGCGGCCGCGGCCGTCGCGACGAGCGCCCGGTAGGTCCAGCGGCCGTCCGGGGCCAGCGGCAGGCCCGCGCCCCCGGCCAGGGCCGGAAACCTCACCGGGCTGCGCGGCGAGCGCCAGCCTGCTTCCGGGGCCGCGCGCAGCGCCCGCCGGATCGCGGCCGCCCGCTCGCCCGGCGACAACGTCCCGGAGACGTACACCACGACGGCGCCGTTCTCGCGGCGCGCCAGCGCCTGCAGGCCATCCGGTAGCCGGGCACGCCTGATACGGATCATGAGGTCGCCCCGGGATCCTCGCCCGCGGTCACATCCGCACCGTCTTCCGGCCGGACAGCTGCTGCTGTATGAAGGCCCAGATGAGCTTGGCGTCGCTTTCGTCCGCCCCGAGGACGACGACCACGTTCTGGCCGCCGGCGTCAAGGACCAGCGTGCTGCCGCCGGGGGGCGGCCGGTGCGCTGCCATCCTCAGCGCCGACGGCAGCTCAGGTGGCCGAATGTCCGGAAAGAAACCGGCCCGCCCGGTTGTCATCCACCGCCCCCAGTCGTGTCTATGGCTGACAGCCGTAGATTACTG
>Ga0126381_100003428_pt1 | contig 17217 bp, 16 predicted proteins | sample PanSoiMetPlot_28_FD_96465 | JGI IMG/M metagenome (GOLD analysis project Ga0126381, IMG submission 96465) | Tropical forest soil microbial communities from Panama - MetaG Plot_28 | ecosystem: Environmental > Terrestrial > Soil > Tropical forest > Bulk soil | place: Panama | collected 2016-02-17 | reverse complement strand
TGGCTCATTGGTTGGACACATTTTGTATGGATTAATTCTCGGCGTTGCTTACGCTACTGTGGATAAGGTTTGGGTTCGCCTATTCATCCAGTCCGACCCTCTCAACCGGGAAATCGAGGGACCCGGCGTCCACATCCTCCGTTCGCTGGGATGGGGAGCAACCTCTGGTCTCATCGGCGGCCTGACCTCCATGCCGGTCATGATTGCCACCGGTGTCCTGCCGAAAGTTGCAGGCCCTGACAGTAACGTCGTGGGCCTTCGCGCCGTTTTGATTCATTTATGCGTGAGCGCCACAATCGGCATGACCTATGGCCTTCTCTTTCGGAATGAGAGTGCCGCTTCCGGAGACGCCATCGCATGGGGCTGGTTGTTCGGTTTGATCTGGTGGTATTTGGGCCCCATGACACTCCTACCGTTATCGCTCACGGGCGCTTCCGATTGGACGGCTAAGGCAGCTTCGGGCTTACTTCCGTCTCTCCTCGGCCACTTGATTTACGGGGCTGTGACTGCGCTTACATTCTTTATGTTCGACTACCGCTATACTCGCTCGTTGCTTCTCGATCCCCGATTTTCGGCGCGGGAGCTGCGCCGCCTCCGTCCAAAGGAGAGCCCAGCGCCCGCACTCTGGCTCTTTGCTCTGAGCCTCGGCGTGATTCTGCCAATTTTGCTTGGTTAGCTGTGAAAGAAGCTGCAGTGTCTGGCAGCGTTGAAGCTGAGTCGGCTGCGCGACAGTTGCGTTGCCTATGCTTGGGGAGCGGTCAGTCGTTCTTCGAGAATTCCATGCTTGTGCAGTTTTCTGAAACCTTTTATTTATCCATGACTCTCACTTTACGTGGGCATTAGTTCTGTCTGCGAGTTTGAAGGAAGGTACATTGAACTGTGGAGAGAGGGCCACGAAGGGGAAGTGAAAATGAAACGCGTACTTGTCCCTGCATTGTTGTTATGTGCCTCGTTGGCAGCGAGAGGCGATGACAAGCATGCGTATCCAAGGGAAAACCTAGCGCAGTTTGTCTTGGCGAATGTAGACGTAACTTCTCTGCCCTCCGCCTTCAGGCCGAAGAAGGAAAAAGGAAAGAAGACCTTCGCGGACTACGGATTCACACCACAGACAGTAGACGAAAACGAGGCGGTCATTGAGACCGCGGATGGCTTGAGGATGTTGGACGTCCTCGACCAGACATCCAAGGGCATCTACGTCTGTTTCGATCCGGATCAAAGCGGCGGCGGGGCAAAGACGCAGAGTGTGGTCCTCTTGAAAAGGAAGGATCCGAGTGCGCGGCTAAAGGCACGTGAGTCTTTTCGAGAATTTGCTGCGTGCCCTGTGATAGGCGAAACCGATTCGACACTGAGCTCGAATGGAGGAGACTGAAAATTTACTCCGATGGGTGCAGTCTACGCAAAGTCAATCTGTTGAGGGGAAAGGGTTGTTTGGAACAGAGGCCCCACACTTTGACATGCGCCTCGCACACGTTTGCGAAGCTTTTCCGCATTCGTGACTCCCACTTAATTCAGACCGAAGTTGTGCTGGGAGTGGAGGCAAAAACAAGAGGAAGCTTTGATGAGCCTTGCAGTGGACGTTAGTCCTTCGATAGAAACGTAGGCCTCAACCAACCGGTTAATGTCGAAATACTTGGAGGCAATTGTGATTACAGAGAAGCTTTCCTCCGCCGTACCGGCGGAAATCCGAATGACGGTAGCTCAATCTTGGGGACGGTCGGCGCTCGCCCGATGGGCGCCAATTCCGCTGCGCCTGGTCGTCGGCTACGGATTTATGGAGCACGGCGTTGCCAAAATTGCCCGAGGTCCGGACGCGTTCGCGGCAATTCTGCAGGCGCTGGGGGTGCCCGCCCCACACCTCATGGCATGGGTCAGCATACTGACCGAATTGCTTGGCGGCTTCGCGGTCCTGGTGGGTGCATTCGTGACTCTTGTCAGCGTCCCGCTGGCCGCACTAATGCTGGTGGCGATCTTCACTGTGCATCTCCCCAACGGGTTTAGCTCGGTCAAGCTCATCGCAGTAACTGCTGCTGGCCCGCAATTCGGACCAGTCGGATATGAGGTAAGCCTGCTGTATCTGGTATGCTTGGCGGCGTTGGTTCTCGGCGGCGTCGGCCCTTTTTCGCTGGATGCCCTTCTTCAAAAGCGGAAACTGTGAGGACTGTCGCATGCACGCATTCGCTCAATAGCTTTCTGTCAAGACTCTTGCTGGGCCCTTGCCCCTTTGTCGGTAAAGCAGTGCAAAAGCGGCGAATCTTCAGAACTTCTCTTAGGGGGATTTGGCCGGAAAGAGCAATGATTTTCCAAAAAACCTGAAACTTTTCCCTTGCTAAGAAATCCTACTGGGCGTGGTCTCTTGCGTTCAACAAGCGGACCGGCCATGTCGTATCGGCACGGGTGTGGTGTGATGCTGTGGATAAGAAGGTTACGAATCTTGCCGCGCTAGGAGCCTTGAATGTCAGACGTAAAACTTATCGTCATATATCCGCGCCCCAAAGATGTTGATGCCTTTGAGAGAATCTATCAGAACGAACATGTACCGCTGGCGGTCGCGAATCTTGAAGGCAAAACCAAGATTGTCGCAACCAAGGTTGTGGGTTCTCCGCAAGGCGTTCCTCCTTTTTATCGGATTGCGGAGGTGTACTTCCCGTCTGTGGAAGCCTTGGAAGCGTGCGCCGCATCGGATGGCGGAAGAGCAGCCCTGGCTCACGCGGTGAAGATCTCGACGGGTGGCGCGCCAATCTTCCTCGTGGCCGAGGAGGAGACTTTTGCGTTCCATGAAGCGGCAAACGCCTGACGGCCAAACGTGCGCGTGCGAAACCGGATCCTGTCGGAGCCCTCTTACACTTCGACAGCGAAATAGTTTCGCGAAGAAATGGAAAGCGACGCAAGCGCCGAGTCATCGCGAGACCGCGAGAAATAAGCAACTCGTGCGCAATCTCCGCGTCATGGTCGCTTCCTCAGAAGTCTAAGTTGCGTTCGGCATCCCGTCGATGCGGGAGTCGGTCAACCGGTCCTCTTGGCGATGACCGAGTGCCCGGACTCGCATTGCCGGCAGGAATTCAGTCGCCTACGGCCCAGTTCTTCGCGCAGGCTCCAACCGGGGCAAACCGAGAGGCCAAGTCTCGGGCGGGCCGGTCGAGATGTGTTCGTTATATCCAGCGAGCTCATCCCGTGGGACCGCGGGTCAGAAAGGGGGAGTTGGTCATGTGGCCAAGAAGCATCAGTTTATATTCAACTCTCGCCATACTGTTGCTCCTGGAGATGGGCTGCGGGCAGACAGAGACTACTTCACGACAGACGCTGCGGCTGAGCATGATCCCCACGACGGATCCAGGAAAAATCGTTCGCGATAGCAGGCCATTCGTCGACTATTTGGCAAAGGAGACCGGGGCAAAGGTGGAACTAACCGTTCCAACAAACTATGCCGCAGTGGAGGAAGCCGTGGCCAACGATCGTGTGGACATAGCGTATTTCGGGGGTTTCACCTATGTACAGGCGTCCGCGCGCGCCGGCGCCATCCCCCTGGTGCAGCGAGACCAGGATCAGGCCTTCCATAGCCTGTTTATTACCCAGCCGGATTCTGCCATCCGTTCGCTTGGCGACCTGAAGGGGCATAGCTTCGCATTCGGCGACGTGAATTCTACATCCGGCCATTTGATGCCCGCTTATTTCATGCGTCATTACGGGGTAGACCAGAGCGTGCTTGAGAAGGCCCTTTACACGGGCGGTCACGACGCGACCGCCCTGGCTGTTGCGAACAAGGCCGTGGATGCCGGAGCTCTGGACGAACTGGTTTTTGCGCGGATGATCAAAGAAAAGAAATTGAACGAATCCCAAGTAAGGGTCTTTTACACAACTCCTCCCTTCTTCGACTATGTTTGGGCGGCGCGCTTGGGACTGGACCGCGCAAGAGCTGAGGCGTTTGCGAATGCCATGCTGAAGCTAAGCCCGGCGGACCCAGAACAAAAAGTCATCCTGCAGTTGTTGGGCGCGACCAAGTATGTTCGTGCCGAAGATGCCAGTTACGATTCGCTGCGTCAGGCGGGCAAAGACGCCGGACTCTTGAAATGAACTACTCGCTTGACGGCGTGGGCAAAGAATATTGGGTGCGCCATCAAAACGTGGCTGCACTGGAAAGCGTTTCCCTGTCGGTCCAAAAGGGTGAGGTGATGGCCATCCTCGGCAGTTCGGGGGCTGGGAAAACCACGCTATTCCGGCTACTCAACGCCACGCTGCGTCCCACGAGCGGGTCCATCCGGTTGGACGGACGCGAAGTCGGGGCCATGTCAAGCTGGGACCTTCGCCAGACGCGGAGGCGTATCGGCACCATTTACCAGCAACATAATCTCGTCCCGTCGCTTTCCGCTCTGCAGAACACGTTGTGCGGTTGCCTGGGGCGATGGTCGCTGGCGGAAACCATACGCAGCAGCGTGAGTCCCGCCAAAGTTGATGTGCGACTGGCACTACACGCTCTGGAACTGGTCGAGCTGGCTGACAAACGAAACCTTCGAGCTGACGAACTTTCCGGCGGACAGCAACAACGTCTGGCCATTGCTCGCGTACTCATGCAGAACCCGGAAGTGATCCTCGCGGATGAGCCGGTAGCGTCTCTCGACCCTGCGCTCACAGACGAGATCATGTCTTTGCTCATCCGGGTCGGCTCGGAAGGAAACCGGACACTGGTTGTGGCGATTCACAAAGTGGGCTTGGCTTTGGAACATTTTCCCCGGGTTATCGGCCTTCGGGGCGGGAGGGTTTTCTTCGACCGCCCGTCGGCCAAGGTTAACGAAGATCTTTTGCATGACCTCTATGACGGTCACCGGCAAGAGCCACGACGGATACAAGATGACGACCGCTTCGAACGCGCATTCGGCTGCGCTCGATAACTGCGCATCCTACGGGCGCATTTGCACGCCGCGGCGTGTGACCGTGGTTCTGACCTCCGCGCTGGTCCTGGTCATTTGTTGGCAGGTGGACGGAATCCGGCTGGGTACCATAGTTCAGCCCGCGAGGATTCACACTCTCTGGACATTGTTTCGCGGGCTCTTTCCCCCGGACGTCTCGGCTGCTTTTTTGTGGACAGTCTTTCGCGCTCTCATTTCCACGGTGGCCACCGCAATTGTGGGGACAGTCCTCTCGGTTTTGGTTGCTATCCCGCTTGGAGCACTGGCAACGCCGATTCTGTGGCGAAGAGGGATTTTGTCGACGGCGAACGACCAAAATCTGTTTGCGGCTTTGCGGTCGTCAGCTGGTTATATAACCTTTGTGGCGTTGGGCTTCCTGCGCGCTGTGCCGGACCTGGTTTGGGGTCTGTTGTTTGTAACCGCAGTGGGCTTGGGATCGCTAGCTGGTGCGTTGGCGCTGGCAGTTGCATATATAGGGGTGTTGGGGCGGGTCTACGCGGACGCTTTCGCCGACGTTGATCCGCGGCCGCTCGAAGCGTTGCAAGCCACCGGAGCAACACGCACCCAGATTTTTCTCCGCGGCATCTGGCCCCAAGCCCTTCCGAACTTGACAGCTTACACTCTGTATTCTTTCGAGTGCTGCCTCCGTGCCGCCTGTGTCCTCGGTTTTGTGGGCGCGGGCGGCATAGGGTACGAGATCAGCCTTTCCATGCGTCTGTTCGCGTATCGACAGGTAATGACGCTCATTTTAGCCTTTGTTCTCTTACTGGCTCTGACAGATTTGGCCAGCAAACGATTGCGGGCGCGATTGCGGCCCAATGCAGGGAGCAGTCGAAAACGGCGATGGTTTAAGGGAAGAAGGTCGGCTTTGCGCACGCTAGGCTATGTCGCTCTGGTGATGGCCGTGGGAGCGAGTTTTTATCTCGCGGGGTTCTCGCCAGAGCACTTTGGCGAAGCGAATGCCATAAAAAACATGCTGAGGTTTTGCCGCGCCATGACGTCTCCGGATTTTGCGAAGGAGTTTGTGCTCAGCCTCGGACCACTGCTGATCCAGACGCTGGCCATATCGGTTCTGGGAACAGTCATGGGTGTTGTAATCGGCGGAATTCTGGCAATTCCTGCAACATCCACTCTGGTGCTTGTGCAGTCCGATTCTCCTGGAGCGCGACCGCTGGCCAAACAAGTTTTACGCTTGAGTGTTTTCTGGGCGGCACGGCTATTGTTGAGCCTGTTGCGATCGATCCCTGACCTGGTTTGGGTGCTGGTTTGCATCCTGGTGGCTGGTATCGGTCCCTTCGCAGGGACCCTGGCCATCGGTATCCACACGGCTGGAGTGTTAGGGAAGTTGTATGCGGAAACCTTGGAAGAAGTCCCCGCGCAGCCTGTGGAGGCATTGCGTGCGTTGGGTGCAGGGCCCCTTCAGCTTCTTGCTTGGGCACTCTGGCCGCAAGCCAAGCACATGCTTACCTGTTACACGGTTCTGCGCTGGGAGATGAACCTCCGCGTCTCAGCCATCCTGGGACTCGTAGGCGGAGGCGGCTTAGGACAAGCCATCTACAACAACCTGCAACTTGGCTTCTATTCCAGGCTGGCTACCCTGCTCCTACTCGTGTATTTGCTGGTGATTGCGTCCGATTGGATTGGGGACAGGGTTTCCCACAGGATGGCAGGAGCTTAGGATGCGCGCATTAGAGACCGCACAGTTCCACGACGCAGACAAATACTCGTCCTACTTGAGCACACCTGCCGGGAGGCTACGCATTGAACTAGCGTGGGAAAACTTGCGCAGGTTCTTGCCGGCCGACGCAGTCCGGCGGCGTGTTCTCGACGTAGGCGGCGGTGCCGGCTCAATCTGTCTGCGATTGGCAAAAATGGAGTTTCAAGTAGTGCTGCTTGACAGCGCGGAGGAGATGCTCGGGATCGCGAAAAAGGAAGCGGAGGCCAGCGGAATCGCGACGAGAATCTCCTTCCACCATGCGGATGCGAACCGACTTCAGGAACTTTTCGAAGCTGCATCCTTCGATCTCGTTGTTTGCCACAATCTACTGGAATACGTTGCGGACCCGGCCGCCATTGCCGCCAAGATCGCGCACGTTCTGCGGAAGGATGCGGTTGCTTCCTTCGTGACGCGGAATCGCGCTGGGATCAAGTCGGGTGACTGGGCACTTGCGAAAGAGAATCTCTCCGGGGAGAGCGTGTTGGATTCTCTGTATGGCAAACCTGTGCGAGTATTCGAGCCCAGAGATATCATTGAAATGCTCGCCAGGAGTGGTTTGGAACCGATCGCTCTTTATGGAATCCGCGTCTTCTCGGACCACCGAGACCCGAAAGACCTGGCAGATGAGGTGGCCTATCAGCAAATTCTCCAACTGGAGCTGCTTCTGGGCGCGAAGCCGGAGTTCGCCGGCATCGCTCGTTACACACAGGTGATAGCTCGCTTGGCCAACGGGTCTCAGGAGAAAAGGAGCTGAATAATGTCGCAATCTCCCGTCTACGCCGTTGCGCATCCTGATTTGGTCCGGCCAGCCACGTCCGGAGGCTTCGCCCTCGGGCTCGGCCTGACGAACGAATGTAACCTCGCGTGCTCTTTCTGCTACCGCGATCCGGCGCGCGTCGACCGCCTGGACCTCCAGCAGGTCCGATCTATCATGGAAAGCCTGCCGGTTCGCTCCGTGAACCTAGGCACGGGTGAGAATGGGATGCACCCGGGCTTCCGCGAGATCCTGGCTTACCTCAGGACTTTGCCCGTGAAACTCACGATCACCTCGAATGGGCACAGCGCCGCTGTGCTACGCGATGATGAGCTCCGCGCCTTTCACGACATCGAGTTTTCTTTGGATTATCCAACCGAGCATCAGCAGGATGCTCAACGCGGCTCCGGGAATTGGGCACTGATCCACGATCAGGCGGCGCGCTGTGTACAGTTAGGAGTTCCTGTCACTTTCATCGCCGTAATGATGAAGGCGAATTACCTGGGCCTGGCTAAAGTAGCGCGCGTAGCCAAGCGCTACCAGGCGCCGCTCCGCGTCAATGTCTACCAGTCGGTGCGTTCGGATATCTACGCTTTGAGTTACGAAGAGTATTGGAGGGGCTTCCGCGACCTGTTTGCCCAGACTGACGTGATCGCAATCGGAGAACCTCTAGTTCGAGCAATGGCGGAGTTGCCCCCCAGGGTAGGCGGTTGCGGGGCAAGCACCGTGCGCGTCACGCCTCGCGCGACGACTCAGCCCTGCGTGTACTGGCCGGGCGCAGGGGAACCTCTCTCCCTTCTGCTGTCGCTCCGTTCCGGAATCGTGGAAACGCCACCCTTTATGGAGGCGCGCACCACGCCCGAGGCTTGCCTTTCGTGTACTTACCTAGAGTCGTGTTACGGAGGGTGCGCAGGGCGACGCCGGATCCAGAACGCTCTACAGCACCCGGACTTCTACTGCCCAATTGTTCGCGGAGATACGCGGAAACTGGAGATACACATGGCTCCCGCTCGCGAGCTTCCGAAAAGCGAAAGTGCGTGTACCACCATCGTGATAGCGCGGGATTAAGGCACTCCGGCTTCGAGGCGGGAATTTACAGAAAGCTGTACCTTAAGTAGCCATTAAGAATCGGATACTCGATACTCGGAGGAACTACGATAATGACAACGATGACTCAATCGCCAGCGAACCCAACCCCGACAGCCGAACAGCCTCAGGCACGAATTGGGCTTGCCTTGGTGCGCTTCACGATTGGCGCGATGTTTGTGTGGGTCTTCTTCGAGAACTTGGGGAAGGGCCTATACAAACCGGCGGGCTACGCGGGTCTCATTAATGATTACATTGAGAATGGCAGCGCGCCTGCCATCTGGAAAAGTGTTATGGCGCTCGCAGCGAATCATGCTTCCATGGCCGCACCACTTCAGGGACTAACAGAAATTTCGCTCGGAGTGCTTCTGGTCCTTGGCCTTTTTACGCGTCCAGTTGCACTTGTTGCTTTCGGGCTCCTTACAAGCCTTTGGGTTTCAGAATGGGGTACGGCGTGGATATGGGAACTGCTAGTTCCCGTCCTTGCCTCGCTTGCTCTGGTCGTAGGGGCGGCGGGCCGCACGTGGGGTGTTGATTCGTTTTTGGCGCGCAAGCGGCCAAATTCTCTGTTGTGGTAACGAAAGGGGAGTCGGGTGCGGGTCTCGGTTATCATTCCAACTCGCAACGAAGCGCAGGCAATTGGCCGCGTCCTTGCAGACCTCCCTTCGGATGTCGTCAGCGAAATCATCGTCGTTGACAATTGCTCATCGGATGAGACACCTGCGATTGCCGCTCGAATGGGCGCCAAAGTGATTTCCGAAGCGCGGAGGGGATACGGTCGGGCGTGCCTGACGGGCCTCGCTGCCGCGAGCGCGCCCGATGTTGTGGTCTTTCTGGATGGGGATTACAGTGACCGGCCTGCGGAGCTCCCGCTTCTCCTGGCACCCATTGCGGAAGGGCATGCCGACATCACCATCGGCTCGCGTCTTGCGAGTGCGCGCACCAGCGGCGCTCTACCCTGGCATTCGGTGTTCGGCAATTGGCTGGCAGCCAGCTTGATCAGAAACACTTACGGATTGAAGATCACGGACCTAGGACCGTTCCGCGCCGCTCGAGCTGAAGTCCTTCGCGCGATTGAGCTGGAAGAGACTACCTATGGCTGGGCGGTGGAACTGATCCTAAAGGGTGCCATCGGTGGCTTCCGCGTCGTCGAAGTTCCAGTAAGCTATTATCCGCGTATCGGAAAATCGAAAATTAGCGGCACCGTCAAAGGAACTGTCGGCGCGGCGTGGTTTATTCTCAGCCGGATTGCACTTTTCTATCTGCGCAAGCGCAGAACGACCTTGCGTGAGCCGGGGTAAGTTTCCGTTCGCGGAATGTGTTTCACGGAACTTCGAAGCACGGTGACGGTTTCTATGGCATTCACAAATCGCAAGCTCGTCATTATGGCGAAAGCGCCGCGATTGGGCGCAGTGAAGACCCGGCTGGCTGGGAACCTTTCCCTGCGGGCTGTCACCGAGTTGTATTCCTGTCTCTTGAATGACACCATCGCTCTGGCGAAGGCACTTCAGCATGTCGAAATCGCCATCATGTGCCCCGAGTCCGACGTCCAAGGCCTTTCGCGTTCGGTAACGGAAGCCGTGCACATCGTGCCTCAAAAGGGGCAAGGCCTTGCCGCGGGCCTCACCTCGGTATTCGCAGAGTTTGCCAACTCCCGGCACCAGCGAGTCATCGCCTTCAATAGCGACAGCCCGCACCTGCCGGCCTCCATGCTGGAGGACGCTTTTGATCTGCTCGAAACCTGCGACCTCGTTGTAGGCCCCACGCAGGATGGCGGCTACTACCTTGTCGGTGCGAGGGACTCCCATCCGGGTCTGTTCATTAGTGACGGGATGGGGACAGGGAGTGCGCTTGAGCTTTTGTTGACGCGCGCACAGGCCCTCGGACTTTCCGTACGTTTAACCAGTCCCTTCTACGACATCGACATCCCAACGGATCTAAACCAGTTGTCGGATGAGTTGCAGCGAATGCCCGAGAAAGCACCGAGAACCGCCAAATGGTTGGCCGATTGGGAGGTTAGCGGCGAGAGTAAAGGAATTCCATGATGAAGACAGTCTCGGTTAGGAAGAGCTAGTATGAAATTCCGTGGCGCTCGCTGGCCCCATGGCCTGGTCACGTTGGGGCTTGTTGTGTTAGCAGCGGGATTGGCAGGAATCTTCCGTCGGGTCGCAAGGCTGCAGGACTTGGACGCATCCATGCCGGAATTCATCGGACTTCTGCTGCTGGCTGGCATTCTCTACATAATTGGCGTGTTTTTCGTCGAGCGGTTTCGGCTCGGGGTAACCGCTCTCCTGATTATCCTAGCGAGCGCCGTTCTGTTCCGTCTGGAGCTGCTTCCTGCGAGGACGACGCCGTCGGACGATGTGTATCGGTACCAGTGGGACGGCCGGGTACAGCGGGCGGGCCTGAATCCCTACGTGGTATCTCCGGATTCTCCGGAACTCGAGAGCCTACAGAATCCTGAACACCCTGAACCGCCGGGCGAAGACACACCAACCATATACCCGCCGCTAGCCGAAATGGTCTTTAGGCAGGTTGAGACGATCCCTTGGTACAAACGCCTCTCCGCCACCTTCGACTTAGCGAGCGCCGGCGTATTGCTACTGCTGCTGGGCGCTATGAAACAGCCATTGCATCGTGTGCTCGCCTACGCGTGGAACCCCACGATACTCATCTCGTTTGCGATGTCCGGTCATTTTGATTCTCTCGCCGTGGTCACATTCCTGGCGGCGCTCTTTTTCCTGGTGAAGAATCGTCCTGCGCCCTCGATGGCCGCGCTTGCGCTGTCATGCCTTTCGAAGTTCTTCCCGGTATTGCTGCTGTTTACCTTTTTGAAGCGAGTCCGACTCGCTTATCTCGGTATTTTCGTATCTTTGGTGGTCGTATTTTATATTCCTTTCCTGGGCGCGGGATTACACATCTTGGATGGGGCGAGGAACTACGCGCGTGATTGGCTGAACAACGCCACCCTCTTTCATCTTCTATTCTATTTCACAGGGTCGAAAACCAGTGCGGAACTGTTGGCGGGCTTGGTCCTGCTAGCAGTCATTGGCTATTTGACAAAGAGGAAGGCGGCTCCGTTGTGGTGCAGTCTCATTCTCACCGGTGGAGTGCTTCTGGTGTCGCCGACGGCTTATCCTTGGTACTTCACCTGGTCGATTCCGTTTTTGTGCTTCTACCCGAGCGCCGCCTGGATGCTCATGAGCGTCACTTGCGTCCTGGGCTACACGCCGGTAATCAACTATGGAGCTGGAGAACCCCTTACGAATTCTCTCCTGATGTTGTCGCTCGAGTACATCCCGGTCTATATCTGGCTGGCCTATTATTGTTGGGACGCGTACCTGACGAAGGTACCCGTTGCGCAGGAAGCAGGAGTTCTGGCGGGTGATTTATAGCATTCCCTCGCGGAATTCGGAAACGTAACTCTCGAGGGGCCTTCGACCGAAAGTTCTTGTATTTTCCGCAGATGCAGGACCAGCAATTTTCCAGTGCAATCAATCAGACGATGTCGATGGGCGTTGGCTGCCGAGTCAGGACCTCACCGATGAACCTTCAGTAGTATTCCACCCCCAATGACAAACGCTGCATTTTCTTCTGCGGCACGCAGTGTGTCGATTCCTACAGAAACCACTACCCTCGTCGAGACGGACAAGTAGCATCACGAAATGGCCCTGCAAACCGTGACAGTTGGCGTCTTCCGGTTTAGAGTGGTGTTTGACACCGGGCCTGAAGTTGGGCAAGGAACTCGGCCAGTGCAGGTGCGTCTTCGGACATCGCGAAAAAACCTAGACCTCCACGCGGACGTCGCGAATCTAAATGATGCTAGGGAGGGACGTTTCATGGAGAGGGCAATACTATCTTCCCCCCAAGCCCCATCGAAAATCGAAGGGGCGCAGGACGAGTCGAGCCTCTTTTCCAGCGAGTCTGTCCTCAAGTTACAGAAGTTAATCTTTGCTGGCTCTCCTCTGTCCGAGGTTCTGACGAACATTGCGCAATTGATTGAATCACGGGCTGAAGGCTTGACTTGTACGATCTGGCTGCCTGATGAGGACGGAAGAGAGCTTTATTGCGCGGCAGCGCCCAGTCTTCCTGGATTCATGTCTCAAATAGGAACTATGGCTGTTGGACCGAAAGGCGGGTCCTGCGGCACAGCGGTTTATCGGCGGGAGCCTGTGTATGTAACCGATATCCTCAATGACTCCCTATGGGACATTTATCGTGACCGCATGTCGCCTTATGGTATCCGTTCAGTTTGGTCGCGCCCGCTATTCACGCGCGAAGGCAAAGTCCTCGGAACGTTTTCGATCAATTATCGCGAACCACGCAGTCCCCGTCCCAGCGATCTGGCTCTGATTGAAGACGCCAGCCACATCACGGGGATCGCGATTGAGCGGCACATGAACGAGGAGGAGCTGCAGCGTGAACGCGATCGGCTGAGGTTGCTTCTCGAGATTACCAACAGCGTAGCCTCCAAGTTGGACCTTCGCGGGCTGGTTGAGGTCCTTTCCAAGAGTCTGCTCAGTGTAACGCGATCTGATTTTTGCGCCTTGCTTCTACCAGACGAGGATAAGGAGCAATTGAGAATGACGATCCTACATAACCCGGAGTCGCGAGGCGCGATCTGCGACGGATCCACCGTACCGGTCCGCGGCGCCCCCTGTGGTAAGGCTTTCCGAACCGGCAAGACGCAATACTTTCAGAATCTGGAAGAGGTACGGGACGACCCCGAAAGTTACGGCAGTGACGTGGGTCGGCGTTACATCGAGCGGACCATAGCTGAAGGTTTGACCTCGGGGTGCGATCTGCCGCTTATAGGAAGAGATAGCGTGGTAGGGGTGCTGGCCGCGATAAAGCGGTCCGAGAGCGCTTTTTCGGTGGATGACCTTCGCTTTCTTGAACAGGTTGCTGCCCAAGTTGCCATGGCAGTTGAGAACGCATTGGATTACGAAAAGGCGATAAAGGACAGAGACAACGAGACGAAACAAAGGCTTTATCTCGAGGAGGAGTTTCGTGCCGAGTTTGGTGAAATCGTCGGAGGCAGCCCAGCTTTGAAAACTGCGCTAGAGCTTGTGTCTGTAGTGGCGCCGACAGATTCGAGCGTTCTGATTTTGGGTGAGACAGGAACCGGTAAAGAACTTGTTGCGCGTGCGATCCACAAGCTGAGCAGTCGCAGCGAAAAAGCATTCGTGAAGCTAAACTGCGCGGCAATCCCCCTTGGACTTCTTGAGAGTGAGCTGTTCGGCCATGAAAAAGGAGCGTTTACTGGCGCAATAGCGCAAAAAACCGGACGCTTCGAACTCGCCGACAAAGGCACCCTGTTTCTGGACGAGGTTGGCGACACACCTCTGGAACTGCAGGCAAAACTGCTGCGCGTTTTACAGGAGCAAGAATTCGAGAGGCTCGGCAGCAACCGTACGCATAAAGTTGACGTGCGCCTGATCGCGGCCACGCATCGAGATTTGCCCGCGATGGTGAGGCAAGGGACATTTCGCGAAGACCTCTATTATCGCCTGAAAGTATTTCCCATCCAGGTTCCAGCTTTACGACAACGCTCGGGAGACATTCCGAAACTCGTCTGGCATTTCGCGGCGGTGTACGGGCGACGCATGAACAGGAAGATCGGTCAAATCCCGACAGAGACGATGGATGCGCTGGTCCGATACCCCTGGCCAGGAAATGTTCGGGAATTGCAGAATTTCGTTGAGCGGGCTGTGATTCTCTCGCCCCACGCCATTTTACGTGCTCCTATTTCCGAACTGGAGCCGTTCCACACTCCCAAGGAAGGCACTGTCCGAATGAATGGTCTTGCGGAAGTAGAGCGTGATCATATCCTTCGCGCGCTGGAGGCGAGTGACTGGGTCATAGGAGGACAAAACGGCGCTGCCGAGCGCTTGGGAATGAAGCGGACGTCTTTGGTCTATAGGATGAAAAAGCTTCGTATCAATCGACCACCCGCGGTTCAACGGAAACGCGGCGCCGCCGCGGGTGGCAACGACTGAGTTTTGAGAAGCTTTGCACAAACGACCATGTCGGTGGCAGTAGATCCGACGGAAACCCGTCAGTGGCGGACCTCCGTCGAAGATTTTGCCAGGTGTCGTCCCAGATTTGCCGCGCTCCTGCCTTAGGAACCTCAATCGTCAGAATGACTTGCGTTGAAAGTTCTTTCTTCGAGTGAGCTTTACGCTTTTGGCAACCTACCTGCGCAGAGGGCCAATGGAATGAGAACAAAACACCATGAGTGATGCGACGTCGAGACCAGGAACAAAGCGCGGAACACTAAGCCAGGGCAATGCCCGATTCAGCGTGCCTCTGACCTCCGTCCATAAGGTCGAGGCCGATGGCGTACAAGTGTTCTACCGTGATGCCGGCCCTGCAAACGCTCCCGTCATACTCTTGCTGCACGGATTCCCCAGTTCGTCTTTCATGTTCCGCGAACTTATTCCGCGGTTGGCGAGCGTATACCGCGTGATTGCGCCAGACCTCCCTGGGTTCGGATTTACCGAGGTCCCTTCCGAACGACAATATGCCTACTCGTTCGATCAATTGGCTCTGACGGTCGAGGCCTTCACGCGAGTACTTAATATCAACCGCTATGCAATTTACGTGTTCGACTATGGCGCGCCAACTGGTTTCCGCTTAGCGATGGCTCACCCTGAGCGGGTCACCGCACTCGTTTCTCAGAATGGGAACGCATACGAAGAAGGCCTCGGCGAGGCTTGGAGCCCGATCCGAAAATACTGGGCCGCACCAACAGCTGAGAATCGGGACATTCTCCGTCAAAGCGTTTTGACAGACGGAGGAACGCGCTGGCAGTACACCCACGGTGTGGCGCATCCAGAAAGTATTCCGCCCGAGTCGTACACGCTGGACACGGCTCTTCTCGAACGCCCGGGAAACAAAGAGACTCAGCTGGATTTGTTTCTGGATTACGCGTCGAACGTGAGGCTGTATCCGAAATTCCAGGAATATTTCCGCGAGTCGGAACCGCCTTTACTTGCAATTTGGGGCAAAAATGATCCGTTCTTCATTCCAGCTGGAGCGGAAGCGTTTAGGAAAGATATCCCTGGCGCGAAGATTCAGTTCCTCGATACCGGACATTTCGCGCTGGAAACACATGTCGTCGAAATCTCCGCCGCCATGAAGGACTTCCTCGCAGCGAATGGCATCAAGACTCAGAGCGGAGGACACACGGCGTCATGATGAATTCCTTTCAACGGAATACCGCCGTCGTTTTGGTCCATGGGGCATGGGCCGACGGCTCGTGTTGGAAGGATGTGATTCTCCCCTTAGAACGCCAAAATCTTAAAGTTATTTGCGCTCCGATCCCGCTTACCTCGTTGACTGACGACGTCTCTGCGTTGACTCGTGTGCTCGAACGAATGAGTCGCCCCGTTGTCTTAGTTGGCCATGCTTATGGAGGAGCTGTCATTGGAGCGATACGCGAGGAACGAGTGAAGTCGTTCATCTATGTGGCAGCGCTCGCGCCGGATGAGGGCGAAACAGTCGCGCAGGTCTTTTATCGCGACGAGCCGCACGCTGAAGCACCGAACTTAGCACCGGACAAGCACGGTTTTATCTGGATGCCAGAAAATGCGTTTGGCCGGGCAATCGCGCATAAGGCTCCGACCGACCTCACCAAAATTTTGGCCTCCGTGCAGCGGCCAATTTCTGTTCAGTGCCTTCAGCAGAAGGCACCGACGCCAGGGTGGAAGACGAAGCCGTCGTGGTATTTGCTTGCGGAAGAAGACCGCATGATCAATCCAAAAACGCAGCAATTTATGGCAGGTCGCATGGGTGCGAACGTCCGTTCTAGCCGTGTCGACCATAGCCCGATGTATACCGCGACCGATCTGGTGGTTGATGTCATCTTGGAGGCTGCGCGGGAGACCCTCTCCTGATAAGCCCCCGGCGGATGCTGAGATTGCGAATTTCGATGGGTGTTAAGTCTGTTGCGAGTTACGGCGTAAAGGAGAAGCGAACATGATCTCTGCGGCATTTCCGTACCAAAAAAGGCGGCAGCGAGTCCTCGGCCGCGAGATGGCCTACGTGGAGGTGGGACAGGGCGACCCCATCGTGCTGCTGCACGGCAATCCCACCTCATCGTACCTCTGGCGCAACGTGTTGCCGCACCTGCAGCCGCTAGGCCGCTGCATCGCCCCCGACCTGATCGGCATGGGCGACTCTGACAAGCTGCCCAACAGTGGCTCCGGCTCGTATCGCTTCGTCGAGCAGCGCCGCTACCTCGACGCATTGCTCGGGTCCCTGAATGTGCGCGAGCGCGTCACCCTTGTCATCCATGACTGGGGCTCGGGCCTCGGCTTCGACTGGGCCAACCGCCACCGTAAGGCGGTGAAGGGTATTGCGTACATGGAGGCGATTGTGCGGCCGCAAGGCTGGGACCACTGGGACGTGATGAATATGCGTCCACTCTTGCAGGCGCTGCGTTCCGAAGCTGGCGAGAAGATGGTCCTGCAGGAAAACTTCTTCATCGAGAAGATCCTGCCAGGGGCGGTCCTACGCACCCTCACCGCCGAGGAGATGGCGGAATACCGGCGGCCGTTCGCAGAGCCCGGCGAAGGGCGACGGCCGACGCTGACGTGGCCTCGAGAGATCCCTATCGAGGGCGAACCCGCCGACGTGAACACGATCGTAGCCGCCTACGCGGAATGGCTGGCGACAAGTGATGTGCCCAAGCTGTTCATAAAAGCCGAGCCCGGTGCGCTCCTCGGCGGCGGCGCGAATCTCGACGCCGTCCG
>Ga0126381_100003427_pt1 | contig 17218 bp, 8 predicted proteins | sample PanSoiMetPlot_28_FD_96465 | JGI IMG/M metagenome (GOLD analysis project Ga0126381, IMG submission 96465) | Tropical forest soil microbial communities from Panama - MetaG Plot_28 | ecosystem: Environmental > Terrestrial > Soil > Tropical forest > Bulk soil | place: Panama | collected 2016-02-17 | reverse complement strand
CGAGGTTGCACTGAAATACTCGATAAAGCCGGTCAGAAACAGCCGCAGCGGTTGCTGCGGTGTCCACGTGCCGAGATCCAGTGTCAGCGAATGCGTGTTGGCGAAGCCCGCGTAGGGCAGGTTGATGAAGTCGCGCACGTACTGGTGATCGCGCGCCCTCAGCAGTTGCGACACATCGTTGCCGTTGTTATCCCAGGCGCCTGTCGGAGGATGCGGCCGCGACGTCGCCACCGTCTTTCCGCTGGCGAAGGGAGGATCGTCGAGGAAGCGCTCATCCGGATAAACGTCGATGTCCGCTGGATGATCGATCCCTATCATTCGCAACTCGTCGATGTAGTTGACTTCCTCCATCGGCTCGCCGAAGCGCACGCTCATGTAGCCGTTTTTGGCGCGGATCTTCGAGCCGTCGATTTTGACCCACTCTTCCGGTCTCGGGGTGTTCTTCGCGCTCGGCGAAATCCAATGGCCAATCACGCCCGCTCCAATCACGTCGCTGATGAACTCGTACTTCTCGCCATTCCATGCAAATAGCGTGGGGCAGGAACTGCCGCGGCGATCGAGTTCCAAAAACGACGCCGGCTTGTTGACCGCAACATCGATCTCGTCCTGCAGAACGCCTGTCGGCCACAGCATGCGCACAATGTCTGCATTCGTGTTCTTGCCGAGCCCGGCGAGAACCTCCGGGGGCCCCTGGCTCAAGTAACCTGTGCCGCCCGGCACTTCAAACTTTTGCCACGTACCGTTGGAAAAGACCTCAACCTTCGTTCCCAATCCGGTCTTGTTATCCGCCAAGCCTTTGAAGTCGATCCGCAACGCGTGGTTCTTGTTCCCGCCCTGGTTGTGCAGCACCACAGGGTCGCTGCCCAGTTGCGTGACCACAAGGTCGGCCGCGAGGTCACCGTCGAGGTCGGCAGCAACCAGCGCCCGCGGCTCATGCAGTTTCAACTTGTCGAGTCCAAGCGGAGCGCTTACCTCCTCAAATCCCCGCGCACCTTGATTACGAAAGATGCGCACTTCAGAACCCTTTGCCGTCTCCACAACCGCTGCCAGATCGATCCACCCATCATTGTCGAAATCGATGGCGGTAACGCCCCAACCTTTTGTCGCGTCCGTCATCGGCAGAGGCACCCGCTCGAACTTCCTGCCGTCCACATTGCGCCACAGGCTCACGCCGGGCGTACCGGCATGCGTCAGCGCAACATCCATCCACCCGTCTTTGTTGAAGTCGAAGACGTACACGCCAGTCGCAGGCGACAGCCCTGGTTCTGTGTACAGCGGCATCGCCTTGAACGGGCCTTCGCGCTGGTTGAGGTAAGCGGTTGGAGCACCCGTTATGTTTGTGACGATCAGGTCTACCGCACGATCATTGTTGATATCCGACAGCACCACACTCGTCGTCGGCCCCGCTCCTGCAAACCCCACTTCCTTCGTCCAATTGGTAAACGTGCTGTTTCCGTTATTGCGCCAGACAACGGTGTCGGTCGAATCCTTGAGCCCCGGAACGCGCTTACCCGTAATGATGAGGTCCAGATCCCCGTCATGGTCGTAATCCACCCACGTCATGCCCTCCGGCTGATTTAGCGCCGTGATGCCAGCTTTCTCCGTAACATCGATGAACTTGCCACCACCCTCGTTGTGGAACACCACCACGCGGTCACTCAAAGATAAAGCAAGGTCGTTCTTCCCATCATTGTCGTAGTCGCCGACGGCGCACGACACGCCCTTGCCCTTCGGCGCCAATCCAAACTGTCCGGCAGGCTCTTCCTTGAACTTGCCACCACCTAGATTGCGGAACACCCGGACCGCCGAATCGCCCTCGCCGAGCGACACAATGTCCCAGCGGCCATCGTCATCCACATCGATCATGCAAACCCCGGCGGCGCCGTTCCTCCCTGCCCCAAGCACCTGGGGCACAAACGTCACCGGAATCATCGTGCCCACTGCCGGCTCATTCGTAATGACGTCTTGCGCGACGGAATACCTACCCTGCTCGCCATAGGTCAAGGTGATGGGCGCCGAAATCTTGTTGTGCGTGAGATATTCAAATCGCTTCAGGTGCTCGCGAGCTTCGTCGGGCTTGCCCGAGCGTTGTAGCGCGCGTCCCGTGCCGAACTCCGCCGATGCGTGCAGCGGATTGAGCTTCAGCGCCTGCTGAAACGCCTCGATTGCCTTTGCATAGTCCTGCTGCTGGCTGTAGAAGGTCCCGAGAAAGTAGTACGCGTCGGGATCGTTGGGATCGATCTTCAGCACCTTCTGGAAGTCGCTGATCGCCTCGCCCGCATTACCCTCGCCACGATGCACCAGTCCGAGGTTGTACCAGACTCGCGGATTGCCTGGGTCTTTCGCCGCCGCTTGCTGAATCGCCTCCTGTGCTTCTGGCAGCCGTTGCTGGTTCAACAGAGCGATGCCCTTGTTCAGCACCGCCACCGCCAACGATGGATCAAGCTTGTAGGCCTCATCAAATTTGGCCGTCGCCTTTTCCATGAGCTGCTGGTTCATCATGGCTACGCCCAGGTTGTTAAGTTTGGCCGCCTCAGCTCGTGTTTGGTTGGTTTCGGCCCAACTGACGCCGATCACCAGGCAGGCCGCTGCAAGGCCGCTCACGAGCCGGCACAAAGGTGCAAACATTCTGGCTTTCTCCTCTGGATCGATGGCGAGAGAACCCTCGATTATAAGTTCGCCACCGGCAGCCGATTCGGATTGCCTGCACCCTGGCAATCCACCTATGCAATTGCTGTTCGTCCGAAGAAAGACGGAGCACGTTTCTGGCTCAGGGGTCAAATCAGCCAGAGTTATTACAGCTTTCTCGGATACCCCACACTCGACCACGGACCACCGCCGCACCGGGTGTACGCACGGATAGCTCCGGGGCGAAATACTGTGATTGATTACATCGATTTCGAAAATTCCGAACAATAATTCAAAACCATTAGTGCCGGTCCGGCGACAAACCGTAAATTCTTGGGAACCAGTAGCTTTTCCCGGCGTCTGAATAAGTGAAGCCCGACTAAAATGGCAGCACGGGCTGTCCGTTGGCGTTGGGTGAGGAACGGCGTGATGTGGTTTCCTGATCGGTTCCATGCGACCTTGTGGCGTTGCCGGGCAATGGTGTGGCTGGCAGCCTGGCTGGTGCCGCGTGCCGAGCGCGCCCCCTGGCGCTCCAACCAGCAGGGTCGCTTCTGGCACTGGTGCCACTTCCTCGCCGAATCGGGCCAACTCACCCCCCAGAACCGATTGGTCATAGCACGGGCTTGCTGGCGATTGTTTCCCGACGCATTCTGGCTTCGATTCGATCGCGAGAAGTCGCATGCCCGAGTCCGCGCCCTCATTGGCTCGCCGACGGGATTAATTCTGGGGCTGCTTTTGTTTGCAGCCGTGCTGCTCACGGTCTCGGGCATTATCCCAGCCACCCGGAACGCTTTCTCAGCCCCGTTCGCCCATGCCGACCTGGTTGCCCTAATTACACTCGACGGCAATGGCATCAACGGCAAATTCAGTCGCACGCGCTCCGACACGCTGCTTGATTTGGCCACCATTTGGAGTAACACACAATTAGCTGACAAGGTGGCGCCGTTTTCCTGGGGGCCCGGCACCCTCTTGCTGCCCAGCCGCGACTTGCCGGTCGGAACAGCGCGCATAGGGCCGGACTTCTTTTCGACCCTTCAGGTGAAAGCGGCGTTGGGGCGCACGCTGTCGGCGGATGATGCGCGCAACTGCCCGGATTGTATCGTCCTGAGCCATGCCCTTTGGCAGCACGAATTCCGCGCTGATCCGAAAATCGTGGGTAAGCAGGTGATCCTGAATGGAAATCCTCGTACCGTGGTCGGAGTTCTGCCGATGGAGTTCCATCTCATCTCGGCCGGTATCGAAGTGTGGGGACTCATCGATCCGGCTATTTTGTTTACGAACTTTCAGCGGCGCGTTGGTGCTGTAGCGCATCTTCGCGACCGCGCAACATCGGCGCGCTTGCAGCGCAATCTGACCGATTTGACCGAGAGCGCAGGTTATATCCATCCGGCCTCGCAGATCCAAGTCGTAACCGTAGCGGCTCAAGTTCGTAAGAACCTCTTATCCACCATTGGATTTTTAGTGCTGGCCGCTGCATGCGCCGCGCTGGTGGTCTTATTGCGTCATTTGCCGGCCAACGGGATAGGTCGCTTGCCGCAGGGCGCCGCTGCACGTATGCTCTGGCTCTCGTTCTTCACAATGAAAGCAGGGCTGTTGCTGGCGGTAGCGGCTTTAACCTCATGGGCCGTGGTTCATTGGCTGGCCAGTCTCGTAGTAGGTTCTACGTACCCGTCGGCCGATGAGTACGCGATCTGGCTTTTTCTTACGTTGGCAATTGTCGCCTTGTCGTGGGCAGTGCGCGATCAGCAGCGCCGCTGCCGCACGTGCCTGCGTCGGTTGGAACTGCCTGTCGCGATCGGCCGAACCGGTTCGGTCCTGTTGAACTGGGCCGGTACAGAGATGGTCTGCCCTCAGGGCCACGGCGTGCTCTACCTGCCGGAATCGAGCTCCAACTCCTTGGATCAGGACCGCTGGAACAAGCTCGACGAGTCCTGGCAGAGCCTGTTTCGCGAAGGATAACTCGGCCTTCCTACGTTGCGTGATAACGTGTGTCCGCTATTCAGTCCGCTGCAATAAGGGGTGCGGCCTTTGCGGGTCAGGGCCCGGTATACTGCACGAGCCACATCGACAACCGTGTAGGGTTTCTCCACAAACGCGGCCCCATTACGCAGCAGTTAGGGCTAGGCTGCGCCGTCTTGTGTGTACTCCGAGATATAGAGTCACCGGATTTCCGGAAAACGTCGCGCAAGTGGGGAGGCCATAGCGTACCCGGCTGATGCCGGGTATTACCCGGTCTGTGATGATCAGGCAGAGCTTGCCGTGAAACTGCTCACGTTTGAATTACGCAATGGGTAGATTCACCACACGGTAAGCCTTCAGACAGTTAGGATGTGAGAAGCGGTCCTGCTTTGTCAGCGATACGCAACCGGAGCTTGAGGTGCCGCCCGGTCACGCCGCAGCAGCCACACGATGAGCCATACAATCAGCACGACTGGCAGCAACGGAACCAAAATCATGCTTATGATCAGTCCCGCGAATACTCCTGCGCCTGTCTGGCTGACCAGTTCGCCTTTGATCGAAGCATTAGGGTGCTTGCTCACGCCGCCACCTATGCCGACGGTGTCTCCTGCGACGCTTGCATCTTCGCCTAGATGGATACCGCCAGCAACGGCAACCACATCACCCTTCGCCGTCCCATCCAAAACAATGCTGCCCATGATCGCCACGACGTCCCCGGTGGCCGTACCCGCCATGTGGATGGAGCAGAATATGCACACCACGTCACCGACCTCTTCGTCAGTGCCCACATTGATACTCTGGAAGAATTGCACACGATCGCTGCTGTTCCCTTTGGCAAACAGGAATGTCGGGGCCGCCACTACAGCAAGCAGCAAAGGCAGTAGGAGCAGACGGTTACGCAGTCTCATACACGTCTCCTGCTGGCATAATACGCCACTGGAGGAACATACGAGATAGCCCGGGAATTGGTTCCGTTCCTACGAGTAAATCCTTTAAATTCCTCGCCTTTGTGACACTAGTAGAGATAACCCGAAGGGCCAACCGGCCGAAGTGGCGGAAAACGGCACCAAGTGAGGTCCTGTAACGAAATCCAAACTGGGGAATCAATACGAATGCATATGTAGCCCACCGGAACGGTGGGAAATCTGGGGGAAGGCAATGTTGTTCAAGCGGTCTTCGGATATTCCGTCATCGGAAATAACACCAAAGCACTTGTATTTCAATCGTCGGACCTTTCTTGCCGGTGCCGGTGCGCTCTTGGGCACTGCTGCAGCTGGCGGCGCGCTGAACAGATTGCTGGCGCCAGCCGAAGTTGCTCTGGCCGGCGCCAAACTGGATTACGGCAAAAGCCAGTTCAGCACGTCGGAAAAGCAAACGCCCTTCAACGACATCACCCATTACAACAACTACTACGAGTTCAGCACCGATAAGTACGAACCCGCCAAACTTGCCGAAAACTTCAATACATGGCCGTGGACTATCAAAGTCGAGGGATTGGCTAACAAGCCGAAGACCTTCGACATCGACGCGCTCAAGAAGATGCAACTGGAAGAGCGTATCTATCGCCTGCGCTGCGTGGAAGGCTGGTCCATGGTGATTCCCTGGATCGGCTTCCCGCTCAGTTCCCTGCTGAATCAGGTGCAGCCGAACTCCAAAGCCAAGTTCGTGGAATTCACCTCCCTTTACGACCCCAAGCGCTTCCCGGGTCAACAGCGTGGTGTGCTCGAATGGCCCTATGTCGAGGGCCTGCGCATGGATGAGGCGATGCATCCGCTGACCCTCCTCGTCGTCGGCTTGTATGGTGAGACGCTTCCCAACCAGGATGGTGCACCAATACGATTGGTTGTTCCCTGGAAGTACGGCTTCAAAGGCATAAAAGCCATCGTGAAGATCAAACTAGTGGACTACCAACCGACGTCAACGTGGACGAAAGCGGCGCCGAACGAGTACGGCTTTTACTCCAATGTGAATCCCAACGTGGACCACCCCCGCTGGAGCCAGGCAAAAGAACGGCGGATCGGGGAATTCACGAAGCGGCCAACCTTGATGTTCAACGGCTATGGTGATCAGGTCGCCTCTCTATACAACGGGATGGATTTGAAGAAGAATTACTGAGTCCAGAGCGTGAAACCAAAATATCTCAAGCCGCTGGTTTTCTTTGCATGCCTGCTGCCGCTCGCCCGGCTTGGCTGGAAGGCCTTCAACTCGGCTCTGGGTGCCAATCCCATTCAGGTCATCACCTGGTCAACCGGCACCTTCACCCTGGTCTTCCTGATGATTACTCTCGCTATCACTCCCGTGCGCAGGCTCGCGGGGCAATACTGGCTCATTCAATTTCGCCGAATGTTCGGGCTCTTCGCGTTCTTCTACGGCTGCCTGCACTTCACTACCTACATCTGGCTCGACCAGTTCTTCGACTGGCACAGCATGGTCAAAGACGTCTACAAACGGCCATTCATCACACTGGGCTTCACGGCATTTGTTTTACTAATTCCCCTGGCGCTCACCTCGACTCAGCGATCGATCCGGTGGTTAGGCAAACGATGGGTCACTCTGCACAGGCTCATCTACTTCAGTGCTATTTTTGGAGTCATCCACTACATTTGGCTGGTGAAGGCCGATCTTCGCAAGCCGCTCATTTACGCCACGATTCTGTCAGTACTCCTGATCTATCGCGCTCTCGCCCGGGCCATCACAGCACTTGCTCCTGGCTTGCCGGCGAATGGTCGCTCTCGCACAATCGAAAACCGCTCCGCTGCAGCTGACTAACCGCCCTGAAGCCGGCTTTGGCAGTTGCGCTATGATCGAGATATCGGATTGTAGGCCCCAGAGAGCATTTCACTATGGACGAACGCAGTTTCCAGCGGTTGCTGCGGCGCACAGTGGCCATTCCTGTGGCCTTGCTTGTCCTGCTGGCCGTAGTTCTGGTGGTCGAAATTCTGTCTCTCACCTCTGCCCTGCGCTGGGTCGATCACGCCGAAGAAGTGATTGCCGACTCGCGCGAGTTGATGCGCAACATGATCGACATGGAGACAGCGATCAGGGGCTACTATCTCACCGGCAATCGTTCTTTCCTCGAGCCCTTCGTTGCTTCCAAGTCAACTGTTTTTCGCGAATTGGGGCTGTTGGAAGAGCTCACGACCAACGAACCGGAGGTGCAGCAACGTCTGGCGGAGGTTCGCCAACTCGACCTCCGTTGGATCAACTATGCTGACCAGTTGCTGGGCAATCATGATTCACAGCCCAGTTCAGCAGAATATGCCTCCGGCAAAGAGCTGATGGGGCAAATTCGCTCCCGGCAATTGGCGCTGCTTCATAGTGAAGAACTGGCCCGCGACAATCGTATCCGGCGGGCAACCACCCTGAACCGCATTGTCATTGCGACCGCCGTAGGACTCTCGTTGATCATCGCCGCGCTGCTCTTCACGCTAACGCGCCGGGAATTACGGGAGCTGTCGCAAAACTACGAAAAGCACCTGTATGCCGAAGAGGAAAAGAGCCGCCAGCTTGCCGAAAGTCGAGAGCGTTTTCAGACCACCCTGAACAGCCTCGGTGACGCCGTGATCGCCACCGACGCCAAAGGTGGCGTCCGCTACATCAATCCGGTGGCGCAACAGCTCACCGGCTGGAGCGACCATGTGCAGGCCCGTGGGCATCCACTGAGCGAGGTCGCTCGCCTTATTGACGAGAGGACGCGCGAACCGCTGAGTGATCCGGTGGAAACCGTGCGGCGCGCGGAGCAGGCGGTCGCCGTCTCCAATCACCTTCTGTTGGTCAGCCAGTCCGGCACGGAATACCCCATCGAGATGAACGCCGCTCCCATTCTCGAAGGTGGAGCTCTCTCCGGTATTGTGCTGGTGTTTCGCGACGTTACTCAGCGCCGCATGACGGAGCAAACGCTACAAGCCAGCGACCGCCTCACCCAGGCAGGCCGCTTGGCCGCTACCATCGCTCACGAAATTCGCAATCCACTCGACACTGTTTCGAACCTGCTCTTTCTGCTCAGGCAGGGCACCTACAACACACCCGAAACATCGCAATATCTGGACATGGCGAGCGAGGAGCTGTCGCGCATCACGCAAATTACCGGGCAGCTCCTGACCTTCCATCGCGAGGCGCAGTCTCCCGTGCAGGTCGATCTGGTGAAGGTCCTGGAGAGCGTACTCACCCTGTATTCGCCGCAGATTCAGATGACGGGCATCAAAGTCACCAAACGCTTCGAAACACATCGCTCGGTGCGCGGTTTCCCGGGAGAACTTCGCCAGGTATTCGCCAATCTCGTGTCGAACGCAATCCACAGCATGCCCAGCGGAGGGAGGCTGCTTCTGCACGTATATGAATCCTCGCTCCCGTCTGAATCGCTACGTAAAGGGGTTCGCGTAACCGTGCTAGATAATGGGATCGGCATTCCTCCCGACGTTGCCAGCAGACTGTTCGCGCCCTTCTATACGACCAAAGGTGAAGCTGGAACCGGTCTGGGACTCTGGGTGACCCGCGGCATCGTTGAGAAGCACGAAGGCACCATTCATTTCATCAGTACCTTGCGAGCGGGCCGCTCGGGCACGGCATTTTCCGTGTTCCTGCCCTTCCAGCAAGTCAGCGGCCAGCTCGACCTGCCAAAGCCGCAGCACGCGTAGGGCAGTGCTGCACCGAAGCCAACCTGGCTTATCGCTTTTCGCTCTTCACTCTTGGCTCTTCGTGCAGTGGCTTTCGGTTTTGGCTAATTGCTAGCTCTCTCCTGAAACGGATCTCTCTCCGGATTTACGCTGCTGCCGAGCAAGGTTCGAGTGTGACTCTATGTCCCAGTCGGGTTAGCCGCTTGACAAAGTAATGCGTGAGCTTTTCGTGGTTGAGTTGGTCAAAGTAATTTACCCCCAAGTCCTGGAAATGACATTTGCGCTGAAGCAGGTAGTAGCACACCACGAGCAGAGAATGACTGACGGCGACGATGGCTCGCTTCTTTCCTCGGTGGGCAGCCACGCGTTGGAAGTAGGAGGCGAAGTAGCTCGTTTTGCAGCGCGAGGCACACCAGGCGCTCTGGCAAAGTTTCTGCCGCAGCCATCGGCTCCCTTTTCGTGTCTTGCCGCTGAGACGCTTGCCGGCGCTTTCGTTGTTTCCCGGACAAACTCCAGCCCAAGAAGCCAAGTCGTCAGCCGAAGGAAACTGGTTCATGTCCACTCCGATTTCGGCGATCACACTCCACGCCGTAGTCCGGTCAAAACCGGGGATCTCGGCTAACAAGCAAACAGCTTCTTCCATGGGGGCATTTTGTTTTTCGATTTCGGCTTCCAGCTCTGCAATCTGTCCATCAATAAAATCGATTCGCTCCAACTGTTGTTGCAAACGGAAACGATGTACGGCACGGACTCGGCCCCGTAGTGCTTCCACCAGTTGAGGAATCTTCAGCCGCAGTTGTCCTTGAGCTAAATCCGCCAACTCTTCCGGGTTTTCCTTGCCTTTCACCATAGCGGTTAGCATGGCGCGACCGCTCTTTCCCAGAATGTCGCTGGCCACCCACCCCAACTTGATGTTGGCGTCTTCCAGGATCTTTTGGATGCGATTCTTCAGGCGCGATCGTTCGGCAACCAAACTGGTACGATCCCGGCTGAGTTCGCGCAAATCCCGCAGTACGGTGTTGGGCACAAAGCTTGGCTTCAGCAGTCCATGCTGCATCAACTGCGCAATCCACTCGCTGTCTTTGACGTCCGTCTTTCGTCCCGGCACATTCTTGACATGGGTCGCATTGGCCAGCAGCAGCTCAAACTGTCCTTCCAACAGGTTCCAGACGGGTCGCCAATAGACTCCCGTGGATTCCATCGCCACGTGGCTCACTCCCAGATCGCGCAGCCAATCCCCACAACTCAAAATCGCAGCCGTCGTGGTGCCGAACTCCCCTATTTGCTTTTGCTCCTTTCGGCCCGCTTCCCGGATCAGGTCACAAACCGTGATGCTTTTCTTGTGAATGTCAATGCCACAGCAACGTGGATACAGTACATCCATGGCTTCCTCTTCTCTGCAGCAGCGGCCGGGACACCTGATTCAGAATAGTCTCTCCTACGTACTCCTCATCGAAGATGAGGGCTACAGTTCGTTGTTCATAACGGTGTCCGGGTTAAACTAAGACCGCGGGTTCTTGTAACTCCAATGCTAGACAACCTCTCCAACCACTCCTGCACCTCGAAACAATAAAACCTGTATTGTCACGAGCTCAAGCCTCATCCCCAAGCCCGTTTCACTGTTCGTTGTGCGCCCGAAGGGCATGAAAAACTAAGCTAGTCGCTAGAAATACAGAGGCACAGAGTTCCTGAGATTTGAATGCCGCAGCGCTCTGTGCCTGGGTGGTGAACCAAATGGCTAGTTGCTACTGAATGTCGAAGTGCTCCTGATGCAGCATCTGATCGCTCTTCACCAGGACAGCTTTGCCGATCATCTCTTCCATCTCGGTAATGAGTTTTCCGTTGTTGGCTTTTAGTCCCTTCGCCACTTCTGGATTCACGCGTAACGTCACATCGGTGCGGTCATGCGCCTTAATCATCTTCCGCATCTCGATATAGATCTCGTTGCAGATGGTAGGCACCGACTTCACGAATCCCGCACCCGTGCAGTAGGGGCAAGCCTCACTCAGCGTGCGCTCCAGCGATTGCTTCACCCGTTTGCGGGTAATCGCCACCAGTCCGAAGTCGTTAAACTGCAGCGCCTTTGAGGGCGCCCGATCATTGCGCAAAGCTTCTTCCAGCGCCTGCATGACTTTCTGACGGTTCTTGCGCTCGTCCATGTCGATGAAGTCGATCACGATAATGCCGCCCAGGTCACGCAGCCTTATTTGCCGCACGATCTCCTTGATGGCCTCGATGTTTGTCTTCACGATGGTGTCTTCGAGACGCTGCGTCTTACCAACATACTTGCCGGTATTAATGTCGATTGCCACCAGCGCCTCCGTCTGGTTGATGACAATGTATCCTCCGCTCTTCAGCCACACCTTCGACTTCAGGGCGTTGTTGATTTCGTCCTGGATTCCGAAGTTCTCGAACAGCGGCATGGACTTGGTGTATAGCTTGATGCGGCGCACCAGCGAAGGCTGGAATCGCTGCGCAAAGCGAACCACACGTTCGTACTCTTCCTCGGTGTCCACCCAGATCTGCGAGAACTCAGCGTTGACCTGGTCGCGGAGCACGCGCTCCACCAGGTTCAGATCGTGATAGATCAGCGCCGGAGACTTGCTGTTGTCGGCGCGGTTCTTGATTTCTGCCCACAAGTGCTTCAGGAAGCGAATATCAGCACGAAGCTCATCTTCCTTAATGTTCGCAGCGGCGGTACGCACGATAAATCCGCCCACGCCGTTCTCGCGCTCGCTGGTCACAATGCGCTTCAGACGCTGGCGCTCTTCCTCCGAGTTGATCTTGCGCGATACGCCCACGTGGTTGACCGTCGGCATGTACACCAGGAACCGACCTGGCAATGCGATGTGACTGGTGATGCGCGCGCCTTTTTTGGCAATCGGTTCCTTAGCAATCTGTATCAGAATCTCCTGCCCTTCTTTCAGCAGATCAGAGATCAGCGGCGGCGGGCGATGCGCGTGCGGGCGCACGTTATTGCGGCGGCCGCGGAAACCGCGCCTTCCGCCTCGCTCGTAATCGCCGCGGCGCGGCTGGCGCTGTTGATAACTCGCAGTGGGAGGAGCCGCTCTGAGTTCGGCGCGGCCGTTCCTCCCGTCTTCGCCGTTCTCTTCCTCTTCGTAGTCTTCTTCGCGGGCCAGCAGACGAGTTTCGCCACGCTCTTCGGCGGCTACAACCTCGTCCTCATCGACATCCGCGACTTTGGGAATCCAGCGATCGGAATACTCGTTGTCGCTGTCTAGCGTCTCCTCTTCCAACTCAAGCTCGACGTCGCCAGCAACTTCGCGCATCGCCTCGAGGTTCTCGGGCATGGGATGAAATTCCATCTCGTCGTCTTCCAGCGTCTCGTGCTCAAGCGTGCGGCCTTCAGGCGCTTCCGACGGAGCTTCCTGATGCCGGAATCCCGCCGGTTCGGCTCCGGCCGCCGCTTCGTCACGCCACTCAACCCGACTGTCCGGCTCAGAGGCAACCTCGATAGTTCCATGCTCAGTCGTCTCGACAGGCTGAAATGTAGCAGCAGAACCGGGCTGCAGTTCCTCGAGAATCGCCGGCCTCGTCTCCACAGAAAGCTCGACTTGCGGAGGCTCGACAGACGAAACGTCGACAATTTCCTGCCGCTCTTCCTTGTGTTCTTCGGCGTGTCTTTCGCTGGCTGACTCCTCCGGGGCAACTTCGGCCGCCGTCGGAGAAATGACTTCTTCGCTCGCTTCGTATTCTTCTTCTTCGGGTGCAGGCGCCTGCACCGCGAGGGAGTCCTCCACAGGCGCTGACACCGTAGACACAGTTTGCACCCTAGCTTCCGGAGCCGCTGTAGTCAGGTTGCGATATTTGGAAATCGACTCGCCGGGCAGCACGATTGGAGCGTAGCGCTGCGGAACTGGTCGACTCTCGAAAGCAGGTCGATCACTTTCGGATTCCTCGGCCACATCAGCCGATTCTTTTTGAGACTCCGTCTGCTGGAAGCGCTCCTCGCGTCCCCCACGACGGCCGCCACGACGGCGGCGTCCGCGCCAGCGGCGCGCGCCTTCAACGCGAGGTGCTTCCGTTTCGCCTCGCTCCTCTTGGTTCTCACTGTCGATACGAGCGTTGGCAGCAAAATCCTGCGCTGCCGTATCCGAATCGCCCGTTTCTTCACCGTTGATCTCAGTGGCAGGCGAGTCGGCTTGCGGCTGCGATTGGCTACTCACCCTGGCTGCCACTGGGGGTGCCGGGATCTCGCCGAATTCCTCGGTCTCTTCTTCGCCGCCCAGTTCGAGGAAGTCGGAAACGTACAGGAATGCATCGCGCTCCAGTCCGATATCGACAAAGGCCGACTGCATTCCGGGAAGGACCCGCGTAACGCGGCCTTTGTAGATGGATCCAGCCAGGGTGTATTCATTTTCCCGCTCGTAAAATACTTCGGCGAGCTGATCATCTTCCACCAGCGCAACTTTGGTTTCGTGGGGGGTGGAAGACACATAAAGTTCTTTGTTCATGGAATGCTCCGCGGAACCGGGGCACACTAGAGAAAGCACGGAAAGGAAACCAACGGTGGTATCAGCCTATGACACACAGCAGTACACGCCCGGATGTGCTCCAGCCTGATGACTGCTACAGCAATAGATGGAGTTTGTCTGCACCGTTATCGGCAGGTGCCTGGGAGGTTTGTGACCACACCTTCACTTGGAAGGGGTCGTTACCCGCCACCCATTCACCTGTTCTTGCAATCCTGTCCGGCCCACTCATCGTGCGACCGATTCAATGCCCCCGTTCGTGAGGGCGTTCGTAATCTTTTCGTCACTCTTCGAAGGTCCGGTCCCTGCGACCACCCTCCCGGCGAGTGAACCCGGGGTCTGCCGGCCCGCGTCCCGATGGCGCGGCTCCAACCGGCAAAAGCCTGATTAATTCACGAACCGGCGCATGCGTACATTCATCACAATCCCCAGCGCCAGAAACATAAACAGTACCGAAGATCCCCCATAACTCATTAACGGTAAGGGGATTCCCGTAACCGGCATGAACCCAACAACCATACCTACGTTAACCAGGATGTGGAACGCGAGAACCGCGACCACCCCCATGACCACGAAGGCACCCGCCCGGTCAGGGGCCGTCTGAGCGTTCTGAATTAGACGCATCAGTACTATAAAGTATAGCAGCAAAAGGCCCATAGCACCGATGAATCCATGTTCTTCGGCGAAAGCCGCGAAAATAAAGTCGGTGTGCGGGACTGGCAGGAATTGTCCCTGTGTCTGGCTGCCTTGCGCCGTGCCCTTGCCAAAGATTCCCCCCGCTCCCACGGCCACTAAGGACTGTATCAATTGGTAACCCTTGTGCTGCGGGTCGGCTTCCGGCTCGATAAACGTGGTCAGCCGATCCTTCTGGTAGGGTTTGAGAACATGCCAGGCTACAGGGGCTAACAACGCCGCCACCAACAAGATAGCCAGCCCGTGTTTTGCTTTGATGCCGCCCAGAAATAATCCCATGATGGCGATCGGCATATAGGTGAGTGCCGTCCCCAAGTCTGGTTGCGCCAGGACCATCAGCATGGGAATGCCCACCAGGGCGCCGGCCTTGACGATGTCCTGAGCGTCGCATCGTCCTTTGATGTCAGCAAAGTACTTGGCTATGGCCAGAATCAAAACCAGCTTCACCCATTCCGAAGGCTGGAAGTGGAATAAGCCTCCGACATCTACCCAGCGTCGCGCCCCAAGATACTTCTTGCCGAAGACCGCTACTGCCAGTAGGGACAGAATCGAGATCACGTAGAAGATCGGCACGCGTTCAATCAGCGCCTGATAGCTAATGAGGCTCATGGCGAACATCAGCGCCACACACCCCATCACCCAGTAGACCTGCTTGATGTGGACACCCATGAACTTCGTGTTCAAGGTGGCGCTGTAAATTTCGACGACTCCAAGCGCGCAAATCAGCAGCACCAGCGCCAGAAGCACCCAGTCGAAATCGCGAAAGGAAACGTAACGGCTCACGGTTGGGTCCTGGGAAGAGCTGCGCCGCCTGCTGCAGGTGATAGCCGGGTATCTGGCTTTTTGGAGGCTATCCCCTTCGCCGCCACTGTCGGGGCAGCGCTCGGTCGCAGCGGAGGCTCAGTCGGCTGTGCCTGCGATGCATCCACCTCGGGATTGGCCATTTCGGTGTGCGACTCAACGACTTGCAGGGTCGAGGAATCCGCACGACGGTTGACTGTTGTCGCCCTGGCAGATTTCGTCTGCAGCTGCTTATTTGCATCCAGCGGCACGGTGAAGCGTCCGCCTTGCAGCTTGTTCTCGCCGGACTGGGCGTCGCCCTCGTGCCAGACTGCAGCCACTTCGGCTTTGTTGGTCGTCGCAGCCTTGGCTACTTGTGTCTGCTTGTTGCGCTGCTTCTCCACATAGGCCTTGATCACCTTGGTTGCGACCTGAGCCGCCAACGCGCCATGCTCGCCACCTTCGAAGAGGCAGGCCACGACAATTTCCGGGTTGCGTCGCGGCGTCACACCAACAAACCAGCCGTTGTCCTTATAGAGATTCTTTTCGCTGGCCGACATCTTCTTCTTGTATTCGTTGGAGACGGTTTGCGAACTGCCGGTCTTGCCTGCAATGTCCACTCCAGCAATCGCTGCCCTGCCTGCAGTTCCCACAGGCGAAACCACCTGCGCCATGGCATCGGTGATGATCGTCCAGTTCTTCGGGTCGATCGGAATCGCGGCATCGTCGTTGTAGTGAGCAACCTGTTTAAACTCCGGCGAGAACTGCTCCGGGAATGCCACGTGTGGCCGACGCAACGAACCGCCGGTGGTAATGGCCGCGACCGCACGTGCCAACTGAATTGGCGTGGTTGCCACTGCGCCCTGTCCGATGCCAACCGAGATGGTTTCGCCGGCATACCACTTCTGCTTGAAGTTCTTGATCTTCCACTCTTCCGATGGCATCACACCTGAAGCTTCCTGCGGCAAATCGATGCCGGTCTTCTGTCCCAATCCAAGCATCGTCGCGTATTTCGCGATGCGGCTGATGCCCAGCTTTTCCGCCAGCGTATAGAAGTACGAATCGCACGATTGGTAAATCGCCTTGGTAATCCCAACCTCGCCGTGCGAACGCGCTCCTCCCTTCGAGCCCGCAATCCAGCACTTGAAGAAGCGGCCGTAAAATGTCTTTCCGCCGCCGCAATTCACATGCAAATCTTGCGCGATGCCTTCCTGCATGCCGGCCGTCGCCATGATGGTCTTGAACACCGACCCCGGCGCGAGCTGCGCCTGAATCGATTTGTTGAGCAGCGGCTTGCCCGGATCTTTCAGCAGCGCATTCCACTCGTCGCGCGTGATCTTCACGGCAAACGCGTTGGGATCGAACGCCGGCCGGCTTACCATCGCGAGAATTTCGCCGTTGCGCGGGTCCATTGCCACAATCGCGCCCGGCTTCCCTTCCAGCGCTTGTTCGGCGGCAATCTGCAGGTCAAGATCGATGGTCAGCTTCAGCTGCTTACCTGGCACGGCCGCCACGTCGCTCAGTGTGCCGACTTCCTTTCCGCGGCTATTGACGATCACCTGCCGGGAGCCATTCTTGCCCATCAGGACATCGTTGTAGTACTGCTCGACTCCCGACATGCCGACCACATCGCCGGGGCTGTAGAGTTCCCATTGCGGCTGTGTCAGCATCTCTTCGCTCACCTGCCCGACATAGCCGATCACGTGCGCCATGAATCCGTTTTTGGGATACAAGCGCCGATGCACGGTAATAATGTCGAGCTCAGGCAGGTCCGCGCGATGTGACTCGATAAACGCCAGCTCATCCGGCGTGATGTCGTCTTTCAAAAACATCGGCTGGTAACCGGGTACCAGTTTCATTTTGCTGAGGCGCGTACGCAATTCATCCGGAGGAAGGTGCAGCCCCTCGGCAATCTTGTCGGCGTCTGCGTCGAGATTGCGATTCTGATCGCGTAGCAGAAGAACGGAAAACGACGGATAGTTATCGACGATGATGCGGCCTTCGCGGTCGAGCAACTTACCGCGTGGCGCAAGAATCGGAACTTGCTTG
>Ga0126381_100003426_pt1 | contig 17221 bp, 15 predicted proteins | sample PanSoiMetPlot_28_FD_96465 | JGI IMG/M metagenome (GOLD analysis project Ga0126381, IMG submission 96465) | Tropical forest soil microbial communities from Panama - MetaG Plot_28 | ecosystem: Environmental > Terrestrial > Soil > Tropical forest > Bulk soil | place: Panama | collected 2016-02-17 | reverse complement strand
TGTGCTGCTGCTGGCGGCGTTCAACCGCGCAGTGTTCTGGTTCAACCCGATGGCATGGTGGCAGCTCGTGCGCATGGTGGAGCTCGCGGAAATCATCAGCGACGACGCGGCGCTCGAATTGCTGAACGACCCGCCATCCTATGCCGGCATTCTGCTCGACTTTGCCGGCCGTCTCGCAGAGCCGCCGGTCGCCACGGCCATGGCGCGGGCCTGTACGGTGCGCAAGCGGGTGGAGCGAATTCTTTCCGGGGCGGCCGCGCCGGCTCGCATGGGCTGGGGAAAACGCGCGCTGGTGGCGATCGCGCTTGCGCCGGTGGTCATGTTCTCCGCAGGCGCCGTCGTGCCGGGCGGGGCGCCTGCATCGCATGCCGACACCGTCGCGCGGGAGCCGCACCCGCTCGATCGCTACATCGGTTACTACGAGTTCGCTCCCCTTCATGCGGTCACAGTCGCGCGCGCGGGCGATCGCCTGACCGTGCAGGAGACCGGGCGCCTGAAAATCGAGGTGACGGCGCACGGCGATCAGGCGTTCGTCTCCCCGGACACCAACGAAACCATCACCTTCACGGATGACGCCGAGGGCCGCGTTACCGCGCTGTCGCTCGGCGAGCCGGGGAGGAGAGCGCGACGCGCGGTCCGGATCGATGCCGCCCGCGCGCAGTCGATTGATGATGCTTTCGCGCGCCAGGTCGCAACGGCACCCGATCGGTTCAAGGATCAGTTGCCGGCAGACGGGAGCGAGGCTGCAATGCTCCGGGAAATTCACGACCTTGAGGCCTACGCTCCAGGCGACACGCGGCTTGAACTGATGGCGGAAAACGTGCGCCGTCAGGTCGCTCCGCTGCACGCCATGCTGGCAGCACTCGGCGCCTTCGAATCGGCCTTCTTTCGTGGCGTCGCGCCCGGCGGCTACGACATCTATGGTGCCAAATTCGCGGGCGGTCTTGGGGAATTCCGCGTGCGGTTGGGTGCGGACGGAAATATCGAGGACATGGGCTTCCGCCCCGACGGCGACAGCACGCCTGGCGAAATACTGCCTTGCGCGCTTGAGCCGACGTTGCAGGCGGCGCGGGCCACCGTGCCCATCCAATTGCTGATCTACAATGCCAGCGGTGTCGATATTCGCTTGGTTGCCCTCGACGCTGACGGCAAGCGATCGCGCGCCCTCATGATTGGCGACGAGCGTTCGGCGTCGCTCCTCGCCCACGTCGGTCAGCCTTGGGTCTTCGCGGATGCCTCCGGGCAATGCCTCGAGATCATCATGCCGGGACAAAGCACGCGGTACGTGAACATCCCGGCCGACGCGCGCGAGCAGGCAGTGCGGCCGGCGCCGCAGCGCCGAAGCCCGGCGCCAGGGAGCGAGCAGGCGCTGCGCGAATATATCGACGCGCTCGGCCGCGGCGCGCCGAACTACGACGGGATGACGCCGCAAGTGGCGACGAACACGCGCCAGCAATTGCTGCTCGACCAAGCGGTGCTGGCCAAACTTGGGACGCTGCGGGCCTTGTCGTTCCGCGGCGTTACGGCAGCGGGCAATGACGTCTACATTGCCCATTTCAGCAACGGCTCAGCGGAATGGCGGCTCGGCCTCGTCAAAGAGGGCAAGATCGGGCGTATTTCGCTCGGCCCGCAATTCGGCCCGCCATACTGACCGGTGTATCGGGCGGCGGTCCGCAGTTTCGCCGGTCCGCCGTTCAAGACGATGATGCGGAAATGAAGCTCGTCATTCTATTTGGTCCAGCCGCTGTCGGAAAAATGACTGTCGGTCAGGAGCTTGCCAAGGCGACGGGCCTCAAGCTCTTTCACAACCATATTACGATCGACTTGCTGCTGAATTTTTTCGAGTACGGTACAAAGGAATTCTTGCACCTCAATTGGCTGTTCAGGAACGAGATATTCGACGCGGTGGCGGCAAGCGAACTTCCGGGCTTGATTTTCACCTATATGTGGGCGCTCAACGATCCAGGTGACAAATCTTATATCGATGACCTCGCGATGAAATTTTCTAAACGCGGTGCAATGGTCTGTTACGTGGAGCTGCAGGCCGATCTGGAGGTCCGCTTGAAGCGCAACAGGGGCGCGACGAGGTTGAAGCAAAAGCCGTCAAAACGTGATGTGGCAACCTCGGAGGCAAGGCTGTTGCGCCACGACAAGGAATTGGAACTGAACACAAGCGAACAGAGGCCGTTCTTCCACAAGAGCAATTACTTGAAAATCGATAACACGACGCTGGCGGCCTCCGAAGTCGCGGCGATCATCAAGGAAAAATTCGGCCTGTAACAACAGCGGCCCTAACCCTCAGATGAGGTTGTCACACCTGCGCGCATTGAACAACTCGGCGATCATGGCCCATATCGATTCCACCATTCGTCATCTGAAGGATGGGTCTGAAGTGACCCTGCGAACCGGCGTTGAAGAAGACGCGCCTTCGCTATTGGCTACTCTGTCCAACTACATTTCCGAGAATGAGGGAATGGTGTGGGAGCCTGACGAATATCGCAAATCCGAACAGGAAATTGGTGAATGGATTCGAACGATGCGGGAGAATCCAAAGGAGATTCTGATTCTCGCCACCTCCAACAACGAAATTATAGGAAACATTGATTTCCATGTGGGGGCCAGAAAGCGCATTGCTCATGTTGGCGAGCTGGGGATGGGAATGCTGCCCGCCTTTCGAAGTCGGGGTCTTGGGAGCCTTCTGCTGGACCGTCTGATCCGATGGGCCAAGCAGGTTCCGGAATTAGAGAAGATCAACTTGAACGTCATTTCTACGAATGAGCGTGCGATCGGCCTTTACAGAAAATTTGGCTTTGAGGAAGAAGGCCGAAGGCTTCGGGAATTTAAATATTCTAACGGTTCTTATGCGGACGCGGTTCTTATGGGCAAAATCATCCGACCTGCGTCTGTCCATTTTGGTAGTGGTACACAGTTTGAAACTACACGGCCGGAACTTGGTAAATGAGTTGGTACGCTCAACATCGCCGGCCGATCACCATGACGCCGACGATCCGGCCGTTTTGCATGCAGGATGCCGACAGGTTGGCGACACTTTGGCATGTAAGCTGGCGCTCGACGGGCGTCCAGGCCTCCGCACAGATTACCGCTTCGGATCTGCGCCACAGGGTTGACCAAGAATTGGCTGCCGGTTGGGACGTGCTCGTGGCGGAGCATGAGGGCACCCTTCTGGGCTTCATGGCCTTGAAGCGAGCCGATCACTGCTTGGACCAATTGTTTATTGCACCCAATGCAAAGAGACTTGGTATTGGCAGAAGCCTATTCAGCCTTGCGAAGGCGGCAATGCCGAACGGCTTTTGGCTTCGCACTGCCGCAGACAACAAAGAGGCCTGCGCATTTTACGAAGCGGTTGGGATGATGCTTGATCGTATAGAACCTCATCCGAAGCACGGCCACGACACGGCCGTATATGTCATTGGGAACCCCGCCATCGAATGAGCAGCGATGCCGCCCTGATCCACTTTGTCAACAGGTCCTAGCCGAATGCCGCTTGCCGTTCCCGTTGCCGGATCGCCCTCGCTGAAGAAGCCGGAAGCCGTCATCTTCGATATGGATGGCGTGCTGTTCGACACGGAAAGGTTATACCAAGAAGCCGCACTGATTGTCGGGAACGACGTAGGCTGCGCTATTCCTGCAAGCCTGCTTGAGCGCGTGGTCGGCTTGTCGTGGCCGGGCACGCGGGCGTTGTTTGCTGAGACCTTTGGCCCGTCGTTCCTGGTTGATGAATTTATTGCTGCTTGGCTGCGCCAATTCGAAGAGTTGGCGGCGGCGGGGCATTCGCTGAAGCCCGGCGCCAGAGAGCTGATCCGCACGCTGGACGATTTCGCGATACCACGGGCGATCGCGACTGGTTCTACGCGCGGGAATGTGGAGCAGCACCTGGCAGCGCATTCGTTGCCCAATCGCTTCCACGCGATCGTGGCACATGGCGACTACGCGACCGGCAAGCCGGCACCTGACCCATTTCTGAGGGCGGCGGAATGCCTGGCCGTCGACCCTCGGCTATGCGTTGCTATTGAGGATTCGTACAATGGCGTGCGATCAGCTGCGGCCGCCGGGATGATGACGATCATGGTACCTGACCTCGTGGCGCCGAGCGAAGAAATTCAGGCATTATGCGTACACGTGGCGAGGGACTTGAATGAGGTTGAGGAATTGATTCGGGCTGCGGTTCAGCCAGGCCTCAATCAAATGCGCACAATACGATGATAGCGACTTGAACCGCGGGCGCGAACGAGCGATGCGCTCCGACATGGGGGGCGTTGGGTTTAAGTATCTAGGCTCTGGGGGAACTACATGAACCGTCTTCGTGCTCTGGGTGTTGCTGCGATCACGATATTAGGACTGGCGCCGAGCGCAGAAGGCGTTTTCGCCCAGCAGATGACGACGGTGACTCCGGAAGTACGGCAGGCGCTCGCGCCCTCGGGCAGCTTGCGCGTTGGCGTTTATGCCGACAGCCCATTTTCGATGGTTCGCGACCCCGTCTCTGGCGAAATGAAAGGTATCGCGGTCGAACTCGGCAAAGCGCTCGCGATGCGCCTGGACGTCCCATACGAGCAGATAGAATTCCGCAGGCCTGCCGAAATTTACGAGGCGATGAAGGTCGGACACATCGATATGACGATCGCCAATGCGACCCCCGCGCGCGCGGACGAATTTGCCTGGTCGTCGCCATTAATGCTGATTGAGCTCGGCTTCCTGGTCCGTTCAGGTTCGCCCGTGGCCACCCCTGTTGACGTTGACCGGCCTGGCGTGCGGGTGGGTGTGACGCAGGGCGGCACGATGAATGGCGCGCTCGCGCGGGAATTGGAAAACGCGGTCCTGGTGCCGGCCGCTACACTGAAGATTGGGATCGAAATGCTATCGGAGCACAAGGTCGACGTGTATGCGACCAACAAGGCTAACCTGTTCGAAATGTCCGATGCCCTGCCGGGCTCGCGCGTGCTTGAGGGACGGTGGGGGGTCGAGCACCTGGCGGTGGCGATACCGAAAGGCCGCGACGTTGGCTTCGCTTACGTGCGCGCGTTCGCCGAGAACGCGAAAACCGAAGGGTTAATCGCGCACGCGGCCGCGCGGGTAGCGCTACGCGGCGTTGCCACGGAGTGAGAAGAAACACGCTGCGGCCTCGTCGTTCCGCGGCGTCACGGCGGCCGGCAATGACGTCTACATTGCCCATTCCATCCGCGGCAGAATGGTGCGATTTCCTCAGCGAGAAGATCATCACGACATCAATGTTTTTCCTGGCTATTCCATGAACCACAACACGCTATTCTGGCGCATTGAGCATGCGTGCTTCAAGGCATGGCCTGCACTACGCGATGAACAGATATCCGGTTGGTTGCTGCGATTCTCGGAGGGATTGACGAGGCGCGCCAATTCCGCGAATCCGCTCCAAACGAAACTCGCCGATCCGAACTATCTGATTGACGCGTGTGAATCTCGCTATCGCGCGCAAGGTTTGCCGACGTTCTTTCGTATCCCGTCACTTATCGATCCGGCGATGCAAGAGTGTCTCGAACGGCGCGGTTACAAAGCCGAGGGCGAAAGCTTGGTGATGTATGGCACTATGGAAGAGGCCGCGTCGCAACCCGATGACCACACCGAGCTTCTATCCAAACCAAATGAAGAGTGGCTGCGGGCGATGTCCGCTCTTCAAAACTACACCCGGGACAGGAGTGCGACTTATGCCAAAATCGTCACATCCATCGCCGTTCCTGTTGCCTATGTCAGCCTGCGCGACAGGGAGCGCATCATCGCCCTTGCGTATGGAGCAATTTACGATGGGCTGCTTTGCTTTGAATCCGTAGTTACGGATGCGGCCTTCCGTGGATGCGGAAACGCTCGACGTATGCTTACATCGCTTATCGATTGGGGAAAAGCGGCCGGAGCCGAAGGTCTTTGCCTGCAGGTTGAAGCCAGCAATCAACCTGCCAGGAGGCTTTACAGCGGTCTCGGATTGAAGGAACTCTACCAGTACCATTACCGGCGTGGGCCAGCTTCAAGCTGAGTGTTCGTTCAACGTCAGTCGATGCAAATGCGAGTTACGGCTTGCTCAAACGCGCGCTTTCAATGCCAAATTCAAAGGACGGAATGGCCCAACTCAGGCGATCCCAACGCGCCTTCGAGCCAACCCACACATGGGCCGTGATCTCCGCATCGGCGTCCCTATCAAGTGTTCCCAGGCGAATTCGGATGTGGTCCGGGTCTGCAGCTACCCGCGCAAACACGGGCGATCCGCAACGCGAACAAAAGCACCGCCGAGCGCCAGGCGAAGACTCATACCCAGATATCAAATCTTCACCAGCAATGACCCGGAACCGTTCAAGTGGAATTGGCGCGTTGGCAGAGAAGGCGGTGCCGTTGGCGCGTCGACAAAGATCGCAGTGGCAAAGCCGAACCTCACCGATGGGTCCCAAAATCTCGAACTGAAAGCCACCACAAAGGCATCGGCCCCGGATAGGCTCCGGCGCGACGGGCTCGTCTTTTGACATGGGCTGCATCTCACCTCTGACCACCTACTTATCCCGTTGAACCCAACCAGTAGCAATCGCGCTCGCCCAACCGAACATTCCCTTGCTGCGGGCCAGTGCCGCCATGGCCGTGTTGTCGTAGGGCATGTACCGGATCGTAGCGGACCAGCCAGCTCGGCGTGCTCCAGTATTGCGTAGCACGCATGCGGCGTGCCGGTCTCCACCACGCAGGAAGCAGGTGCTTGTCCGTCATAACCAGGCAAGCCGACGCTGCCGGTATTCACGATCATTCGCCCATCCCTCAAACGAAGCACCCCAAGCAGCGCGAACACGCACTATCGACTCCAGTTTCGCCGGTCCGCCCCGCACCGGCGCCAAGGGTATTGCAGGGCACCGGCGTGTATGCTACATCGTGTAGCGCTACCGACCGTCGTCAAGACTGACGGAGGCATTGAGGCGCATCAACCGGAGCAACGTCATGGCCCTCGACCCCCGGAAAGCGGCGCTTGCACTGCACCGCTTCGGCTTCGGTCCCAAGCTGGGCTCGACTTCGGGCTCGATCGCCGCGATCGCGTCCGATCCGCAGGGCGCGGTCCTGGCCGAGCTCGAAGCCCCCAAAGCCGGCCAGATCGTGAATCCGAATTTGCCCACGAGCGCAGCGGAAGCCCGCACGGTTTTCGACTTCTTTTACGCCCGGCAGGCCCAGATGGCGCTGGAGCGCCGGCGCCGCGAGGCCGCGCAGGCGGCAGCTGCGGAAAATCCGGGCGCCACCAATGCCATGGCGATGGAGGACAAGCCGGCCGAGGCAGCACAGCCCGCGCAGCCCAATCAGGTGCTGCCGCCACGGAAAATTTTCCTCGACGAAGCCGGGGCCCGGATCCGTGCCGCCGCCAATGCCGATATCGGCTTCGTGGAGCGGCTGGTCTGGTTCTGGTCGAACCATTTCTGCGTGAGCGCGGACGACACCGCGATGGCCGGCGCCTACGAGCGCGAGGCGATCCGGCCGCACGTGCTGGGCCGCTTCGCCGACATGCTGCAGGCGGCGGAAGGCCATCCGGCCATGCTGGAGTATCTCGACAATGCGCAATCGATCGGCCCGAGCTCAGACGAGGGCATCGTCCGCAATCGCGGCCTCAACGAGAATCTCGCGCGCGAGATCCTGGAGCTGCATACGGTCGGGGTGCGGACCGTCTATACCCAGGCCGACGTGACCAACTTCGCGAAGGTCATCACCGGATGGACGGTCTTGCCGGCGCGGGACAATCCCGAGCATGGCGGCGAGTTCGTGTTCAATTCGCGCATGCACGAGCCGGGCGATCAGACGCTGATCGGCAAGACCTATCCTGGCGACGGCGTCCAGCAGGGACGCAGCGTGCTCGCCGACCTGGCGCGCCATCCGGCGACCGCAAGGCACATCGCCACCAAGCTCGCGCGGCATTTCATTGCCGACGAGCCGCCCTCCGCGCTCATCGACCGGCTGACCTTTCGCTTTTTCGAAAGTGAAGGCGATCTCAAGGAGGTCGCGAAGGCGCTGGTTACCGCGCCCGAGGCCTGGGCGGCGGAGCGGGCCAAGATCAAGCGGCCGGGCGAATGGCTGGTGGCGACGCGCCGCGCCATCGGCCGACTAGGCAACATCCCAGCCATGGCCAACCAGCAGGCGCAGCTCGGCGAGCCGTTGTGGCGGCCGGCGGCGCCCAAGGGCTTCTCGGACGACAATGCGGCCTGGCTCGGTGGGCTCAAGCTGCGGCTTCAAGCCGCCAACGCGTTCGCGCAGGCGGTGGCCGGCGATTTCGAGCCGCGAGAGCTTGTCGATGTGACGCTCGGGCCGCTGGCGACCGAGGAAACACGGCTGGCCGTCGCACGCGCGGAGAGCAAGGTGCAGGCGCTGACGCTCATGCTCGTGGCGCCCGAGTTCCAGCGCCGATGATTGACATGACAGAGACAAAGGAGACGACGATGCGCTCCCCCCTCCAAGCCGCAAGGTTCCACGCCGCGACCCGACGCGAGGTGCTGCTCGGTTCCGGCGTGCTGTTCGCCTGGGCCTTCGTGCCGCGGCTCGCGCGCGCGGAAGGCCGAGATCCGCGCTTTCTCACCATCGTGCTGCGCGGCGGCCTCGACGGGCTTGCCGCGGTGGCGCCGGTCGGCGATCCCGATTGGGTGAAGCTGCGTGACAACAACGCGCTCACGCTCGAGGGCCCGAAGCCGGGGCTGCCGCTCGACGGATTTTTCGCGCTCAACCCCGCAATGCCAAATGTGCACCGGCTTTATCAGCAGGGTCACGCCACGATCGTGCATGCGGTGGCCACACCCTATCGGGAGCGCTCGCATTTCGACGGGCAGGATATGCTGGAAAACGGACTCCCCAAGCCCGGCGCCATCGATAGTGGCTGGCTCAACCGGGCCCTCACTGGGCTCGAGCCGAGCCGGGATGCGATTGCGCGCGGCCGCAAAGCGTTCGCGGTCGGGCCGATCACCCCGCTGGTCGTGCGCGGTCCCGCCCCGGTCCTCTTATGGACGCCGCCGCGCCTGCCCCCGGTCAGCGATGAGACCACGCTGCGCGTGCTCGACCTCTACCGGCACACCGATCCGACCTTTGCGCAGGGGCTCGAGGAGGGCCTTGGGGCCGCCAGCATTGGCAAGGCCGGCGGCGTAGACGAGAACAAGCCGGGGATCCAGCAGGGTGGCGGCATCGAGCAGGTGCGCGCCTATTTCGCCGAGGTGGCCGGGGCGGCCGCGAAATTCCTCGCCGCGCCCGAAGGCCCGCGCATCGGCGCGCTCGCCTTCGACGGCTGGGATACGCACGTCCAGGAGGGCGCCGTGAACGGCCGCCTCGCCGACCTTCTTGGCGCGCTCGACGGCGCGCTGGGGGCGATCAGGACCAATATGGGTGAAGCTTGGAAGGAAACCGTGGTGACCCTGGTGACGGAATTCGGGCGCACCGCCCGCGTCAACGGCAACGCGGGGACCGACCACGGCACCGCGACTGTTGCGCTGCTGTTGGGCGGCGCGCTCAAGGGCGGCCGCGTGGTGGCCGATTGGCCGGGCGTCAAGGAGGCCGACCTCTACGAGAAACGCGACCTCAAGGCGACCGCCGATCTGCGCGCGGTCCTCAAGGGCCTGTTGCGCGATCACCTGCGTGTCGACGAACGCGCGCTGACCGCTGACATCTTCCCGGGCAGCGACGCCGTCGCGCCGATGAGCGGGTTGCTGGCGTAGCGATACGTCGAACCGCGAGGGGTCATTTTCGACCGATGCAGCCGGTTTTGTCTGCCGGTTGATGTCCGCTTGGCCCCCCATAGCGACCTTAAGACGTCGAATTCACTATTCACCCTTCACTATTCGCCGCTCACCACTATTTCGTCCGGGCCAGAAACTCCTCCAGCCAGTGAATGTGATAATCGCCGTCGATGATGTCCTTCTCGCGCGCGAGCGCCTGGAACAGCGGCACGGTGGTTTCGATGCCGTCGAGGACGAACTCGTCGAGCGCGCGGCGCAGCCGCATGAGCGCCTCGCCCCTGGTCTTGCCGTGGACGATGAGCTTGCCGACGAGCGAGTCGTAGAAGGGCGGGATCGTGTAACCGTGATAAACGGCCGAATCGATGCGCACGCCAAGTCCGCCGGGCGGGTGGTAGTGCACGATCCTGCCGGGCGAGGGGCGAAACGTCTCCGGGTTCTCGGCGTTGATGCGGCATTCGATGGCATGCCCCTGAAACCGCACGTCCTCCTGCGCGAGAGTGAGATCGTTGCCGGCGGCAATGCGAATCTGCTCGAGGACGAGATCGATGCCCGTGATCTCCTCGGTCACCGGATGCTCGACCTGGATGCGCGTGTTCATCTCGATGAAGGCGAAGGTGCCGTTCTCGTAGAGGAACTCGACGGTGCCGACGCCAAGATATTGGAGCTCCCGCATGGCCTTGGCCACGGTCTCGCCGATTGCGCTGCGCGCGGCGGCATTGAGCGCCGGCGAGGGACCTTCCTCCCAGACCTTCTGATGGCGGCGCTGCAGCGAGCAGTCGCGCTCGCCCAGGTGGATGGCGCGCCCGCGCCCGTCGCCCAGCACCTGGATCTCGATGTGGCGCGGGCGGGCGAGATATTTTTCGAGATAGACCGTGTCGTCCCCGAAGGCGGCCTTGGCCTCCGCGCGCGCGGTCGCCAGGGCCGCACCGATCTCGGCCTGCGAATGGGCGACCTTCATGCCGCGCCCGCCGCCGCCGGCCGCCGCCTTGATCAGCACGGGAAACCCGATGTCGCGGGCGATCGACAGCGCTTCCTGGTCGGAGGCGACGCCTCCCTCCGAGCCCGGCACCACCGGGATGCCGAGCCTGCGGGCGGTGCGCTTGGCCTCGATCTTGTCGCCCATCAGCCGGATATGGGACGCCTTGGGGCCGATGAATTGCACGTTGTGCTCTTCGAGGATTTCCGCGAACCGCGCATTCTCGGAGAGGAAGCCGTAGCCCGGGTGCACCGCGTCTGCGCCGGTGATCTCGCAGGCGGCCAGCAGCGCCGGAATGTTGAGATAGCTGTCGCGCGCGGTCGGCGGCCCGATGCACACGCTTTCGTCGGCGAGTCGCACATGCATGGCGTCGGCGTCCGCCGTCGAGTGCACCGCCACGGTCGGAACCCCGAGCTCCTTGCAGGTGCGCAGCACCCGAAGCGCGATCTCGCCGCGATTGGCTATGAGGATCTTGTCGAACATTCAGATATCAGGTCAGGGACCGGGAATCAGGAAACACTCGTCAGAGCAGCAGGCTGTTTTCTGATGCCTGATCACTGATCCCTGCTCACTCTATGATCAACAGCGGCTCGCCGAACTCGACAGGCTGGCCGTCCTCGACCAGGATTTGAACGACGGTGCCGCTGCGGGGCGCCGGGATTTGATTCATGGTCTTCATCGCCTCGATGATGAGCAAAGTCTCGCCGGCGGTGACCCGGCTGCCGATCTCAACGAAGGGGCGCGCGCCGGGCTGTGGTCCCGCATAGGCGGTGCCCACCATGGGCGAGGTCACCAGGCCCGGATGGCTCATCGGGTCGAGACGGTTGCCGTCGGTGGCTGCGCCCAGGCGCTCGGCAGCAGTGATCGGCGCCGGCATGGCGGCGGCCGGTGCGGAATGGCGCCCGACCCGAACCCGCTCGCCGTCGCGCTCGAACTCGATTTCGGTGAGCCCGGTCTCGTCGAGGAGCCTGGCAAGCTCGCGAATGAGGTCGGGATCGAACTTGCGCTGAACCATTCCGGTGCTCTCGTCCGCTTCTCTCGATCCCCGCGGGCCCTGCCGCAGGCCTGCCGGCTGCGGCTCAGCCCCGGCGGGCGGCGCCGATCAGGGCGGCAAGGCCATCGATTGCGAGTGCATAACCCGTAATGCCGAAGCCGCAAAGCGAGGCACGCGCAACCGGCGCGATATGGGAATGATGGCGGAAGCCGTCGCGGGCAAAGATATTGCTGATGTGAACCTCGATGACCGGCACGGCTACCGCCGAAACGGCGTCGCGGATCGAAACCGAGGTGTGGGTATAGCCCCCGGCATTGAGGACGATGCCGGCCGCCTTCTTGGCGCCCGCCTCATGGATCCAGTCGATCAATTCCCCCTCGTGGTTGGATTGCCGAAATTCCAGGTCGAGCTTGTGCCGGCCCGCGCGCTCGCGGCACAGCTCCTCCACGTCCTTGAGGGTGGCGCGCCCGTAGGTTTCCGGCTCCCGTGTTCCGAGCAGGTTGAGATTGGGACCGTTGAGGACGTAAAGAGCGGGCATGGCCAGAGGGGGACAGGCGACAGAGGACCGACAACGGATATCAGATCACGACCAACAACGACAGCGGAACGATATTGCACAGAACGGAGCGTTTGTCTCTGCGTGCCGGCCCTCACATCCTGGATCCGCCGCCTCGGCCCGTCGTCTGTCATCCGGCCTCAGCATGTCTCCTTGCCGCAGCGCGCGTTGTTCACTCTTCCGCGCAGCGCAGCGACGCCGACCGCGCCGATGACGACTTCCGAGGGGAAGATGTAGCTCGGCGTGCCGTTGAGGCCGAGCCCCTCGGCGAGCTTCATGTTCTCCTCGATGGTGTCCTTGATCTCGGCGCTCTGCATGTCCTTCTCGATACGCGCGACGTCGAAGCCGGCCTCCTTGGCGGCGGCGAGGGCATGGGCCTTGTCGGCGGGCCCGCGGCCGCCGAGCAGCTTGGTATGGAAATCGATGTATTTCTTGCCGGTCTTGTCCTGCATGCGCACCGCGACCGCGACCTGCGCCGCCTGCACGGAGCCTTCGCCCAGCACCGGGAATTCCTTGAGCACGATCTTGAGCTTGGGATCGCTCTTGAGGAGGTCGAGCATGTCGGCCATGGCGCGCTTGCAGAAGGCGCAGTTGTAGTCGAAGAACTCCACCATGGTGACGTCGCCCTGCGGATTACCGAGATTGACCTGGCGCGGCGAGGTGAAGATCGAAACAGCGTTGTCCTTGATGGCGGCGACGTGCTTGGCGGCGTCCTCCGCGTTCTGCCGCTTCTCCAGCTCCGCCATGGCCTCCTGCAGCACCTCGGGGTGGGCCATCAGATAGTCGTGGATGATCTTCTCGATCTCGGTCTTCTGCTCGGGCGGCACCGACTGGGCGCGCGGAGCCCCGGTGAAAAGGCCGAGAGCGATTGCGACCGCGACGGCCGCGGGCGGCACCAGGTTGAGCTTCATCGTCGTCATCCTCTTTGCGATCAGTTGGCCACCCTGCGCGGGGGCTTGTAGCTCGTAATGTCGTCCGCCTTGACCCAGCCCGGCGATCCGACCGGGAAACGGCCCTTGGCGCGGTCCGCCAGCATGTGCGCGGCCTTGATGTCGCCGCGCAGGAGGGCGGCCTGAGCGGAGGCCAGGTCCGCATGGGCGTTATCGCCCTTGCGGCCGTAGGCCATCGCGAGCTGGGCGAAGGCATCGATCGATTCGGGCTCGCGCGCCGATGCGGCCTGCAGCATCGTGACCGCTTCGTCAATATAGGCCTTGTTGTTGGATTCGATCAGCGCCTGCCCGAGCATGATCTGGATCAGGGTCGGATTGGGAGCGCCCGCAACCGCCTGCCGCAGCGGGGCGATCGCCTCCGTGGCGCGGCCGGCTTCGAGCAGCGCCTGCCCCTTGAGCTCGTGGAAATAGGGGTTTTGCGGCTGCGCCTGGATCAGCGCATCGATCTGGGCGAGCGCGCTGCGGGAATCGCCGAACCGCATGGCGGCGATGGCGCGGGCGTAGCGCGCCGGCAGGCTCTGGTCGGAGGCCGGATAGCGGTTGGCGGAAATCTCGGAGCGTTCCATGAAGCCCGAGAGCTTGGCGCGCATCAGGTCATGGCGCATCTGCAGCTCGGGCGGATCCTTCTTGTCCCAATAGGGATTGCCCTTGATCAGCTCCTCGAGAGCGGCCACGCGCTCGCTCGGCATCGGGTGCGTCTGCATATAGGGATTGATGTAGCGCGCCTGGTAAAGCATCTCATCGCTGAGGCGCTTGAACGTGTCGTACATGCCCTTGGGCGACTGGCCGGTGGCGGTCAGGAATTTCACGCCGGCGCGGTCGGCCTGCTCTTCCTGGGTGCGGACATAGGCGAGCAGCGAATTCTGGATGATGGCCTGAGGTGCGCTGAGCGCCGCTGCACCCAGGTCGCCGGCGCTCCCGCCGCCGCTGCGCGCGCCGGCGACCAGCGCGCCAATGCCGAGCATCATCGCCACCAGCGATTCGGTCGAGGCCGTGGCCAGCTGCTCGCGCAGCCGCGCAAGATGGCCGCCCGCGATATGGCCGCTCTCGTGCGCCAGGACCCCGATCACCTCGTTGGGCGTCTTTGCCTGCATGAGCGCGCCCGCATTGATGAAGATGCGCTGCCCGTCGGCCACGAAGGCGTTGAAGGAGCGGTCGTTGATGATGACCACGTGGATGTTCTGCTTGGCGAGACCGGCAACCTTGAGGATCGGCTGCGTGTAGTCGCGCAACAGCTGCTCGGTCTCGGCATCGCGGATGATCGGCGGACCGCCGCCGCCGTGCGATTGGGCGGGAACCGGTTCCGGCCTTCCGATGGTCGCGGCCGCCAGTGCTGCGGCCGTCAGCACCCCGAGGCCGCGCGCCGCTGGCCTCGCTATCCATCCCCTGATAGGACGTTGGGTTCCGGTCATGATCGCTCCGCCCTTACCCCCGACTGGGCAACCTAGTGGCGCGTCCGGATATGGTCAACGCGGTCGCGATCAACTCTGGTTGCGGCGCGGCAGGACAGCAAGCGGCGATAAATACGGCGGCAGCGCGGCGGCGGCCTCTGGGGCGCGGGAGAATGCCGCCTTCGGCCATGAATGGACGGCAGGAAAGATGCTGGAGCGAGCGAAGCGGCTGATCGTACCATCCGGGCGCAGCGCGGTGCCGGCGTTCATGGTCATGGACGTGATGGCGGCGGCGGCGCGAATCGAGGCAGCGGGCGGCCATGTGGTGCATATGGAAGTCGGTCAGCCGGCCGCTTCCGCGCCCGCTTGCGCGATCGAGGCCGCGCGCTCAGCCCTCACCGGGCGGCGGCTCGGCTACACGGAGGCGCTTGGCCTGCCCAGCCTGCGCGCGCGCATTGCGCGGCACTATCGGGAGTGCCACGGGATCGAGATCGATCCCGAGCGCGTGGTGGTGACGACCGGATCCTCGGCAGCCTTCATCCTCGCCTTCCTGGCCCTGTTCGAGCACGGCGACCGCGTCGCGGTAGCGGTGCCCGGCTATCCGCCCTATCGCCATATCCTGACCGCGCTCGGCTGCGAGCCGGTGCTGATCGAGACGAACGCGGCCTCGCGCTGGGCGATCACGCCGGATTTGCTGCTCGATGCTCATCGGGCGACGCCGCTCAAGGGCGTGCTGATTGCAAGCCCGGCCAATCCGACCGGAACCATGATGACGGGCGCCGCGATCGAGAGCCTGCTGCACCTCGCGCAGGACGAAGGCATCGCCTTTATCTCGGACGAAATCTATCACGGGCTCGAGTATGCATTTCCCGCCGAGACCGCCGCGCGGCTCTCCGGCAATGCGGTCGTCATCAACTCGTTCTCCAAGTATTTCTGCATGACCGGCTGGCGCGTCGGCTGGATGGTGGTGCCGCCCGAGCTGGTGCGCCCGATCGATCGGCTGCAAGGCAATCTTGCGATCTCGGTGCCGACGCTGTCGCAGATCGCGGCGGAGGTGGCGTTCGAGGGACGCGCGGACCTCGAAGCCGTGAAGCTCGGCTATGAGGAAAACCGTGCCGTGCTGCTCGACGGCCTGCCGAAAGCGGGGCTTGAGCGCATCCTGCCGGTCGACGGCGCTTTCTATCTCTATGCCGATGTGTCGCGCTTTTCCTCCGACAGCCTTGCGTTCGCCAAGGCGATGCTGGAGGAGGCGCATGTGGCCGCCACCCCCGGCGTCGATTTCGATCCGCTGCACGGCAGAGACTTCATCCGCTTCTGCTACGCGGGCTCGATCGACGACATGCATGAGGCGGTGAGGCGCATCGCGCGCTGGCTCGGCGGCAACAGCCAACGGGCTTGAGGCTCGAGTCGAGGTCACGCTGGAAGAATCTCAATGGACGGACAAATTCGCCAAGTGAGAGAGCTGAGCGTCTCCGATGCTGCCGGTTTTCGAGAAATCAGATTGGAATCCCTGCGACTTCACCCCGATGCATTCGCGTCTTCATATGACGTCGAAGCCGCGGAGCCCCTGGACAGATTTCGCGACCGATTGGCGAGAGGTGGACGTTTCGGCGGTTTCGTGAAGGAGCGGCTGGTCGGTGTGGCCGGGTTTTTCCCGCACGATGCCCCAAGAATGCGGCACAAGGGAACGCTGGTCGGAATGTATGTCCGCGAGTCGGAGCGCGGAGCCGGACTTGCGGACGAGATCGTCAATGCGATCATCGAGTATGCGCGCACGCAGGTCGAGCAATTGCAGCTATCCGTCGCGACCACAAACGGCCGGGCGGTCCGCTTCTATGAGCGGATGGGATTCAAAAAATACGCCACCGAACCGAGAGCCCTGAAGATGGGTGGCAACTACATCGATGAGTTCCTCATGATGCGCCTTCTTTGAAATTGGCTGCAGGTTTCAAGAGGGCGGGGCGTGATTGACAGCAAGCGCGGCCTGAGCGACCTGAACTTTCTCCTTTTTCGCAAAACGGGAAGCGCTCAAGGGCCTGCTCAGCAGGTCGGAGCCGGCGTCACAGCGACAATGTCCAGAGTTCAGCGCAGGGCCGCCGCGATGTTGCCGCCGTCGACCGTCATGACGTCGGCGGTGGTCTTGAGCGCGAGCGCCTGGGCGAGGAAGGCCTGCGCCACATCCTCGGGCGTCACCTCCCGGCCCAGCAGGTTTCCGCTCATATAGTCCTTCTCGGTCTGGCCGCGCGCGGACGAGCGCGATTGGATCATCTCCTCCGTCAACAGCCCGGAGCGCACCCGATCGGCATTGACGGCATTGGAGCGGATGCCATCAGCGCCGTGATCGAGCGCGTATTGGCGCACCAGGAAGAGCGTTGCCGCCTTGGGCAGGCCATAGGGGCCGAAATTGAGCCCGGGGTTCACGGCCTGCTTGGAGACGTTGAACAGGAGGCAGCCGCCGGTCCCCTGCGCGAGCATCACCTTGACGGCGGCCTGCGCCACGCGTTGGTGACCGTAGAAATTGAGCTCGAAGCTCTTGCGCAGCACCTCCTCGTCGACCTCGCCGATGCGGCCCTGCCAGGCGGCGCCGGCGTTCGAGATCGCGATGTCGATGCCGCCGAAGCTCTCGACCACC